>Ga0307426_1000350_pt1 | contig 31531 bp, 28 predicted proteins | sample SalMarWE160340MG_FD_202165 | JGI IMG/M metagenome (GOLD analysis project Ga0307426, IMG submission 202165) | Salt marsh sediment microbial communities from the Plum Island Ecosystem LTER, Massachusetts, United States - WE1603-40 | ecosystem: Environmental > Aquatic > Marine > Intertidal zone >...
CGCGCCCCCCGCGGGCGCGTGGATTGAAACTCCAGCTCATAATCACCGGGCAGGTTAGCCAAGGTCGCGCCCCCCGCGGGCGCGTGGATTGAAACACATATGCCATGCGATATGGGTGGCTTCCCTTCTGTCGCGCCGCCTGCGGGCGTGTGGATTGAAACTTGCTGATGATGCTTTTGATGTTATATCATGGGTTCGTCGCACCCCTTGCGGGCGCGTGGATTGAAACGGTAGAATGCCTGCAGGAGAATTGAATGCAGACTGTTTCTTTCATTGTCAAACCGAATATTCCCGAACGGCTGAAACCGCTTGAGGAGATGGCCAACAATCTCTGGCTGAGCTGGAACTTCGATGCGGTCCAGCTGTTCATGCGACTGGACTACGATGTCTGGTTGGCATCGCGACAGAACCCGGCCCGCACCCTCGGAAGGGTCTCTCAGGCCAGGTTGGAGGAGATCGCTCGGGACAGTTCCTTTCTGGCCGCCATGGATGCGGTCTATACCAAGTATCAGAAGTACCTCCAGGCGGAACGCTGGTACAAGGGAGATGGCCGGGATGTGGTCGCCTACTTCTCAATGGAGTACGGCCTGGATGTGAGCCTGCCCATCTACTCCGGGGGTCTGGGTGTTCTGTCAGGGGATCATCTGAAGACCGCCTCGGATCTGGGTTTGCCTCTGGTGGGGATCGGGCTTCTGTATCGGCAGGGATACTTCCAGCAATATCTGAATCCGGACGGATTCCAGCAGGAGTTCTACCCGGAGAACGACTGGTATACCATGCCGGTGCATCTGTTAACGAATGATCAAGGGGAAGCGGTGAAGATCACCGTGGATATCGGCTCGGACAACGTGGCCGCCCAGCTTTGGGAGGTGAGGGTGGGAAAAACCCCGCTGTACCTGCTGGACAGCAACATCGAGGAGAACCCGGCGAAGTATCGAGAGATCACCGCCACGCTCTACGGCGGTGATGAGGACATGCGGATTCGACAGGAGATCCTGCTCGGGGTTGGCGGTATCCGCGCTTTAAAGGCTCTGGATCTGAACCCGGCGGTCACCCATATGAACGAGGGGCATTCAGCCTTCCTGGGATTGGAGCGCATCCGCACACTGATACAGGGCAGGGGAATGAGCTTTTCGGAAGCCCATCAGGCGATCTGGCCTGCCAATGTTTTCACTACCCACACTCCGGTACCGGCGGGGAACGAACGGTTCTCTGTGGATCTGATGGCCAAATACTTCAAGGGATTTGCCGAACAGCTGGGACTTCCCTGGAAGGAATTTTTGGGCCTTGGCAGGGAGAATCCGGACAACGACCAGGAGAGCTTCTGCATGACCGTTCTGGCATTAAAGCTGGCCGCCCATACCAATGGAGTGAGCAGGCTCCACGGCAAAACCAGCCGCCGCATGTGGCGCAATCTCTGGCCGGAGCTGCCCGAGGAGGAAGTGCCCATTACCAGCATTACCAACGGCGTACACCCCCGTACGTGGATCTCCCACAACATGATCGACCTGCTGGACCGCTACCTGGGACCTCAGTTCCAGGAAAACCCTGCGGAGTTCGAGGTCTGGAATCACATGGACCGGATCTCCGACGAGGAACTGTTTCGAACCCACGAGCGCCGACGGGAGCGTATGGTGGCTTTTATACGCCAGCGCCTGCGCCAGCAGCTGCAGCGAAGAGGTTTCCCCGAGGCGGAGATCCAGATGGCCGAAGATGTCCTCTCCCCCTATACCCTGACCATCAGTTTCGCCCGCCGCTTTGCCACCTACAAACGGGCCGATCTCCTGCTTCAGGATCCGCAGCGGCTGGTCAAACTATTGACGGACAGCGAACAGCCGATCCAGCTGATCTTTGCTGGAAAAGCCCATCCCCATGACCCGAAGGGTAAGGAGCTCATCCGGGAGCTGATCCATTTTGCCCACGATCCCCAGGTGCGCAGTCAGGTCGTCTTCCTGGAAGACTACGATATGACGATCGCCCGCTATCTCAACTCCGGCAGCGATGTCTGGCTCAACACACCGCGCCGACCCATGGAGGCCAGCGGCACCAGCGGTATGAAGGCGGCGATGAACGGGGTGCTCAACCTGTCGATCCTGGACGGCTGGTGGGATGAGATTTACACCCCCGAGTGCGGTTGGGCCATCGGCAGCGGGGAGGAGTACCAGGATCAGGAGCTGCAGGATGAGATCGAAAGCAAGGCGGTGTACGACCTGCTGGAGCGGGAAATCATACCTCTGTTCTACACCCGAGGGCGTGATGGCCTGCCCCGGCAGTGGGTACAGCGGATGAAGGCGTCTATGGCTCAAGTCGGGAAGGAGATGAACAGCCACCGCATGCTCATCGAGTACTCCGAGAAATTCTACCTCCCCGCCCTCGAAAAGGCACGGGAGTTCGCAGCCGACGAATACGCCTCCGCCAGGCAGATCGCAGCCTATCTGCAGCGATTGAAGAAATCCTGGGTCCAGGTGAAGGTGGAGAGCCTCTCGGTTCCGGAGCAGAGGATGTACAAGATCGCAGATAAAGTCGAAGTGTCGGCCCGGATCAACCTAGGGGGTCTTTCATCCCAGGAGGTGCGGGTAGAGCTGTACTACGGCTCGATATCCTCCTCCGGTACGATCGAGCATGCCCGCAGCGTGGAAATGACCCCCCAGAGTGACGGCCAATCCACCGTAGAGTACCGCGGGCAGATCGAATGCGGGGTGACCGGGCGTCAGGGTTACACGGTCCGTCTGCTGCCCAAGCATCCGGCTCTGATTCACCCCTATGTACCGGGCTATCTGCGCTGGGCTTGATGCGGGCGTTTTTCGCGCCTGCGCGCGGTCCTGAGCGGGACAGGTGCGGGGCGGATCTGGGCGGACACGCCCGAGGCGGTTTCAGCCGAGGGGGAAAGGAATAAACGGCTTCAAAGCGACCAGGCCGGTGGTGATCAGCAGGGCGGGGATGTAGTTCGCGGTTTTCAATTTGCACAGGCCCAAGAGGTTCAGGCCGATCATGATCACCAGCACGCCCCCGACTGCAGTCAGCTCGCCCAGCAGCAGCTCATTCACCAGCGGCTGGAGAACCCCGGCCAGCAGGGTGATCCCCCCCTGGTATACGAGGATCGTGATCGCGCTGAAGGCCACGCCGATTCCCATAGCCGCGGTCAGCATGATGGCCATGAACCCGTCCATGACCGACTTGGTGAAAATAAGTTGGTAGTCGCCCTCCGCCCCGGCCTTGAACGCCCCGACCAGGGTCATGGCCCCTACGCAGAAAATGACCGAGGCGGTGAGGAATCCGCCGGCGAAGTCTTTTTCCGATTCCCGCTTGGCAAAGCGTTTTTTGAGGAACTCACCGAAGCGGAGGATCCCCCCCTCCACGTTCCACCATTCCCCCAGGATCCCGCCCAGGATCAGGGCCAGGGCCATGAACACGAATTGGGTGGTTTTCAACCCCATGCTGATGCCCAGGATGAGGGAGATCATCCCGGCTCCGACGTACACGACGTGTTTGAAGGAATCGTTGATCTTCCTGTGCAGGAGCAATCCGAGCAGGGATCCGACGATCACCGTGGCGCAGTTGACGAAGGTAGCTATCATGGAAACGCACTATAACGGATTTGCCGGGGATTGAAAAGGGAAATTGCCTTGTTCTATAATGCGCGGGATGTTATTCCCAATGAGATGTGCGGTCCTGTTGTTGACGGTGCTGCTGTTCCTCCTCCCCGGCGGAGCGCTGGACGCCCAGGAAGCCCTGGATTTTTCCGCCCTGATCGGCCTCACCCTGGAGGAGGTACATCAAAGCCTGGGGGTGCCCGCGGAGGTCTATGCGCTGCGCGGCCGGGAACCGGAGCAGGACGACGTGGTGTTCTATTATGCCAGCCACCTGTACCTGTTCTGGTTCGAGAACCGAGTCTGGCAGGTCCGCGCCGACCGACGCTTCTCGGGGCGGGTATTCTCCCTTGCCATGGGGACCTCCCGGGAGCAGGTGATCGAGACCATGGGACGGCCTATTCTGGAGTTCCCCGATTCCCTGGTGTTTCACATCGAGGATCGGGGCTATCCGATCCAGGCCCGGCTGTACTTCGATGAAGACGGCCTGGCCGATGTGTACTGTTTCCGGGGGGATCTGTAGTGGCTGAGTGGAAGAGCCGTATCTGCCTCTCTCTGACCGCAACCACCGTGGAGGAGGATCTGCGGCTGCTGGAGTCCCGGCGCGGGTTCGTGGAGGTGGCGGAGCTGCGTGCCGACTTTCTCGATCCTGCAGAGCTGCCTCATCTGCCGGGCTTCCCCAAGCGGGCCGGTCTGCCGGTGATTCTCACCATCCGTAGACGACGCGACGGCGGACATTGGAATGGGGAGGAGGGGCAACGGCGTAAACTGCTTTCCCGAGCCCTCTCCGGGGGATACGCTTACGTGGAGCTGGAGGAAGATCTTGAGGATCTCTCTTTAGCTGAGGCGGCAAAACGGGCCAAGACGCGGGTGATCCGTTCCTGCTACGACCTCGCCGGCGTACCGGAGCGTTCGACCGAGCGCCTGCGATCCCTCGCCCGCAGTCCCGGGGAGATCCCGAAGTTGGAGGTAATGCCCAAAAGCACCAGGGACCTGCCGGCGCTGGTAGACGCCTGTCAGCAGCTCAGGGATCGAGAGAAGATCCTGATCGGCATGGGAGAGTTTGGGTTGTTCAGCCGCATCCTGGCTGCCAAGCTGGGAAGTTACCTGACCTACTGTTCCGTTCCCGGGAGGCAGAAAGCGGCTGCGGTACAACTCGATCCACGTACCCTCGTCGAACTGTACCGCTTCAGGAAGCAGAACCGGGATACCTTTGTCTGCGGGGTGATCGGCAATCCCATCGCCCATTCCCGTTCCCCCGAGCTCCACAACCGGGGCTACGAGGCTCTCGGGCTGAACGGCGTGTATATCCCCTTTCTGGTGGACCACGTGCCCTCCTTCTTCGAGCTGGCGGAAATGCTCGATCTGCGGGGATTCTCCGTGACCATGCCCCACAAGCGGGTGGTGTTGTCCCACCTGGACGAGCGGGATGAAAGCCTGGAGCGGATCGGGGCCTGCAACACGGTGGTGCGCCGCCGGGGCGGCTGGTACGGCAGCAACACCGATGTCGAAGGGTTTCTCGCCCCATTAAAAGCCCAGGCGCCGGGGCTTGTTGGACCTGAAACAAGGGCGACGGTCATCGGCGCAGGGGGCGGGGCCCGCTCGGTTGTCTACGCCCTGTGCAGCTGCGGGATACGCCCGCTGATCCTGAACCGTACGGTGGAAAAGGCGCGAGCTCTGGCCGAAGCTTTCGGGTGCGACTCGGGGGGAATGGACGACGAGGGGATTTCCCGCATGGGGGAAAACGCCGATCTGATCGTCCAGGCCACCGGGGTGGGCATGGAGCCGGATGCTGAAGCCGATCCTCTCCCCGGGTATCGATTCACAGGCTCCGAGGTGGTGTACGATCTGGTGTATCAGCCTCTCATGACGGTCTTTCTCAAACGAGCGAAGCAGGCGGGTTGCCGGATCGTATCGGGCTTGACCATGCTGTTCTCCCAGGGAGCGGCTCAGTTCAAGCATTACACGGGTTTGGAGTTTCCCCCGGAGGCACTTGACCAGAAGAATATAATCGTGAAATAATGCACGGATTATAATCACCGTGATCACGAGACTCTAGATCAATCGACTACAGAGGAGAACAGCGATCCATGGCACATAAGAAACTATTTATCCCCGGTCCGGTGGAAGTCGACGAAGGGGTACTGAAAATGATGTCGACCCCGATGATCGGCCATCGCAGCGCGGAGTGGAGCGATCTGCAGAGGCGGGTCAGTGAGAAGCTGCAGACATTGATGTATACGAACAATCCGATCATCCTCTCCGCCTCCTCGGGCACCGGTCTGCTGGAGATGGCGATTCGCTGCACCACCGCCAGGCGGGCTATCGTGTTTTCCGTGGGCGCCTTCGGCAACCGCTGGCACGAGATCGCTCAAGGAAACGGTGTGCCCGCGGACAAGTACGAGGAGGAGTGGGGCGGGGGCATCACGGCGGAAACCGTGGAGCGCCACCTCTCCACCGGCAAGTACGACGTGGCCACGGTAACCCACAACGAAACATCCACCGGGGTGATGAATCATGTGGAGGAGCTGGCCGAGGTGTTTCGCAGGTACCCGGAGGTGGTCTGGTGTGTCGACGCGGTCTCCTCCCTGGGGGGAGCCAAGATCCAGGTGGACAAGCTGGGGATCGATATCTGCGTTACCTCAAGCCAGAAGGCCCTGGGGCTGCCGCCGGGATTGAGTTTGGCCTCGATCTCGGAGAAAGCCAAGAAGCGTGCCGCGGGGATCGAAAAGAGGGGCTACTACTTCGACATGCTTCTGCTGCTCAAGTACGTGGAGGAGCGGAACTTCCAGTATCCCTTCACCCCCTCGATCTCCCACACCTTCGCCCTGGATTTCGCCTTGGACCGGATCCTGAAGCAGGAGGGGCTGGAGGCTCGCTTCGATCGCCATCGGCAGATCGCCGAGTACGTGCGCTCCTGGGCAAAGAAACACTTCGCACTGTTTCCCAAGGAGGAGTACGCCTCCAACACCGTGACCTGCATCAGCAACACACGGGAGATTTCGGTAAAGGAGCTCAACAACAAATTGGCAGAGCGGGGCTTCGCAATTTCCAACGGTTATGGAGCGTTGAAGGAGAAGACCTTCAGAATCGCCCACATGGCTGAGCTCCGGAAGGCGGACCTGGAGGAGCTGCTTAGCCACATCGAGGAGATATTGGGGCTCGGCGCTTAGAATTAGTTCGAAGGTTTGGGGTCCTGTATTACACTTTTCTCCAGCATCGCCCGGATGATCTTCTTGTTGTCCAGGAGCGAGCTGACGCTGCGGTCGGAGTGCAGACGGTAGATCGCCCGGGCGAACAGATAGGTGATATCCGTCGATATATACCACTCCCTGACGAGCAGGTTCTCATCGTGATACACGGCGTTGGTGCCGATGAAGCGGTAGAACAGACCCTCCCGGTAGGCTTCATCGTAGGCTTCGATCGCCCCCCCGCTGAAGAAGGGAAGACTGGCCGCGCAGATGATCCGGGCGGCACCCATCTCTTTCAAAGCGGTCATGGCCCGGAGCATGGTACCGCCGGTGCCCAGCATGTCGTCAGCCATGAACACGGTTTTTCCCTCCACAGAGCCGAGCAGGCGGACGTTGGTGATGTTGTTGTGCCGGGCGTCTTTCGAGGCACGTGAGTAGTCCCGCTCCTTGTACAGCATCCCCAGGGACTTGCTCAGGGTGTTGGCGTAGAATTTATTACGTACGATAGATCCGGTGTCGGGGGAGATGATCACCAGGTCCGGGCTCTGTAGATCGATGATCGTCGAAAGGGCCCTGAGAATCTGATAGGAGGCGTGTAGATCTTCCAGGCGCAGGCGGTTGAACGTGTTTTCAACCTCTTTGGAGTGGATGTCCAGGGTTATTATCCGTTCCACTCCGGCAAACTCGAGGAATTGACCAAGGCGCGCCGCGGTCAGACCCTCCCGACCCTGCTTCTTGTGCTGCCGGGCGTATGGGTAGGTGGGAAGCACGACGGTGACCCGCTTGGCTCCGGCCTGCATAGCCGCATCGATGGTCACCAGCAGGCAGAAGAAGTGGTCATTCACCGACAGCTCGAACTTCTCTTCATCGCCTCGATTCAACGAAAGCGGATAATGATTCTCCACATCCTGGACGATGTACACATCCATATTGCGGATGGAGGTGAGAATTTCGGCTTTGTACTCGCCGTTGGTGAAACGGGTGAAGCGAACAGGCACCCGGAAGTCGGATGGACGAAACTGATCGGCAGGCAGATTGAGGTCGATCGTGGTCGGTCTCAGGTCCAGTGTGAGGTTGATGCGCCGGATGATCTCTTCCCGGCTGATCTCATACTTCTGGGCCAGATAGCCGATTTTTCGGCGAAACTTACGCTGGGATACTTCCTCTAAATCGGCGGTCAGCTTCGCTGTAAACTCGGCAGCACCCGGACAGGCCAGGATCCCGATCTGTTCAGGAATAGCGGAGATCATAGAAGTCCGAACAGCTCCTTTCGAATGTCTCTCACTTTTCTGCGCAGCTTCATCGCAGCTCCGCAGCATTCCGGACTCCCGATCTCCTTGTGGCAGGTGGAACAGAAGAACACCGATCCGTCGAACTCCATGGTGTTTCCATGGCACTCCGGAGGTTTCTCTGTCCGCCCGCAGGTTGAACAGACCAGTTCCTGTTCTAAGACGCGCGGCATAGGTTTCCCCCCTTCCCTGGAATCAAGAGAAAAAATTCACCGTCCTGGAAAGTCCTTCCTTCAGATCGAAGGAAGGCTTCCACGTCAAGATCTTATTCGCTTTGCGGATATCCAGACAGCTGCGACGCAGATCTCCCGGCCTGGCCTCGTCATGCTTCGGCTCCGGAGGATTCTCAAAAAAGGCGGCGATCGTCCGATAGAGAGCTCCCGTTGTAGTGGTGATCCCCGTACCGATGTTGATGAGCTCGCCGGCGCCGCGATCCGCGGCAAGGAGATTGGCGCCGGCAACGTCTTCCACGTATACGTAGTCCCGCAGCATCCCCTCCGGCTCCCCCGGGTAGGCAAATACCGTGGGGGTTTCACCCTTGAGAAGGGTATTGATGAAGATCGAGACGACCCCCGCCTCTCCCAAAGGATTCTGGCGGGGACCGTACACGTTGGCGTAGCGAAGCACCGTGTAGTTCAGGCCGTGCTGGTCTGCGTAAAAACGCAGGTACTGTTCACCGAGAAATTTGTGGATTCCATAGGGGGAGATGGGTTGGGGCGGATGCTCCTCCGGAGTCGGCATGTTCTCCGTGTCTCCGTAGATCGCTCCGCCGGTGGAACTGAATATGAACTTCTTGATGGAGTGCCGTACCGCGGTCCCCAGCAGGTTGAGCATGCCCAGAGCGTTGACCCGAGCGTCCTGGATTGGATCCCGGGTGGAGATGGTGACGCTGATCTGGGCGGCAAGGTGATTCACGATTTCCGGCTTTTCCAGGTCGAAGACTTTTTCCAGCTCCGGGCTGCCGATGTCCAGGAGGTAGAACCCGGCCTTCCTGGGAATGTTCTTCGTGCTGCCGGTTGCCAGGTTGTCGACGATGATTACATCGTGTCCCGCCCCAAGGTAGGCATCGGCAACGTGAGAGCCGATGAATCCCGCCCCCCCTGTGATGAGAACCTTCATACACTCAAGACAATAGCATTGCCGTCCCCGGTGGTCAAGGCGGCGTCGTGCGTTCGGTTGCAGCGGTTAAATGTGTACTTGATCGCCTGTTGCAGTCGTGAGTAAAATGGCAACCAGTGTCGGACGGGAATATCACCGAGAACCTGCGTGAAGCCCTGGCCGCGGCGCTTCGGGAATTAGAGGAGGAGCTGGGCGTACCCGGCGACCGAGTGGAGTGTCTGGAGCGGCTCCCGGAGCAGCAACGCCGCAGAGATGAACTGATCGTTCCCTTTGTCGGTTGGCTTGCCGAGGACGTGGAGCTGAACCCCGACGGGATCGTGGTGGAGGAAGTCTTTACCCTATCGCTTGATCGCCTTCTGCAGAACGACTTTAAGGAAGCCGGGCTCACCGAGCAGTATAACCTGCCCGACGGCAGGTGGAACAGGAAAGTCATTCGCTCGGTGCGCTATCTGATCTACGGGAAGTACCTGATCTGGGGCTTGTCCGCCAACATCCTCTTCCAGCTGTTGGAACTGATTCGTTAGGTGGGCGATTTTTGCTCTAACTGAACATCGACTCTGCCGAATATACTACCGTAGGGGGAGCAAACTGGCGATTTTGAAGCGGGGACTGCTGATAACACTCCTTTGTCTCGCCGTATCGGGCACGCCGTGGTCGGAGGTCCGTTTTGCCGACCCCGTCCTGGGTGAGAACAATCTGCTGTTGTTCAAGGTTCGTTCAGTTAGCCCTCAATGGGGAGCCCACGACACCCTGTTTATGACCGATCTGCAGACCCGTGACCTGACCCAGCTGACTTTTTTCCCGGAACGGCTCAACTATTTGGCGGGGAAAAAAGTACTACAGCTTCAGAATCGCTTCGGCGTATTTTTCAGCGACGAGACCCTCGGGAACTTCCAACCCTCCCCACAGTTTCCTTCTTTCGTCCAGGACAACAGTATCCTCCAGGGAAGTCTGAGTCCGCTGAACGCCGCTCCCAACGGCCGCTACCTGCTCTACCTCGAGGGTAGATCCCCCGCTTTCGGTGACCTGTACTTCGTGGATTTGGATCGAGGCGAGAAATCTCTGGTGTCCGCAGGCATCGAGATCAATCTAAAAACCACCCCCGTGGTTTGGGCGCCGGATTCCAGTTATTTCGTCTACAGTAAGAACGGAACCATCTACTACATGTCCGTGCGCCAACTGGCCGAACAGAGCGGGCTGCCTGAAGAGTACCGTCAGATCGGCGAAGGCCAGCTCGGCAACGTGAGTCCCGGCGGCCGTACATCCCTCTACTACCTCAGCGGATCCCTCATATACGAGCTGGACAGCAGCGAGCTGTTTACCCGTGCCCTGTATCGCGGCTACCTGGACATCGGGCGTCTGGTGGGCAAGATCCCCTTTCCCTTCGATCCCAGCTTCGATTCTTTCTGGGTCTCTCCCGCAGGGACGCATGTCCTGCTCGGCAAGGGCGGAGCAAACCTTTTTCTCTACCGCCTGTCCACAGAGGATTTTTCCTCGACCGGGGACAGCCAATCCCTGCCTTATCTCTACCTGCCGCGGAACACCCAACTCAGGCGTGTTCTGTGGGATGAGGACGGGTACCTGACCATCCTCACCGCCGGGTCCGAGAATGGCCGGGTGAAATCACAAGCTTTCCGAATCGAGGCTGAGGGGATGAGTGCCATCCCTGCCTTTCAGCGCCTCGAGATGGAGGGTGTACAGGATATCCTTCTGTCCCCCGACAAGAGCCAGGCCGCTGTGGTTTTTCAGGACCGTGTCGTTATCTACGACTACCAGAGCTGGAGCAAGAAGCTCGAGCTTGCGCACCCCCGGGTAGCGCAGGTCGCCTGGATCGACGAAGGGCGGCTTGTAATCGGCGGGGCAGACACGATCCGGGAGTATGACCTGAACAATAGCCGCGGACGGCTGCTGGGGATCTCTCAACCGGGTGACTGCGGTTTTGCAGGGGATGATGACGCTGTGCTTTGTACGGCCGGGGATCGGACCTTCCGGTGGTTGTTCGGCGATTTGTCCGCTCCGGTTGCCTGGAGCGAGTCCAGCGCGGTGATCCCCAGAAGCAGAAGCACGACTGCGGATTCCTACCGGGTGTTTCTGGAGCAGACGCCGGACCGAGTTTTTCAGAACATGCTCATGATCCGGGACAAAGAAAAACTGGTCACCACCGCGCTTCTGAAGCGCGCACCCCCTGCGTTGGAACCCTTTCCCGCCGCCGACGATCCTCTCGATTTTGTGACCTTCGACCACGGGTCACGAATCCGAAGGCGGGAGACCTCCCTGGTGTTCAATGTCATCGACTCGGTGGAAGGGTTGCCCGCCATCCTCTCCGCGCTCAGGAAGTACAATCTCCGCTGTACTTTCTTCGTAAACGGCGAGGCCATCCGCAGCTATCCGGATGCAGTTCGGGAGATAGCCGAATCCGGCCATGAAGTGGGAAGCCTGTTCTCGATGTACTTCGACATGACCGACGCCCGCTTCCGTTTGGACAAGGAGTTCATAAAACGGGGAATGACGGAGAACGAGGACGAATACTTCGCCGCTACCGGAAAGGAGCTCTCCTTGCTGTGGCACGCTCCCTACTATTTCGTCAACTCCGACATCCTCCAGGCCTCCAGGGAGATGAACTACGTCTATGTCGGTAGGGACGTGGATCCCCTGGATTGGGTAACCCGGGAGATGAGCATCACGACCCGGGATATCTATTTCCCCGCCGCTGCCCTGGTGGAGAGGGTGGTGGCGACAAAGAAGCCGGGTTCGATCGTAGCAGTTATGGTCGGCAGACCGGACGGCGAGAGGCAGGATTATTTCTTCCATAAGCTGGATCTGCTTATCGATGCTCTGATCAAACGGGGGTACGAAGTAGTACCGGTTTCCGTGTTGATCGAGCATGCAGAATGAATTAGGATTTACGTCGGCTCGTCCGATGATAGAGAAGAAAGGGTAAAGGCGCATTGAACACAATGAATCCTCTACGGAGCTACAAAGAGACGCAGATCAAGACCGCTACACCGGGAAAGTTGATTCTGATGATGTATGACGGGGCGATCAAGAATCTGAACCAGGCACTCCAGGACATGGGTAACGAACATCGGCGATACGACAGCATCAGCAACTCCCTGATCAAGGCCCAGGACATCATTGCCGAGCTGATGATATCCCTGGACTTCGACCGGGGCGGGGAGATCGCCAAGAATCTGTTCGGTCTTTACGTCTTCATGAACCGGCGCCTGCTGGACGGCAATATCAAAAAGGACAAAGCACCTCTGGAGGAGGTCAAAACGCTCCTGATAGAACTGAGGGGCGCCTGGGCGGAGGTCGCCGATAAGGCGGGTGTGTCCGCCGGAGCCAACAGGAGCAGTGGGGTCAATATCGCCGGTTGAAAAGGCTTAAAAGCGCCGCCATCCCTCCTCAAGGTGTTAGTAAATGAACCCACCCCTTTATCTGATTGACGGCTACAGTCTCATCTACCGCGCCTACTTCGCCTTTATCCGCCGGCCGCTCACCAATTCCCGAGGACGGAACACTTCCGCCGTATTCGGTTTCTTCAGCTCTCTGTTCCAGCTGCTGAGACTGAGGGAGCCTTCTTTTCTGGCCGTTGTCATGGATTCCCATACACCCACCTTCAGGCATGAGAAGTACCCGCAGTATAAGGCCAATCGGGAGAAGGCGCCCGAGGATCTCCACGATCAGGTGCCGGTTATCGAAGAGATCCTGAGCGCCCTCGGCATCCGTTGTCTGCGCCGGGACGGTTTCGAGGCGGATGACCTGATTGCCACTCTGGCCGCGAAGTCCCGTGAGGAGGGAAGGGAGTGCTATATCCTTTCCGGTGACAAGGATCTTCTGCAGCTGGTGGGCGGCGGTGTTTATGTGATCCATCCTCCCAAGGGAGCCGAGGATTTTGCGGTCCTCGACAGAGACGGGGTGTTCGCCGCCCGTAGCGTCTATCCCGAGCAGATTATCGACTATTTGGCTCTGACCGGGGATCAGTCCGACAATGTCCCCGGTGTGGCCGGGGTCGGGGAGAAGACCGCGGTCAAGCTCCTGAGCGAGCATGGTGATCTGGAGCGGCTGTACAAGGAGCTGGCAGAATTGCAGCCTGCCGGGGTGAAGAAAAAACTCGAAGAGGGTAAAAGCAGCGCCTTCCTGAGCCGGGAGCTGGTCACGCTGCGCAGCGATGTTCCCCTGGAGATCGGCATCGAAGAGCTGTGCGTGACCCAGCTGAACAGCGAAGCCGCCATCCCGCTTTTCGCGGATCAGGACATGGGCCGCATGGTGGAGGAGATGGGCGGCAACTTCGAAGAACAGAAGGAGGCGGATCAGCTGGAACCGGGCAGCTATGAGACGGTTCTCACCACCGAAGCCCTGCAGAGATGGATAGGGGAGGTGAGCAAGGCCGGTTGTTTCGCCTTCGACACGGAGACCGACAGCCTGGATCCGCTGCAGGCAAACCCCGTGGGATTCTCCCTGGCCCTGGCTAAGGGCAAGGCCTGCTACATCCCCGTGCAGGCGGCGGAGCGGGACGTTCTGGACCTGAAGACGGTGCTGGATCAACTGGCCGCAGTGTTGACCGATCCCTCCCTGACCCTGGTGGGGCAGAATATCAAGTACGACTACAAGGTGATGGCCAGGCAGGGGATCGTGCTCCGCTGCCGTTTCTTCGACACCATGGTGGCGGCCTGGCTTCTGGATTCCGAACGCTCCTCCTACAGCATGGACAACCTGGCAGCCCAGCTGCTGAATTACAGGACCATCCACTACACGGATGTCGTGGAAAAAGACCAGACCCTGGCGGATGTGGAGCTGGAGCGGGCAACGGATTACTCCGCCGAAGACGCGGACATAACCTATCAGCTCTACGAGCTTTTCCGCCCCCAGCTCGAGAGCGAAGGGCTGGCAGCGATCTTCTCGGATCTGGAGATGCCCCTGGTAGGGATTCTGGCGGATATGGAGATCGCCGGGATACGGCTGAATGCGGAGCAGCTGCGCGCCTACAGTGTCCAGCTGGAGGAGGAGCTGATCAGGCTGGAGGAGGAGATCTTTGTGCACTGCGGCCGGAGGTTCAACGTCCGCTCCACCAAAGAGCTCCAGACGGTTCTTTTCGACGAGCTGGGGCTTCCACCGGTGAAGAAGACTAAAACAGGCCAGTCAACGGACAACTACGTGCTGATGGAGCTCACTCGAACCGGAAACAAGGTTCCCGAGCTGGTGCTCGATCATCGCCTGCTCTCCAAGCTCAAATCCACCTACGTGGACGCTCTTCCCCAGCTGGTCAACCCCGACAGCGGGCGCCTGCACACCCACTACATCCAGACCGGAGCCGCCACCGGCCGTCTGGCCAGCAAGGATCCGAATCTGCAGAACATCCCGGTCCGCGAAGAATCGGGCAGGCACATCCGCAAGGCCTTCGTACCGGATGAAGGCTGCAGTTTCCTGAGTGCCGACTACTCCCAGATCGAATTGGTCGTACTGGCCCATCTTTCCGGCGATCCCATGCTCCAGGAGGCCTTTCGTGAGAACAGGGACATCCACAGACAGACCGCGGCGGTCCTGTACGGTGTGGAGGAAGCCGAGGTTACCCCTGAGCAGCGGCGGATCGGCAAGACCATCAATTTCGGTGTGATCTACGGAATGTCCGCCTTCAGGCTGGCCCGGGATATGCGCATCCCCCGACGGGATGCCGATGAGTTCATCCAGCGCTACTTCGAACGCTACGCCGGGGTGGACCGATTCATCAAGCAGACGATCCGCCAGGCCGAGCAGAAGGGCTATGTGGAAACGATCATGGGACGCCGTCGTCCCCTGAGCCGGATCAACAGCCGCAACCGCACGGAGAAGATGGCCGCGGAGCGGGTGGCGGTGAACTCTCCGATCCAGGGTAGCGCCGCGGATATCGTGAAACAGGCCATGATCGAGGTCACCCGCGCCCTTGCAGAGAAGCGGATGGCCTCCCGCCTGCTGCTGCAGGTGCACGACGAGCTGATCTTCGAGGTTCCCGACCGGGAGCTCGAGCAGGTTCAGGAGCTGGTAAGAGAGGAAATGGAAGGGGCCGTGCAGCTCTCCGTCCCGCTGCGGGTCAGCCTGGAGGTGGGCCCGACTTGGGGGGACATCCATTAGCGCTTCCTTCGTTCTCGGCGTGACCGGAACGTACTGTTCCGGCAAAAACACCCTGGTTGCCTTTTTGATAAAATCGAGTTTCTCGGAGATCGACGTGGACCGGGTCGGTCATCTGATTCTCGATGACAGCGAGGTCAAGGTTGAGCTTCGGCAGCGCTTCGGCGCAGAAATCTTCACGTCCCGGGGTACGATCGATCGCCGGATCGTGGGACAGAGGGTGTTCCGGGATCTCCGGGCGCTTCGGGAGCTGGAGTCGATCGTTCACCCGCCCATGACCGGGGAGGTGGAACGAATCTTGCAGCGGCTGAACGGACGGGTTGTCATCAACGCCGCGGTTCTGTTTCGCATGGGCCTTCAGCGCCTCTGCGACGTCGTGATCTGCGTACGGGCACCGTTGATCCGACGCTTGAGACGGGCCCGGCGAAGGGACGGGGTGACCCTGATTCAGATGCTGCGCAGGATACGGGCCCAGCGGGGAATCTGTCCTAAATTCAATGCAAATGGCGTCGATATTTACTATGTAGACAACGATCGGGGGCTGGACCATCTCCATACCCAGATCCTGAAGATCCTGAGGGAGAAAGGACAGATAAACCACTAGATATGGAACGTAACCGAGTGCTCTGGGTTATCTTTTCGATCAGTCTGTTCCTGGTCGTGGTTCTGGCGGGGGGATTGTACCTGCTGAGGCCCGTCACTGGTAAGGAAGCCGAGGTGGCGACCGGAAAGGCCTCCCCCCTGCGCGGCTTCGATGCCTTCGAGTACGTACGGGGAAAATCCGAGCTGCCCGCTGTAGAGGAAAAACCGGAAGAGACCGAGGAGATGGTCATCATCGTCGGAGAGAAGGAGAAAGCCCCCTCTGAAGAGCCGGAAGCCGCCTTCCCAGAAGTCCCTGAGAAGGCCGTTCCGCCCAAGTTGGATTCCACCGCACCGATCGCAACCGCTCCGGTGCCAACCGCTCCCGTGACCCGACCCTCCACCACCCGTTCGACGACCCGGCCGGCTGCGGCTGCCTCACGACATGAGCCGGCTGCCCGAGCTCCGGCCGCCAAACCTGCTCCCCAGCCGCGCGAGGTGAGCGTTACCGAGTACTGGATCCAGGCCGGCTCCTACACCAGCCCCTCCCGGGCTCAGGAAGTCGCCGCCGTGATGGAGGAGCAGGGACTGGTCTCCAAGATCTCCACCCGGACCCTCAGTGGCAAGACTTACTACCGCGTAAGGATCGGTCCGTACCTGAGCAACGGGGAGGCGGAGAAGTTCTTGGAGTGGGTCAAGGCTGTCAAGGGATTCGAGTCCAGCTACATCTCCATGGTCTACGCCAAACGCCGGGATCCGTAAAACCGTTCCATGCCTTTCAGCAGCTCCCTGGTTGTTGCCGTTGCCGTCCAGCTGCTCAGCCAGTTGTTCAAGGTGGTGTTCTATTCTTTGAAGGAGCGCCGGCTGCGCCCGGACTACTTCATCTCCACCGGCGGCATGCCCAGCGCCCACACCGCCTTCGTCAGCGCCCTTACAGTATCCCTGGGACTGCATCACGGCTTCGCCTCGGAGTTCTTCACGGTAGCCTTCGTGTTTTCCGTGATCATGGTCTACGATCTGGTGCGGGTAAGGGGAGCAGTGCACGCCCATTCCCGCATCCTGGGCATGCTCCTGGAGCAGGTTCAGCTACGGCAAAAGATCGTCCTGCCCCACCTGGTCAGCCACTCCATGCCTGAAATTATCGTAGGTCTGGTTGTGGGTTGCGCAGCGGCTGCCGCAGCGTACTATCTGATCTAAGCTTCGAGCCCGACGATTCGAAAATATACCCAGAAATCCAATTATTTCCGCACTTAAAAAGCAACAGTTCACTTTCGATAGTTGATTCTATTGCGATCCCCCTAAATCCGATGGCGCGGAAAAAGATTATCGTGAAAAATGATAATGGATTGAAGAATACAGCAATTAAAGACATACTTTTTATCTTGAATTATATGTATATATTTACTAAAATATATGTATGAAAACAACGATTAATATTGATGATTTTCTTCTGAGGGAAGCTATGCGTCTCTATGGAATTAAAACCAAAACTAGGATCATCGAGATGGGTCTGGAGGAGTTGATCAAAGCATATAAGAGATCCCTCCTCGCGGATGCATTCGGGTCGCAGCCGGAACTGATCGAACCCAGGAGGAAGCGGTGATCCTCATCGACACGAGCGTTTGGATTCGCTTCTTCAAAGGCTCGGGGGAGGCGAAATTCGCCGCTGATAAGATCCGCGAGAATACCGCTCTCCTCCACCCCCTCGTCTTCGGTGAGCTGCTGCTGGGAGGGATATCCGGGGAGAACGAATCCCTGCTTCAGGCGTTGCCCTCTGTCCCGCTGCCGTCACCGGAGAGGATCTACCGATTCATCAAAGACAACGTTTTTCAGGGCAAAGGGATCGGATGGGTGGATGTCGCTATTCTCTGCTCGGTCCAGGAGGCGGGGGTGTTGCTGGCCACTTTCGACCAGACCCTGCGGTCCTGCGCGCTGGACATCGGTATTCCCTGTATTCCAGGCAAATGAGTCTGGTTCGTACCGGCCTTCGGCCCGGGCTAGATGGCGAATACCCGGATCGCAACCGGTTCGGCGGGACACCTGGCTTCGCAGATGCCGCAGCCGACGCAGCGCTCCGGGATCATTTTGGGTTCCCGCAACGGCTCACCGTCCTCGCTCCTCTCCCCGGTCACATCATAGCGGATCGCCTTCTCCGGTACCGGGCAGACCTCTTCGCAGACCAGGCAGTTGAACTTCTCCTTGTAGACCACGCAGAGGGACTCGTCGATGCGGGCTACACCGATCGGGGTGGACTGTTTCTGTTCCAGGGACTGCAGGGGAATCGCCCTGTTCGGGCAGACCTGCTGGCACACCTGGCAGAAGTAGTCGCAGCCGTAGGGACGGAACTCGAGGTGGGGGGTGTAGAGGCTGGCGAAGCCGTGCTCGCCCCCGGTGATCTTGATGATCTGATTCGGACAGGAACGCACACACTGCAGGCAGCGCAGGCAATTTTCCACGAAGTGCGCCTCATCCGCCACGCCGGGCGGACGTAGCAGCGCGGTAATCCGGCGGTGGAAGAACCCGATCCCGGTCAGCAGGCCCCCTACCGCGAATCCGGCAGCCAGCAGGATGCCGTGTTTGAGGAAGCTGCGGCGGGAGCAGGAGGAGGGCTCCGCCCTGCGGCGGTGGGGGGGTGCGGTGCCCCTCGCGTCGGGGGCTACGGCCTCGGGCAGGGTGAAGCGAAAACCCTCAGTGGGGCACTCGGACTCGTAGTCGAAACAGACCAGGCACTGGTGGGCCAGGATTTCCCGGCGCTCATAGTTCGCAGCTTCGGTAGGACAGTGGTCGCAGCGGCCGCAGCTGCTGCAGGCGCTTATCCGCAGACGAAAGAGGGGAAGCCGGGCCAGCAGCCCGTAAAGTGCGCCGAGGGGGCAGAGGTAGGTGCACCACAGCCGGCGGGCGAAGATGGAGAACAGCAGCAGCAGCCCGAGAAATACCAGGCCCACGGGGGTCAGAGAGGCGATGCGGATGATCCAGACATTGGGATGGAGGAATTGTAGCAACGGAGCTTGGGTGAACGCGGTGACCAGGACCGCACCTAACAGCAGCATAGACACCGGATAACGGACCAGCAGCTTTCGCCTCGGGTAGCGGCTCAGGGCAACCGGGTTGCGCCGCCGCAGCGGCGAGAGCAGGAAATCCAGCGCTTCGATCAGAGAGCCGAGAGGGCAGATCCAGCCGCAGAACACCCTTCCCAGCAGGATCGCCAGGATCAGCAGGGCGGCCATGGCCGCTATCACGCGAAGGTTCGCCTCCGGATTGGTGAGGAAGATCAGCGGGTCGAAGCGCAGAAAGGGGTTTTCCAGGACGGCAAAGGGATCGAGAGAGCGGATGAACACAAACAGAAAGAGGCCGAAGAACAGGGCTTGAGCGATGATCCTGCCGATTTTAAGACCCTTGAGAGTCCTTGATCGCATTACAGGGAGATCTCTTTTCTCGAATAGGAGGTGATAGAGCCGAGCCCCTTCTGCTCTGCCAGCCTGAGGTAGCCGAGGTCCTCCGGCTTTTTTCCGAACAGGGTGGCGGCTTCCGCATCCGCCTGAGCCACTCCAGAGGAAGCGATGATCGTGTCCTTGTCCTCGAGATAGCTCAAACTACCGCCGGTGGGGCCTCTCTGAGTCATGATGGCGGTGGCATCCACTACGGTGAGGTCGCTCTTCACCGCCATGTTGATATCCGAGATGGCCTGGTGGATTTCCCAGTGCCAGCGGGAGCGGTTGTCTCCGGAGATGCCCATAAGATTCTTCATGCCGATGGTCAGTCCCGCGGTGGAGTGCGTTTTGGCCACGGGCAGATTGATAAATACATCGGATTCCAGGATGTACCTGTTGACCAGGGTCTCCTTCAGATAGACCCCGTCCGCGACAACGATCCTCTTGTACAGCTTGGAGCTGACCTCGCCAACCTGCAGAACCTTGGCACCCGCCTCCTCCGCGGCTTGCTGGATTCCAGAGGTCACGTAGCTGAGCCTGGGGTTGCTCACCGTGCGGTCGAAGACATAGACCTTCGAAGCCCCCGCTTGATAGCAGAGGTCCACGATGGTACGGACAACCAGTGGATCGGTGGTGGCCTTGTACTGGGGCGGAGAGTTGAAGGCGATGTTCGGCTTGACCGCTACAACATCCCCCCGTCCCACGTAACGCCCGATCCCGCCCACCAGCTCCACCGCCCGTGTGACCGCGGCCTCGATTTCTGTCGAACGAACCACACCGACCTGGACGCCGGAGCCGGTGTCCAGGGGCAGCAGGCGTCGGGCTGCCAGCCCAAAGGAGGCGATCGCCGCGGTTTTCAGGAAGTCTCGGCGATTCATGGTCAAAATAATAGTAAATGGGTCATCTTTCCGCAACGGGTCCAGGACAGGCATGGACAATTTCACTTTTTTAAGAAACGCGCTTTGACAACTCCGAGGTGAGGCCCTAAAATAGGAGACAGCCATGGATGCTTATGAGTACATCGTAAACACGTCCAAGGACTTCATCACCCTGATCAACCAGGATTACGTGTACGAGATCGTGAACGACTCCTACTGTCAGGAGATGGGCCGCAGCCGTGATGAGATCCTCAACCGCAGCGTGGCGGAGATCTGGGGAAAGGAGACATTCGAGAACTCTCTCAAACGGCACCTGGACAAATGCTTCGCTGGTGAAGAGGTGCACTACATCAACACCTTCATGTTCGGCCCCTTCGAGAAGTACATGCATGTGTCCTACTACCCCTACCGGATAAAGGACACGATCACCCACGCGGCTGTATTCTCCCACGACATCACTTCGGTGGGTGAAATCGAGTCCAAGCTGACAAATTACGAGTACAGGGATCCGATAACCGGTCTGTTCAACCGCAGATCCCTGGATGTGATCCTGGACAAGGAGATCGAGAAGGCCAAACGATCGAAGTACGAAAAGCTCAGGGCGGTGCTGTCCATCAGCCTGGAAAACCTGGCCAAGGTCAATCAGGTATACGGCCATGAAATCGGTGACCTTCTGCTGGAGAACAGCGGGTTGCGGATCCGCCGATCCCTGCGCAGCAGTGACTATGTGTTCCGCTTCGCCGGCAGCGAATTGGCGGCTATTTTGAGCAACATTAGCAAAAATACGGACGCCGGAAAAGTCGCCCAAAAGATTTTCAACAATGTGTCCGTTCCCTACCGCTTCAAGGGGACGGATATCAATATTCGTTGCCATATCGGTATTGCCGTGTATCCGGACGACGGTGCGGATAAAGCTGAGATCGTGCAAAAGGCCGCATCGGCGCTGGCCGAGGCCAAGAAGCGGAAGATGGATTTCCTGCTCTTCGACGCTGCTTTGCACGAGCAGGCAGTAGCCCGGCTGTACCTGGAAAGCGAGATCGCCAAGGCCTTCGAGAACGGGCAGTTCGAGCTGCACTACCAACCGGTTGTGGATATCAGCGGGAAAGTACATGGAGCGGAGGCCTTGATCCGCTGGAACCATCCCGAGCGGGGTATCATTGCACCGATGGAGTTCATCCCGATCGCCGAAGAAACCGGTCTGATCATCCCGATCGGCCGCTGGGCCCTGTTTACCGCCTGCCGTCAGATCGCCAAGTGGAAGGAGAAATACAAACTCTACGTTTCTATCAATTTGAGCACCAAGGAGTTCTCCGATTCGACCCTCCTGGAAGCGATCCAGAAAGCGATCAAACAGTCCCAGGACTTCGATCCGGCCTATTTGAAGCTGGAGATCACGGAGACCAAGTGCATGGATGACCCGGAGAGGACGATCCAGCAGATGCAGACCCTTCTGGACATCGGTGTGGAGACCTTCATCGATGACTTCGGTACCGGCTACTCCTCCCTGGGGTATCTTAAACGCCTTCCCGCCGTGACCCTGAAGATCGACAGGCTGTTTATCGAGGCTCTCGAGGAAAGCCAGGAGGAACGGGACTACCTGACCCATATCATCCGCACCGTTAAGAGCAGACAGAAGAAGGTGCTGGTGGAAGGGGTGAGCAGCAAGGCGCAGTTCGAGCTTCTCAAGGTTATGGACTGCGACCAGATGCAGGGCTATCTGTTCAGCCCTCCGGTGCCGGCTGCGGAGTTCGAAAAGCTGCTCAGCCGGGAGACCTTGCTATAGTATCAAATCATTTCAACGGAGGACTCAATGCCGGTTTTTGAAATGCCCCTGGAGGAACTGCGCACCTACCAGGGTATCAATCCAAAACCTGAAGATTTCGACGAGTACTGGCGGCGTGCATTGGGGGAGCTGCCTGAGAGGAGCGACGGAGTCGAGCTGATCCCGGCCGCGTTTCACAGCGCCGTCGCCGAGTGTTTTGATCTGTTTTTCAACGGCGTCGGCGGAGCCCGGATCCATGCCAAGTACCTGCGTCCCAAGACCGGTGAGACGCCCCACCCGGCGGTGTTGTTGTTCCATGGATATACGATGAACTCGGGGAACTGGCAGGACAAGCTGTCCTTCGTATCTCAGGGTTTTTCCGTGGCCGCCTTGGATTGCCGCGGCCAGGGAGGTCTTTCGGAGGACAGGGGCGGTGTTACGGGCAACACCCTGCGGGGCCACATCATCCGCGGGTTGGACGATCACCCGGATAGACTGCTGTTTCGTCAGATCTTCCTGGATACGGCTCAACTTGCACGAATCGTCATGGGATTCGACGAGGTGGACCCGGCCAGGGTCGGCACCCATGGAGGCTCCCAGGGAGGCGCTCTGAGCCTGGTGTGCGCCTCCCTCGAACCGCAGATAAAGGCCTGCTCTACCACCTTTCCCTTTCTCTGCGATTACCGGCGTGTGTGGGAGATGGACCTGGCCGAGGGTGCCTACGAAGAGCTGAAGAGCTACTTCCGCCTGTTCGACCCGACCCATTCCCGGGAGCAGGAAATCTTTCGTACGCTGGGCTACATCGACGTACAGAACCTGGTGCCCCGTATCCGGGCGGATGTGTTGATGGGCACCGCCCTGATGGACCAGATCTGCCCGCCCTCCACCCAGTTCGCCGCCTATAACAAGATCGGCTCCCGCAAGGAGATGATCCTCTACCCCGACTTCGGGCATGAGGAACTCCCGGGACACATGGACCGGGCCTTCACCTTTCTTTCCCGGCTGTAAGGGCTATCCGGAAGGCATTCCCCCGGAAACCAGTTTGTCTTCTAGAAATCCCTGCTCCGCGTACCATTCGAAGGTGTCCCGCAGGGTCACCTCCAGGGGGCGGGGCGTGTAGTCCAACTCTCCTCTGGCCTTTTTGCAGGAGACCTCGCGGTGTTTGCAGATGGCTACCAGGGCATCCGGCGTGAAAGCCGGGTACTTGGCGCTCATTCCTGGCAGTACGCCGGCGATCGCTGCAGCTGCCCGGGCGACCCACACGGGCAGGACCGGGCGCGAGCCGTCGCGCCCAGAGATCTCCCCGACCAATGCCGCCATCTGGGGAAGAGACTTCCAGGTTCCACTCAGGATGTAGCGCTCCCCGCGGCGGCCCCTCCGGCGCGCCGCCAGAGCCGCGTTCACCACGTCCCGAACGTCGACCCAGTTGAAGCCGCCCCGGATCAGGGCAGGGAGCCGGTCGTGGTACAGATCGAGCAGGGACCTGCCCAGATGTGAGGGTTTGTAATCATGGGGACCGAGGATGGCCGTGGGCGAGAGGATTACCGCATCTAGGCCGTCCCTTGCAGCCTGCAGGACCAGGCGCTCCGCCTCGGCCTTGGTCCAACCGTACATCGTGGTATCCTGCGGCCCGGCCAGAAGGTTGCTTTCATTGGTTTCCTTGCTGGGGTTCAGATCTGACAGCGCCTCGATTGAGCTGAAGTGCAACAGGCGGCGCACGGAGCAGTGCCTGCAGGCCTGGATCACATTGCGAGTGCCCTCAATGTTGACCCGTTTCAGGGAGCCGATGTGCCGACGGTCCAGGGAGATGGAGGCGGCCAGATGGTACACGATCTCTGCATCTCGAAACGCCCGCTCCAGGGACCTTGGATCGGTCAGATCGGCCGGTACCCGCTCCCCGGTCAAACCCTCGAGGGCTCGGGTGTCCTCGTGAACAAGCAGGCGCACCGTCTCCCCGGCGGCAAGCAGAGTACGCGACAGAGCCGCACCCACATGTCCGGATGCCCCGGTGATTGCCGAAGTCATTTCTTGCCTCTCCCGCGGATCGGCGGCTGCGATACACGCGTTTGAAATACCAGGTGCATCAAAGCTCCTCGAACTCCCTCCCGAAGGACCTATTATAGAACAGGTGCCTCGGCTGTCAAGGCGTCCAGCTGCAAACCATAATGATCGAAACGATGTCATTTTTAGCTCGACAAATACGTATATTTGTGTTTAAATAGTGATAACGATACCAATGTATGTATCTGCATAGTAGCTGCATTGATGCCTCAATCAAGAGATTGGGCGTGATAGGGGCACATATTTTTTCCCCACGCAGCAGGAGAACGCCGTGCTGCCCTAGAAAGCGGACATCGAGCGGGCGATTCGCGAGGTGTTGATGGTCTGGTAATGAAGGGGATGATGGTGAAAGCAAGGAGGTCGGCTTAAGTGCAATTCGACAGCTTCGAGGTGGTTCCAGACCGGACACGTATTGTGAGGACGCTCAAAGGGGAACCGACGGACCGAGTGCCTTACTTCGAGAACTATATCGGAGCTAAACTGGTGGAGTTCATCCTCGGCTACCCGGCGGGAAACACCGCCGCCGCGGTTGGTGACCCGTACCGCGGCGACGAGCGAGCCATTGTGGATGGCGGTCGCTGCGTCCCCATGCATCCAGAGGATTGGATCAGGATCTGCAAGGTTATCGGCCAGGACGTGATCATGATGGAGACCGCTTTTGCGCCCTATCGGGTCCTGGACCACAATGGAAAGCCGACGATAGTGAACGACGGCAGGATCAAGTGCCGTCGCGACTGGGAACAGAAGGTCATTCGGCCTACAGAAGCAGACATCGAGGAGAGCATGGGCTACCTGAACGAGTACATCCGTCAGGCCAGGGAGCACAACATTGCCGTAGCCCTGGGCACCGGCAACATGTTCATCACCCATTACGTGAACTTGAACGGCTTTGACTTCTTCACCTTGATCTATGACGACCCGGAGCTTGTCGAGGAGATGCTCACCGTGACTTCAGACTGGTTCACACGGCTCATCGAGCGCGCCGTGGACGCCGGCCTGGACATCCTCTTCTCGGGCGACGACGTCGCGTATAAATCCGGCACCTACATGGAGCCGGGGCTGTTCAAACAGATCTACTCCCGGCACGCGGAGAAGATGTATGCGCCGGCCCTACGGGCGGATGTTCCAATCATTTTCGACTGCGACGGCGATCCCACCGAGATCATGGACATGATCATCGGCCTTGGCTGTTCGGCCCACTTCCCCGTGGACGCCGCCGGGTTGGACTACCGGGAGCATATGAGGCGCTGGGGCGATCGCCTCTCCTTCGTCGGGGTACTGGACCTGGATCCGTTGATCCGCCTGGACACAGAGATGGTGGAGAGCTACGTCAAGGAAGTGGTAATGGACATGAAGGAGTGTAGACGCTATGTGGCAGGTACGATCACCGCGATCGACGAGATCCCAATCGAGAACTATGTGACCATGGTGAACACCATCCACCGCTACGGCGCGTATTATGATTGATTGAGGACCGCACCGCGGATGATCGGAAGGGTGGAGCTCGCCAAGGTCGGCTTCTCTACGCAGAACGGCAGACTCCTACGCTGGCCCAAAAAGGAAGACGTCGTGGCGGCTTCACACAGCATATCCATCTGGCCATGGAAAGGAGGAGGTGTTGGTCGGAGACTCATCTATCACCCAGGAGTTTGCTCAACAGGTCGGGGCTGAAGGAGGTGCCTATGTAGCAACGATCCATGATAGCGATTAGGCACAAAATTTTCTGAAGGAGTATACAAAATGAAAAGAATCTTGTTCGCTGTGTTCGTGGTTATCTTGCTGGCTCCGGTTGCTTTATTGGCCGGCGGGCAGGATGAATCCGCTGGCGCGATGGCAGCCAAGACGGGACGTATCTGGATCTGGGGAGAAGACGAAGCCCCCGGACTAACCGATTTCGTGAGGAGCGTGGGGGATATGTATTCTGAGAGGATAGACCCTCAAGTTCGCTGGGAGGTCACCCACCTGGATATAGATGAGATCTACACGGGTTTTTATGCCGCAGAAGAAGCAAAGAATGCTCCGGAGCTGCATACACTCTGGGGAGGCATTCTGGGCTTCGAACCGGCGTGGGCTGGACACCTGGTACCGCTGAGTGATTACGTTTCGGCGCAGACCTTGTCGCACGTGCTTCCTCCGCTTCGTCACGACGGGTACTGGAACGGTAAGGACTGGTTGATTCCCCTTTACGTCAATCCCTGGCCGCTCATGATCAACAAGGAAGTCTGGCAATCCGCCGGCCTCGATCCCGAGCGTTTACCCACTACCTGGGCTGGTTTGATACAGGCAGTGAAAGCAATGAATGCCGCGGGGTCCACCCCCTGGTGCGTGGGGATCAAAGACGGCTTTTACGGGACTTGGTTTCCGGCTATTCTCCAGCACCAGCTCTACGACTCACCCAGCGATTACCTGAGGGCCGTCGTCGGTATCGAACGGCTGGACAGAGCGCCGCACGACCGCAGATGGTACATGGTGGGTGAACTGCACGACAACGGGGCCTTCAACTCCGATGCCAATTCGCTCAGCCTGGCGGAGGGTCAGGACCTCTTCCTGCAGGGCAACGTTGGGATCATTCATGCTTCGGGGAATGCGTACATGGCGCTGCTGGCCAAGGAAATGGGAGAGGACAACGTAAAGATCTGGATACCCCCCGTCGACTCCAAGGCCAAGGGGGCAGGAACGATGCCGCTGTCCTCCCAGCCCGTGGCCATCCCTGCTACGGCCAAGTACAAGGTGGAAGCCGGCAAGTTCCTGGAGTTTTTCTACAGCAAGGAGATCCAGAACCTGATGTACACGGAGATCAGCGTGTTCTCCGGCTCCGATCAGCTGGAGCGGGGTTCCATGAAGACGGACCTGGACAGGGCTCTGTACGATCTTGCGCAGCAAAAGCCCGGGATGACCTATCCCTGGCTGCATCCCGGCGCCATCGAAGAGGCAAGCTACGCGATCACCCAGAAGCTTCTGGCAGGCAATATCGGTGCCGCCGAAGCGGCCAGTGAATACGAACAGGCTGCAGAGAAATGGCGAGATGAGAACCCGGAGCAGTTGAAAAATGTCAGGATTTGGGCTACTGAGGATATGCCCTTCATGAAGTAGGCGATCGCCGTCCGCAATGTTGACGCGGTGCCGGTAGTCTCCTACCGGCACCGCTTTCTAAAGGCGAAAGGTTAGAATGAGAGGCCGGAAAAGGAACGATAATCTAAAAGCTCTCCTGTTTGTCGGTCCTTTACTGTTGATCATCATAATTGTGTACGCATTTCCGCTGATCCAGAATATCAACTACAGTTTGCGAGATCTGTCCGACGCGGCAAGGCCTTTTACCGGGCTTCGCAACTACGGCCTGATGTTGAGGGATCCAATCTTCCTAATCTCGATTCGGAACAACTTCATCCTGATCTTCACGATCGTACCGGTCCTCGTATTTCTGTCACTGGTGCTTTCCGGCGCTCTGTTCGAGCAAGTTCGAGGCTGGAAGTTCTACCGGGGTACCATGCTGCTTCCATATATCACCTCGATTACCGCAGTAGGATTGTTTTACTCGTTGTTCTTTCAAGGTAGGGGAATGCTAAACAGCTTCCTCAAGATGATTCATCTGGACGCGCTGGTTGTTGACTGGCTCGGTTCGACCCAGTTTGCTCTTCCGGCAATAATGTTTGTGATCGTCTGGAGAGAATTCGGGTTCGGCACCATGCTATTCCTGGCCAGATTGACCACCGTACCGGAAGAGCTGTTCGATGCAGCCAAGATCGACGGGACCAACTGGTTTCAGCGGCTGTTTCACATCGTGATTCCCCAGCTTGCGACGGTGATCGAGTTCTATGTATTCCTCATGATCGTCACGATGCTGAGCTGGGTGTTCAACTATGTCTACGTGATGACACTGGGTGGTCCGGCGCGGAGCACCTATGTCACCGAGCTGTACATCTTCATCCAGGCCTTCAAGATGAACAGGATGGGCGTTGCAGCTGCAGTGTCCATAGTGATCTTTGCCGTCACGGCCGTGTTGGCCTTTGGCTCGCTGCGGTTCAGGACGAGACTCTACAAAGAATATGAATAACAATCATGGACAAACCGGAAACTCGGACAACAAGGAATAGAAATACCATACGCAAAGTACCCTTAATGATCGCCAGGCAGATCCTGTTCATCGTCGCTGCCGCGGTAGTTCTCGGACCGATCGTCTACATCTTAATGGCGTCATTCAAAACGAAGATGGACTATGTCCGGAATCAAATTGGTCTGCCCCATCCGTTTGTTCTGGACAACTACAAAAAACTCATGGAAGATGGCCAGCTATTAAAGTGGTTCATGAACTCCGCGATCGTGACGATCTCATCGGTAGCGGTGTCAGTCTCCGTGGGCGCACTGGGGGCGTTCGGCTTCAGCAAGTTCAGCTTTCCCGGCAAGGAAAAGATCTTCAACCTCGTCATAGCCCTCATGATCATCCCTCCAATCGTGATGATCATCCCCTTGTTCGTGCTCGCCTCCAGAGCCGGACTTGTCAATACCTACTGGAGCGCCGCCATTATCTACACCGGTCTCATGCTGCCTTTCGCGGTTTATCTTCTACGGAACTTCTTCGTGACGATACCGGAGTCGATCATGGACTCTGCCAAGATCGATGGCTGCTCGGACTTCGGTACTTTCTTCAAAATCGTGTTGCCTTTGAGCAGATCTGCGCTGATCACCCTGACTGTCGTGAGTATGCTTTGGGTCTGGAACGAGTTGTTAATCGCCCTCATCTTTCTGCAGAGGGAGGAGCTGACAACGCTTGTGGTGGGACTCATTCGCTTCCAGGGAAGATTCAGGATCGACCAGCCTGTCATCCTTGCGGGTATCTTCGCCTCCATGGTACCGATGATCGTGATCTACCTCATCGGGCAACGATTCTTCGTGAACGGGTTGACCGCCGGTGCTCTCAAAGGGGAATAGCCGGACAAGATAGTCGCTAGATTTTTTGCAGAAGGAGAGAAGAATGATAGCATTGAGAAAGATCAAATCCGGGGTCGGCAATGTACAGCTCGTCGATGTGGATATTCCGAAAATAAAGGAAGATGAAGTGCTGATGAAAGTGTGGGCTGCCGGAATCTGCGGCAGCGACCTGCTCATACAGGAGGACAAGCATTTTTATCAGGCTCCGGTCACTCTTGGGCATGAGTACTCCGGAGTGGTGGAAGAAATCGGAACGAAAGTGAGCAAGGTACAAAAGGGCGATAAGATCGTTTCGGATATCGAAACAAAAGAAGGTTGGCTTGGTGTTACCCGTGACGGAGCGTACGCAGCCTATATGGCAATCCCTGAAGCTCAGGTCCAAATATATCCGCAAGCCGTTTCCCTCGATCATGCCTGCTTTACTGAACAGCTTGTGGGAATCATCCACTGCATGCAGGAGCGCAATAATGTTCGCGCCGGTGATTTCGTGGTTATCGTTGGTCCGGGTCCTATGGGGCTCATGGGGGTTCAGTTTGCCAAGCTTCGTGGGGCAAAATCGGTCGCCCTGATCGGCTTGAAAAAAGACAAGAAACGTCTCGACATCGGTAAGAGGGTAGGTGCAGATTTCATCCTCTTCTCCGAAGAGAGTCCGGAGCAAGCGGTCAGAGACCTGAACAGCGGTCGCGGCGCTGACTTTGTCCTTGAATGCTCCGCATCAGAACGCGGATTCCAGCACGCCATCGATTGCGCTAGGAGAGCCCCCGAGGGGGAGGGAGGAAAAGGAGTCATTACTTCGGCAAGCCTATGGGGCAAGGACATCAGGATAAGCGCCGATGCCATTTCCCTGTATCAGCTGTCCATATTCGGCGGCTGGAGTTGGAATGGTGCGGAAAGCTGGGAGAGAGCCGTATCGATTATTTCAATGGGGAAGCTGGATCTGAACTCGTTGTTGACCAATCGGTATAAACTGGAGGAGTGGGAAAGAGCTTTTGCCAATTTGCGCGCCGGTGAGGATGTGAAGGCCTTCGTGCATCCAAATGGGACCGATTGGTAGAGGAAACACTGCGTCGGCCCTGCAGCGCTCTTGTCAAAGATTGATCGCTCGCACCGATCCCCGTTTTACCAGGTATGGTGGGAAAGCCAGCTTTTTTCGCTCTTTGTCGTCATGTTCGATGTTGTGGATAAGCATGGCCAGACTTTCTATGCCTATTCGTTTTCTCGGCTGGTGGATCGTTGTCAACGGAGGGGTCAGCACACTGGTTAATTCGATGTTGTCGTAACCGATGATACTATAGTCATCGGGAATGCGAAATCCCAGCTCGTTGGCAACCTTGTAGATACCGATCGCCAGCAAGTCACTGATGGTCACCACCGCGGTGAAGTCCAGGTGACCATTGATCTCGCCCTCCCCGGTGAGGATGTCTTTAAAGGTGCGATAGCCGCTTTCGATCGAGAGATCTTCGGCATGTACGATCAGGTCTTTGTTCACTTTAATATTGTGCTTTTTCAGTGCTGATGTGTACCCGTTGATGAAATGACCGACCATGCAACGCCCCGGCGGTCCCGTCATAAGCAGGATTCTTTCGTGACCGCGGCTGATGAGATAGTCGGTAGCCAGAGTTGCGCCTTTTCCGTGTTCCGAGAATACGTATCCGATATTGTTATAATAAGGGTAGCAGTCTATGAGCACATACTCGACCTTGCTCCTATTCAGCAGCTTGATATTTTCGCTTTCATCGTCGATCGGAGATATGAGGATCCCATCGACTCTCTTAGACAGCATCGAGATGATGTTGGCGCGTTCTTGGGCTATATCGTAATGGGAGTAGCTGATCAACATTGAATAGTTTGTTCTATTGAGTCTCTCCCCGATTACACTCAGGATCTCCGAGTAGAAGGGATTGTTGAGATCGTTGAATATGATTCCTATGGTATTGGTTTTATTCTGGCGCAGTGCCTTTGCCAGAGAATCTGGATAGTAATTCAACTCCTCGGCGATCTTCAGGATGCGTTCCCGGGTCTCCTTGTTGGCTTTTGGATCATTGCGCAAGGCTCTTGAAACCGTTGACAGTGAGACTTTAGCCGCTGCAGCCACTTGCCTGATCGTAATTTTCGTTTGTTGTTTCTTCTTGGTAGCAGCCATATAATCAGCTTTTTGGGAACGTTAACATCAATTTGAAATTACACCCTAAAAGGTAACTTAACGATATACCTTGGTCAAGAAGATATTTTCTATATATGTATTTGAAAGACTCATATTAGGAGCGCTTGACATTTTTGCTGTCAATGATAAAATATCTTGGCAACGTTGCCATTAGCGTTGTATTTTTGTGAAAATCTTGAACGCGGAACGGAGGTGCGGGATGCTGAACATGGGTATTGTCGGATTAGGAAAGATGGGAGCTTTTCATGCGGATTGGATTCAGCAAAACGAGGGAATGGATCTCGTTGCGATTTGTGACAAGAACAGGGAACGTCTTGAAACTGCAAAAAAACGATACGGCGTCGACGTTTTCGACGACTACGGAAAATTTCTGGGAATGAAGGAATTGGATTTCGTGGTAGTCGTTACGACGAACGATGCTCACGAAAGC
>Ga0307426_1000353_pt1 | contig 31490 bp, 33 predicted proteins | sample SalMarWE160340MG_FD_202165 | JGI IMG/M metagenome (GOLD analysis project Ga0307426, IMG submission 202165) | Salt marsh sediment microbial communities from the Plum Island Ecosystem LTER, Massachusetts, United States - WE1603-40 | ecosystem: Environmental > Aquatic > Marine > Intertidal zone >...
GACGATGTCGGCACGGCTGATGCGATCCTCGAACTCGGCGACCCGCGCCTCGTTCAGACCCTGCGCCTCCTTGGCGGCATGATACTCGGCGTTCTCGGAGAGATCGCCGTGCTGGCGCGCCTCCGCGATCTGCTGAATGATACGGGGACGCTCTTCCGATTTGAGGCGGTGCAGCTCGGCCTCGAGCTTCTTGAACCCCTCGATGGTCATCGGCACCCGTTCCATCGTCATTTCCTAACATCTCCCATAGGCCTGGCGGAGCAGCCAGGACCACCATGACACACAGTCTCTCAACTCGTGTGGAACAGACCGCCGCATCTTTGGGGACGGGCGGTCCGATGGGTCAGGATGGGTGCGTCACGAAGCTTTGCAAGGGCGCGACTCTCAAAGTGCCCGCTTTCAGAGCCTTTATGGCCCGAGTGACTGCCACCGCACCTGCTAAAGTTGTATAATATGGGATGTGATGAAGCAAGGCAGTCCGCCGGATGTCCTTGCTGTCGGAGAGCGCCTTGGCGCCTTCCGTCGTATTGAAAACAAGGGCTACGTCCCCGTTCTTCATGGCGTCGACGATATGCGGGCGCCCATCCAGCACTTTATTGATCACCTCGCACTTGATGCCGTTCGCCTCCAGGTAGCGCTTGGTGCCGCGGGTGGCGATAATCCGGAAACCCATCGCCTCGAGCTGGCGCACCGGCACCACGATGCGCTCCTTGTCTGAGTCCCTTACGGAGACGAACACGGTGCCGCCCGTCGGCAGCACCTGGCCGGCGCCCAATTGGCTCTTGCCGAACGCGAAGGCGAAGTCCCTGTCGATGCCCATGACCTCGCCGGTGGAGCGCATCTCAGGCCCGAGAATGGGATCGACCCCGGGAAAACGCGCAAACGGGAACACCGCTTCCTTGACCGCCACGTGCGCGAGCTTGGACACCTTGAGCCCCATGTCCGCCAAGCTCTTGCCGGCCATCACTCGCGCCGCGATGGCCGCGATGGGCTTGCCGATCACCTTGGCAACGAACGGCACGGTGCGGGAAGCGCGCGGGTTGACCTCGAGCACGTAGACGTCGCCGTCCTTGATGGCGAACTGCACGTTCATGAGACCGACAACTTTCAAGGCGAGCGCCAGCTCGCGCGTCTGGCGCTCCAGCTCGACGAGCGTCTCCGCGTTCAGCGAGTGCGGCGGCAGCGAGCAGGCGCTGTCGCCCGAATGAATGCCCGCCTCCTCGATGTGCTCCATGATGCCGGCGACGAAGGTCTCCGCCCCATCGGCGAGGCAGTCGACGTCCACCTCGACGGCGTCCGTCAGGTAGCGGTCGATCAGGAGCGGGCGCTTGTCCGACACCACGAGCTCGGAGGGCGCATCGAGCGTGGCGGAGAGCTGCTTGACGTAGCGGTCGATCTCAGGCCCGTCGTGCACGATCTCCATGGCCCGTCCGCCCAGCACGTAGGACGGGCGGATCACCACCGGATAGCCGATGCTCTCGGCCACCGCACGCGCCTCCCCCGGCGTCTTGGCGATGCCGCTTTTCGGCTGCTGCAGCTTCAGCTTGTCGATCAGCGCCTTGAAGCGGTCGCGGTCCTCGGCGAGGTCGATGGCATTGGGCGAGGTGCCGAGAATGCGCACGCCCGCCGCCTCGAGAGGCTCGGCGAGCTTCAGCGGCGTCTGGCCGCCGAACTGCACGATGACGCCTTTGAGCGAGCCGTTCGACTTCTCCTTGTCGATGATCTCCAGCACGTCCTCGGCGGTCAGCGGCTCGAAATAGAGCCGGTCGGAGGTATCGTAATCCGTCGAGACCGTCTCGGGATTGCAGTTGATCATGATGGTTTCAAAGCCCGCCGCCGTCAGCGCGAAGCAGGCATGGCAGCAGCAGTAGTCGAACTCGATGCCCTGGCCGATGCGGTTGGGACCGCCGCCCAGAATGATGATCTTCTCCACGGGATTGGGTTGGGCCTCGCACGCCGGCTTGCCATCGAGGCCGCGCTCGTAGGTCGAGTACATGTAGGCCGTGGGAGAGGCGAACTCCGCCGCGCAGGTATCGATGCGCTTGAAGACCGGCGCCACGCCCAGCGCCTTGCGCCGCACGCGCACCGTGGTCTCCGTGGTCTTGGCCAGCTTGGCGAGGCGCGCGTCCGAGAAGCCCATGGCCTTCAGGGCGGTGAGCTGCTCGGCCGTCCCTGGCAGGCCGTGCGCCACGACGCGGGCCTCCTGGTCGACGATATCCTGCAGCTGGGCCAGGAACCATGGGTCGATCTTGCAGGACTGGTACACCTGGTCGAGATCGAACCCCAAACGCAGCGCCTGCGCCACTTTCAGGATGCGGTCGGGCGTGGGCTTGGACAGCGCGGCGCGGATCACGTTCTTGTCGTCGCCGACGCCGAGACCTTCGAGCGCAACATCGTCGAGACCGGTCAGCCCCGTCTCCATGGAGCGCAAGGCTTTCTGCAGGCTCTCGGCGAACGTGCGTCCGACTGCCATGGCCTCGCCCACCGACTTCATGGAGGTTGTGAGCGTCGGATCGGCGCCGGGAAATTTCTCGAAGGCAAAGCGCGGGATCTTGGTGACGACGTAATCGATCGTCGGCTCGAACGATGCGGGCGTCGCCCCGCCTGTGATTTCGTTGGCGAGCTCATCGAGCGTGTAGCCGACGGCGAGCTTGGCCGCGACCTTGGCGATGGGGAACCCTGTCGCCTTGGAGGCGAGCGCCGAGGAGCGCGATACGCGCGGATTCATCTCAATGACAACGAGGCGCCCGTCGGCCGGGTTCACCGCGAACTGCACGTTGGAGCCGCCGGTCTCAACGCCGATCTCGCGCAGCACCGCCAGCGAGGCGTTGCGCATGATCTGATACTCTTTGTCGGTCAGCGTCAGTGCCGGCGCCACCGTGATCGAGTCGCCGGTATGCACGCCCATGGGGTCGACGTTCTCGATGGAGCAGATGATGATGCAGTTGTCCGCTCGGTCGCGGACCACCTCCATCTCGTACTCCTTCCACCCGAGCAGGCTTTCATCGATGAGGATCTGCCCCACAGGCGAGGCGTCGATTCCCGAACGCACGATCTGCTCGAACTCCTCGCGGTTGTAGGCAACTCCGCCGCCGGTGCCGCCCAGGGTGAAGGCGGGACGGATGATGGCCGGCAGACCGATCGTATCGAGCGCGCGCATCGCCGCGGCGAAGCCGGCAGCCGTGTCGTAGCGGACGATCAGGCCGTTCTCGTCGCGGATGGGCGGGGAGGACGCAATCGTTGCGCGCGGGCTCTCCAGACCGATGCGGTCCATGGCCTCGCGGAAGAGCTGGCGGTCCTCCGCCATGTCGATCGCCTTTGCACGCGCGCCGATCATCTCGACGCCGTACTTCGCCAGAACGCCCTGCCGCTCCAGAGCCAGTGCGGTGTTGAGCGCCGTCTGCCCGCCCATGGTCGGCAGCAGCGCATCGGGGCGCTCGGCCGCAATGATCTTGGCGACGATGTCGGGCGTGATCGGCTCGATGTAGGTGGCGTCGGCCAGCTCCGGGTCCGTCATGATGGTCGCCGGATTGGAGTTGACCAGAATGATCCTGTAGCCCTCGGCCTTGAGGGCCTTGCAGGCTTGCGTTCCCGAATAGTCGAACTCGCAGGCCTGACCTATGACGATGGGGCCGGCGCCGATGATGAGGATGGAGTTGATATCGGTGCGTTTGGGCATGAGGCGGCCTTTTATTGCCGATCGCAGGCTTTGGCTATAGCTCGGCGCGCTCCTTCAACGCCCGGCGCACACATACCCCTGGGCCGGCACTCACGCCGGCCCATGAGGCTTTGGAGGCGCAGCGGCCCGGAGGGGTGCGTGCGAGCCTGCTACTGACCGGTGGGCGGCGGCGGCGCCTCGATCCTGATGTCGGCAGGGTAGCTGTAGGTCGCCTCGAATATGGGTTTGTCGAGGCTGTTGGCCCGGGCGAAAAGACTGCGCATCGGCAGACCCGTTATGGCGTCGACATAGATGATGCGCACGGGCCGGTCGGGGGCCTTGGGCATGTCTTTGACGCCGCGGCTCAGGTCCTTGGGACCCGCCTTCTCGTTCTCGCCCTGGTAGGCCAGCATGTTCTTGCCCGCAACCGCCTTCCTGCCCAGGCACGCGAACTCGCCGAGCTCGCCCGGGTTGTCACCCAGCGTCTCCTCCATTTGCCGCACGAGCGCGGCGCGGACCTGCGGATGCACGAGCTCCCAGTCGCCACCGCCCCGCCGCGTCCAGGCCATCTCACCGATGACGATGGTCTCGATCGGATTGGGATCGCCCGCCGAGGTCAGCACTTGGCGCATGCGGTCCGGGAGCATGTAGTCAACCGTCATGTTGACCTTGCCCTCCTCGCTGATCATCGTCGTCTCCATGCGGAAGGTGCTCGACTTGCGCTGCCGCTCAAGGGCCGTGGCAACCTCATCCTTGCAATCGGCCTGGGCAGCGGTGCTAGCCGCAATCACCAGGGCAACCGCCAAAACAAACCGGCGCATCAATTTCTTCTCCTCATACTCTCTCTACAGGCCCGACCCTGGGACCGGCAAAGATGCCGGATGGGGGCGGAGTTCACTTCGTTGGTCGGCACCACCCGTCATCTGATCCTTGCCAGCGGCGCGTCGGGATGCCCTTCGATCTCCAGATCCGTGGGATAGGCATAGACCGCTTTGAAGAGGGGCACCGCGTCGGGCGCATCCTCGGCAACGATATTGATGGCGGGCAATCCGGTTTCGGGATCGACGTAGATCGTGCGGTGCACGGGCCGCGTAATCTCCGATCCCTTCGCCTCGCCGCCGCCCTTCTCGATGCTGCGGTAGGCCAGATACTCCGTGCCGTCGATGGTCACTTTGTCGATGCACTCGAATGCGGCGACGTTTTTGGGCGGCTCGATCACGGCCTCGCGCACCTGCGCAATGATAGTCTGCGCGATGGCCGGCATCAGCTCCTCCCAGGCGGTGCCCTGGCGGCTCCAGGCGCGGGTGCCGACGAGCACGGTCTCCAGGGGCACTGGCTGACCGGGCGCGACAATCGTCTGGCGCATGCGATCAGGCGGAAGGTATTCGACCGTGATCTCCACGGGGCCGTTCGCGGCCTTGAGCTGCGCCACCATGCTGAATGCGCGCGAGGCCCGCTGCTTGATGAATGCGGCGGCGACCTGATCGCGACATGAGTCGTCCCCGGCGCTCATGGCCGGCCCGGCCGTCAGGGCCAGGGCCATCGCACAGGCAGCAAGACAACGAAACATCAACTCCTCCCAAGCTCGGCGGCCGCGTCTCACCGCGCCGCTCATGTTCCGGCTCGCGGCGCTTGAGCCCGCCCGCCGGGATCCGGGACCCTTTCCCGATCCAGCCGGCAACAAGCTCCCGCCCGCTTCCGAAAGCGCTGTTAGCACACTTTATCGGGGCTTGCGCCAGCCGGCAGCCCCGCCGGGGATTAACGTTTCGTAGGATTAAGGTCTCAGGTGAGCCGGGCTCAGCGCTTCTTGCGCTTGCGAATGAGCGCAACGAAACGCTCGAAAAGGTAGTGGCTGTCCTGGGGCCCTGGCGAGGCCTCGGGATGGTACTGCACCGAGAACACGGGCTTGCCCTTCACTTGGATGCCGCAGTTGGAGCCGTCGAACAGCGACACGTGCGTCTCCTCGACCTCTTTGGGAAGCGTGTCGCGATCGACCGTGAACCCGTGGTTCATCGAGGTGATCTCCACCTTGTCGGTGGTGAAGTCCTTGACCGGATGATTGGCGCCGTGGTGCCCCTGGTGCATCTTGGTGGTCTTGGCGCCGAGCGCCAGCGCCAGCATCTGGTGCCCGAGGCAGATGCCGAAGACGGGGAGCCCCGAGGCGACCAGCTTCTGGATCTCGGGCACGGCGTAGCGTCCGGTAGCAGCCGGGTCGCCCGGACCGTTGGACAGGAACACCCCGTCGGGCTTGCGCTCCAGGATGCTCGCGGCGTCCGCGGTCGCCGGCACCACCGTCACCTTGCAGCCGGCACTCGCAAGGCAGCGCAGGATGTTGCGCTTCAACCCGTAGTCGATGGCGACGACGTGGAACTCAGGCGTCTCCTGGCGTCCGTAGCCCTCGTTCCAGACCCAGCGCGTCTCGTCCCAGGTGTAGCTCTGACCGCTCGTTACCTCGGGCACCAGGTCCATTCCGTCGAGGCCCGGCCAGGCTGCGGCCTCGGCCTTCATCTTATCGAGGTCGAAGTGCGCGTTGGGATCGTGGGCGATCACCGCATTGGGCATGCCCTTCTCGCGGATGCGGGCGGTGAGCGCGCGCGTGTCGACACCGGTGATGGCGATGATGCCGCGCGCCTTGAGCCAGCGATCGAGATGCTCGCGCGCACGGTAGTTGGAAGCGTCGGTGATGGGCGCGCGCAGCACGCAGCCGCGCACGCCCGAGCGCGCCGCGAGGTTGGAGGTCTCGGTGTCCTCCATGTTGGCGCCGACGTTGCCGATGTGCGGGAAGGTGAAGGTGATGATCTGGCCGGCGTAGGAGGGATCGGTGAGGATCTCCTGGTAGCCGGTCATCGCCGTATTGAAGCAGACCTCGCCCACGGCCTGGCCGGTCGCGCCCAATCCGGTCCCGGAGATCACCGTCCCGTCCGACAGCACGAGCCTTGCCGTCAATGGAACATCGGCCCACGGCGCAGGCGGCAGGGCGGCGTCTTGCTTCTTTGCGCTCAAAGGCGGCTCCGGGCACCCGCGCGAAGCCCCTGCCCGCTGTGCTCAAGCCGCGGCGGGGGCTGCAAAGTCGAAGGGACAGAATGCGGCGCGGACCCTAGGAGAAGCGCCCTGCCAGGTCAACTGCGGGCGCTTCGCGGGGCACCCCGTTTCCCAACTGACCGCCATGACGGCTGCAGCGTCGCGCATCCAGCGTTAGGGAAAATCGACATGCGCCCCATGCGCGAAACAGAAGTGGCGGTCGCGATCGTGGCGCGCCCCGATACAAACGAGCAGGAGAGCGTGGAGCACGGCGCCGAGCCGGAAAACCGGCCCTGACGACCGAGCCATCGCTCACAAATACTCCTCGCGCGTGCTCATGAAGTACCGCCGCGCCGCCCAGCCCGCCAGCCGGCCAAGGCCGCTGACGAAGAGCCCGATCAACAACAGCAGGATCGACTTGGGTCCGAGCTCGCCCAGCAGGGTCGTGTAAGCCTGATTGGCGAGATGGGGCGACCATTGCTCCAGCTGGTTGGCGAAGAGGTTCAAGACATCGCGCGAGAAGCTGATCAGATGGCCGAAGGTCTCGACGTGATTGAGCGCCAGGTACATGTAGGCGACCATGGCGACGACAACCTCTATGATGACGTAGATTGCAAGAAAGACGAACGCTACGACCACCATGACCAGCGTTTTGATGAGAGCAGTCATGGGCAAGCTCCGTTTGCCAGCGTTGGGATCGGGGACACGCTGCGCCAATGCCCCCCACGGACGGCAGTTGAAAGTTCTCCCCCGGCGCAACGATCGATCGTCCCAAGCGCTGCGCTGAGCGCACCGAGTAAACGTCTTATGCTCCATTTGTGGCAAGCGGCCGACGCAGGACCGTTGCGGTAGGCTGCCCCCGGGGCTTGCGTTCCAAGGTTCTCCGGGCCAAAACCGCTCGCCTCAGCACCCCGTGGAGGCACCATGCGCGACAAGATCAACGACGACCTCAAGGCGGCGATGAAAGCCGGCGACAAGGCCCGCGTCGGCACGCTGCGCCTCGTCAACGCCGCCATCAAGTCGGCCGACATCGAGGCGCGCCCCTCCGGCAAGGACAAGATCGCCGACGCCGACATCCTGGGCGTGCTGGCCAAGATGATCAAGCAGCGCCGCGATTCCATCGAGCAGTACACCTCGGGCGGGCGCCAGGACCTCGCCGACAAGGAGGCGGCCGAGATCGTCGTGATCGAGGCCTACCTGCCCAAGCAGATGGACGAGGCCGAGGCCAAGGCGGCGATTGCGGCCGTGATCAAGGAGACGGGCGCTGCGAGCCCCAAGGACATGGGCAAGGTGATGGCCGCGCTCAAAGCGCGCCACACCGGGCAGATGGACTTCGGCAAGGCGAGCGGCATGGTCAAGGAGCTGCTGAAGTAGTCGCGCCTCCCCCTCATAGCGTGGTGATGCGCCCGCCCTTCAGTTGGAACAGCTGGTCCTGCGGCTCGGGCAGCTTGCAGATCTCGTCGGGCGACAGACCCGCATAGACCCCGCGCAGCACGCGGTCGACGGCGCCGTGGGTCACAACGAGCATGCTCCCATGCGCCTCTGCGAGCCACGCACCGGCGCGCGCGACAACCTCGGCATAGCTCTCACCGCCGGGCGGCGCGTGGTGCCAGCGGTCGTCGATGCGCCGTTCCCATTCGAGCGGGTCGCGGCTCTTGATCTCATCGAGCGTCAGTCCCTCCCAGGCACCGAAGGAAATCTCGCGCAAGCGCGCGTCGGTTTCGATGGGGCGTTCGCGATGGCCGAGCTCGTCGCGGATGATCTCGGCCGTCCTGAGCGCGCGCTCGAGCGGGCTGGAGATCAAGCGAAGTTCGTCGCGCCCACCAATCGACCGGCGCAGGGCCTGGCCATTGCGGTGGGCCTCCGCGATGCCTTTCGCGGTGAGCGGGGATGCGGCCTGCCCGCAGAACCGATTCTCGCGGTTGAATACGGTCTCACCGTGCCGGGAAAGGTATAGGACCAAAGCGGGATCGATCAGCAAGACGGCCTCGCCAGCGCGATTTGCAGTGTGGGAAATCAACTTAGACCGTAGGAGTTGCTTATTTCTTGGGCTGTTCAAATGCGGGACAGCGGGCTTGCGCCGCGCCCCGGGACACGCGAATCAGGGCAAATAGATGCATAGGCCTGATTCGTTCCCGAGAAGCCCATGCGCTACCCGCCGCACTTCCTTGATGAGATCCGCGCCCGGCTGTCGGTCAGCCAGGTGGTGGCGCGCAAGGTGCCGCTCAAGCGCGCGGGCCGCGAGTACAAGGGCCTGTCGCCCTTCAAGACCGAGAAGACGCCCTCCTTCACCGTCAACGACCAGAAGGGCTTCTACCACTGCTTCGCGAGCGGTGAGCACGGCGACATCTTCACGTTCCTGATGAAGACGGAGGGGCTGTCGTTCCCGGAAGCCGTGGAAAGGCTTGCCGGCGAGGCCGGCGTGCCGATGCCCAAGGTCTCGGCCCGCGACGAGGCGCGCGAGGACGAGCGGCAGCGTCTCTATCGCCTGATGGAGACGGCGTGCGCCTTTTTCGAAACGTCACTGTCGAGCGGCCCCGGCGCCGAGGCGCGCCGCTACCTGGAGGCGCGCGGGCTTGCGCGCGAGACGATTGGCGCATTCCGCATCGGCTACGGTCCCAACGACAGGTCTGCACTCAAGCAGCATCTCGTCAAGGCAGGATTCACACCTGAGGAAATGATCGCATCTGGCATGCTGATCGACGGCGCCGTGCCGGAAGCGCGCCAGAACGACATCCCGGCCGCCTACGACCGCTTCCGCCACCGCGTCATGTTCCCCATCACGGACTTGAGGAACCGGGTTATCGCCTTCGGCGGGCGCGCGCTCGATCCCGATCAGCCGGCGAAGTACATGAACTCGCCGGAGACGCCGCTGTTCCACAAGGGGCACGTCCTCTTCAACGCCTTTCGCGCACGCGGGCCCGCGCACGACAAGGCCCGCGTCATCGCCGTCGAAGGCTACATGGACGTGCTCACCCTCGCTCAGGCGGGCTTTGAAGAGACGGTGGCGCCGCTCGGCACCGCGCTCACCGAGGATCAGGTCAAGCTCCTGTGGCGGCTCACCCCGGAGCCGATCCTGTGCTTTGACGGCGACGCGGCGGGACGCAAGGCGGCGTTCCGCGCGGTCGAAACCGTGCTGCCGCTTCTGCAGCCGGGCTTCTCCTTGCGTTTTGCGTTCCTGCCCGGCGGGCTCGATCCCGACGACCTCGTGCGCGAGAAAGGCCCGCAGGCTCTCGAAGCGGAGCTTGGGCGCACACGCGCGCTCTTCGATGTGCTGTGGCAGCGCGAGGAGGAAGCGCAGGATCTGTCGACTCCGGAGAGCCGCGCCGCCTTCGAGGCACGGCTGCGCGCGATGGTCGCCCGCATCGGCGATCAGACCGTGCGCGGCCACTACGAGCGAGAGTTTCGCGAGACGTTGTGGACCTTGAACCGCACCATCGTGCGCGAAATCGCCCGCGGCGAGGGTCAGCGGCGGACGGGCAAGTCCGGCACGCGCCGTAATAACGTTACTCCCGATTGGCGCGTACGCGAGCGCGCGCGCCTCGGGCCAGGGCAAAATGCGCCGCCGCGCCGGGCCGCGGCCGCCAGCCAGGAGCTGGCCCAGCGCGCCGAATTGGCGCCCCCGCGCGAGGCCCTGCTGATTAAGACGGTTTTGAACCACCCCTGGCTCATCGAGGAGCACGCCGAGGAGTTTGCCGCGCTCACGCTGACGTCGCCCCCGGCTGGCCGCCTGCGCGATGCGATCCTTGCGGCCCAGGCGCTGGAAAATGATCTTGACAGCGCCGCGCTGCGCACCCAATTGAGCGTATCGGGCCTCGACAGGGTTATCGACCTTGTGGAGCGTTCTGTTACGCATAGAAGCGATCGTTTCGCAGAGCCCAATGCCCCGCGGGCCGAGGTGGAAGTTGGCTGGCGCCACGCCCTCGCGCTGCATGAGAGGCAGGTCGGCTTGCAGAAGTCGCTCGACGATGCCGTCCAGGCTTATCACCGGGACGGCTCCGAGGACGCGCTGGCGCGCATCTGCGATATCCAGGGCCTGCTTGCTCGGTCAAGCCAGTCGCCCCCTTTCGCAGAGCCAGGCGAGTAACTTGGCGCGGCCCTTGCTCCCTGGTTTGGGGGGTCGGGGGGCGGTCGTTGCGGGGTCCGCTCGGTACTGGGCGGAAAGGCAAGTCGGATTGGGGGGGTGACGTTGAGTTGAAACGCCACACAGTCGGATTTGAGCGTGCGCTGCCATTGTCAGAAGGGGTCGGGACGACCTTCTGCGACATCTTGCCGCACAATCTTTGGACGCTGACAGAGCGGGATTAGAGCCCTTGAGAACCATGGCCGTAAAATCGAAAGCCGCCCAATCGGGATCGCGCAAGCCAGCGCCTCCGCCCAAGGTCGAGGACCAGAACGCAGCCACCGACACGCAGGAGCGTGACAGCCCACTCCTCGACCTATCCGACCAGGCAGTCAAAAAGCTTTTGAAGACGGCGAAGGCCCGCGGCTACGTGACCTACGACGAGCTCAACTCGGTGCTGCCTTCCGAGGAGGTCTCCTCAGAGCAGATCGAGGACACGATGGCCATGTTGTCCGACATGGGCATCAACGTCGTCGAGACCGAGGAGAGCGAGGAGGCCCAGGAGGAGACCGAGCAGCCCGAGGAGGAGGAGGGCCGCGCGCTCACCACGCAGGCGGTTCCCGCCACCACCACGACGCGCGCCGAGCCGACCGAGCGCACCGACGATCCCGTGCGCATGTATCTGCGCGAGATGGGCTCGGTCGAGCTCCTGTCGCGCGAAGGCGAGATCGCCATTGCCAAGCGCATCGAGGCCGGGCGTGAGGCGATGATCGCCGGCTTGTGCGAAAGCCCGCTGACCTTCCAGGCCATCATCATCTGGCGCGACGAGCTCAACGAAGGAAAGATCCTTCTGCGCGACATCATCGACCTGGAAGCCACCTACGAGGGGCCCGAGGCCAAGGCGCCGCCGCCGGCGCTGCCCGGCGAGGCCCAGGAAAAAGATGGGGCCGAGGAAGGCGGAGAGACGCAGCCCGAAGGCGAGATGGACGACGACGACGACGATTACGAGAACGCGTTGTCGCTGGCGGCCATGGAGGCCGAGCTAAAGCCCAAGGTGCTCGAGACCTTCGACAACATCGCCGGCACCTACAAGAAGCTGCGCCGCCAGCAGGACAAGAAGCTGGAGCAGCAGGTTGCGGGCGAGACCGGCTCGCGCCAGCAGCAGAAGGCCTACGACAAGCACCGCGACGAGATCATCGCCGACGTCAAGAGCCTGTCGCTCAACAACAACCGCATCGAGAGCCTGGTCGAGCAGCTGTACGGCATCAACAAGAAGCTGGTCGGGCTCGAGGGCCGGCTGATGCGGCTTGCCGAATCCTGCGGCGTGCCGCGCCAGGCCTTCATCGACGAGTACTTCGGCAACGAGATCGACCAGACGTGGCTCGACCGCGTCAGCGGGCTTTCGCGCAAGTGGGCCCAGTTCGTCAAGAACGAGAAGAAGCGCATCGAGCAGCTGCGCGCCGAGATCCACACGCTCGCTTCCGAGACGGGCCTGGAAATCTTGGAGTTCCGCCGCATCGTCAAGGCGGTGCAGAAGGGCGAGCGCGAGGCCAGGCAGGCGAAGAAGGAGATGGTGGAGGCCAACCTGCGCCTCGTCATCTCGATCGCCAAGAAATACACCAACCGCGGCCTGCAGTTCCTCGACCTGATCCAGGAAGGCAACATCGGCCTGATGAAGGCGGTCGACAAGTTCGAGTACCGCCGCGGCTACAAGTTCTCAACCTATGCCACGTGGTGGATCCGCCAGGCGATCACCCGCTCGATCGCCGACCAGGCGCGCACCATCCGCATCCCCGTGCACATGATCGAGACGATCAACAAGATCGTGCGCACCTCGCGCCAGATGCTGCACGAGATCGGCCGCGAGCCGACGCCCGAAGAGCTGGCCGAGAAGCTCGCCATGCCCTTGGAGAAGGTGCGCAAGGTGCTCAAGATCGCCAAGGAGCCGATCTCACTCGAGACGCCGATCGGCGACGAGGAGGATAGCCACCTGGGCGACTTCATCGAGGACCGCAACGCGATCCTGCCGATCGACGCCGCCATTCAGTCGAACCTGCGCGAGACGACGACGCGGGTGCTGGCCTCGCTCACCCCGCGCGAGGAGCGCGTTCTCAGGATGCGCTTCGGCATCGGCATGAACACCGACCACACGCTGGAGGAGGTCGGCCAGCAGTTCTCGGTGACGCGCGAGCGCATCCGCCAGATCGAGGCGAAGGCGCTGCGCAAATTGAAACACCCGAGCCGCTCACGCAAGCTGCGCTCGTTCCTGGACAATTAGCGGCGACGTGCCTAGGCTTCGGCCATGAACGAGAAAGTGCGCATCGAGCTCGACGAGACGGCGTCCGCAACGCTCAGCGAACGCGCGGCCGAGCGCGGCCTCAGTATTTCTCAGCTCATCGTCGAGCTCCTTGACGACAAGAGCGCGGCCGTTGACGTGAGCAGGGAGCAGATCGCCGAGCTCGATCGGCGCTGGGCTGCTCACAAGTCGAAGGCTGCTGCCACGCCCCACAGCAACGTGGTGCGTTGGCTCGATACCTGGGGCACGCCTGCCTTCGAGCCATGGCGCGATCAGTAGAGATCGAATGGTCGGATGCGGCCCTTGCCGACCTCCAACGCTTTGCCGACTTCCTACACTCTCACCATCCCTCAGTTGCAAGCATTGTCGGCCAGAGGATCATCGAGAAGACGCAAGTCCTCTCTCGTTATCCCAAGCTTGGGCGCCCCATAGCGGGGCGAACGGAGTACCGGCAGCTCGTATTGCAGGTCCTCAACGCCGCTTACGTGTTCCAATTCCGTTACGACGGCGACCGTTTGGTCATCCTGCGTATATTCCACGGGCGTGAGGCCCGCGATTGAGCCGGCGGCCGTCTTGGCGTGCACGCCACCCCCGTGCTAGGCCACCGCAAAATGAGCCCAAGGAGCCCTGCCCCATGACCTGGACCGTCTACCTCTCCGGCGAGATCCACACCGACTGGCGCCGGCAGATCGAGCAAGGCGCGCGCGCCGCCGGTCTCGATGTCGCCTTCACCGCGCCTGTCACCGACCACGCCGCCTCCGACGATTGCGGCGTCGCGATCTTAGGCCCCGAGCCCGACAAGTTCTGGCACGACCACAAGGGCGCCAAGCTCAACGCGATGCGCACGCGCTCGGCCATCGAGGCGGCCGACATCGTCGTGGTGCGTTTCGGCGACAAGTACAAGCAGTGGAACGCCGCCTTCGACGCGGGCTATGCTGCCGCGCTGGGCACGCCCATGATCGTCCTGCACGCGCCCGAGAACGCGCACGCGCTCAAGGAGGTGGACGCCGCCGCGCTCGCCGTCGCCGAGACGCCCGAGCAGGTGGTCGCGATCCTGCGCTACGTCATCGACGGCCACCTCGCCGGCTACACCGACAAGCGGCAGGCCGCGGAGTGAGGCGCATTCCCCGTTGTGAGCGCCCGCGAGTCTGAGGCATAATGCGCCACCCACGGAGCGTGGGCGATACTATGTAACGATACGTGAGGGGATGTGCCCATGCGCCGCTCGCTGCAAGCTCTGGCCTTCGCCGCCGGCCTCATGGCTCTTGGCACCGCGCCGGGCGTGCGCGCCGGGCCCGCCTTCGACGACGTCCATGCCAACGTGTTCGCCGGCCGCGCAATTCAGCCTGCCGGCGACATGGTGCGGCTGACGGCGCCCGTGCGGCCCACCGACCAGCGCAGCGTTCCCGTCGCGGTGGAAGCGCGCTTCAAGGACGGGCGCACCGTCCGCTCGCTGACGCTCATCGTCGATGAGAACCCCTCCCCCGTCGCCGCCGTGTTCGATTTCGGCCCCAGGCGCGACGCGGTCAGAATAGCGACCAAGCTGCGCCTCAACGCCGCCACCGACGTGCGCGCGATCGTGGAAGCGAGCGACGGCCAGCTCTACATGGCCGAGCGCTTCGTCAAGTTTGCCGGCGGCCAGGGCGCCTGCGCCGCACCCGCCATGGGCACGCCGGAGATGATCGCGGCCAACATGGGCAAGATGACGTTTGAGCATTTGCGCAAGACGGCAGCGCTGACCGAGATCACCCCGCAGGCGCGGCTCGGCGTCAGCCACCCCAACCACACCGGCATGGTGATGGATCAGATCACGCTGCTCTACGTGCCCTTGCGCATCATCACCGACATGGAGGTGCGCCAGGGCGATGAGCGCGTGTTCGCCATGAAGGGCTCGATCACGCTGGCGCAGGACCCGGCCATCGAGTTCGACTACCGCGTCAACGGCTCAGACCGGATGCACGTGCTGGTCACCGACAGCGACGGCGCCTCGTGGCAGCAGAGCTTCCCGATTGGGCAGGGGAGCTAGCTTTTCCTACCGCACCCAGCGCCGCGCGCTCAAAGCGTCCCAGCGTGCTTGCTCGGCTGGCGTGCACCAGATATTGCCATAGTAGCCGTAGCGGCCGTTGATGCGCGTGCAGTCCTTGATGCGCACATCGCGCGTGTCCGCTCGCGCGGATTTGTATCCTCGATAGCCGCCGGCACTCGCCGTGCCCGCAACGGCGAAGACCGCCAAGGCAAGAACAACGCAACCGAAAAGACGAGACATGGGTGCTCTCCCTGCAAAGCGTAACGAGCATCTATGTGGGGACCGCGCGCGCGGGCGCAAGGAGCTTTGCGCTCAGCGCACCTCCAGCACCTCCGCCTCGCCCTCGCCGACGCGCACCACGTCGCCGACGGCCCTGCCTGAGAGCGCGCGCGCCAGCGGCGACACGTAGGGAATCGTGCCCTTCGCCGGGTCGGCCTCGTCCTCGCCGACGATGCGGAACGTCTGCTTGCGCCCGTCCTGGCGCAGCACGGTGACGGTGGAGCCGAAGTGCACGTGCGCGGGATCGGCCGGCGGCGTCACCACCTCCGCGCTTGCAAGCCGCGCCGACCAATAGCGCAAGTCGCGCGCCGTCGCGGCGATGCGCTCGCGATCCTCCGCGGCCTGAGCGGCGGTGTGCTCGGCGTTGAGGCGCGCGACCTCGGCCTCCAGCTGCTTGAGCCCTTCGGGCGTCACGAGGTTGGCGTGCTCGGAAATCAGCCGGTCGGGCAGCTCCTCGACAGCTGCGTCTTCCTGCTCTTTGACGAAGGCCCGGCTCATTACGGCATCCTCGTTTCTATGGGTTGTAGCTCCCGCACCCCTCGCGCGCAGTATAGGGCCTGGCCGGAAAATCCAGAAATCCACAGGGGCGCCGGGCGCACCGCACCAGGGCACCCGCTCCTCGCTGCAGTGCGGCACGTTGATGACGCGGCAAGGTGCGGGCGCTAGAATGTGGGTTCATCGTCGCGCAAGGACAAAAAGCCATCAAGCTCACCCTCACATCCTTCGAGCGGCGCAACCAGCAGGTGATCTCGGAGCGCGTTTTTGCCCGCCGCATGCTGCGCGCCATCGGTCTGTGGCTCGCCATCGTCGCGTTCGGACTGGCGTTGGGGATCGTGGGCTACGCCGGCTTCGAAGGCCTGTCGCTCACCGACGCCTATCTCAACGCGGCCATGATCCTATCCGGCATGGGCCCGGCGACCGAGCTCAAGACCACGGGCGGCAAACTGTTTGCCGGCTCGTACGCGATCTTCTCCGGGCTTCTCATCATCATCGCCACAGGCTTCGTGCTGGCGCCGATCTTCCACCGCGTGCTGCACAAGTTCCACGTCGAGACGCGCGCCGACCAGTGATTGGCGGACATGCTGCCGCCCCACATCCCCGGCTAGCATCGGGCATGCCCGCCGCCCTAGACATGCCCGCAGCCGAGACGGCCATCGTCGAGATGACGAACGCCTTCCGCAAGGACCACAAGCTGTCCGCGGTGAAACCGAACGCCCTGCTCACGGCTGCAGCACGCGCCTACGCCCGTGTCCTGGCCGCTCGCAACGGCGAGCTCTCGCATTCGGCCGACGGCACCACGCCCGCGACGCGGGCGCAGAATGCGGGCTATGGCTATTGCCAGATCGCGGAGAACCTCGCCATGCTCTACGACAGCAGCGGCTTCACCGCCGCAGGGTATGCCCGCCGCACCCTGCGGGGCTGGCAGGATTCGCCCGGCCACCGCACGAATCTGCTGATGGGGGGCGCTACCGAGACAGGCGTCGCGGTCGCGCGCGCCAGCGCCAACGATCCCCGCTACATTGCGGTGCAGCTGTTCGGTCGGCCCGAAACGCTCAAGTACAACTTCAAGATCGTCAACAGGTCGCCTGCCACCGTGGCCTATGGCTTTGCCGGCACGGATCTTTCCGTTGCTCCCCGGCAGATCATTACGCACACGAGCTGCACTGCCGGCACGATCTCCTTCAAGCTTGACGCCCGCAGTGGCGTCGGGCGCTACGAGGCGCGCAGCGGGCATGTCTACACCCTAAAGCCGCGCGCCAGCGGCGGCGTGCAGGTCGACGTGTCGCGGGGTCGTGTCAGCCCTTGATGCCGGCCAGAAGGTCCGTGTGGTGGCCGATCATTTTCCACCCACCTTTTTCTTTGCGGAACAGGTTGGTGACGCGGATGTCGACCTTCTCGCGCTTGCCGCCGATGTTGGTGTTCTCGCCCGTCTCGCGCGCGTACATCACCGCGATCTCCTCGCCGCAGGTGAAATGCACGTCCTTGGGCTCCACCTTGCCGCCGAGCTTCCTGGCGCCCTGGCTCTCCCAGTCCTTCAAGACCTTGCTCCAGCCGACCTTGATCGAGCCGCCGGGGCCCATGTAGACCACATCGTCGGCGTGCGACCACGCCGATTTCATCGGCTCGACGTCCCCTTTGAACATGGCGTTCAATGCATCGTAGAACCGGTCCGCCGCCTGACGCACGACCAACTCGTGTTTGCTGCCCATTTGGGTCTCCTCTGGATTCGCTGGACGGAGCCGGACGGCGGCTCCGCCCCCATCCTTTCCGGCGACCCCTAAGGGCGCGTTACGCCGCGGCCGCGCCTTTGAAACGTCGCGGCGTAAAGCGGACCTTACGTGCCGTGCCGGTTAACGTGGGCTCACCGCGGCGCGGCGCTCTATGAGGTCCTTGAAGCGCTGGCGCGCCTCGGGCAGCGTTTGCTTGCGCGGCATCAGCACGCGCGTGTGGAGAAAATGCCCGGTGAGCGTCAGGCCCGCCACGATGTCCTCGCCTGTCGCGGCCCCCTGCCCGCTGCCCTTCGCTCCCGCTTGCCCCTTGGCAAGAAAGCCCGGCAATCCTAGAAGCCGCTCCTTGTATGGCGCACCTGCCGCCGCGGAGACCGCCCGCCCCGACTTGGGCGACACGTAGACGAGGCCCTCCTTGGCGCCCGTCGCCGCGCACGACGACAGATCGAGCCCGAAGCCCAGCTCATCCAAGAGCGCCAGCTCCCAGCGCACCATCAGCGCCGGCCACACCCGGGGCTCATCGAGGTAGCCGAGCACGAACAGCGTCACCTCATAGAGGCTCGGATGCGGATCGCGCTCCGGCAAAAGGCGGGCGAGCGCGCACAGCGAGGATAGCCCGGCCAGCGTCAGCGCGTCGTCCATCGCCTGGGCCGCGTAGCCCTTGCGCAGCTCCACGCTCACGTTCCCGAGGTGCTCGGCGAGCCGCGCCTTCCACACCGCGTCGACGTGATTGCCCGTCTGCAGCACGGGGCGCAAGCGGCGCGAGCGCCCGCCGTGCACCAGGCCCAGATGGCGTCCGTGCGCGCGCGTGAAGATCTCCGCGACGGCCGCCGTCTCGCCATGCGGCTTGACCGACAGGATCACGCCTTCATCCGACCACTGCATCGCTCGACCGCTGCGTCATTTCTTCGGCCGCTCCAGCCCCATCTCGCGGTAGCGCTCGGGATCGTCCTGCCAGCCCGCGCGCACCTTGACGAACAGGAACAGATGCACGGGGCGCTCCAGAATCTCCGCAAGCTCGCGCCGGGCCTCGGTGGAGATCTGCTTGATCGTCTGCCCGCCCTTGCCGAGCACGATTGCCTTCTGCCCGGGGCGCTGCACGTAGATGGTCTGCTCGATGCGCACCGAGCCGTCCTTGCGCTCCTGCCACGACGTCGTCTCGACGGCGATGGCGTAGGGGAGCTCGTCGTGCAGCCTGTGGAAGATCTTCTCGCGCGTGATCTCGGCGGCAACCAGCCGCAACGGTGCATCGGAAAGATCCTCGGCAGGGTAGTGCCAGGGGCCAGGCGGAACGTGGTCCGCGAGGTAGCGCTTGAGATCGGCGACGCCGTTTCCCGACAACGCCGCGATCATGAACACGGTCTCGAAGGGCACGCGCTTGCCGATCTCGTCCGCGAGCGCCAGCAGCGTCTCCTTTTCCCCCACCCGGTCGATCTTGTTGAGCACGGCGAGCCGCGGCGCGGGCGCGTTCTTGAGCCTTTCGAGGATGCGCTCCACCTCCTCGTCGATGCCCTTCGCGGCGTCGATGACGAGAACGATCAGGTCGGCATCGCGCGCGCCGCCCCAGGCCGCCTCGACCATCGCCGTGTCGAGACGCCGGCGCGGCGTGAACAGTCCAGGCGTGTCGATGAACACCAGCTGGCTGTCGCCTTCGGTGGCGATGCCGCGCACCGGCACGCGCGTCGTCTGCACCTTGTGGGAGACGATCGAGACCTTGGCCCCGACGAGCGCGTTGACCAGCGTCGACTTGCCGGCGTTGGGGGCGCCGATCACGGCGATGAAGCCGCAGCGCTGCCGGCCGGCCTCAGGTGCCGCGCCCTGCCCCTGGTCCTTGCTCCGCTCAGTCATGATGGGCCGTCTTGCGCACACCCTCGCGCTCCAGGAGCGCCCGGGCCGCCGCCTGCTCGGCGGAGCGCTTGGAGGCCCCCTCGCCGCGGGCCGGCGGCTTGCCGTCGATGCGCACCTCGGAGGTGAAGCGCGGCGCGTGGTCGGGCCCCTTGCGGGCGATCTCGACGTATTCGGGCAAAGGCAGGCCCTGGCCCTGCGCCCATTCCTGCAGCGCCGACTTGGCGTCCGGGCTCGCCGTGGTGAGCAGCTCCTGGGACTGGACCGCCCATAGGCGCTGCACGGCGGCGCACGCCTTGATGTAGCCCGCATCGAGAAAGATGGCCCCGAGCAGCGCTTCCATGCCGTCGGCCAGGATCGTGCCCTTGGCGCGCCCGCCGCTGCCCGCCTCGCTGTCGGAAAGGATGAGATGGGCGCCAAGGCCGAGCGCGCGCGCCACCTTGGCGCAGGTCTCGCCGCGCACCAGGCGATTGTAGCGGCGCGCAAGCTCGCCTTCGCTCGCAGTGGGGAAGCGTTCGTTCAGCAGCTCGGCGATCGCGAGCCCCAGCACGCGGTCGCCGACGAACTCCAGGCGCTCGTTGTCGCTGCACTTGCCTTTGCCGCCGCGCATGCTGGCGTGCGTCAGCGCGACCTCCAGCAGTTGCTGGTTCTTGAAACGATATCCCAGCGCTTTCTCAAGCTCTTTGTATTTACGAGGGCGCAGCATGCGATCAGAAGATTAGCGCATCCCCGCAAGCCGCGGAGAGGAATGTGGGCCCGGCGAGGCGGATTCCTCGCGCGCGCCTGCGAAGGGAATCGACAGCACGCGCGCCCATGAGACGGCGGCGTTGCGTCGGCATGGAAGGCGGTCGCGCCCTAACGCACCAGCTGGAAGAACCGGCTCCAGCGAATGTCAAAGGGCCACGTCCAGGGGCTCCACCAGCGGAAGGCACCGGGCTCGTCCACGGCGGCGGAGAAGAAGATGATCTCCGCCCGGCCGATCAGGTTGTCGTACGGCACGTAGCCGACCCCCCAGGAGGCGCGGCTGTCGGTGGAGTTGTCGCGGTTGTCCCCCATCATGAAGTAGTGCCCTTCGGGAACCTTGTAGGGGCCGACATTGTCGAAGGGGCCGTTCTCCTCCGAATCGAGCACGGTATATGTCACGCCGTTCGGCAACGTCTCTTCGTAGGCGGGAATGGGCCGCGGGGGTCCGCTGTCCTCCTGCGTGACGAAGCTGCCGGCGCGCTGGCGCGGCACCTCCTTGCCGTTGATGTAGAGGACGCCGCCGCGCACGGCGATCTCGTCTCCGGGAAGGCCGATCACGCGCTTGATGTAGTCGGTGGAGTTGTCGCGCGGCAGCTTGAAGACGGCGACGTCGCCGCGCTCGGGCTGGGCGGCGAAGATACGACCCTCAAAAGGGATGATATTATAGAATGAGAAGCGGCTGTATCCGTAGGAGAGCTTGGAGACGAACAGATAGTCGCCGATCAGCAGCGTCTCCTTCATCGAGCCCGACGGAATGTTGAAGGGCTGGTATAGGAACGTGCGCACCAGCATGGCGATGGCCAGGGCCTCGATGACGATGGTGGCCGTCTCGAGCCAACCGCTCTTTTTTGTTTGTGACGATACGGCCATTCGAAGCTCCCAGATACGCGCAGGACCCTAGCTCCACGCCGGGCCGCTATAGCCATTTTGTCGCCGGGGTGCAATTGATCTGCGGTCATACCGCAGCGCGAGACGGAGAAGCGCGCGTCAGCGCCGGTCGCCCTTTTCGGGCAGCCCGGAAATGATCACGATCGCCGCGGCGAGAGGAAAATCGTCGGTCAGGGTCAGGTCGATGCGGGCATCATAGCCCTCCGGCGTGATTTCACTGAGCTGCAGTGCCGCACCACCCGTTAGCCTGATGGTTGGGCGCCCAGAAGGCAAATTGATCACACCCATGTCGCGCCAGTAGACGCCCCGGCGCAAGCCGGTCCCCAGCGCCTTGGCGCACGCCTCCTTGGCGGCAAAGCGCTTGGCGTAGGAGGATGCCCTCTGAGCGCGGCCGTCGGACTTCTGGCGCTCCACCTCGGTGAACACCCGCTGAAGGAAGCGCTCGCCGTAGCGCTCGAGCGTTTTCTCAATACGGCGAATATCGATGATGTCGTTGCCGATACCCAGTATCACGCCGACCTCATGCGCTCCTGCGCCGGCGCAGCACCCTCGCGCGCCTCGTCCATCAGAGCGCGCATGCGCCTTACGGCAGCCGGCAGGCCGCCGAAGATCGCCTCGCCGATGAGAAAGTGACCGATATTGAGCTCGACGACCTCGACGAGCCGCGCGACACCCGCCACCGTATCGAACGTCAGGCCGTGCCCGGCGTGCACCTCGAGACCGGCGGCGGCGGCATGGCGCGCGGCACCCGCCAGCCGGTCGAGCTCGGCTGCGACCGCATCTGTGTCGCCCTTGAGCGCGCTTTCACAGTAGGCACCGGTATGCAGCTCGACGATGTCGGCGCCGAGGCGCGCCGAGGCGTCGATGACCGGCGCGTCCGGCTCGATGAACAGCGACACCCGGATGGCGGCAGCCTTGAGGTCCGCAACGACACGGACAAGCCGGTCGCCGCCGCCAACGACGTCGAGGCCGCCTTCGGTCGTGCGCTCCTCCCGGCGCTCGGGCACCAGGCAGCACGCGTTGGGGCCGTGGCGCAGCGCGATATCGAGCATTTCCTGCGTGGCGGCCATCTCCAGGTTGAGGGGCCGCGTCAGCTCGCTTTTCAGGCGGGCGATGTCGAGATCGGAGATGTGGCGCCGATCCTCGCGCAGGTGGGCGGTGATGCCGTCGGCGCCGGCCTCGACCGCCAGATGCGCGGCGCGCAGGGGATCGGGATGGCGCCCGCCGCGCGCATTGCGGATGGTGGCGACGTGATCAATGTTCACGCCGAGACGGAGATGGGGACTGCTGAGCGATTGAGACATGCGATGACACCGGCCAACGGAAAGTCCTACTCGACCGCGGCGGCCGTATGGCGGACCCGCCAGGCGCGCACGACACTGCGGGAGATATAGTAGACGACCGCGCCCGTGAGCAGTCCGAGCGGCAGGCTGCCTGCCAACATGGGTAACAGAAGCGGCCACAGCAGGGCCGCCGTGGCATCGAGCAGCTGCGGCGAGCGCTCCAGCAGCGCGCCCCACAGCAGGACGACGTTGCGCTCGATCGCGACGGGGTCGAGGACGCCCCTGAGACCGATGATCTGCAGGCCCATGGCGTAGGTCGACGCCCAGATGAAGGGCCAGCTCAGGGGGTTGCCGAAGAACGTGCCGATGACGGCCGCGGGGATGCTGGCGCGCAGCAGCGCGGCAAGCAGCACCGCCAGCAGCGTCTGCACGCCGAGCAGAGGCGTCACCGAGACGAAGGCGCCCGCCGCGCACCCGAGCGCGATTTCGTGCGGGCTCGCCCTCAAGTGTGACAGCCGGTGAGCCGCCAGACGCAAGGCCGGCGCGATGCGATCCCGATAGAGCCGCGACAGACGGTCACCACAGCCAGTCCACATCGCCCACAGCTCCCATCGCGGCAGGTCCGCTGCCACTCTGATAGGGCCAATGGCCGATTCTTGTATCAATCGAATACGCGCTCAACTTTGTTGACCACCGCTTTTTCACGAAGTCCGGCGATGATGTGGTTTAGGTGCACCAGGTCGAGCACCTCCAGCTCGATGCGCATCTCGGTAAAGTCGGAGGCGCGGCGCACCATGCGCACGTTGTCGATGTTGCCGCCCCCCTCGCCGATCACCTTGGCGATCTGGGCGAGCGTCCCCGGCTCGTTGAGCGCCGTGACGCTGATGCGGGCGGGAAAGCGCTGCGGCGTGTCGGGGTCGATGTCCCAGGTCACGTCGATCCAGCCCTCGTGCTCGAACTCCTTCAAGCGGGGCGAATGGATCTGGAAGATGCGGATACCCTCGCCCGGGATCAGCACCCCGACGATGCGGTCGCCGGGCACGGCGCCACCCGGCTCGAAGCTCACCGGCAGGTCGTCCTTGACGCCGCGAATGGCCAGCCCCGACGTGCCCCTGGGCTCCTGGTCGGTGCGAAACTTCAGGCTCATAACCCGGTCGATGTTGAACCAGCCGTCCTGGCCGCGTGCCCGACCGAAGCGCCGCGTACGCCGATAGGAGGTCTTGGCCGGCTTGCGCTCGGCCGCTTCGGGAACGACGGCTCGCAGCACGTCCTCAATCGCCAGCTCGTTGCGCCCCACGGCCGCCAGCGCATCCTCGAGCGTTTTCTGCCCGAAGCGCGGCAGCGCCTTCTTGAGCGTCTCGTCGCTCAGCTCCTCGCCGACCTGCTCGAAACGCGCCGCAAGCAGGCGGCGTCCCAGCTCGCGGTACTGCTTGCGCACCGCGTCGCGCGCCGCCCTGCGGATGGCCGAGCGGGCGCGGCCGGTGACCACCAGGTTCTCCCAGGCGGCGGGCGGCGTGTGACCCTTGGCGGTCTCGATCTCAACCTCGTCGCCGTTGCGCAACTGGGAATCGATCGGCACGTGGCGTCCGTTGACGAACGCGCCCACGGCGGCATTGCCGACGTCGGTGTGCACGGCGTAGGCGAAATCCAGGGGCGTCGCTCCGTGCGGCAGGGCGATGAGCCGGCCTTTGGGCGTGAAGCAGAACACCTGGTCCTGGAACAGCTCCAGCTTGGTGTGCTCGAGGAACTCTTCCGGGTTGGAGCCTTCGAGCAGCGTCTCCACCAGCCGGCGCAGCCAGATGTAGGGCCCGCTGTCCTTCTGCAGGGCGCCCGCGGTCTTGCCGCCCGGCTGGCCGTTCGTGTGCACGGCGTCCTTGTAGAGGGCGTGCGCCGCGACCCCGTACTCGGCGATATCGTGCATGGCGCGGGTGCGGATTTGCAGCTCGACGCGCTGGTGGCGCGGCCCCACGACGGTGGTGTGGATCGACTGGTAGTTGTTCTGCTTCGGCGTGGAGATGTAGTCCTTGAAGCGTCCCGGCACCGTGCGCCAGGTCGTGTGCGCAACGCCCAGCACGCGGTAGCAGTCGTCGATCGAGCTGGCGATCACGCGAAAGGCGAAGATGTCGGAGAGCTGCTCCAGGCTGATCTGCTTGTTGGCCATCTTGCGCCAGATGGCATAGGGCTTCTTCTCGCGACCCGACACCTCCACCTCGATGCCCACTTCCACCACCTTGGCTGCAAGTGCGGCGCGGATCTCCTCCACGAGACCCTCGTTGGACTTTCTGAGCTCCGCCAGCTTGGCCGTCACGGCCGCGTAGGCCTCCGGGTGCAGCCAGCGGAAGGCGTGGTCCTCCAGCTCCTCGCGCATGGCCTCCATGCCCATGCGGCCGGCTAGCGGCGCATAGATGTCGAGGGTTTCCTCGGAGATGCGCTTGCGCGTCTCGGTCTTCACGTGCTCGAGCGTGCGCATGTTGTGCAAGCGGTCGGCGAGCTTGACGAGCAGCACGCGGATGTCGCTCGAGATGGCAACGAGCAGCTTGCGGAAGTTCTCGGCCTGCTCCGCTTTCTTCGACACGAGATCGAGGCGGCGGATCTTGGTAAGGCCGTCGACGAGCTTGCCGATCTCGGGACCGAACAGCTGGTCGATCTCGGCCCGGGTGATGGGCGTGTCCTCGATCACGTCGTGCAAGAGCGCAGTCACGACGGTGGCGTCGTCGAGCTTCAGGTCGGTGAGGATCGCGGCGACCTCGAGGGGATGGGAGAAATAAGGGTCGCCGGAGGCACGCTTCTGGTTGCCGTGCGCCTTCATGGCATAGACGTAGGCCCGGTTGAGGAGGGCCTCATCCGCCTTGGGGTCGTAGCTCAGCACTCGTTCGACGAGCTCGTACTGCCGCATCATGGTCCGCCGCGCTCCCTGGGCGGACGCTGTCGGTAAGCGGTTGGCTAAAGCTTCCCCGATAATGCCAGCGTCAAATGCCCGCTCGTGCACGAGCCCCGGACGCTCGGCCTAGCGGCCGCGGTCGCGTTCACGATCACCACGATCACGATCACGTTCACCGCGATCGCCGCGATCGCGCAGACCGTTGGGGCCGCCGTTCGCCGACGGCTCCGTCGGGGTCATGCTTTCCAGGCCGCGCAGAAGCTGCTCCTCGGTCATCACGTCGACCACCGTATCGCTCGCCTGGTCGTCGCGTCCAAGGACGGGTGCCCGGCGCTCGGGCGGCATGAGCGGCGCGGCGACGGCCTCCGGCTCGTCCACCTCGACGTTCTTCTGGATGGAATGGATCAGCGCCTCGCGCATGTCCTCGGGCGGAATGGTCTGATCGGCGATCTCGCGCAGCGCTACCACGGGGTTCTTGTCATCGTTAACCGGCACGGTGATGGCGCCGCCGTCGGCAATTGCGCGGGCCCGGTGCGCCGCCAGGAGCACAAGCTCGAAGCGGTTGGGAACCTTGTCGACGCAATCTTCAACTGTCACGCGTGCCATTATCGAGCACCCCTCTCGTCGCGGGCGGATTGACTTGGGAGATGAAAGCCCGGCGCCAGCCAAAGCCGCAGCGCCACATCTGGGCCTCTAATCGCATGAAACAGCGCAGAAATCAAGTGTAGCACCGGAAATGCCGGTTATCCACTTAGACATGACCTGGGCGATGACGTATATAATTGGGTAATCAAGATGAGAACTAACATCTTGGTCAAGAGTTCTATAGCTTGAGCGGCCAGCGGCGCCTATCATGTAGGCGTTGCTCAACGCTTCACATTGTCGCTATTTTTACCAATTGGTAGAAAGTGTTGCCGGATGCTGAAGCTGCTAAGTAGCAACGCTACCGCGCGCGGCCGGTGATTTCGGCGGCTCAAACCGGAGCCAACCAGAACTACTAAGCCAGTGCTTGACCGGCACTTGCGGCGTTTAAAGGTGGACGAATGCATTTCTATGAGAACGAAAAAGTTGCCCTGTTCATCGACGGGGCAAATCTCTATGCAACAGCCAAATCCCTCGGCTTCGATATCGACTACAAGCGGCTGCTGGCCCACTTCCGTCAGAAGGGGCACCTCGTGCGCGCGCTCTACTACACGGCACTTGCCGAGGACCAGGAGTATTCCTCCATCCGCCCGCTCATCGACTGGCTCGACTACAACGGCTTCACGATGGTCACCAAGCCGACCAAGGAGTTCACCGACGCCTCGGGCCGGCGCAAGGTGAAGGGTAACATGGACATCGAGCTGGCCGTCGATGCCATGCGGCTCGCTGAGCAGCTCGATCACATCGTGCTTTTCTCCGGCGACGGCGACTTCCGCAGTCTCGTCGCCGCGCTCCAGCAAATGGGCAAGCGCGTCACCGTCGTCTCGACGCTGCAGACACAGCCGCCGATGGTCGCCGACGAGCTGCGCCGGCAAGCCGACCTGTTCGTCGATCTTGCCGATATGGAGTCGCTGATCTGCCGTGACCCGGCCGCCCGCGCCAGCCGCCCGGTCTCGCCACGCGGTCCCGGCGGGTACACGGCGCATGAGCCGGCGTCCTTCCAGGATTCCGACGACCTCTCCGAGGAAGTCTAGACGCAAGACACATGAGCGGATCGCGCCCTAATGTGCGCCCGCACATGCGTCTACACCGGGCGCCGTGTATCATCCTGCAAAAGTTGCGCTCTCCTGATGCAGGCGCACGCCTGTCTCGAGCAACGCTTTGCTGCCCCACCGCAGATGGACGCTGGTCTGATGGGCCTGCAGACCCAGGCAACCGACCAACCTGAGCCGCCAAAGCTGTGCGGCCGATGCCCCCGGCTCGTCGCCTTCCGCGACGAAAACCGGCACAAGGCGCCCGATTGGTACAACGGGGCCGTGCCGTCGTTCGGGCCGACGGCGGCGCGCCTGCTCATCGTCGGGCTCGCGCCGGGGCTGAACGGGGCCAACCGCACCGGCCGACCCTTCACGGGCGACTACGCCGGCCAGCTGCTCTACGGGACGCTCTTGCAGTTCGGCTTCGCTACCGGGACATACGACGAGCGCGCCGATGACGGCCTGAGGCTCAACGACTGCATGATCACCAACGCCGTGCGCTGCGTGCCGCCCCAGAACAAGCCGACACCAGCGGAGATCGCGGCCTGCCGCGGCTTCCTAAAAGCACGTATCGCGCAACTGCCCAACCTCGAAGCGATCCTGGCGCTCGGCCGCGTCGCCCACGACAGCACGCTCGCCGCGCTAGCCTGCCGCAAGTCGCACTATCCCTTTGCCCACGCAGCACGCCACGACCTGCCCTCGGGCCTCGTCCTTTTCGACAGCTATCATTGCTCCCGCTACAATACCAACACCGGCCGTCTCACCACCCCGATGTTCCACTCCGTCTTCGCCGGGATCAGGGAACGGCTTCCGGCCTTGCCGGCTGATATGCTGGCGGCGGCACGCGTGCGCGAGCCGGCAAGGGCCAAACGCTGAGCGCGGCGGAGCGCACTTTCACCCTGCCCACCCCGATGCTATTTGAGCATTGGACCTGCCCGTTCACGGCACACCCCTTAAGGCCTCGGTCAGCCTCGATCGCTATTCTGCCCCGGCCAAAGCTCGGAGAACTGATCGCCATGTCGATCGAAATCGCACCTGAAAAGGTCGCCCACGTCATCATCAAGGCGCGCGAATACGACGCCAAGGTCGGAACCTGGAACGACACGCCAGAGGAAGGCGATGCCGAGGAGGATCCCAATGCCATCCTCGAGGACTTCGCCAACGATCCAACGCGCGCCGAGCTGGTCGCCTTCATCGACGGTCTGAACAACGACGAGCAGGTCAACCTGGTGGCGCTCGCCTGGATCGGCCGCGGCACCTTCGAGAAAGAGGAGTTCGCCGAGGCGGTGGAGACGGCCCGCAGCGAGAAGGTGAACAATACATCCGGCTACCTTTTGGGCATGCCGCTGCTCGCCGACTACCTGGAGGAGGGCCTGGAGAAAATGGGCTTCTCCGTCGACGAGATCGAAGGGGACGTGCTCTAGGCCGGCTCCCCGCTGCCCCCGAGCCAGCGCAAGCCTCGGCCGCGTGCGTCTCTGGGGAAGCGACCGGGTAGAACACGTGCTCAACGCGCCCATCCTGCACCAACAGCGACAGGCGCTTCAGAAAACGCACACCGCCCGCCTCGAAGGTCGGCAGCCTTAGGGCCCCCTGAAAGACGAACCCGGCATCGCTCAGAAGCGCGAACGGCACGCCAAGTCGTGCGCACAGCTCAAGCTGATGCGCGCTGCCTTGCGTGCTGAGCCCGAACACCTCGATCCCGAGCGCCTGGTACCGCGGGTAGTGGTCGCGAAAGCCTGCCGTCTCGGGCGTCGAGCCGTGGGCACCAGGAATTTCATCCCATCCCGGAGGATCGGGAATGCCGGGCCGTCCGGTCCAGGGATAGACGTAGAGTACGGCAGCGCCGCGCCGCCGGCTCAGGTTGACGGTGTCCCCCAATGTGGACGCCAGCGCCAGGTCCGGTAGAGCCAATCCGCCAACGAGGTGGCTCGCCGCCCCGTCGTCGACCGGCACCGCACCCGTCATCACCCCTTCTCCCGCAACAGGCGCGCCTTCTCGCGGTTCCAGTCGCGCTTCTTGGCGGTCTCGCGCTTGTCGTGCAGCTTCTTGCCCTGCGCCAGCGCCACCTTGAGCTTGGCGATGCCGCGCGCGTTGAAATAGAGCTCCAGCGGAACGAGCGTCATGCCCTGACGCTCAGTGGCGATCGCCAGCTTGTGGATCTCGCTCTTGTGCAGCAGCAGCCGGCGCTTGCGCCGCGGCTCGTGCTGGAAGAAACGCCCGGCCCCCTGATACTCGGGGATGTAGGCGTTGATCAGCCACAGCCCGCCCTCCTCTGCGGATGCGTAGCTCTCGGCGATGTTGGCCTGGCCCTTGCGCAGCGACTTGACCTCCGTGCCCGTCAGCTGCAGGCCGGCCTCCAACGTGTCGGTGATGAAGTACTCGTGGCGGGCCTTCCGGTTCTCGGCAACGAGAAGGCGGCCATCGTCCTTTTTGGCCGCCATGGCCCAAAGCCCTCCTCGCTTGTCCGGCTCGCGCGGTGCCCTACTCGGCCGCTTTGGCCAGGATGAGACCCAGACTGGCGAGCGCGGCATCGACGATCTTCTTGGACGCCTCGGCCAGCGGCGCAAGCGGCAGCCGCGTCTCCGGCTCGCACAGCCCCAATTGCGAGGCCGCATACTTGGCAGGCCCCGGGTTTGCCTCGCAGAAAAGTCCATCATGCAGCGGCATCAGGCGGTCCTGGAGCGCGAGCGCCGCCTTGAAATCACCGGCAAGGCACGCGTTCTGAAAGGCGGCGCACAGGCGCGGCGCGATGTTGGAGGTCACCGAGATGCACCCCTGCCCGCCGTGCGCCATGAACCCCAGCGCGGTGGCGTCCTCCCCGGAGAGCATGTTGAACTCCTCTCCCATTGCCGCGCGCTGCTGGGAGGCACGCGCCAGATTGGCGGTCGCGTCCTTTACGCCCACCACGTTCTTGAGCGCGAAGCACCGCGTCATGGTCTCGACCGACATGTCGACCACCGAGCGGCCGGGAATGTTGTAGATGATGATGGGGATGTCGACGGCGTCGTTGATCGCCTCGAAGTGGCGGAACAGACCTTCCTGCGTGGGCTTGTTGTAGTAGGGCGTGACCACGAGCACGGCATCGGCCCCCACATCCTTGGCGTGCCGGGCAAAGTCGACCGCCTCGCTCGTGGCGTTGGAGCCGGCCCCGGCGATCACCGGAACCCGCCGCTTGGCGGTCTCGACCGTCAGCTCGACGATTCGCTTGTGCTCGGCGTGCGACAGCGTCGGACTCTCTCCGGTCGTCCCCACCGGTACGAGCCCGTGCGTACCTTCGCTGATCTGCCACTCCACGATGCGGCAGAAGGCCTGCTCATCGACCTTATAGTTGCGGAACGGCGTGATCAGCGCCGTAAAGGACCCTTTGAACATCTGCCCGTTACCCTTGAGCTCGCGGCTCTCTGCCTGTCTCTTGATTCGCCATCGAGGTGGGTTAAGCGCCCCCAATGCCATGCTATCGCCGCATGGGGAGGCATCTTGCGTCAGGTCGTGGGACGGCGCCTTGTCCCTCGCCCGCCAGCTTGATAGTTTGCGGCGCGTCGCTGATTTGCCGGAAATGCAACGCCCTGTCGAGCGCGACATTAGGACCTTGACCCACACCCCGCAAGCCAACTGGCGACCTTTGCGCGTGGAAGGATATTCATTGGCCCAACCGCAGCGGAAGCGATGGACTGTCCGCTCGAGAGGCGTCAGCCCGCCCACAGCCGGTCGCCGCGCATGGGCGCATCCGGCAAGCGTGCTCGCCGCCATCGCGTGCCTTGCGGCCTGCCTAACGGCGGGTAGCAGCCGGTTGCACGCCGCGGATCGCGTGGGCGCCCAGGTGCCCCTGCCCATACCGGCGACGCGCACCGCCGCCACCTCCGCGGGCGCGGAGACGGGTACGCTCGAACCGGGCTCTGCCGCTGCCAAGGCCGATTCACCCAGCGCACGCGAGGCTGCCCACATAGCGCGCCTCGATGCGATCCTCGGCCCCTTGCGCGACTATGAGCTGTCTGAAAGCGATGCGACCAGGATCCGCGACGCCTTCAAGGCGCTGTACTCAGGCAAGGTCAATGACGCGACGAGGCTGAGTGCCGGCGTCAGCGACCCGCTCGGACGCAAGCTCATCGACTGGTATCGGCTCAGGCAGGGGCACGGGGCCGCCGCCGAGTTCCGCGCCTTCCTTGATGAGAACCCGGATTGGCCGAGCCGCGGCCTTTTGGAGCAGCGCATGGAGGAGGTGCTGTTTGCAGAAGGCGGCAACACCGACGTCATCACCGCCTTCTTCACCAACGGCAGGCCCCAGAGCGCCGCCGGCATGGGCGTGCTCGCGTCGGTCCATCTCGCCCGTGGCGAGACCGAGAAGGCGCGAGCCATCGCCTCCGAGGTCTGGCGCGAGCATGATCTGTCCCCAGACCTCGAGCGCGGCTTTCTTGCCCGCTTCGGCAAGCTGCTGACCGAGGAGGATCACAAGTGGCGCCTCGACAGGCTGCTCGTTGACGACGTCAGATGGAAGACCGGCCGCAAGCAGCGCGCCACCCTCGCCAAGCGCGTCATTCCGCTGCTGTCCAAGGCCGAGCAGAAGAAGGCGCAGGCCCGCCTTGCGGTGTTCCTGCGCTCGCG
>Ga0307426_1000354_pt1 | contig 31466 bp, 21 predicted proteins | sample SalMarWE160340MG_FD_202165 | JGI IMG/M metagenome (GOLD analysis project Ga0307426, IMG submission 202165) | Salt marsh sediment microbial communities from the Plum Island Ecosystem LTER, Massachusetts, United States - WE1603-40 | ecosystem: Environmental > Aquatic > Marine > Intertidal zone >...
CCGGCGCGCTCTACGGCACGAACCGGGCCTTCACCGTTCAGGCCACCGGCCAGCTGACCAGCGCGGCCCCGTATCGCTCCATCATTATTGCCTACCGCGGCGGCAACCCGGTACGCCTGGCAGACGTTGGGACGGCCATAGACGGTGTGGAAAGCGACAAAACCGCCGCCTGGTATGTGGACGAAAGATCCGTGATTCTGGCCATCCAACGCCAGCCCGGTACTAACACCGTGGAAGTGGCCGGTGCCGTCAAACGGCTGCTGCCGGCCTTCCAGGCCCAGCTGCCGGCCTCGGTTTCCCTGCACGTGCTCTATGACCGTTCGGAGTCCATTCGCGAATCCGTGCGCGACATCAAATTCACACTGGTGTTTACCCTCGGCCTGGTGGTTCTGGTGATCTTTTTGTTTCTGCGGCGGGTTTCCGACACGATTATTCCCAGCCTGGCGATGCCCATGTCTTTGATCGGCACGTTCATGGTCATGTATCTGCTGGGATACAGCCTGGACAACCTCTCCCTGATGGCGCTGATTCTGGCCGTGGGTTTTGTGGTGGACGATGCCATCGTAATGCTGGAAAACACCGTGCGCCACCAGGAGATGGGTGAGGATATTATGACGGCCGCTTTAAACGGCTCGCGGGAAATCGGCTTTACCATTATCTCCATGACCGTTTCGCTGGTCGCGGTCTTTATACCCGTGCTGTTTATGGGCGGGATCCTCGGCCGGCTCTTTCGCGAGTTTGCCGTCACGATCGGCGTTGCGGTCCTGGCCTCCGGCGTGATCTCCCTGACGCTGACCCCGATGCTGTGCAGCCGGTTTCTGAAGGCGGCGGGCAACCGGCGGCCGGGCAAATTCTACCTGGCCTCGGAGCGCATCTTCCAGTGGATGATCGGCGTATACAAACGCGGCCTGACGTGGTTTCTGGGGCATCGGCGCAGCACCATGCTCTTTCTGGCGGTTGTCATGGCGCTGACCTTTTGGCTGTTTAAAATTGTGCCCAAGGGATTCATTCCCAGTGAAGACCGCTCCCAGATCTTTGCGCTGACCGAGGCGGCCGAGGATATTTCCTGGGATTCCATGCAACGCCATCAACAGGCGCTGGCTGAAATCGTCAGCCGGGATCCCAACGTGGAGTCCTTTATGTCGAGCGCCGGCGCCCGTGCCGGCAGCATTACCGGCAGCAACAGCGGGGTTCTTTTCATCCGGCTCAAGCCGCGCAGCGAGCGGCGTCTGACGGTTGACGAAATTATCGAGGAGCTGCGCCCCAAATTGGCCGAAGTGCCGGGTATCCGGGTGTTCATGCAGAATGTGCCCCTCATTCGGATCGGCGGACGGTTGACCAAAAGCCAGTATCAGTACACGCTGCAGAGCACCGATATTCAGGAGCTCTACACGCATGCACCGCTCTTTGCGGAGAAGCTGCGGAGTCTGCCGGGCTTTCAGGATGTCACCACCGATCTGCAGCTCAAGAACCCGCAGGTCAATGTGGAGATCGACCGGGACAAGGCCGCGACGCTCGGCATTACCGCATTGCAGATCGAAGACGCGCTTTACAGCGCGTATGGGTCGCGCCAGATTTCCACGATATATGCCGCCACCAATCAGTACTCGGTCATCATGGAGCTCGAACCCCGGTATCAGCTGGATCCGCAGGCACTGTCCCTGCTTTACGTACGTTCCGCCGCTGGCGCCCTGGTTCCACTCGACGCCGTGTCAACGATCACGACCGGCTTCGGCCCGCTGACCGTCAACCACAGCGGTCAGCTGCCGGCCGTTACCGTGTCGTTTAATCTAAAGTCAGGCTACGCCCTTGGCGATGCGGTTGAAGCCATCAACCGGGCGGCCGTCGATGCGCTGCCGGCCACCGTCACGGGCAGCTTTCAGGGTGCGGCCCAGGTATTCGAATCCTCCCTGCGCGAACTCGGGGTGCTGCTGATTATCGCCGTTTTAGTGATCTACATCGTTCTGGGAATTTTATACGAAAGTTTTATTCATCCGCTGACCATTCTTTCGGCGCTGCCCTTCGCGGGCTTCGGCGCCCTGGTGACGCTGCACGTCTTCGGCGCCCAGCTGGATATTTATTCCTTCGTGGGGCTGATCATGCTGGTGGGTCTGGTGAAAAAAAACGGCATCATCATGATCGACTTCGCCATAGAAGCCCAGCGACAGGGGGGCAAGTCGGCGCGGGATGCCATCTTTATGGCCTGCGTGGTACGCTTCCGGCCGATCATGATGACCTCCATGGCGGCGCTCATGGGAAGTCTGCCGATTGCCGTGGGGTGGGGTGCGGGCGGCGAATCCCGCCAGCCCCTGGGGCTGGCGGTGGTCGGGGGACTGCTCTTTTCGCAGTTTCTGACACTCTTCGTTACCCCGGTGTTCTATCTGTATATGGACGAGTTCCAGGCCAAGTTCAAAAAAAGGAAAATCGCTGTCCGGCAAGGCGAGGCTGTGCAGGCCGATCAAATTTCCACGCCACGGTTAGAAAATATCAAATAAAAAATTCCACCTGAGCCAAGTCGAAGGGCAAATCACAATAACCGAAATTCCAAATTCCAAGCACCAAATTATTTACCCTGTTAAATAATTAGATTAATGGTGCGACAGGTATATTTATAAAGACAAAATTGAGGTCTATAGCCGCAAATCCCTGCATGATGATTTAACAGGGCAGGTAAATCTCAAATTTCAATACTCAATGACCAAAACATTCACCACATCAGTCAATTGCATCTTTAAATGACGGAGCCCTGACTCAGCCCGAAATCCACCTAAAAATCAAGGGTGCGGTCAAAATGACAAAGATTACGCGGAAAAAATGGAAACAGACCACCAGCATGGGCTGTCCCGGACTGTCGAGAGCCAGCACAATCAGTGCGCTCATGGCACCCGGGCTGGTACCCAGATAGGCCGTACCCATATCCAGGATGCCAAGCCTGGTAAAGATGACCGCCAGGAGTGCTCCGGTGGCAACCAGCACCACGCAGGAAATCACGACCGGCCAAGCGATTTTTTTCATCACCTGGATCAATGCCGGCTGAAAGGAGGCGCCCACTGCAATTCCCAGAAAGACCTGCAGGATGAAGGTAAAGTTTCTGGGGATCTCCCAGTGCAGTTTCGTAAACATTTTGAATAAAACGATGGTGAGCATTGCGCCGACCAAGGTGCCGGCAGGTATTCTCAGTTTGGCGCCAATCAAGCCTCCGATCAAACCGAGTACCAGATAGGACAGCAAACCCAGGCTGGAGCTCATAATAGTTTCCTTTCCGTATGTTTTCCGTAGGTTGTCAGATGATCGTCTCAGCCGGTTTTAAAGGTTTTCTCCGGAACGAGCACGTAGCCTTCCATGAGCCGCCGGGCCGTTCGCCCCAGTACCGCCTCCCGGTAACTGATTTCGCCGTTGACCTTCTCCATGATCGCTCCCACTTCGATGATGCCCCCGGGATGTCCGATTTTCAGCATCTTTTTTTCGCGGGCCTCCGGTTTCAGCAGATCGTGCACCACAGTGCCGGGAACCATGGCTGCTCCGACGGTGGCAACGCCTCCGCTGACGGCATAAGATTTGTGCAGGGTGCCCATGGACATGATTCTGCCCACCAGATCGAATTCTCGCGCGTCGATGACTTTCCCGCCAAGGGTGCGGTAAGTAGCCGCCGCCGCGACCACACCGATTTTCGGAACGGCCTGGCACCGCAGGGTGGCTTCCTCCATCGTTTCCGCCAGCCCGATGCTTACAGCCGCCGCGCAGCGGATCTGCTCCAGTTTGGCTTTGATCGATTGGCCGGTGTCGATCTCTTCGATTTCGGTACCTTTCAAGCCCAGCAGCGCCGCTTGAAGCAGGACCACCGGGTTTGCGGCGTCGATGATCGTCAGCTCCACGCCTCCCAGGCCGGGTACTTCCAACACGTCACGCGGGTTGCCGGTAGGGAAAAGTCTGCCGGTGAGAGAGCCGCCCGGATCGGCAAAGCGTAGCGTGATCCTGGAAGCGGTGCCGGGTACCCCGGAAATCTCGTAGTCCCCGTCTTCGTCGAAGCGTCCGTCTTTGACCGGGACCTCGGCCACGATCAGTTTGTTCGTGTTTTTCTGATGGATTCGTACGCAGGTCAAAGGTTCTGTGGCCGCGACAAGCCCCTCGTCAACCGCAAAGGGGCCGACGGCCGACGAGATGTTGCCGCAATTGCCCTTGAAATCAACGATGGGGCGGTCGATGGAAACCTGCCCGAAGTTATAGACCACATCATAATCCGGGGAGGGGGAAGGGCTGATAATGGCCACCTTACTGGCCGTCGACACGCCGCCGCCCACACCGTCCATCTGGCGAAGGTTTGGGTCCGGACTGCCGTACGCGACCAGCAAAACGGCATCCCGGAGAGCCGGGCCGGCCGGAAGGTGATTGGCGTGAAAAAAGAGACCCTTGCTGGTTCCGCCCCTCATCAGGACCGCCGGTATTCTTTTTTGCATTAACGTATCTCCTCGTTTTTTCTTAATTTGTTTGGCATTTGTGAGAGGTAAATTTAACAATTTATCGACAAAAAATTGTCGATACGGCGTCGCTAAGCGCTAAGGGTATTGTAACCACGATTCCGGATATGAAAAGTGTGCGACACCCACCGTCTGGTCGGTTTGGCCCGATTGACCCATTGCAGTCGTTGAACCGGTATAGGGGGCCCTGGCCCTCAGCGTCAGCGCTTTTTGCAAATCGGAGATTTAGCGCAATTTATGTTATAAATCCCAAGCAGTCTATATCACAAGTAAATTGTCGCATAAAAGTCAAATGTGTTTAAATCAGGTGGAACTCAGTGTCAATCCCGTTGACTCAGCGCTTCGTTTACGATAGCAATCACCTATCGAATTTGGGTTTTTGTCATTCGAAATTTGTTTCGGATTTATATTTATGCGAAATTGTCCTCCCCCCTTCAAGGGGGCTTTCTGAGTCCCCTCAATCTGCGGGTGCGGGAGAAATTTTTTCTTCAAGGTGCTGACCATGGTTGCGAGCAATCTATTTAACGTCACTTTGTCACAGACCTTTGACGTCCTTGTCATCGGCGGCGGCAACGCTGCGCTCTGCGCGGCCATGACGGCGCGGGAGGCCGGGGGGAGCGTCCTGCTGCTCGAATGCGCTCCCCGGCATTTCCGGGGCGGCAACAGCCGTCACACCCGCAACCTGCGGTACCTGCATGAACACGCCAGCGCTTACTTGACCGGACCCTATCTCGAGGACGAATTCTGGGAAGACCTGCTGCGGGTCACCGGTGGCCGCACGAACGAGCAGCTGGCCCGTGCCGCCATCCGGCAGTCGGCCAATCTTGGAAAATGGATGGAGGCGCACGGTTGCCGGTTTCAGCCGCCCCTGCGGGGTACGCTTCATCTGGCTCGAACCAATGCCCACTTTCTCGGCGGCGGCAAAGCCCTGATGAACGCGTACTACGCCGCGGCCGAAAAGTTGGGCGTTGATATCGTTTATGAAGCGGAGGTTTGCGAACTCGAAATTCGGGAAGGTATGTTCATTTCAGCGAGCTATTGCTCAAATGGAACTTCCCGCAAGGTCCGCGCCAAAACAGTGGTTGCCGCCGCCGGCGGATTTGAGGCAAACCTTGACTGGCTGAAGGAGGTTTGGGGAGAGAGCGCAGAGAACTTCATCATTCGGGGCACCCCTTACGACAGGGGCCGCGTGCTGCGGATGCTGCTCGACAGCGGCGCCAAGGCGGTCGGGGATCCGCGCCAGTGTCACGCGGTGGCCGTCGATGCCCGGGCGCCAAAATTCGACGGCGGTATCGTCACCCGACTGGACTGCGTCCCTTTCGGGATTGTGGTCAACAAGCATGCCCGGCGCTTTTACGACGAAGGAGAGGATTTCTGGTCCAAACGGTACGCCATCTGGGGCAGACTGGTGGCCGGACAGCCGGACCAGATTGCCTACGCGCTGATCGATTCAAAATCCATCTCTCTTTTCATGCCCTCTGTTTTCCAGGCGATCGAAGCCCCGTCGATCCGCGATCTTGCCATCCGGCTGGAACTCAACCCCCAGGCCCTGGAGGAAACGGTGGCCCTGTTCAATAGACGGACGCGAGTCGGAAGCTTCGACCCGGCGATTCTGGATGACTGCCGCACAACAGATCTTGATCCGCCCAAGAGCCACTGGGCGCGACCCCTGGATACGCCGCCGTATTGCGCTTATCCGTTGCGGCCCGGTATCACCTTCACCTATCTCGGCCTAAGCGTCGACGAAAGCGCCCGGGTGATGCTGCAGGACGATCGACCGGCATCGAACATCTTTGCGGCCGGCGAGATCATGGCCGGCAACATTCTGGGCCAGGGCTACCTGGCCGGATTCGGCATGACCATCGGAACGGTTTTCGGCCGGATCGCCGGGAGGGAGGCAGCGCAGCATGCCTTACGTGGATAGCATCAAAGAGGCCGGTCGGGTAATGACGATCTGCAACGCCTGCCGATACTGCGAGGGGTTTTGTGCGGTTTTTCCGGCCATGGAATTGCGAAGGACGTTTTCGGATCAGGACCTGAGGTACCTGGCCAACCTCTGCCACAACTGCCGCGGGTGTTACTATGCCTGCCAGTATGCACCGCCCCACGAGTTCGACGTGAACGTCCCGCGGACATTTGCCGAGCTCAGGTTCGAATGCTACCGCGGGTTTGTCCGGCCCCGGGTTCTTGCCGAAATGCTGCGGCACAATGGTTTCCGGGTTGCAATCCTCACGGTTCTGAGTGTCGTCTGCACCGTAATGTTGTTGTTCGGTTTCCAGTCACCGGAAGTTGTCTTCGGAATCCATTCCGGGGAAGGGGCCTTCTACCGGGTAATTCCCTATGCGCTCATGGTGGCTGTCTTCTCGGTTCTGGCCGTTTTCGTTCTGGCCGTAATTTTGTCGGGGACCGTGGAATTCCTTCGCAAAACAGGGACAACGCCGGGCAAATGGTTCGATTTTCGATCCATCCTGCGGGCGACGGCTGACGCCTTGCAACTCAAATACCTGGAAGGGGGCGGCCAGGGCTGCAACTATCCGGGGGAACGCTTCAGCATGATCCGGCGCTGGTTTCACCACCTGGTGTTTTATGGGTTCATGCTCTGTTTTGCCGCCACCACTGTCGCCGCGATCTACGATCATTTTCTCCAGCGGCCGGCGCCATATCCGTTTTTAAGCTGGCCCGTTGTGCTGGGAACCGTTGGAGGGCTATTCCTGCTGGCAGGCACGGGCGGACTGCTGGTTCTGAAAAGAAGGATGGACCCGGCTCCCACCACCCCGCAAACAACCGGCATGGATGTCACGTTTCTGATGCTGCTGTTTTTCACCAGCCTGACCGGCCTGCTGTTGCTGGTCCTGCGGGAGACACCCGCTATGGGAAGCTTGCTGGCGGTGCACCTGGGGGGAGTGGTCGGATTGTTTATCAGCATGCCTTACGGCAAATTCATCCATGCGCCTTACCGCTTTGCGGCGCTTGTCCGCAACGCCATCGAGCAATCCCGGCAGGGAGATTAAAGATATTGACAAAACCGGATGCATTTGATTTTAAGGATGCAGCAGGTGAAAACAAGTCGCCCTGATCCCCGGCAGATGCATCTGGTGACCCCCTTACCAGGTTCGGGGCCCCGCGACAACTCACTTAGAATCGACATTTCACAAACGCCTCCTCTCATCGGCGGGAGCTGCTGAAAATGGGAAATCAAGACGGCACGCTAAACCGCAAACAGGTATTTTTCCATCACGACCGGCTGCAGGAATTCGTCCGTCAGGTGTTTGTCGCCCACAGTCTGCCGGATGAAGACGCCGAAACCGCCGCCCACGGCCTCGTGAAGGCCAACCTCCGAGGCGTCGACTCCCATGGGGTTGCCCGCGTGCCGATGTATTGCACAAGGCTGCGCCGCGGCGTCACCAGGGCGCGGCCCGACATCCGGATCCAACGCGTTGCCGCCGCGTCGGCGCTGGTTGACGGCGACGACGGATTGGGGCTCGTGGTGGGCAAGCGCGGGATGCAGGAAGCCATCACACTGGCCAGCGAATCCGGCATCGGTTTGGTCGGGGTCAAGCGCAGCGGCCATTACGGGATGGCCGCGCTCTACATCCTGCAGGCCATCGAAGCCCGGTGCGTCGGAATGGCGTTTACCAACGCCTCACCCGCACTTCCGGTGTGGGGAGGGCGCCGCCCGTTTTTAGGCACCAGTCCGTTTGCCGCCGGGGTGCCGGTCGGCGGCGGGCCTCCGTTCGTGCTCGACATGGCGTGTTCGATTGTTGCACGCGGCAGGCTTAAATTTGCAGCCCAGCGGGGCGAATCCATTCCGGAGGGGCTGGCCCTGGACAAACACGGCCGTCCGACCACCGACGGCAAGGAGGCCTTCGAAGGTGTCATGTTGCCGGTCGGCGGCGTGAAAGGGGCCAGCCTTTCCATGTTGATGGAGGTGCTCAGCGGGGTTCTCACCGGGGCAGCCTTCGGTGGCGAAGTGCGCAATCCGTTTACAGGCCTTGATGCACCCCAGGGAACCGGCCATTTTTTCATTGCACTGAAGGCCGACCTGTTTCTGCCGTTCGAGGTTTTTGAGGAACGCATGAAGGTGCTGGCGTCCCGGGTGAAATCCCAGCCCCTGGCAGCAGGCTTCGATGAAATTCTGATGCCGGGTGAACCGGAGTACCGCAAGGAAAAGGAGCGTCTCAGGCGGGGGATTTCCTTGTCCGCCGATGTCGTTGAGTCCCTGCAGCAGGAGGCCCGGCGAACGGGGGTTCCATTTTGCTGGCCTAAGAAACCCTCAGAAGGACTGAGTAACGAGGACTGAGGACTGAGTTAAATAGAATTGGGGTGATGGCAGCACCAACAAGCTCAGTCCTCAGTCCTCAGACCTCAGCACTTTTTCACTGAGCATAGCGAAAATACATCACTAAGTAGAATAAGGAGGAAAGCCATGAAAAAATCGATCTTTGTTATGATCCTGGCAGTTTTTGCATTTTTTTCGGTCATCCCTGCGTCCCAGGGAGCCGATTTCTCGGGCAAGACCATCGAATGGATAATCCCCTTCAACGTGGGCGGCGGCAGCGACGTCTGGGCCAGGCTTTACGCGCCGTTTTTCCAGAAATACCTGCCCGGAAACCCCATCGTGGCGGTCAAGAACATGCCCGGCGGAGGCAGCATCATCGGCGGCAACTACTTTCAAACGCGCGTGAAACCGGACGGATTGACCGTGTTCGGATCTTCCGGCTCGACGACCTTTCCCTATCTGCTGGAGAACCCCAAGGTAAAGTATGACTTTGCCCAATACAAAATCGTGTTCGCCTCGCCCACGGGCGGTGTGGCTTATATCAAGCCGGATCTGGGCGTCAAGTCGGTGGCCGATTTGAAGGGTTTCAGCAAACCCCTGGCCTATGCTTCCCAGGGCGCAACGTCGCTGGACATCATCCCTTTGCTGGCCTTTGAAATGATGGGGTTGAAGGTGAAGGCCGTCTTCGGTTACAAGGGCCGTGGGTCGGGCCGGGTGGCCTTCGAGCAGGGTGAGGTCAATATCGACTACCAGACCTCCACGGCCTTTATCGAGAACGTACGCCCGCTGATCAAGCTAGGTCAGGCGGTGCCGCTTATGACCTGGGGGGTCCTGGACGAAAACGGCAACATTGTGCGCGACCCGATCGAGCCGGATCTGCCCTGCATGCCCGAAGCCTACGAGATCATTTTCAAGAAAAGACCCAAGGGACCGGCATACAACGCCTGGAAAGCGTTTTTCATCGCCGGATTCGGTGTACAAAAGGCCATGTGGCTGCCGGGGCAAACCCCGGACGATATCGTGCAGGCTTACCGGCAGGCCGCTGCTGCAATTATCGCCGACCCCGAGTTTCAACAGGTCGTTGAAAAGAGTCTCGGCGGTTACAAACAGATGGCCGGTGAGCATGCCCGCAAAGCATTCGACCAGGTTCTGGAAGTACCTACCGCAGATAAAAAGTGGCTGATCAACTGGCTCGAAAAAAATTATGAGGTAAAATTGAAATAATCCTTCGCGTAACAGGAGCCTGCCATGGAGGTCGTCTTCCAATCGCTGGCGGTCGTTTTGCAGCCCCACCATCTGCTGATGCTGATTTGCGGCGTCTTTATGGGCCTTGCTATCGGAATCCTGCCTGGTCTGGGCGGTATCGTCGGGATGACCATCCTGCTGCCGGTGATCTACGGTATGGACCCCCACAGCGCATTTGGATTGCTGATCGGCATGGTGGCCGTCATTCCCACTTCGGACACCTTCCCTTCGGTAATGATGGGCATTCCGGGTTCATCGGCCTCCCAGGCAACCATCATGGACGGCTATCCGCTGGCAAAAAAAGGGGAGGCGGCCCGGGCGCTCGGCGCCGCTTTTTCCGCCTCCCTCATCGGCGGCCTGTTCGGTGCGCTGGTCCTGACGGTCATCATTCCCATCGCCCGCCCCATCGTGCTGGCCTTCGGGTCGCCGGAATTGTTTATGCTGGCCCTTCTGGGGATGTCCATGGTGGGGGTGCTGTCGGGCAAGAAACCGATCCGGGGGATTCTGGCCGCCGGTATGGGGGTGATGCTTGGCGCTTTAGGGGATGCACCCGCGGTGCCCGAGTACCGCTATACGTTCGGCATCGACTATCTGATGGACGGCATTCCCCTCGTGGTGGTGGGGCTGGGCCTCTTTGCATTTCCGGAGATTGTCGATCTTTTAATCAAGGGCCGCGCCATCTCTGAGGTCACCACCCTCGGCCGAGGCTGGTGGGACGGGGTTAAGGACACGTTCAGCCACAAATTTATCGTGCTCAGATGCAGTATCATCGGGGTCATCGTCGGTTTTCTGCCCGGCCTGGGGGGATCGGTCGTGGACTGGATTGCCTACGGTCATGTCATCCAGACCTCGAAGGATCGCGAAAAATTCGGGCAAGGGGATATCAGGGGCGTGATCGCACCGGAGAGCGCCAACAACGCCAAGGAAGGCGGCGGTCTGATTCCAACCTTCCTCTTCGGCATCCCGGGTTCGGGATCCATGGCGGTGTTTCTCGGAGGACTGCTGATCCTGGGCATCCAGCCCGGTCCTTCCATGGTGACCGAAAATGTGGGCCTGATCTACACGGCGATCTGGAGCCTTGCCCTGGCCAATGTCTTAGGTGCCTCCCTCAGCATCGCCCTGTCCAAACCCATCACCCGATTGACGCTGATTCCCTTCAGCTTCCTGGCGCCGTTCATGGTGCTGATCATCACCTTTGCCTGCTACCAGGCCACGCGCAGCTGGGGGGACCTGATCGCCCTGCTGCTCATGGGGGTAGTCGGCTGGGTGATGAAACAATACGGCTGGCCGCGCCCGGCGGCCTTGATCGGCTACGTTCTATCGGACAACCTCGAAACGTATCTGTTCATCTCCGTCCAGCGCTACGGTCTTGACTGGCTGAAGCGGCCCGGCGTAATGGTTTTGGCCGGCATTATTTTTGTATCTCTGGCCATGGGTATTTTCTTTCAGACCAAAAGAACCGCTGCGACATCCGGAGGGGAGCATGGTAAAAAAGCTTCTTAGCATCCGCATCCTTTTTGCCGCCGCAGTCACCCTGAGCTTTGCCTACGGCGTCTTCGAAGCGCGAACCTACGCCTATCTTGCCAGAATCTTCCCATTTTATATCAGCCTGGTGCTTTTTTTTCTGGCACTCATCAACCTGGTGCAGGAAATCAGAAAAACGGTGCAAGGCACTGCCGAGGAAGAGGCCGGCGGGACCGCCGATCTTGAAGTCAAGTGGGACATCGAGATGTCGCAGGTCCTGATGAAATTCCTATTATTCGTGGGGGTCATCATCATCTTGTACGGCTTCATCTGGCTGATCGGATATCCTCTGAGCATCACGATTTTTATTATTGTTATGTATCGATACCTGTCGGAAACCAAATGGATTTGGGCGCTGATCGCCGGTCTGGCCGGTCTGGGTTTTCTGGCGCTTGTCTCCAAGCTGCTCTATATGGACTGGCCCGAGGGCATTTTCAAGCTTCCGTGGCCGCTGGGTTAAAGAAAGACCGATATCCCGAATCATATAAAATTCAAAAACATTGACAGGACGTGTGGATTACTTTACTAATGCGAGCATGATGAGGCGCTTAGACCTTTTGTTCTAGCAACATGTTGTCAGAAACAAAAGGTGTCAGGTTTCAGCAGTTAGAAAATATCAAATAACAAATTCCAAGCACCAAATAACAAATAAATCCCAAATCCCAATAATCAATGACCGAAACAGGCCAAACCAAGAAAATGCAGCTGTTTTATTTTTTTGTGTTTTAGAACTTTCGTGCTTTCGTGATAAAGGATTGCGTATTTATCTGAAGCGATCGCCAAAAAAGATTGAGTCCCGTTTGGATTTTTGTATTTTGGTCATTGTCATTTGTTTGAGCCCGCCCTGGCGCGACTTGCTTGGTTTATAGCTTTATCCTTTTCTGACTTGGGCGTGGATGCAATAAATGCTTCAGGCGTTAAATCGGTCTGGGCCAGGGATTTGTGATTTGGAATTTGTGATTTTGATTTGCGTAAGCCCTAAGAAAAAGGTGACCGAACCCCATCGCAATCTAAAAATTTCCAGGAGGATATCATGAAAAAAGACGACTACATCCGCCTGCTAAAAGTTGGCCAGCAGCAATACGATACGTTTAACATCCTGCAGCTCGCGGCCGCTGGTGTGGCCGACATCCATCGACTTCCTTTTTCGATCCGCATCCTGGTGGAAAATCTACTGCGCAAAATGGACGGCCGGATTGTCAAAGAAGAGGACCTGAACAACATCGCCCGTTGGCAGAAGACCTACGATGATCCGGTGGAAATCCCCTATCATCCCGCCCGCGTGCTGATGCAGGATTTCACCGGTGTGCCGGCCGTCGTCGACCTGGCAGCCATGCGTGACGCCGTGCAAAAAATGGGGGGCAATCCCGAGAAGGTCAATCCTCTGGTACCGGTGGATCTCATCGTGGACCACTCCGTGCAGGTAGACTGCTACGGGACCGAAACGGCCGTGGTACAGAATGTCAAAAAAGAGTACGAAAGAAACGGCGAGCGGTATGCGCTGCTCAAGTGGGCCCAGAAAAGCTTCAACAACTTCAAAGTGGTGCCGCCCCGAGCGGGCATCTGTCACCAGGTGAATCTCGAGAACCTCGGCCGCGTCGTAATTGCCGAAGAAATGAACGGCAGGGCGGTCGCCTACCCGGATACACTGGTGGGACTGGATTCCCACACCACCATGATCGACGCCATCGGTGTCATGGGATGGGGTGTCGGGGGGATCGAGGCCGAAGCCGTCATGTTGGGTCAACCCTATTACATGTCCATCCCGCAGGTGATCGGCGTTAAGTTCACCGGCCGACTCCAGCCCGGCGTCACCGCCACCGACCTGGTGCTGACGGTAACCGAAATGCTCAGGAACTACGGTGTCGTGGAGAAGTTCGTTGAATTTTTCGGACCGGGTCTCAAATCCCTGACGGTCCCCGACCGGGCCACCATCTCCAACATGTCACCCGAGTACGGGGCTACCATGGGATTTTTCCCGGTGGATGAAAAAACCATCGACTACCTCAGGATGACCAACCGTGAGGAGCAGGCAGCCCTGGTGGCGGTCTACACCAAAGAAAACGGCCTCTTTTTCACCGGATCGGAGCAGCCGGAGTACACCGATGTGCTGGAATTCGACCTTGCCGCGGTGCAACCGTGCGTGGCCGGTCCGGCCCGACCCCAGGATCGAATCGTCTTGACGGGACTGAAAAAGAAATTTGCCGACATCCTGGGCTGCGCCTACGAGCGCGACGCAGCATTGAACCGCATCTCGCAGTTTCACGAAGAATCCGGCACCCAAACCAAACGGTCCCCGAAATGTATGCCGTTGACCGAATACAGCTGTGATGTCGAATTCAACGGTATGCCGATCCGGATCGGTAACGGAAGCGTCGTGATTGCCGCCATCACTTCCTGCACCAACACGTCCAACCCGTTTGTACTGCTCGGTGCGGGACTACTGGCCCGCAATGCCGTGCGGCGAGGCCTGAAAGTTCCCCCCTTTGTGAAAACATCGCTTGCCCCGGGCTCCAAGGTCGTGATCCGGTACCTTGAAGACGCCGGGTTGATGCCTTATCTGACAGCCCTCGGGTTCCACCTGGCCGGATTCGGCTGCACCACCTGTATCGGCAACAGCGGTCCGCTGCATCCGGCGATCGAAAAAGCGATCGTCGACAACGATCTGAACGTGGCGGCGGTGCTCTCGGGAAACCGCAACTTCGAGGCCCGGATCCACCAGCGCGTCAAGTCCAACTTCCTGGCCTCTCCCATGCTGGTGGTGGCCTTTGCCCTGGCCGGACACATCGATGTGGACCTGACCTATGAACCCCTGGGGCTCGACCCCAACGGGGAGCCGGTTTACCTGGATGACATCTGGCCGAAAAATGAAGAGATCGAGGAATTGATTGCGGCCCATGTGAAGCAAGAGTTCTTCGAGCTGGAATACGGGCGCATCTTCGACGGCGACGAGTTCTGGAGGGGCTTGCCGGATGTGGCGAGCATCACCTATGCCTGGGATGAAAAGTCCTCCTACATCAAAAACCCGCCATATTTCGAAAAATTCAGCCTGGAGCCGGATGCGATCCGCAATATCGAAAAGGCGCGGGTGCTGGCAGTGGTCGGTGACACCATTACCACGGATCACATATCACCGGCCGGCGCCATCCCCAAAGATTATCCCGCCGGGCAGTATTTGATCTCCAAGGGTGTTGATCCGGTGGATTTCAACTCCTACGGTTCGCGACGCGGAAATCATGAAGTCATGATGCGCGGCACGTTCGGCAACATCCGCTTGAAAAACCGGCTGGTGCAGGGCAAAGAGGGCAGTTACACATTGAAGTTTCCTGAAAAAGAGGAACGCTACATTTACGATGCCGCCATGGCCTACAATGATGCGAACACACCGCTGGTAGTGCTCGCCGGTAAAGAATACGGTGCCGGCTCTTCAAGAGACTGGGCGGCCAAGGGCTCCAACCTGTTGGGTGTCAAGGCGGTGATCGCCCGATCTTTCGAACGGATTCACCGCAGTAATCTGGTGGGGATGGGGGTGCTGCCGCTGGTTTTCAAAGGCGATGACGGCGTGGAAAGTCTCGGACTTGACGGCACGGAAACCTATTCCATCAGCGGTATCGAAGACATCACCCCCCGCAAGGAGCTTCAGGTAAAAGCCGTGAAGGCGGACGGCAATGAAGTCGGCTTTACGGTCGGCACCCGGCTGGATTCGGAGATCGAAGTCGATTATCTCAAACATGGTGGGATCCTGCCCTACGTGCTCAGAAAGATGATGCAACAATAAAATCGTTTCACGATTTTTAGCAAGACAAAAAGGAGGTCCGCCATGAACAGAATATTAAAAATTTTCTGCAGCGGCGCCGAACAAGATCGACTGGCTGATGTTTATCGGATTATCGAAAGGTATCAGGGTTTTGTGCTGGTTGAAGTCGGCGAGGACAAAATCAGTGAACTCGCACAGCATTATCCGGTTGAAGACATCACGGAACTCTACACGATACGGGTCGGTGAGCGAACCATCGATACCTCACAACCGCGCGTCGACGTCAAAGGGAAAGTGCGCGCCCATCCTGCTTACAAAGGTGTGAAACGCCTTTCCCCCGGCCCGCATCACCATCTGGTGCAATTCGTCGGTCCCATTAAAGAAGAGTGGTTAAAAGAAATCAAAAAGGTCGGCGGGGACCCCCGCGCGCCCCAGGAAGGCTTTACCTATATCGTCAGTGCGGATACCCAATCTCTTGGGCGCATTACCGCGCTGCCCTATGTTCGCTGGGTGGGACATTTACCCCATGCGGATCGTATCGATCCTGCGGCCTTGGCCAGGGCCGGCCGCAAACCGGTTGATGAGAGTGCAACCTTGCCGCGGACCAAGCTCCTGACGGATTTTTACACGGTTGAATTTTTTGCCGCCAAAGATCTCAAGGCGGCGCTGCCTGCCATCAAAAAACTCGGCTTTGAAGTCGCCCAACAGGACGCTCAAGCCGCCCTGGTCGTGATCAAAGATCCCAAAGGCGGCGCGGCTGCACCCAAACGCCTACAGGATTTATCGGCGATTCACGGTGTGCGCTTTATCCGGAACCGGGCTTTTAAAAGAGCCTCCAATGATGTGGCGGCGCGGATCATGGGAACCCGGGCCGCCTTAAGCACCACGGACCTGGACCTGAGCGGCGAAGGCGAAGTGATCGGCATCTGCGATACGGGAATCGATACGGCGGATTTAAATACGATCCATCCGGATTTCGCCGGCCGCATCAAGAGAATCATGAGTTATCCCATCACGAAAGACTTTGCCTCCCTGGTGAAAAATCCGGGCGGGGACGACGGCGCCGCGGATCTGGACAGCGGACACGGCACCCATGTGAGCGGATCGGTACTTAGCAATGGATCGGCAAGTCTGCAAATTCCCGGCAATACGACGCCTGTGCGCGGGTTGGCTTACCAAGCCAAGCTGGTATTCCAGGCGGTCGAACAGGAAATGCAGTGGAAAAATCCCGCTTATTTTCAAACCTATGGCAGATATCTTCTGGCCGGGATACCGCTTGACCTCAACAATTTGTTTTCAGATGCCTACCAGCAGGGCGCGCGCGTGCACTCGAATTCCTGGGGCGGCGGCAGTCCCGGTGAATACGACAGCCAGTGCGAGCAGTTGGACCGTTTCGTCCGGGAGCACAAGGATTTTTGTGTGGTTGTGGCCGCCGGCAATGACGGGACGGATCGCGACGGAGATGGAAAGATCAACCCGATGAGCGTCACGTCACCCGGCACCGCAAAAAATTGTGTTACCGTCGGCGCCTGCGAAAATGAGCGCCCGACCTTTAATGCGAACACCTATGGTGCCTGGTGGCCTTCCGATTATCCGGTGGCACCCTACCGCAGCGATCCCATGGCCAACAATCCCGATCAGGTTGTCGCCTTCAGCAGTCGCGGACCCACCCGCGATGGTCGCATCAAACCGGATGTTGTGGCCCCGGGAACTTATATCCTGTCGACCCGCTCGTCCATGATTGCACCGAATAACACGGCGTGGTCCGCTTATCCGCCGAGCAAGCTGTATTTCTACATGGGGGGCACAAGTATGGCAACGCCCTTGACGGCCGGCGCCGTGGCGCTGATACGCGAATTTTTGCGCAAGAAAAAAGCGATTCAGAACCCTTCGGCCGCTCTGCTGAAAGCCACCCTTATTGCGGGTGCGGGCGCCGATAGATTGGCCGGCTACGGTGAACCGGGCGCGGTGATGGACAATGATCAGGGATATGGCCGGGTCGATCTGGATTCGATCCTGGCGCTGCAATTGCCGGCCGAGGCCGCATTTGTCGAAATTTCGCCCGGATTACGCACCGGCGAAGTGCATACGGCCCAAATCGACATTCAAAGCGCAGATGCTCCCCTGCGGGTGGTGCTGGCCTACAGCGACTATCCCGGGGCGTCGCTGGTAAACAATCTCAACCTGATTCTCATTGCGCCCGACGGCCGGCGCTACACCGGCAACCAGGGTTCCGGCGCCACCCTGACCACGGACGTGAAAAACAACGTGGAAGTGGTGCATGTCCCGAATCCAATGCCGGGCAGCTGGACACTTCAGGTGGTGGGTTCAAACATCCCCCAGGGGCCCCAGGATTTTGCGTTGGTTTACCTGGCCCATTTAGGCCAGGCATTGGAAACCGATGTCATCCACCAGGAAGCGGCGCCCAATTTAGCCATTCCCGATTACAATACCCAAGGCGTTGACAGCATTATCAATGTATCGCAAGGCGGAATCATCGGCACCGTCAAAGTCGGCGTCGACATCTCGCACACATATATCGGCGATCTGCGCGCGGTTTTGACCGCGCCTGATCAAACCCAAATCGTGCTGCACAATCGCACGGGAGCGAGCACGCATGATCTGATCAAGACATACGATGTTCAGACCACCCCGGATTTGGGCCGCTTGGCAGGCAAGTCCGTAACCGGCGGCTGGAAGCTCACCGTATCCGATCACGCCAGGATTGACACGGGAACCCTGCGGCGTTGGGATTTGGAATTTCGACTCGCATCCACCCAACAGGTCGAGCAGGAAAGCACACCCGCGCTTGCGATCCCGGACGATGATGCGACCGGCATCTCCGACAGCATGAATATCACGGCGGCCGGGACCGTGCGCGGGGTCAATGTATGGCTGGACATTACCCATACCTGGGTCGGCGATTTGCGCGTGCTGCTGACGGCACCTGGCGGAGATGAAATCGTATTGCATGACCGCAGCGGCGGAAGCCAGGACAATCTGATTAAAACGTACTCGGAGGACACTTTGCCCGCGCTTACAACGCTGGCCGGCAAACCGGCCCAGGGAACCTGGACATTACGCGTCATGGATCTGGCGGGTCGCGACGTGGGCAAACTCAACCGCTGGGGATTGCAGCTGCTGCTTTAAATCCGGCAGCGGAACTATTTACTTGAGGCTCTTTTTATAATCCAGCCGGCAGATCTTAAAACCTATTTTTGGCACTGATAGACTATTTGATGAAAGGGGTATGAATCTGCCAATCATAAAATCGGCTTGCAAATGATTTCATGGATTCGGAGTGAAGTTGCCCTGGTACTCGGTGCTGCGGTGGCAAGTACTGCCGTATCGGCGCCGTATCGCGTGCCACCAACTGCTATGACTTTTTCCCCGATGCCGATGCAGCCCCCATCACAAGCCATCATAATTATTTCGATGCACACCTTCATTCCCTGCCCAAAAACTCGCAGAATGTTGGCCAGGGCCTGTGGTATATTCGTATTGTATAAATCCGTTGTATGGAACAGCATCGTCCCAAAATGGACGATATGCTCTTTTGCTCGAAGTTCTTTTACTAGGTCTTGAGAAAATGGATTCTCCTTGCCCTTGAAACCAAATTGCCAGGGAACCACAACTAAAGTCAGACCCTCTCCCTCAACGGCCTCTGAGATGGATTTCGCAGTGTTGCCCCTGGTTGATGCAATAACGATTTTGCGAATATTCATTGACTTAGCCGTTTCAAGGACTAAGTTTATAACTTCCTGCGTATTTTCTTTTCCCGGCTTTTCGAAATAGACGATCTTTTTTTCCATTATGTTAACTCTTGCATAAATTTCGTGGTTTCGTAAAACGCAAAGAAATTGATTTTCACTCGGCCATCGCACGATAACTGCAACGAGGAACTTAACACGATTCCTTTGGTTGTCAATACAATTCAATGCGGCAACTGTCCTTTATTTTTTGCAATCTTAGAGCTTCAACCCCACAGCGTAATATTTCGGTCTTGACACACATACTTCTTTTTGCCATATCACAACCTTCCAAAAAAAATTATCCTCTTGACAATACCGGGGCAAAGGGCAGACAAGTCAACACGATCAGTTTCAGAAATTTCGACCGGACAACTGCAGCGTAAGGAATTAACGTGAAGTCCTCTTTCAGATTAGGAATCGATACAGGCGGCACCTTTACGGACCTGTGTTTATCCGACGAAACGACCGGCAGGGTTGAGGTAGCCAAGGTTTCTTCCACCCCGCACAATCCGGCCGAAGCCGTTATTAGCGGTATCAAAAGGTTAATTGCCGAAAAGGATCTGAAGCCGGATCAGATCAGCTTTCTGATCCATGGCACAACCGTGGCCACCAATGCGCTGCTGGAGGGCAAAGGCGCGCCCACAGCACTGATTACGACGGCCGGCTTCGAAGATGTGCTTCTAATAGGCCGGCAGAGCCGACCCCGGCTTTACGACTTCTGGGCCCAGCGGCCGAAGCCGATTGTGCTGCGATGTCATTGCTTTGGTGCTCCGGAGCGGATGCTGCACACAGGTGAAGTGTTGAGACCTTTGGACCAGGAGGCCGTCGAATCCTTCATCCGGCAAATCAGGGATCAGGGTATCCAATCGATTGCCGTCTGCCTGATACATTCATACGCCAACCCGATCCACGAGCAGCAGATCAAATCCATCATTCAAAGGGTTCACCCCAACGCCTTTGTTACCCTCTCTTCTGAGATTCTGCCCGAATATCGGGAATACGAACGAACCAGCACCATCTGCATCAATGCCTATGTGATGCCTAAAGTGAACTCCTATGTGCGCCATTTGGAAGACGCGCTCCGGGAACTGGATGTGGCCTCAGAGCTATATATCATGCAATCAAACGGTGGCGTGATAAGCGCCCAAATGGCTCGCAAATCCTCGGCGCGGACAGTCCTCTCCGGACCGGCAGGCGGCGTATTGATAGGCGTCCATCTATCCCAGACTTTGAAGACGCCTAACGTCATTACCATCGATATGGGCGGTACATCCTCCGACATCTGCCTCATCGAATCGGCCCAGCCCAAGATGACGACCGAGGCCGATATCGAGGGGTACCCGATAAAATTGCCCATGATTGACATCAACACAATCGGCGCCGGGGGTGGATCCATTGCCTGGATCGACGCCGGCGGAGCGCTGAGAGTCGGTCCCCAGAGCGCCGGGGCCGACCCGGGCCCGGTCTGCTATGGCAGGGGTGGAGACAAGCCGACCGTGACGGATGCCAACGTCATTCTGGGCCGAATCAATCCGGCCTACCTTTTGGGCGGTGAAATGGGGATTCACCTTGATACGGCCAAGGAAATGCTCGCAGAAAAAATCGCCAGGCCTTTAGGTATGGACCTTATGCAGGCTGCGGAAGGCATCATTGCGGTGGTCAACGCCAATATGATCCGAGGCATCCGGCGGGTCTCGGTGGAAAGGGGCCATGATCCCAGGGATTTTTCCCTGGTTCCGTTTGGCGGCGCCGGGCCGCTGCATGGTGTAGAGCTCGCCCTATCGCTGAACATGACCCGGGTTGTGATTCCTGCGCATCCAGGTATTGCCTCGGCTTTCGGAATGCTTGCGGCCGATGTTAGACATGACTATGTCCAGACCCTGATCATTACCAGTGACCGGGTCGACGGCAACCAGTTGGATTCCATTTACCGCAGCCTTGAGGACCAAGGGATGACTCAGTTGGCACGCGAGGGTTTTAGCGGGGACATGGTCATCCTCTCGCGGCAGGCCGACCTGCGTTATGCCGGCCAGTCTTACGAGTTATCTTTACCGGTGCCGGCCGGCAAAATTACGACCGAACTACTAAACTCGCTTTTCACGCAGTTCCACCAAGCCCACCAGCAATCCTACGGCTATTATCGGGAAAAAGAGCTGATTGAATTCGTCAATCTTCGTCTGATCGCTCAGGGCAAACTTCCCGAATCCCGGCTGGCAGAAAATTGGTCGGGAAACCTAAAGCCATCGCCTCCCTCGAGTAAGCGAGCGGTTTGGTTCCAGGGGCGAGTTATGGAAACTTCTATCTTTGAGCGAAGCGGCCTGGTTAGGGATCAAGTTATCAACGGCCCGGCTATCGTGGAACAACTCGACTCGACCATCGTCATTCCACCGGAGTTTCAGGGAGTTGTCGATGATATGGGCAACCTAACCATTGAACAGGAAGCGCGAATATGATCCAGACCGATCCTATCACCTTAGAAGTTATGAGAAACGCTTTCCAGTCGGTGGCCGAGGAGATGGGGGCGGCCTTAATCCGGACAGCACTTTCCCCAAATATCAAAGACCGGCGTGATTGCTCCACCGGCGTTTACTCCGCATCCGGCGAGCTGGTCGCCCAGGCCGAACATATCCCCTTGCATCTAGGGCTGATGCCCTCGGTGGTCAAAAGCACCCTGAAACGCTTTCCCATTGACAGGCTGCAACCCGGAGACGCCATCATCACCAATGATCCTTACGTCAGTGGTTCCCATCTGCCGGATATTTGCATCATTTCACCACTTTTTGTTGAAGATCGCTGTGTGGGAATTGTCGCCAACCTGGCGCATCATGTCGACATCGGCGGAATAGCTCCCGGAGGGATGCCGACCATCTCCACCGAGATCTTCCAGGAGGGATTGCGAATTCCACCCGTCCGCATAAAAAAGCGGGGACGGGTCGACGAGGAGTTAGTGGCGCTTATCACTACCAATGTTCGTACCGGCCGCGAAGCCCTGGGTGACTTCCAGGCCCAGTTGGCCGCCAACAATGTCGGCGAACGAAGGCTCAAGGAAATTATCACCAAATATGGCCGGGAGATGGCCATCCACTACATGAACGAACTGAACAACTATTCTGAACGACAGATGCTGGGCAGGATAAAAGAGCTGCCTAAGGGTGTCTTCACCTTCGAGGATTACCTCGAAGGCGACGGCCTTTCGGATGACCTCTTGACGATTAAAGCCTCGGTAACCATCGGCGGACAAAAAATCACGGTTGACTTTACAGGCTCCTCACCCCAGACAAGAGGCTCTGTCAATTGCACCCGGGCCGTAACTTTGGCCTGCACCTTTTACGCACTCAAATCGGCTATTGACCCCGACCTGCCGTCCACCGGAGGAACTTTTCGGCCGGTCGATACCATCACGCCCAAGGGTACGATTGTCAATCCCGAATTTCCGGCCCCGGTCTCCAATGCCAATATCAACACGGCCCAGCGAATTGCAGACGTAGTTTTGGGAGCCTTGGCCCAGGCCATCCCGCACAGGGTTTCTGCTGCTTCCTCGGGCAGTATGGGCCTGTTCACCATCGGGGGTGTGGATCCGCGCACCCGGCAGTACTACTCCTATGTGGAAACCTATGGCGGCGGACAAGGCGCCGTCGTTAACCAGGATGGCATGGACGGCGTCCATACCAACATGACCAACACCAGAAATACACCGGTGGAGGTAATCGAAATAGCCTATCCTTTGCGGGTCGAAAAGTACGGCCTGGTGCCCAACACCGACGGACCGGGCCGGTACCGGGGCGGGTTGGGCCTGACACGAGAACTGACGGTTCTCGATCACTCGCCTACGATGACCTTAGGCAGCGATCGACTCAAGATACCGCCATGGGGCCTGCAGGGGGGCGATCCGGGCGGCACCGTGGGCTCCTTTATCGAAACGCCCGACGGCGAAAGGGAGATGCTGCCCAGCAAGGTTACGCGGGCAGTGGAACCTGGAACCCGAATTGTCCTCAGGACGGCCGGCGGAGGGGGCTACGGCGATCCCAAACGCCGCGACCCGCAGAAGGTCAGAACGGATGTCCAGGAAGGATTTATCGATATCCAACGGGCCAGGGAGCGTTACGGCGTTGTCATCGACAGGCATAGCGGAGAAGTTGACCTGAAAGCCACAAAAATTTTACGCATCCAGAGTGAGTGAGCTTATAAAATATGACAAAAATCCGCTTATAATGCTAATTGCAATCCAACCTTTAGCAAGCTGTGAGAAATTAGCTGTTTCAACACCACATTGACCCATTTCCAGAAGGAGGAAACCATGAATTATTTTCGAAAGACTTTGTGGGTGCTGGCTTGCCTGGCCTTGGCCTTGAGTGTAGGTCCGGCTTGGGGCAAGACGTTTAAATTCGACATGGCCAACGAATATGCGCCAACGTCGATCCACGGCGAAAATGACCTGTTTTTCATCCAAACCTTGCAAAAGCTCAGTAAGGGGCAAATTCAGATTACCCATCACCCCGGTGCATCTTTGGGTTACAAATCCAAAGATCAGTTCGATGCGGTCACCGATGGCGCCCTGCCCATTGCCGACACCTTCGTCGGGCCTTTGCGGGGAATTCATCCGATCTTTTTATTATCCTCGCTGCCTTTTTTAGCTAAAACTATCGATGATGCCAAAATTCTGTGGACCGTATCCGTGCCATATTACCAAGAAGTATTGAAAAAGAGCAACCAGATCCTGCTCTACGCCTCGCCTTGGCCGCCTTCCGGCCTTTGGGCCAAAAAGCCGGTTCGGAGCCTTGAGGAGCTAAAAAACCTTAAAATCCGGACATATGATCCCAACGGCACCATAACCTTCAAGAACGCCGGCGCGGCCCCCATTCAACTCTCCTGGTCGGACGTCGTGCCACAGCTGGGAACCGGCGGCATCGATGCCGTGTTGACGTCGGCTGAAGGCGGTGTATCCTCAAAGTTCTGGGACCTGCTGTCCCATTTCAACGAGATCAATTATTCATCACCGCTGAACATGATCCACATGAATGCCGATGCCTTTGCCGGGCTGCCCAAGGATCTTCAGAAAGCGGTTTTAGAAGCCGCCGACCTGGCAAATGAGAACGCCTGGAAAGCAGCCTATGGCCGGGTCCAACAAAACTATAAGGACATGCGGGCCCACGGCATGACGGTAGTCACCGATGTCCCCGCCGGTTTCTTGGACGAGCTGGCCAAGGCCGGTCAGCCGGCGGTGGACGAATGGCTGGAGAAGATGGGTGCCGAAGGCCAGAAGATTCTGTCCGATTACAGCAAGCAAATTAGTAAATAATCAGTCGCCTTGGCCGCGCCGTTCCAACCGGTTCGGCGCAGCCTTTCATTCAAACATAGGAAAACTGGTTCTTTGGGCCAGGATTCTTTACTTATTAAGGAGTCACGAATGATCGCCTTGGAGCGGTTCTCCTACCGTTTGGCCAAGCTGGCCGCCGGGCTTTCCGCCGGAATTATGATTTACATGGTGCTGCACGTTCTCTTTGAGATCACGCTGCGCGTTTTTTTCGCCAGGTCCACCTATGTTCTGGATGAGTTCGTGGCCTATGCCACGGCGTCCATCACCTTTCTTTGTTTGGCTTATGCACTCCATGACAATGCGCTCATTCGGGTCGGCATGCTTCTCGACCGGTTTCACGGAAAACCGCGGCTGATCCTTGAACTTTTCAGCGTGGCAACGATGATCGGCATCGTTGCCATGGTGACTTATTATTTCTGGACCAAAACGTTTTGGCGTGACCTTGTGAGGGGAACGGTATCGGAGAGCATCGCCGAGGTGCCCTTATGGATTCCCGAAATCTTCGCCCTTATCGGTCTGGGGCTTTTCGGACTGCAACTAATCACCATGCTCCTGCGCCTCATTGTCGGCGGCTCGTCTGCTGCGTCCGGCGGCGAAACTATATAGATAGGAAACTTCTATGGAAGCGATGGTTGACAGCCTTATCCTGCTGGTCATGATGATTTTCTTTCTCGCCGGCGGCGTCTGGATATTCGGCGCGTTAATATTAATCAGCGTTATCAGCCTGGCGGTTTTTTTGGGCTATCCCCTGGATCGAATTGGCGCAATTATGGTCAAGCGACTTTATGCCGCCTCCGGCAGCTGGGAGATTGCCTGTATCCCGCTGTTCATGTGGATGGCGGAAATCATGTTCAGGACCGATATCTCGGAGCGGCTTTTCAAAGGTCTGGCTCCGCTGGTCGACAAATTGCCCGGCCGACTGCTGCACACCAACGTCGCCGGCTGCGCCCTCTTCGCGGCCGTCAGCGGGTCTTCCACAGCCACCACGGCGACCATCGGCAAAATAACCGTTTTCGAGTTGGAGAAACGCAACTACAGTAAAGCGCTTTCCATCGGCAGCCTGGCGGGCGCCGGCAGCTTCGGGTTGATGATTCCCCCTTCCATCGTTTTTATCATCTATGGGGTTATCGCCGAGGAATCCATCTCCAAGCTGTTTATCGCCGGTGTGTTTCCCGGCCTGCTCCTGGCTGCCTTATACTCCTCCTTTATCATGATCCGCTCGGTCATCCAACCCGACCTGGCCCCCGAGGTAGGGGTACAGTACACGTTTAAGGATTACCTGCGTTGCATCGGCCTGCTGGCACCGATTTTAATTTTAATCGTCATCGTTCTGGGCTCTATTTACACCGGTATTGCAACCCCTACCGAGGCAGCGGCCGTGGGGGTCGCAGCCGCTCTGGCCATGACGGTCGTCTTGAAGCAAATGACCTGGCACATCTTTTTCGATTCCCTGTTTGGGGCGCTTAAAACATCATGTATGGTGTGCTCGCTGCTGGCTGGGGCCGCCTTTCTTTCCACGGCCATGGGGTTTCTGCACGTACCGCAGGATATCTCCAAGGCCATCGGGCAGATGGGTTTGTCCCCCTACGGGCTAATGGCGGTCCTGGGAGTTTTCTATATTATCCTGGGGTTCTTTCTGGACGGCATCTCAATCACGGTCATGAGTTTGCCAATCTGCTTGCCTTTGATCGTCAGCGCCGGCTTTGATCCGATTTGGTTCGGTGTCTTTCTGGTGGCCATGACCGAGTTGGCTCAGATTACCCCACCGGTGGGCTTTAATCTTTTCGTTTTGCAGGGCCTGACCGGAAATTCCATCGGTTACGTTGCCTGGGTCGCTGCGCCCTTCTTTGTTCTAATGGTTATCGGGGTTTCGATCATTACATTCTTTCCGCAAATCGCACTTTGGCTGCCGACCCTGCTGTTGGGCGGCCAGCCTTAAACCCTTTTGTTTAGGTGGAGGACCGTCGCATGGAAATATCCGTCCTGACAAACGCCCGCATCATCGACTGTACCGGCGCTGATCCACGGGAGAACGGCGCCGTGGTCATCGAAGGTGAGCGGATCAAGGAGGTTGTCAGCGGGCCTGTCGGGCACCTGCCCGATGATGCCCGCATCATCGATTGCCAGGGTCAAACCCTATTGCCCGGCCTGATCGATGCTCACGTCCACATTGGGTCCGTGGATCCCACGTTTACCGATCAGCAACGCAAGTATTTTCCCTCCGAACTTGTCATCAGATCCGTAAAGATCATAAAAGAGACCTTGGATCAGGGATTTACAACAGTTCGCGACATGGGCGGCGCAGACCCGGGCTTTCGCAAAGCAGTCGCCGAAGGATTGATTCCAGGCCCCAGGCTGCTTGTTTGTGGTCGGATGCTCTCCCAGACGGGCGGCCACGCCGACGGCCGGTTGCCCACTGAGACCTACCGACCCGTTGAACATGCTGCCGGCACCATGTCCGGCATATACGATGGCGTGGATGCGGTCCGCCGGGCATCCAGGGAACAGCTTCGGCAGGGGGTGGATCACTTAAAGGTGATGGCGGGGGGCGGCGCCATGTCCCCGGCTGACGAGATCGACACCGCCCAGTACAGTCTTGACGAATTGAAGGCCATCGTCTTCGAGGCTGAAAATGCCGGCAAGTACGTGGCGGCGCACTGCTACTCGGACCGGTCCATAAAAAACTGCATCCACGCCGGCGTGCGGACAATTGAACACGGCAACCTGATGACCGAGTCCTCGGCCCAGGCCATCGGGGAGGCCGGCGCCTACCTGGTCCCGACCATGGTTACTTACGAAATGATTTCCAAGCTGGGCAGCAGTTTCGGAGTACCGCAAAACAACATCCGTAAAATCAACCAGGCCCGGGAGAAAGCCGCGCAGTCTTTGGAGATCGCCTTCAAGGCCGGCGTCGCTATCGGCTCCGGTTCGGACTTGCTGGGGCCCATGCAGATTTACAAGGGCGGTGAACTGGAACTTCAGGCTGAGGTCATGGGGCCGATGGGTGCGCTGATGGCTGCGACGAAAACCAATGCAGAAATCATCCGCCTGGAGAATAACCTGGGTACCATAGAGTCCGGCAAGCTAGCCGATCTCATCCTGGTCAAGGGCGATCCATTAAAAGATATCAATGTGTTCAAAGAATATAAGAAAAATATTCTGCTGATCATTCAAAGTGGGAGGACATATAAGAATATTCTCTAGTTTGAGCGGATAAAAAAGCCGAGCGCGATTGCATTTACTGGGTTGCCGGCGCCACCATAAACTCGCAGAAGGGTTGTCCGGTGGACAGGCACTGGATCTCCCTTCCGCCGACCTTCAGCGGGCTGTCATTGGAGTCCAAAATTGCCTGCATGCTGCCGGCCATTGCGCCGGGCACCCAGAGGCAGCTTGCTTCCTCGGTTCGGCCCTGCTCCAGGGCCAGCGCCGAGTGGTGCAACCTGAAGACCCCCCGACCATTATTTTCATCCCAGCTTACGATTTCGAACCGGCCCCACCCCCTGTTGGTCATCGAGTTCAGGTACTGCTCCAATACGGCCGAACCTTGCAAGCCGTTTTCGATCTGAACCCTGGACCATTTGTAGGCCCCCTCGTAGCCGGCATCATAATAAATTTTGGCAACGGCCCGGCGGCCGGCTTCGGCCTCGACCCGTTTCATAATCCCGGCGAAAAACCATAGCGGCATTAGAACCATGGGCACTTCATCCAGTACGAGACGGTTTTCTTCGGTCAGCTCCAGCCTCTTGATTAACCCCCCAAAAGCTTCCATGACATTCTCCTTTCAGCCGGCGGTTATTCCCCCCAGACTTCCTTTAATATGCGGACCCAATTCGCACCCATGACCTTGTGAATTTTGGCTTCCGCCCAGCCGGATTTTTCCATTGCCGCGGTCAGGTTGGGGAATTCACCAATGGTCCGTATCCCCAGTGGATTTTGCACGTGCCCAAAATCAGTCAACTTTCGGGCCGTCCCCTTGTCGTGAGTGATCCAGTCAAAGAAATCCTGCCCATAGCCCTGGGTAAAATCAGTACCGATACCCACACAGTCCTCACCGACAAGGTTAATCACATAGTCAATGGCTTCGACATAGTCTTCCACCGTGGCGTCGGGCCCCTTTTTGAGGAAAGGCGAAAACATCGTTACACCGATGAAGCCGCCATGATCGGCAATAAATTTAAGCTGCTCGTCGGACTTGTTGCGTGGATGTTCCTTGAGACCGGAGGGTAAACAGTGAGAGTAACAAACAGGCTCTTTTGAAAACTTTATCACATCTTCCGAAGTCCGGGGGCCGACATGCGATAAATCGCACATGACGCCGACGCGGTTCATTTCGGCAACAACTTCATAACCGAAATCGGTCAGACCGCCGTCTTTGGATTCGTAGCAACCCGCTCCGGCTAAATTGTAAGTATTGTATGCCATTTGGACGATACCGACGCCCAATTCTTTGAAGATTTGGATGTAACCGAGTCGGTCCTCAAAGGCCGCGACGTTCTGGAACCCCAGTATGATTCCGGTCTTGCCTTCCTCTTTTGCCAGGCGGATATCTTCGGTAGTTTTAACCTGCAAAAGGATGTCGCTGTTTTCCTGCAGCATCTGTTTCCAATGGGCAATGTTATCCATGGTGTCCTGGAAGTTTTCCCATATGGAGCAAGTACAATTGGCCGCGGTCACGCCGCCTTGGCGCATATCCTCGAACACCTGCCGGCCCCAGTTTGAAACGTTGAGGCCGTCAACTACGATCATCTGCTGATGCAAGGTCGATGTTGTCATTTTTTCCTCCTGTTTGGATTATAGATGAAAATTTAATCTCCCGCTAACCTCCGCCCGCTAAAGGAATAATGCTGAAATTGCATGGATGGTGGATGGTCGTTTTTGCGATTTGTTGCGGCGGAATAAACTGTTTATTGACAATAACGGCAAAGCCGGCATGCAGGTAGCCCTTGCGGTCGACAACCGCCTGACGAAATTTATCGCCCTGGCGATCTACTATAGCAGCGATGATTTCCGCAACCGTGGCGCCTGCCTGTATCCGCAGATCAAATTCGGATTCGGTTGTCAACTTGGTGAGAAAATCAGAGAGCTTCACGTGCAGCGTGATCTGGGTGCAAGATTTGTTCGCGCTGATCTTTTGAGAACGGCTCAATCTTTCAATATTCCCTGTTTTTCAAGCATGTCGGCCACCCAGTCCAGTCCGAGCTCATAGAGCTTCCAGCGTTTGGGCGCCGCGGATTGGTGCTCCCAGCCAAGTATGTCATAGATCAAATCGCGCGTCTCATAAAACTGCCGACGGTCGATGGCCTGACCTTTCAGGGTGCCGCCTTGCAGCGGTTCAAAACACCGCTCCGGCAAATCATCATCCTTTGTGGTAAAGCCCTGCAGGGCGTTAAAGGCCCGGGCCATGCTGATGGAACGTTCCGATATTTTCATGAGTTCCCAGCTGGAGACGTTCCAGCCGGTAACCGCTTTGACCAGCGAGACAATCTGATCCAGATGGTACGGCATGAATGAGCACACACAGGCATTATTGCTGACGGATCGGCTGAGCATCATGTAGGTCCACATGCGGGCTTTGGCCGGACTGAGTTCAGTGCTCTCCAACGGCTCCAGTATTCCCAGATTTTGAGCTCCGGCAAACGTCGGCGCTTCCGCGGAGGCATACATGTTATCGTGGATATTGGTCATATGCTCGGCACCGGTTGAAGAAAGCGCATAGCCGATGCCCATACCGGCCTTCCAGCGAGGTTCATGCAAGGGGAATGGCTGCCCTTTTACATGCATAAAACATGATGCCGCCTCGGTTCCTAACTTTTCGGCAATTTTTTTGGGGCCTTCGGCCAGAATATCCCCCAGCCCTTCACGGGTGATGATCTGATTTAACAGATCCAGCATGCCGCGGGCCGAACCGAATTTAAGATCGAGATCCTGGATGAGATCGGCCGGCAGCAGTCCGCGTTCGGCGCACTCCATGGCACCGGCTATCATGACGCCGGCCGCGATCGTGTCAATCGTATGGGCGTCACAGATTTCGTTTGCCTTGGCAATGGCCTTGAGATCGTTGACCCCGCAATTGGAGCCGAAGGCGCCGATGGTTTCATATTCAGGCCCGCCATACCGGCGGCTGACCGTTACGCCCGCCTCGTCGACCTCCACCACCCGCTTACAGTGCACCGGACAGGCGTAGCAGCTTGAGCGGTCCACCAGAATGGTATCCGTCATGTAACGGCCGCTGATCGCTGCGGCATGCTCGAAGCTGCCCTCGCGAAAATTCCGGGTGGGAAGACCGCCGGCGGCACTAAAGAATTCCACCCCCCGGGCCGTGCCCATTTCCGTCATGGTACCCAGGGAGGCCTCATAATTATCCCGCATCCAGCGCGCAACATTTGCGACGCCTTCTTTATCCGCGACTGCCGGACGCGTATTCCCGTTCACGGCAATGGCTTTTAATTGCTTGGCGCCCATCACAGCGCCCAGTCCTGACCGGCCGATGTAGTCGTGCAGGTCAAGGGCAATGCAGGCAAATCGAATCAGGCGTTCTGCGCCCGGGCCGATCATCGCACAGGCGGCCTTTTCATCCCCGATTTCTTGGCGAATGGCCTGCCGGGTTTCATGGGTCTCAAGTCCCCACAATGAGGAGGCATCCCGCAGCTCGGCGGTGTCGTTGCTAATCCACAGATATACCGGCTTATCAGACCGGCCGGTGACCACAATCCCATCATATCCGGCCCAGCGCAGTCGGACTCCCCAATGGCCGCCGCCTTCGCCTTCGCCGTAGCCGCCGGTGAGAGGAGATTTTGCACCCGCGCTGTTGCGGGCGGCCCCTGGAGCGGCGGTGCCGGTCAGCACACCGGCGGCGAAAATCAGAACGTTGTCCGGCCCGAGCGGATCACAGTCCGGCGGTACTTCTTTCAGCAGATAATGTGCCACGATGCCTTTACCGCCCAGGTAGGTGCGGAAAAATTTTTCATCATGTTCATCGACGCTGATTTCCCGGGTGCTTAAATTGACCCGCAGTATCCTTGCCCAATAACCGTCAGCCATGGGTTGCCTCCTGTTTTGGCGTTAGTTTGTGATTCTTATTTTTGTATGTACAACCGTTAATCGGTTTTTTTGA
>Ga0307426_1000355_pt1 | contig 31429 bp, 29 predicted proteins | sample SalMarWE160340MG_FD_202165 | JGI IMG/M metagenome (GOLD analysis project Ga0307426, IMG submission 202165) | Salt marsh sediment microbial communities from the Plum Island Ecosystem LTER, Massachusetts, United States - WE1603-40 | ecosystem: Environmental > Aquatic > Marine > Intertidal zone >...
TCACCATCCCCGCCTCGCCCCCCTCGCGACGCGCACAGCGGGGCCATCCTCAAGCGTTCGGAGGTGGGGTCAAATTTGCGCGCCGATCACCCCCAACAGGGGGCCAAAATTGCATGCCGGTTCACATGCAGAACCCGTGTGCGAACCCTGGGGGCACCCACAGCTGCGTCCAGTTTTCGGCCGAGAGCACCAGGGAGACGTGTCGGCCGTAGGTCGGTGAGCCTTGGCGGATGTCGACCGCCACGTCGAAAATGGCGCCGCGCGTCACGCGAACCAGTTTGCCCTGCGCATGCGGAGGTGTCTGGAAGTGGAGCCCCCGCACGACGCCGCGCGCGTGGGACAGCGAATGGTTGTCCTGGACAAAGTCGACGCTCAGCCCCTCGGCGTCGAGCGCCCGCTTGCTGTAGGTCTCGCAGAACAGTCCGCGTGGATCGCGAAACACCTTGGGAACGAAGCGCTTGACGTCGGGGATCGCCAGCGGCTCAACGAGCATGGACACTCTCTCTTCCATTGGGCGCGGCCGGTCTTGCAGGACAATTGCCGGTGCTTCGCGCGTGGCGACCTGTCTCATACGAGCATGGCATTGGCGCGTCCAATGGCATTGCCCGCCGCGCAATACATGCGGCTCACGACGTGACGGGCGCTTGATTGCCGCTTTGCTCGATGGGTCGAGGTGCCGTTCGGGCCGCGCTGCGATCGCCTGCCCGTTCGGGTCCCCAACGCTTCGCCGCCAACCAAGCGTCCGGTCTGACACAGGCGTTAAGAAACAGGCAATCCGCTCAGAAAACAGGCACTCGATCCTCGGCTGGCATCGCGCGCCAACATGCAAGTCGGTGATTCTAAACGGCAACTGTGCTTGGCATGCTTCTTGAGCTTTCCTCACAGGAATAGTTTTTGCTCATGGGTGATTTCAAAGGAGAGAAATCGCCCATGGTGTTTCGCCTTGGATGGGGAGCTGGGTCATGGAACAACAAATCGCAGAGCTGATGGCGAAGGTGGCGGCGCTGGAGAAATCCGGCGGCATGGTCGGCACCGTCGGCATCGAGGCTTATTACTTTTGGACGACCGCGTTCATGGTGCTGATCCACGCGGGCTTCCTCTCCTACGAGATGGGGGCCTCGCGCGCCAAGAACGTGCTCGCCACCGGCATCAAGAACATCCTCGCCTTCGCCTTCATCGTCCCAACCTTCTTCTTCTTCGGCTGGTGGATCTACCTGGCGTTTCCGGGTGGCTTCACTCCCTCAGCCGACGGCGACGCCGGCCTGCCCTGGGCCATGGCCATGGGTCCTAACCTCTCGGACAACGCAACGGGTGTGTTTTGGGCGGCCTTCACGATGTTCGCCGCGACGACGGCGTCCATCTTTTCGGGCGCCGTGATCGAGCGCATCAGGATGTCGGGCTTCGTCCTGCTGGCGATTCTGCTCGGATCCGTCCTGTGGATCCTGGCCGCGGCCTGGGGCTGGCATCCGACCGGCTGGCTGCTGACCGACTGGGGTTTCCACGACTTCGGGTGCGCGGGCATCGTGCATCTCGTGGCCGGTGCCTTCGCGCTGGGCGTGCTCATCAACCTCGGGCCCCGCATCGGCAAGTTCAACGCCGACGGGTCGGCCAACGATCTACCGGCGCACAACGTGCCGATGATCCTGATCGGCCTCATGATGATCATCGTCGGCTTCTTCGGATTCCTCGCGGCCTGCGTGATCATGGTCAACGGTGCCCAGTGGACCAACATCTACGGCCAACCCATGACGCTCTCGTCGGTCGGCTTCAACACGCTGATGGGCTTCGCTGGCGGCGTCATCGGGGCCTGGGCGCTGACGCGCGATCCGTTCTGGATGATGTCCGGCGGTCTCGGCGGCATCATCGCGGCCGCGGCCGGCATCGATGTCTGGTATCCGCCGCTCGCCTTCCTGATCGGCTTCATCGGTGGCGCCAGCATCAAGATGGTCAACGACTTCGTCACCAAGCTGCGCATCGATGACGCGGTGGGTGCGGTTGCCGTGCACGGATGGTGCGGCATCGTCTCGCTCGTCGCCGTCGGCCTGATGGCAACCGGATACCCCAATCCGGGTGACGCGCCGCCGGTGACACTCACCGGACAGGTGGTCGGCCTCGTGGTCTGCTTCGTGGTCGGCTTCGTGCCGGGCTACTTCGTGTCCTTCGCGCTGAAGGTCGTGCGGCTCCTGCGGGTGCCGGACGAGGCCCAGGTCGTCGGTCTTGACCTAGCGAAGGTGCCGCTCAGGGCCTATCCGGAGGGCGGCACGTCGCTCGCCATGCAGCCGGCCGAGTGAGCCAATGGCAAAGCTAAGACAACACGGCGAACTGTTTAGACGCGAAAGGAGCTAGGCTCATGGGTAGTCCGATCACAAAATGGGAAGGGGCGGCCGAGTACTTCACCTACGCCGACAAGCCGGTCATCCTTTACACCATACTCGGCATTGCCGTGGCGGTTACCATACTGGCCATCGTCAAGGCCGGCCGCCACGAAAGCGAGGCCTACGAAAAGCTGAACGGCAAATAGCAGGTCGCGGCTTTCCTGGTTTGTCTCCCCAGCCTTGCCCGGCGTTGGATCCGCGCTCGGGCAAGGCATCCTCCTCAAGGGCACCTGTCGTCAGGGCAGGTGCCCTTTGACTTTTGCAGCGGCAGCTTTTTCAGAAATTTGCGCGGAGTGATGGGCTCTAGGCGACCTCGTAGCCGTACTCAGCCGCCGAGGCGGTGAGCCACGCAAGGAAGCTCGACGCAAGGCTGCGCGGCACGATGAGATCGTAGCTTGGCTCGTCGCCGACTTGCAGGATAGTGCATCCGATGTGCGCCACGTGCGTCGTTGCGGCATCTCCTGGACGAAACACGCGCCCATCAAGATCGAGCGGGCAGCCTTTGGCGAGCACGTCGCGGGCACGCGGCCCCGAGATGCGCATGATCGTCTTCGCGCAGGACAAGTCGATGACCGCGGCAGAGTCGCCAAGTGCGCTGGAGAGCTCCGCAACGAGACGTTGCGCCCGTGTGCCGTCGGCAATGACCAGCCATTGGTCGGGCGCCAGACCGATTGGCGTCGCCACAGCAGATAACCTCTCCGCCATGCCCGCGGCCGCGCCTCGCCGCGCTGCGACGTGGGCGACGGCAAAGCCTGTCCGCTCGGCAATTGTCAGGCCGGGGGCACCCTCGGTGGATGCGCCATAGCGGCCCCGCGTGAGGCTGCCGGCGAGAGCGGACCGAGCGTTGAGCGATATGCTAGCCACGCAATCTCCTTCCCTCCGGATCAATGAAAACGGGCGACACAACGAGGCACTCCACGTCGCGCCCCCGCACCGGATCGACCGCGCGGATGCGCTCGTCGACGCGCTCAGATCCACGGCGCAGGAAGGCCAGGCCGACGTCGTGCCCAAGCGTGGGGGACGTTGCCACCGACGTGACATGGCCTTCGTCATGCGCGGCCGCGGTGGGCTTGCCGGGGCCGATGAGGTGGGCGCCGGCCGACAGCGTCTCGGCATGCTCGGCCGGGATCAGGCCGACGAGCACGGGGCGCTCCGCGTCGGTGAGGGCGGGGCGTCCGGCCATGACGCGGCCGATGAAGTCCTTGTTGCGCGCGGCCATCTTGGAGAGGCCGAGATCGCCGAGGGTAATACGCCCGTCGATCTCGGGGCCGCTCGCGTGCCCCTTTTCGATGCGCATGACGCCGAGCGCCTCGGTGCCGTAGGGCGTGATGCCGACCCCGGCGCCGGCGGTCATGACAGCGGACATGAGCGCGTCGCCGTATGCGGCCGGCGCGGCGATCTCGTAGGCGCGCTCGCCCGAGAACGACACGCGGAAGAGGCGGCAGCGCGCGCCGCCGACGCCGACCTCGGCGAAACCCATGTAGGGCAGCGCCGCATCGGAGATGTCGTCGCCAGGATCGATCAGGCCTTGCAGCACCTCGCGCGAGCGCGGGCCGGCGATTGAGAGCTGCGCCCACTGCTCGGTGACGGGAACGATCGACAGATCGAGCTCGGGCCACAGCACCTGATGGCAGAAGTCGAGGTGCTCCAGAACCTTCGCGGCATGTGCGGTCGTGGTCGTGGCGACGAAGTGCGCGGGCCCCAGCCGGCAGACGGTGCCGTCGTCGAGGACGAAACCGTCCTCGCGCAGCATGACCGCGTAGCGGACCTTGCCGACCGCCAGCGTCGACAGCGTGTTGACGTAAACGCGGTCGAGGAAGGTTGCGGCATCGGGCCCTTCAATCTCGATCTTGCCGAGCGTCGACACATCGCACACGCCGGCTGCTGAGCGCACCGTCGTGACCTCGCGCGCGACGCTTTGTTGCCAGTCCGTCTCGCCCGGGCGGCGGAAATATTGCGCCCTGAGCCACAGACCGGCCTCGGTGAATACGGCGCCTCGTTGCTTGGCCCAGTCGTGGGTCGGTGTCAGGCGGACGGGGCGAAACTCCTTGCCGCGCCTGTGGCCGGCCAGCGCGCCGAAGCTGACGGGCGTGTGGGGCGGCCGGAAGACGGTGGTACCGGTCTCGGGGATCGTGCGCCCGGTCAGCTCCGCCATGATGGCGAGACCTGCGACGTTGGCGGTCTTGCCCTGGTCGGTCGCCATGCCGAGCGTGGTGTAGCGCTTCAAATGCTCCACGGCGCCGTAGCCTTCGCGCTGGGCCAGCAGGATGTCGCCGACCGTCACGTCGTTCTGAAAATCGACGAAGGCCTTGCCCTTGGCGCCCTTGACGCGCCAGACGGGCGCGAGGCTCGTTGGCTTGTCTGGCTCGACGGCCGGTTCCGGGAAGGGCGAGCTGGCAGCGAAGCCGAGGTCGCGCGCCGCCGTTGCGCTGAGGCTCAGCCCGTCGGCGATGGCCTCGCCCAAGGTGAAATGACCGGCCGCCGCACCTCCGGCCGTCATGCCAGGTGGCAGTGAGCCGGGGACGAAGGCGCTGATCTCCTCGCGCCACACCGGCTTGCCGCCCAGATGACAGGTCAGGTGCAGCGCCGGGTTCCATCCGTTGGAAACGGCAACAAGATCGCAGCCGAGCGTGATCCGCGCCCCGTTGGTGTCGCGCACCTCTACCCCTTCCACGTGGAGGGAGCCCAACGCGCGCTCGACAACGTGACCGTGCAGAACCCTGTACGGCCGCCCCGACCTCGCTTCACCCGGAGTAGCGCGGGGGTCGACCACAATCACCTTGGCTCCGGCCGCCGCAAGGGCGTCGGCTGTGCGCCAGCCGTCGTCGCCGGCCGTGAAGACGACGGCGCGGCGTCCGGGAAGCACGCCGAAGCGATGGATGTAGGTGCGCACCGCGCTGGCAAGCATGACGCCGGGCCGGTCGTTGTTGGCGAAGGCGATGGGGCGCTCGATGGCGCCGCTGGCGAGCACCGCGCGCCTGGCGACAATGCGCCAGGCCCGCTGGCGCGGCTGAAACGGCGGGGGCGCCGGCACATGGTCGTTGACGCGCTCGAGCGCGCCGTAAGTGCCGGTATCGTAAACGCCGTAGACGGTCGTGCGCGGCATGAGGCGCACGTTTTTAAGCGATTTCAGCTCGTACATGACGCCCTGAAGCCATGTCATGCCGGCTTGTCCGTCGATCATGTCGGGCTCTGCCAGCAGCCGCCCGCCGAACGCGAAATCCTCCTCAGCGAGGATAACCCGGGCGCCGGCGCGCCCTGCAGCGAGCGCCGCCATGAGCCCGGTCGGGCCCGACCCGATGACGAGAACGTCGCAATGGGCCCAGGCCTTCTCGTAGAGGTCGGGATCGGGCAGGCGCGAGGCGCGCCCGAGGCCGGCCGCGCGGCGGATCGCCGGCTCGTAAAGCTTTTCCCAGAAGGCCGGCGGCCACATGAAGGTCTTGTAGTAGAAGCCCGCCGAGAACATCGGCGAGAGCAGCGAGCTCACGGCGAGGACGTCGAAGCTGAGCGACGGCCAGCGGTTCTGGCTGCGGCAGCTGAGCCCGTCGAAGAGCTCGACCGTCGTCGCGCGCGTGTTGGGCTCGCGGCGCGCGCCCTCGCGCAGCTCCACAAGAGCGTTCGGCTCCTCCGGGCCCGCGCTCAGGATGCCGCGCGGGCGGTGATACTTGAACGAGCGCCCGACCAGATGCACGCCGCTGGCGAGCAGCGCGGAGGCGAGCGTGTCGCCGGGGTGGCCGCGATAGGGGACGCCGTCGAAGGTGAAGCGAAGCGTGCGCGTGCGGTCGACGAGCCCGCCGCTGCCGAGCCGCCAGGCTCGCGCTTGATCGGGCGTGGACATCAGCCGGGTTCCTGCGGGGCGCCGGGCGGGAAGGCGACGCTTGTGATCGCATGGTCACGCGTGTCGCGCGTCACCACCAGCCAACGGCGACAGCCGGCGTGGTGGTACCACAGCTCGCAAAGCGGTCCCGCCGGGTTGTCGCGCATATAGATGTAGTCGAGGAAGGCCGCGGCGGCGCCGGGCGCATGCGGGTCGGGCCGCTCAAGTCCGGCCGCGCCGCGGTAGCTGAACTCCTCGGCGTCACGCTCGCCGCAATGGGGGCACTTGATGCGCATCGCGGGTCCTTCAGTGCAGGTTGGGTTGGGCGCCCATGCCCTTCTCGTCGATCAGTGCGCCGCGGGCGAAGCGGTCGAGGCGGTAGGCGGCCGCCGTCTCGTGCGGCACGTCCTTGGCGATGAGGTGAGCAAAGCACCAGCCCGCGGCGGGCGTCGCTTTGAAGCCGCCGTAGTTCCAGGCGCCGTTGAGGTAGAGGCCGTCGACCGGCGTCTTGTCGATGATGGGTGAGCCGTCCATGGACATGTCGACGATGCCGCCCCAGTTGCGCAGGATGCGCAGGCGCCCGAGGTTGGGAAACAGCGCGAGCGCGCCTTCGACCACATCCTCCATCACGGGCAGGTTGCCGCGCTGGGCGTACGAGTTATAGCCGTCGATGTCGCCGCCGAACACCAGGCCGCCCTTGTCCGACTGGCTCACATAGAAGTGCCCGGCACCGAAGGTGACGACGTTGTCGATCAGCGGCTTCAGCCCTTCGCTGACGAAGGCCTGCATGACGTGGCTTTCGATCGGCAGCCGCAGGCCGGCCATGGCGGCGACGCGGGATGTGTTGCCCGCGCACGACAGCGCCACTCTGTCGGCGCCAATGAAGCCGCGCGACGTCTCGATGCCGTGCGCGCGCCCACCCGCGACGCTGATACCGGTCACCTCGCAATTCTCGACGATGTCGACGCCGCGGGCATCGGCGGCGCGTGCATAGCCCCAGGCGACCGCGTCGTGGCGCACGGTGCCGCCGCGGGGCTGCAGCAGCCCGCCGAGGATGGGGAAGCGGGCGCCGTCGAGGTCGGCGAAGGGCAGCATGGCGCGCACCTCCTCGCGGTCGAGCAGCTCCGCATCGACGCCGTTGAGCCGCATGGCGTTGCCGCGCCGCGCGAAGGCGTTGCGCTGGGCGTCGGAGTGGAAGAGGTTCAGGACGCCGCGCTGGCTGACCATCACGTTGAAGTTCAGCTCCTGCTCCAGCCCCTCCCACAGCTTCATCGACCATTCGTAGAAGGGGATGTTTTCGGGCAGCAGGTAGTTGGAGCGCACGATCGTGGTGTTGCGGCCGACGTTGCCGGAGCCGAGATAGCCCTTCTCCACGACGGCGACGTCGGTGAGCCCGTGCTCCTTGGCGAGGTAGTAGGCTGTCGCCAGCCCGTGGCCGCCGCCCCCGACGATCACCACGTCGTAGTGCGGCTTGGGCGCGGCACGGCGCCAGGCCGGCGTCCAGCCCCGGTTGCCGGAAAGGGCCTGCCCAACCAGACTGAAGATCGAATACCGCACGGTGTTGTTGACCTGGTCAGCAGTCGAGCGTCGTGCGCCGCTCCCATTCGGTGAGGTGGCTGGCGTATTCGTTCCAGTCTGCCGTCTTGAGCTTGGTGTAAGCGGAGACGAAAGGCTGCCCGAGCCCCGCTGTCAATACGCTCGATCCTTGCAGTGCGCGCAGGGCATCGAGCAGGTTGAGCGGCAGTCGTTTGGCATCCTTCACGGTGTGCCCTTCCGCGTACATGTCGATGTCGAGGCGCTGGCCCGGATCGCGCTTGTTCTCGACGCCGTCGAAGCCGGCAACCAGCAGGGCTGCGGGGAGGAGATAGGGGTTGGTCGCGCCGTCGGCCAAACGCACCTCGAAGCGTCCGGGATCGGGGATGCGCACCATGTGCGTGCGGTTGTTGCCGGCGTAGGTGACGGTGTTGGGCGACCAGCTGGCGCCCGACAGCGTGCGCGGGGCGTTGATGCGCTTGTACGAGTTGACGGTGGGATTGGTGATGGCGGTGAGCGCTTCGGCCGAGTGCAGGATGCCGCCGAGGAAATTGTAGCCCACGCTCGAGATGCCGAGCTCTCCGTTGGGGTCGTCGAACAGATTGCTGCCGCCGGCCGTCGACCACAGCGACACGTGCGCATGGCAGCCGTTGCCGGTCAGCGTCGGAAACGGCTTGGGCATGAAGGTTGCGCGCAGCCCGTGCTTCTCGGCGATCGATTTGACCATATACTTGAAGAAGGCGTGCCGGTCGGCGGTCTTGAGCGCCGTGTCGTACTGCCAGTTCATCTCGAACTGGCCGTTGGCGTCCTCGTGATCGTTCTGGTAGGGGCCCCAGCCCAGCTCCAGCATGCAATCGCAGATCTCGGTGACCACGTCATAGCGGCGCATCAGGGCCTGCTGGTCGTAGCAGGGCTTTGCCTGATGATCGCCCGGGTCGGAGATGGCGCTGCCGTCGGGCGTGATGAGGAAGTACTCGCACTCGACGCCCGTCTTGAGGTCGCAGCCCTTGGCCGCGGCAGTCGCGAGCACGCTCTTGAGCACGTTGCGCGGCGCCTGCTCGACAGGCTTGCCGTTCATGTAGGGGGCGGCGGCGAGCCAGCCCACCTCCTTCTTCCATGGCAGCTGGATCAGGCTGTCGGGATCGGGAACGGCAAACATGTCGGGGTCCGCGGGCGTCATGTCGAGCCAGCTCGCGAACCCGGCAAAGCCGGCACCCGACTTTGCCATCTCGCCAATCGCAGCCGCCGGCACCAGCTTGGCCCGCATGGTCCCGAACAGGTCGACAAAGCTGATGAGGAAGTACTTGATCCCCCGCTCGGCCGCGACATTCGCCAAATCCGTCGTCATTCCCTCGCTCCTTCGCTCATTCCGCCGCCAGATTGGCATGATCTTGCGTGTCCCCCGCGGAGATAGCCGCCCTCTGGTGAAACTAGCCGCCGCCGCGGCCGGGTATCCAATCCGTGCCGGCGAGCGGCACGCGCGCCATTGCGGCGGCCTCCACCGTGAGGGCGACCAGATCCTCCGGCTCCAGGTTGCAGACGTGGCTCTTGCCGCAGGCGCGCGCGATGGTCTGCGTCTCGAGCGCGAGCACGGACAAGTAGTTCGCTAAGCGCCGCCCGGCCTCGACCGGATCGAGGCGGCGGGCGAGGTCTGGATCCTGGGTGGTGATGCCGGCCGGATCGCGGCCTTCGTGCCAGTCGTCGTAGCAGCCGGCCGTCGTGCCGATGCTGCGATAGTCCTCCTCCAGCTGCGGCGCGTTGTCCCCGAGCGCGATCAGGGCTGCGGTACCAATCGACACCGCGTCGGCGCCGAGCGCCAAGGCTTTGGCGACGTCGGCGCCGGTGCGGATGCCGCCCGAGACGACGAGCTGCACCTTGCGATGCAGCCCCAGCTCCTGCAGCGCCTGCACCGCCGGCGGGATCGCCGCCAGGATGGGGATGCCGATGTGCTCGATGAAGACCTCCTGGGTGGCGGCCGTTCCGCCCTGCATGCCGTCGAGCACCACGACGTCGGCACCCGATTTCACCGCCAGCGCGATGTCGTAGTAGGGCCGCGCGGCGCCGACCTTGACGTAGATCGGCTTCTGCCAATCGGTGATCTCGCGCAGCTCGCCGATCTTGATCTCCAGGTCGTCGGGCCCGGTCCAGTCCGGGTGACGGCAGGCCGAGCGCTGGTCGATGCCCTCGGGCAGGGTGCGCATCTCGGCAACGCGCGGGGAGATCTTCTGGCCGAGCAGCATGCCGCCGCCACCGGGCTTGGCGCCCTGGCCGATGACGATCTCGATGGCGTCGGCCCGGCGCAGGTGGTCGGGATTCATGCCGTAGCGCGAGGGAAGGATCTGGTACACGAGGATTTTCGAATGCTCGCGCTCCTCCTCCGTCATGCCGCCGTCGCCGGTCGTCGTCGATGTGCCGGCCAGCGTTGCTCCGCGCCCGAGCGCCTCCTTGGCGCTGCCCGAAAGCGAGCCGAAGCTCATGCCAGCGATGGTGATGGGTATCTTGAGCGCGATCGGCTTCTTGGCGAAGCGGTAGCCGAGGGTGACGCTGGTATCGCACTTCTCGCGATAGCCCTCGAGCGGGTAGCGGCTCATGGAGGCGCCGAGAAACAACAGGTCGTCGAAGTGCGGGACCTTGCGCTTGGCGCCGCCGCCGCGGATGTCGTAGATGCCGGTTGCCGCCGCACGGTGGATCTCGGCGATCGCGTGCTGGTCGAACGTTGCCGACTGGCGCGGCGGCGTGTGAATCCAACGGTCGCCGCTGTTGGGCGGCGCGCCTCTGGGCTTCTCGTTCCGACGATCCTCGCCGCTCATCCGTAGGCCTCGAGATTGTCGATCTTGAAGTTATAGAGCTGGCGTGCCGAGCCGAAGCGCTTGAACTCGTTGGCGTCCACCTCGCCACCGACGCCGGCGGCATCAAGCAGCGCGCGCAGGTGCTGCTTGTGGATGTCCTGCAATGGTTTCTCGATGCAGTCGGCGCCCAGGGTCTTGACGTTGCCACGCACGAAAAGGCGCGCCTCGTAGATGGAATCGCCAAGCGCGTCGCCGGCGTCGCCGAGCACCACCAGCGTGCCCGCCTGCGCCATGAAGGCCGACATGTGGCCGACCGAGCCTTTGACGACGATATCGATGCCGCGGTTGGAGATGCCGCAGCGAGCGGAAGCGTTTCCGTCGATGATGAGCAGGCCGCCGCAGCCCGTGGCTGCAGCCGACTGCGAGGCATCTCCCTTCACGTGCACGCGCCCCGACATCATATTCTCTGCCACACCGGTTCCGGCGCTGCCGTCGATGGTGACGGTGGCCTGCTTGTTCATGCCGGCGCAATAGTAGCCGACGTGGCCGTCGATCTCGACGGTGAGGGCTGCGTCGAGGCCGGCGGCGATACCATGGCGCCCGCGCGGATTGACGATGCGCCAGGCTGCTACGTCGACGCGGGAGTGCTGATCGTGCAGCATTTGATTGAGCTCGCGCAGGGGTGTCACGTCGAGATCAACGACCTTCACGCCTTGCGCTCCCAGAAATAGACGGTGGCGGGCTCGGGCTCCCACACCTTGGCCTTCTCGATGCCCGGGAGTGCTGCGAGCGCGCGATATTCCGAGCCGAACGCGACGTAATCGTCGGTCTCAGCCAGGATTGCCGGCTTGCAGGCGATGGCGTCGCGCAGGACACCGAAACCGTTCTCCGTCCCAACGACGAACGTATAAAAGCCGTCGAGATCGTCGAGCGACTTCTCCAGCGCGTCGCCGAGGCTTGCGCCTTCCCGCATGCGCTGGGTCAGATAGCCGGCCGCCACCTCCGAATCGTTCTCCGTCTCGAAGGTCATGCCGCTGCGGCTCAACTTGCGGCGCAGCGCGTTGTGATTGGAGAGCGATCCGTTGTGCACCAAGCACTGGTCGCGGGCCGTGGAGAAGGGATGGGCGCCGCTCGTCGTCACCGCCGACTCCGTGGCCATGCGCGTGTGCGCGACGCCGTGCGAGCCGGCCATCTCCGACAGCTTGAAGCGCCGGGCGACCTGGTCGGGGCGCCCGACCTCCTTGTAGATCTCCATGCGCGTGCCGACGCCGACGAGCTTGACCTTGCTGGTGCGCGCGGCGATGGCGGCGCGGGCCGCATCCGCCAACCTGGCCGGCACGGTGAGAACGGCGTGCGTGTCGTGAGGGGTGATGGCAATTGGGGTGCCGAGCGTTGCGGAAAGCTCGGTGGCGAGCGGCCCGAAATCATAGTCGGGAGCGATGGCGCGTACCGTCAGCTTCACGTGCTCTGGATCGCCATGGCCGTAGACGGCGAAGCCCGCGCTGTCAGGGCCGCGCTCGCACATGGTGGCGAGCATGCCCGTCATCAGGGCGCCGAGCTTGGGCTCGAGCGCCTTGTTCTTGAGAAAGAGACCGACTATTCCGCACACGTTGCGTTGGCTTACCCCTGTTGAGACCTGCTGTGGAAGCATAGCGGTCCGGGGGGGCTTGTCAACTGGCAGGAATATTACTTTCCCATCGGGAAAATACTACCCGCGCGGGTAGATGATGATCGACAGGTAGGTCATCGGCAGCTGGGTCAGCTCCTCGGGCCCGTGCAGGGCGCCGGCATCGAAGAATAAAGAGTCGCCGGGGTTGAGCGGATAGGCCTTGTCCGCATGGCGGTAGAGGACCTTGCCGGTCAGCATGTAGATGAACTCCACGCCCGCGTGCTGGAACAGGGTGTAGGGCTGCGCCTCCTCGGTCAGCGTGATGAGGTAGGGCTCGACCACGATGTCGCCCGAGATCGAGTGGCCGAGCAGCTGGTACTGATGGCCGGCCTTGGTGCCGCGCCGCTCGATCAGCACGCCATGACCGGCGGACACGTGCGAGCAGTCGCGCTTCTCCTCGTAGCTTGCAAAGAACGTGGTCAGCGGCACGTTGAGGGCGCGCGCCAGCGCCTCCAGGCTTTCGATCGAAGCCGAGACGGCGCCGTTCTCGATCTTGGAGAGCATGCCGGCGGAGAGGCCGGCCTGGTCGGCGAGCTCGGTGCCGGTCAGGTCGAGCTTGCGGCGCAGGTTGCGCACCTGGGTGCCGATCGCCACGGCAATGGAGCGGCCCGCGCTCTGCTGGGGCGCGTTCGATCCGGTCTTGAGGTCCTGGGCGCGGCTGCCGGGCTCCGCATCCTTGGGCTTGCGCGCCGGCTCCTTGCGCCCTCGGCGTTCAGCGTCGTTCATCAGCCTTCCCTGAAGGGACCAACCATCGTCCTTTTGCGGCGCGGCGAGCCATGCTTTGACCGCCTCCAGGACGCGCAGATTGTAGCTGTTGGCGAGGCGGGTATCGACCACTTTGCACTTGAGGCTCAGCAGCGCAACGGGCGCGGGCCCGAAAGGCCAATACACCTCAGGCCAATACACCTTAGGTGGGGGCGCTGCCTTCGTTGCGGGGCTCGTTGCCGGCCGCCAGCGCCCGCATCGTCCTCAGGTAGTGCTCGGCGTGCTGGTAGAAATTCTCGGCCTCGATCGGGTCGCCGGCCGAGGCGGCGTCGCGCGCAAGCGCGGTGTAGCGCTCATAGTTGTGCTTGGCTTGGGCAAGCGTATCGCCGCGGCTCCGGTTCGCGCCCGACCGCGACGCTTGCGCGGCAGGTGCGAATTTCCTGGGCCCTCGGCCGGGCCGATGGGCGCCCTTGGAGTTCTTTGCGCCGTTTGCCATTGTTCCCTCGTTTGCTGGGTGAATTCGTTCGCTGCAGATTGCCCTTCGGCAATTCGGCCGCGGTGGCCCCGCGCGGTGCAGACGCTGGTCTGCGCCGGCTGAGCCCCCGAGGCTCGGAATTGGGCTGCAATAACCTCTCAGCGCGGACCTTTGATGTCCGCCACGCATCCCGTGACTGTTATCCCAAGGCTCCGCCGCGCCACGCCGAGGTGGACTTGCAGCGACGGCAGATGCGCTCACCCGCCCAGGCGCTCGGGAACGGCGACTTGCAGATCAGGCAGCTCCTGGTCCGCTGCTCGCCGTCGCGCGCCTGCCGGCCGCTCTCCTCGCGTGCCTCCATGCTCTCCTCCTCGGACGTGCCGTGGCAGTCCGCGAAAGCGTCGGCATTTTCCTTCAGGCTGCTCACGTCCTTGCCAATCGGGTCTAGGGGCCTGTCCAAAACGTCACTCACTTTGTTGTTCCTCCACCGGTCGCGGCCCCCAAAGAGGGGCCGGAGGCGGTGCGAAGCGACCGTTCGGGGCGTTCGCAGCCAATCACTCACATTGTGCGGAGGCAGCTTGCTCAATCGTGCATGCCGAAAGGCTCACACGAGAGCCGCCGAACGGTTGGCCTTGATATAGGGTCGACAACGCGTGTTTTCAAGACGTTGCCGTGACTGGCGGCGTGTCCGTGGCATGGCGTGGCTGCTGCAACATGCAGGCTCCAAGGCGGCTTTATGGTTGAGCGCGGGCTTGGCGGCGCGGCGGGGCGCGCGCCGGCGCGCCTGGCGCGGGTTGGAGATTGTTTTGTTCATTATTATGTCTCATCCCTGCGAGGTCGCCTGCGGCCTTTCCGAAAGGTTGATCGCTGTCTCGCAGGGTGCAAGCGCCGCGGCATCTTGGTCGAGGATGGGCTGGAACAATGGCAAGCGATTTCCCTGACCGGTGGATGTGGTCGGAGGCGTGCGAGATGCTGGCGCGTGCCGATCGGCTGCACCACCAGCTGTTTCAGCCGCTGCGAACAATGAGGCACATCCCGGCCTGGGAGCCGCCCGCCGACGTGCTGGAAACCGAGCGCGAGGTGCTCATCATCGTGGCGCTGCCCGGCGTCAACGCCGAGCGCGTCGAAGCCGCGATAGAGGGCGGCGACCTCATTCTGACGGGCGCGCGCACGCTTCCCAGAGAGCTTGGCGCGGCGATCATTCATCGGCTCGAGTTGCCGCAGGGCCGGTTCGAGCGCCGGTTGCGGCTGCCGGCCGGAAGCTACAAGGACATCCGCCGCTCGTTCGTCGACGGCTGCCTTGTCGTAGCGTTGAGAAAGGCGGAACCGAACCGTGGCTGAGATGGAAACCACAGCACCGGACACGTCGACGGGCACGAGCCAGTCGTCGCAGCCGCTCGCACCGCTGCCGGCCGACGCCATGGCGATCATCCCCGTGCGCGACATGACGCTGTTCCCCGGTGTGGTGCTGCCGGTCACGATCGGGCGCGAGCGCTCCATCGCGGCCGCTCAGCACGCCGTGCGCGAGCAGCGTCAGATCGGCCTGCTCATGCAACGCGACAAGGAGGTCGCGGAGCCGGCGCCGATCGATCTGCATCGCATCGGCACTTTGGCCAACGTCGTGCGCTACGTGACCGCGCCCGACGGCTCGCATCATCTGATTTGCCAGGGCGACGAGCGTTTCCAGGCGGTCGAGTTCCTGGGCGGATGGCCGTTCCTCGTGGCGCGCGTCAAGCGCATCTTGGAGTTTCAAGTCGAGTCGGCGGAGATCGAGGCGCGTTTTCTCAACCTGCAGCGCCAGACCATCGAGGCGCTGGAGCTGCTGCCCCAGGCCCCGCCCGAGATGATTGCCGCGGTGCAGAGCGTGAGCTCGCCCGGCGCGCTCGCCGATCTCGCGACCGCCTACATGGACCTGAAGCCGGACGAGAAGCAGGAGATCCTGGAGACGATCGACGTCTCCGCGCGCATCGACAAGGTCTCCAAGCTGCTCGCCCACCGCATCGAGGTGCTCAGGCTGTCGCAGGAGATCGGGCGCCAGACCAAATCCGCGCTCGATGAGCGCCAGCGCGAGGTGCTCCTTCGCGAGCAGATGGCCGCCATTCAGCGCCAGCTGGGCGAGGGCGAGCAGGGCAAGGCCCAGGACATTGCCGAGCTCGGCGAGGCGATCGCCAAGGCGGAAATGCCCAAGGAGGTCGAGGAGCAGGCCCGCAAGGAGTTGCGGCGCCTGGAGCGCATGCCGGAAGCCTCGCCCGAGTTCGGCATGGTGCGCACCTACCTCGACTGGCTGATCGAGTTGCCGTGGAAGCTGCCCGAGGAGCCCGGGATCGACATTCGCGAGGCGCGCAAGATCCTGGATGAGGACCACTACGGTCTCGACAAGATCAAGCGGCGCATCGTGGAGTACCTCGCCGTGCGCAAGCTCGCACCGCACGGCAAGGCGCCGATCTTGTGCTTCGTCGGCCCGCCGGGCGTGGGCAAGACCTCGCTCGGCCAATCGATCGCGCGCGCCATGAACCGCAAGTTCGTGCGCGTCAGCTTCGGCGGCGTGCACGACGAGGCGGAGATCCGCGGGCACAGGCGCACCTACATCGGGGCGCTGCCGGGTAACATCATCCAGGCGATCCGCAAGGCCGGCGTGCGTGACTGCGTTATGATGCTGGATGAGATCGACAAGCTGGGATCGGGCATTCAGGGCGATCCGCGTGCCGCACTTCTGGAGGTGCTCGACCCGGAGCAGAACAACACGTTCCGCGACAACTACCTGGGCGTGCCCTACGACCTGAGCCGCGTCGTGTTCATCACCACGGCAAACGTCATCGACCAGATCCCGGGCCCGTTGCGCGATCGCATGGAGGTCATTCAACTTTCCGGCTACACGGCGGAGGAGAAGCTCAAGATCGCGCGGCGCTACCTGGTCGCGCGCCAGCTCGAGGCCAACGGCCTCAAGCCCGAGCAGGTGGGGCTTGATGACGATGCCTTGCGCGAGATCATCGATCACTACACGCACGAGGCCGGTGTGCGCAATCTGGAGCGCGAGATCGGCAAAGCCCTGCGCCACGCCGCCGTGCGCATAGCCGAGGGCGAGAGCGGGCCGATCGCCATCGCCAAGGACGACCTCGCGGCCGTGCTGGGACCACCTCAGTTCGAAAGCGAGGTGGCGATGCGCACGAGCGTGCCGGGCGTGGCGACCGGGCTCGCGTGGACGCCGGTCGGCGGCGACATCCTGTTCATCGAGGCGACGCGCGTTGCCGGCAGCGGCAAGCTCATCCTCACCGGGCAGCTCGGCGACGTGATGAAGGAGAGCGCGCAGGCGGCCCTCTCGATCGTCAAGAACCGCGCCTCGTCGCTCGGCATCGACGAGACCGTGTTCGCCAAGAGCGACATCCATATCCACGTGCCGGCCGGCGCCATACCCAAGGACGGACCGAGTGCGGGGGTGGCGATGTTTGTTGCGCTTGCCTCACTGTTCACCGGGCGCTCCGTGCGCTCAGACACCGCCATGACCGGCGAGATCAGCCTGCGTGGCCTGGTGCTGCCCGTCGGCGGCATCAAGGAGAAGCTTGCCGCGGCGGCGCGCGCAGGCCTCAAGCGGGTGCTGCTGCCGGCGCGCAACAAGAAGGACATCGAGGAGATCGGCGAGGAGACGCGGCGGCAGCTGGAGATGATCTGGCTGGAGCGCGTCGAGGACGCGATCGCGGCGGCGCTCGCAAGCGCGCCCGCCGAGCCGCGCAAGGCCGTGCCGGTCTAGCCGTTTGCGGCGCTCGTCTTTTCACGGTCTGCAAGTATAGTGAGTGGGCAGGCGGATCGAGCCCGCACGATGTCTTGCGCCGGCCCATGATCATACCAGTCGTCTTGGCGGGCGGTGCCGGCACGCGGCTTTGGCCGTTGTCGACGCCGGAGCGTCCCAAGCCGTTCATCCGCTTCGGCGGCGGGGACGGCGGCACCCTGCTGGCGGCGACGCTGCGGCGGGTCGCTGGCAAGGACGGGCTCGCGGCCCCGGTCATCGTGGCAAACGCCGACCACCGCCCACTGATCGTCGAGGAGATCGCGCGCGCAAACGTGGTGCCGCAAACGCTGATCCTGGAGCCGGTGGCGCGCGGCACGGCGGCTGCCGTCGCGGTTGCGGCGCTGCTCGCGCAGCGCAACGATCCGCTCGCGGTCCTGGCCGTCATGCCCTGCGATCACCTTGTCGAGGACGAGCCGGCCTTCGTGGAGGCGCTGCGGCAAGCGGCGCGCGTAGCGGAGACGGACACGCTCGTTCTGTTCGGGATCAGGCCGACGGTAGCGCACACGGGCTACGGCTACATCCGCCAGGGTGCGCCGCTCGACGGTCATGCCGGCGCGTTCGCGGTCGCCGCTTTTTGCGAGAAGCCGGATCGCGCCCGCGCCGAGGCGTACGTCGCGGCCGGCGACTATTTCTGGAACAGCGGCATCTTCGTCATGAGGGCGTGCACTTATCTGGCGGAGCTGCAGCGCTTGGCGCCGCACATCCACGCGGCGGCACACGGCGCGCTCGCGTTCGCTGCCAAGGAGGACGGTGCCCTTCGGCTCGAGCCGACGGCCTTCGCCGCCGCACCCGCTATGTCCATCGACCGCGCCGTAATGGAAAAGACTGAGCGAGCCGCCATGCTGCCGCTCGACGTCGGTTGGAGCGACATCGGCTCATGGGCCGCGTTGCGGGCGGCCGTTTCGCGCAATGACTACAAAAGCGCGGTGGCGGGCGAAGCGCGACAGCAGCACCCGTGGGGCTACACCGAGACGCTCCATCTCGGGGAGCGCTTCCATGCCGCGCTCGTTCATGTGAAGCCCGGCGGCATCGTGCCGCCGCACGATCTAAAGTGTCACCGCGGACATTGGGTTGTCGTGCGCGGGACGACCAAGGTCGTGACGGGGGATCAGGAGACGCTGGTGCCGGAGAACGGGAGCATCGACGTCTCGGCCGAGCGATTGTTTCGCCTGGAGAACGCCGGAGAGATACCGCTGGAGCTCATCGACGTGGAGAGGGATATCTAGAGCGTGATCGTCTTTGATTGAATCAATCAAGGACGTGAATCACGCTCTAAATCATTAGTGTAGACCATGATTCACGCATCAGACTGATAAGGTCTGACGCGGTCGTGGTCTAGGCTTCGGCGCGGAGCACCTCGCCGCGGGCTCCATGCGCCGAAGATTGAGGCTCCTCGCGCAACACGCGCTGCAACGCGGCGCGCTGCGCCCGATAGACGGTGATCGAGCGCCAGCATGCGGCGGCAAGTGCCGAAAAGGCGAAGGGGCGCAGCCTCAAGGTGATCCACGTCAGGATCAGCTTCGTGTGCAAGACGGGTACGTGCGCCAGCACCCTCACCACCTCGCGGTCGAAGGCGCTCAGCTTGAGCAGGCCCGCAAGCTCGCGCCAGTCCGGCCTGCCTCGGCTCCAGATGAGCCGCAAGCGCGCCAGGTTATAGCGGTAGCGGCGATCGAACAGCGCCGCGTAGCTCGCGCGCACGTCCTGCGGGAAACGGGCGGCGATCCAGTCGCCGGCTGCCGCGAGATGCTTCTCGCTGGCGCCGGGCCGCATGGCGACCTGGGCCGAGTAGCTGTCCGAATAGCGCCGCCAGGCCGACAGAACCTTGGGCTCGAAACAGAAGCCGTGCTTGAACGCGAGCAGGCGGTTGGCGAGGCCGTCGGCGAGGCTGCCGAGCTTCTCGTCGAAAAAGCCGATGGTCTCCAAGGGCGCGCGCCGGTACATGACGCTGGTGCCGACGAACCAGTTGTCGGTGCCGCGGATGGCGCGGCGCACGTCCGCCGGCGACATGTAGCCGGCGGTGCTGCGCGGAAACGTGACCGGCCGGAAGCCCGTGATGCGGTCGTGCGTGTCGATCAGAACCGCGCCCGAGCAGAAGAGCGCCGCCTCCGGTTTGGCGCGCAGCGCGGCAACCGCGCACTGGTACAATCCCGGCAACACGAGATCGTCGGCGGCGGCAAAGAGCAGGAACTCGCCGCTGGCCGCCGCGAAGCCCGTGTGCACGCCGGCAACCACGCCCTTGTTCTGGGCATGGCGCAACAAGCGGATCGACGGATATATGCGCGCCAGACGCTCGATGACGGCGATGCTGTCGTCGCTGGAGCCGTCATCGACAACGATGATCTCGGTCGAGTCGCCGGCCTGCTCGGCGTGGGCGCGCAGCGAGCGCCGCAGCCAGTGTGCCTGATTGTAGTTGAGCAGAATGACGGATAGCGCCTTCATGGCCGCACGTTGAGCAAGACGGCAATGGGCGTCAACTCAAGATTGGCAGGTTTTCCGTTTCGTCTACAGGCGGTTTGCCGCTGGCGCGGCGGGTTGCTGGGAAGAGCGAATTGCGCTTTGGTCCTCCTCGGTTACGCTGCAGCACAAGGCTTCCACAATGGCTCGCAATGCCGCCACAACGTCCGCCGCGAGCTACGACGAAAGCGATGACATCGCCTGTCTGAGGCGATACCGGGCGTTGCAGGCGGAGCGGCCGGGCCTGTTCGTCAATCCGCCGGGCTGCCCCACGCACATCCTGCTCGATGAGGACGAGATACGGCAAGCGCAGCAAAGCGCCCTTGCCGGGCGCAGCGCCCAGGGCATGCCGACCAACGACCTGCGTGTCGGGCTGCTCGCGGAGGATGTGTACATCGGCCAGGTCGTGCGTGATGCGGTGCGCTTCTCCGACGGAAAGCTGGGGCTTTACAACCGCATCATTGCCAGCGGGGGCATCACCGTGCTGCCGATCCTGGAGGATGCGATTGCCCTGATCCGCATCTTCCGGCACGCGCCGCGCCGCTGGTTCCTGGAGGCGCCGCAGGGCTTCCTGCCCGCGGGCGCCGATCCGGTCGAGGTGACGCGCTGTGAATTGATGGAGGAGATCGGCGCCGAGGTGATCGAGCTTGCGCCGCTCGGGGCGGTCTACACCACCACGGCGATGGCGTCGGAGATCCTGCACATGTTTGCCGCGCGCATTGCCGGCACCGGCGCCCCGCAGCAAAGCGAGGGGATCGCGGCCATCCGCGTCATTCCCAAGGACGAGATCGATGCCCTGCTGCTCAGCGGCGCGATCTGCGATGGGCCGACGACATCGCTCATCATGCAGGCGCGGCTGCGCGGGCTGCTCTAGTCTCTCAAGACCGCTCGATCTGCCGCAGCACGCTGAACGCCTCGGCGGCCGGCAGACCCACGCTGGCGCCGTGGCGGCGCGCCAGGTTTGCCACCGCTGCATGCGAGCGCGCGTGCGGCTCGGGCCGCATGTCGAAGTCATATTCTTGCAGCGCCTGCATCTTGCGGTCGAGCACGGACGAGATGTCGATATAGAGCGTGGGGCGGAAGGCTTCGCCCATGCCCGGCGGCGACCAGTCGGTGCTGGAGGGGATCTCGTAGGAGCAGAAGCCGCACACGGTTCCGCCGGGCATCGGCCGCAGCGCCGTCGCCGCGGCGCGAAAGGCGGTCTGGTGGTCGATATTGAGGTTGCCGCCGTGGCTGACGTAGGCCGACCCGGGCCGCAGCTGGCGGACGGCGCGCTCGATCACCGCAACGAACTCGCCCAAGCCCACCGTGTCGCTGCGGTTCTCCGCAAAGCCGGCGAACTGCGGCGGCTCGGCGCCGAGGATGGCTGCGGACCTCGCCGCGGCCTCCCGGCGCCTGGCGTCGTGCCCGGTGCCGTCGCCGCACAGGATGAGCACGTGCACCTTGTGACCGGCGGCCGCGCGCAGCGCGATCGTGCCGCCGCAGCCCAGGACCTCGTCGAGGCCGTGCGGCGCGATCACGAGCACGGGTGCCTTTTCCACGGCCGGAGCTCAGGCGCCGTAGAAGTCGTTGATCGATTGGGCAACGTAGGCGATCTGGTCCTCGCTCAGCTGCTGATGATGCGGCAGGGCCAGCACGCGGTCGGCCTGGGCCTCGGCGACGGGGAAATCGCCGCGCTTGTAGCCGTAGCGGGCGGCGGCCGGATGCAGGTGCAGCGGCGTGCCGTAGTACACGAGCGACTGGATGCCCCGCTTCGACAAGAACGCCTGCAGCTCGTCGCGCCGCTCCGACTGCGTGATCATCATCACGTAGGCGTTCTTCTCGAACTCCTTGTCGGGCGGAATGAAGACCTCCCTGGCCCGGATGTGCCCGCGGTAGAGGTCGACGTTGGCGCGGCGGCGCTCGACCACGCCATCGAGCCGCTTGAGGCGGTACATCAGGACCTCGGCGTTGAGCGAGTCGAGGCGCGAGTTGACGCCGTAGAACAGGCAGGTGTCGCGGTCTTTCAGGCCGTGGTTGCGATAGAGCCGGATCTTTTCCGCGATCTCGGCGTCGCCGGTGACGAGAAAGCCGCCGTCGCCGATGGCGTTGAGGTTCTTCAAGGGGTGGGCGGAGAAGGTGCCGATGTTGCCGAAGGTGCCGCCGTGGCGGCCCCTGTAGTAGGCGCCCATGGTCTGGGCCGCGTCCTCGATGACGAGGAGATTGTGGCGGCGCGCGATGTCCATGATCGCGTCCATGTCGGCGATGCGCCCGCTCCAGTGCACGGGCATGATCGCCTTGGTCTTGGGCGTGATCCTCTTCTCGACCTCGGCGGGATCGATGTTCTGGTCCTCGCGCACGTCGGCGTAGACGGGCGTGGCGCCCACGTGCGCGATCGAGCCCGTCGAGGCGACGAACGAGATCGGCGTGGTGATCACCTCGTCGCCCTTGCCGATGCCGAGCGCCCACATGCCGAGCATGAGGGCGTCGGTGCCGTTGCCGCAGCTGACGCAATGCTTGGCGCCGGTGTAGTCGACGATCTGCTGCTCGAACTCGCCGACCTCCTGGGTCATCACCAGGTGGCCCTTGGTGAGGATGCGGTCGACGCAGGCGATGAGCTCTGCCTTCTCGTCCTGATAGCGCTGCTGCAGGTCGATAAACGGTACTTTGAATTCGCCCATTAGCTTTTCCCCGCGTAAAAGCCCTTAACGGTTTCGACCACGTAGTCCTGCTCGGCACGGCTCAGGTGCTGATCGACGGGAAAGCTGATGCCCTCCCGGCAATGGCGCTCGGCGACCGGGAAGTCGCCCTCCTTGTAGCCGAGGTGGCGCAGCGCATCCTGCAGGTGCAGCGGGACCGGATAGTGGATCTTGGCCTCGATCCCGCTCTCGATGCAGTGCTCGAGCAGCGCATCGCGATCCTCGGCAAACAGGATGTAGAGAAGGTACACGTTCTTGGTGTTGCCGCGCCGCGGCGGCACACGAACCTGTGGAATACCGGCAAAGCCCTTGTCGTAGTAGGCAGCCGCCTTGATGCGTCCCGCGACGATGTCGGGGAGCTGGCGCACGATCCACTTGCCGACGACGGCCTGGGCGGAGTCGAGGCGGGAGTTGTAGCCTAGGATCTCCATCTCGTCGCGGTTGCGCAGCCCGTGGTTGCGCAACAGGCGCACCTTGCGGTTCATGTCGTCGTCGTTGGTGACGACGACGCCGGCATCGCCCCACACGTTGATGATCTTCAAGGGATGCATGGAGAAGGCGGTCGCGGCACCCCAGGTGCCGACGCGCTTGCCGTCGAGCTCGCCCATCAGGCTCTGGCAGCCGTCCTCGACGACGGGAAGTCCGTGGCGTTCAGCGATCTCCATGATGCGCCCCATCTCGGCGACGTCGCCGGTGAGATGCACGGGGATGATCGCCTTGGTGCGCGGCGTGATGGCGGCTTCCAGGTGCTCGGGCACCAGGCAGAAGGTATCGTCGCAATCGACGAAAACGGGCCGTGCGCCGACCTCGCCGATGGCGCCGACGGTGGCGTAGAAGGTGTTGGCCGCGGTGATGACCTCGTCGCCGGGGCCGATGCCGAGGGCGCGCAGCGGGATCTTCAGGGCATCGGTGCCGGAGCCCACGCCGATGGCGTGCTTGACGCCGACGGCCGAGGCAAACATCTCCTCGAATTCCGACACCACCTTGCCGAGCGTGAAGTCGCCGCTTTTGACGAGCGCGCGCAGCTCGTCGAACACGTCGTCGACGTCGGCGAACTGCTGCGCAAGGGGCGAGTAGCGCACTCGCATGCGATCAGGATTGAGCATGAGCAATCTTCGAGCGTGGCTTGGGGCTGAGTTCGTTGGCGCGCGCGGTGTCGAAGAAACTTGCGCGCCATGTACAAGTCAAGGACTTCCACCTGTCTGTTGAGAGATTCCAGGGGACCGACAAGCGGCTGGTCATCGCGGCCGTGAAACTGTACGCAGACACGTGCGCGCGCCCCTCGTTTCGCAGCCCCGATGTTGCAAAAGAGGCGCATGGCAATCCCGGGGGCAGTCATGCTGGAACATCATAATCTTGCACCGCAGCCGCCGGGGCGCGTGGTGGTGCTCGGCTCGAACGGCTTTCTGGCGCGTGCCCTCATCGGCCACTTGCAGGACGGCGGCGTCCCGGTGCGCGCGGTCGGACGCAACGAGATCGACTTGTCCACAGGCGATGCCGCCGCGCAGCTGGCGGACGCTTTGCAGCCCGGCGACACGATCGTGTTCCTGGCGGCCGTGACGCCCGACAAGGGCCGCGGCATCGCTGCGTTTCTCGCCAATGTGCGCATGGGCGCTGCGGTGTGTGCGGCCATCGCCGCCAAGGTGCCGTCGCACGTGGTCTACATCAGCTCCGACGCCGTTTATCCATTCAACACGGGGGAGACGACCGAGACGAGTTGCGCGGAGCCCACCGATCTCTACGGCGGCGCCCATCGCGCCCGCGAGATCATGGTGCAGGGCGCCGCCGACTGCCCGGTGGCGATCCTGCGCCCGACCATGGTCTACGGCGCCGGCGACACCCACAACTCCTACGGCGCCAATCGCTTCCGCCGCATGGCGCGCACCGAGGCGCGCATCACGCTGTTCGGCGGGGGCGAGGAGACGCGCGATCACATGTTCATCGACGACGTGGTGCGACTGATCGACCTGACGTTGCGGCACCGTTCGTCAGGCACGCTCAACCTCGTCTCGGGCCGGTCGGTTTCGTTCGCCGAGCTGGCGCGCATGGTTGCGGCCCATTTCCCATCGAAGATCGAGATTACCGAGCTGCCGCGTCAGGCTGCGATCACGCATCGCAGGTTCGATGCGACCAATATCGCGAAGGCGTTCCCGGACTTCCGGCCAACGTCCCTCGAGGACGGCATCGCCCGCGTGCACCGGGCCGCCGATTGAGGGAGATACGCGCTAGGCGACGGCGGCGAGGATCTTCGGGGTGGAGAGCCCGTGCGCGTCGAGCAGGTCCTCCCAGGTGCCGTTGTTGTCGACGAAGGCGTCCTGCAGCGAGAACGCGTCGACGCGGCTGGTGGCGCCGCAGTCCCAGGCGATCTGCTTGGTCTGCGCCGACAGGCCGCCGAGCGGCGCGGTCTCCTCGGCAACGAGTAGTGCAAAACTCGGCAAACCAAATGGCCAAGCAGGCCAGCGCACCTTTAGTATCGAAGACAGTACGAATAGATACGTCAGTTGCAATAGTGGTCAGATTTCGCGGACGGTTCGCCCAAGAATCCTTCCGCTCACAACGGGGTTGAAATTGACAACAACCGTCATAGACACTCTTCACCCACAATCAGCTGCCGCGCCGTCGGTGCTCTCGGACGAGAGCCCGATTATCTTTTTGCACCTTCTAAAGACGGGCGGCACCGCATTCCATTCCTACTTGCGGAATGCTTTTGCTCCAGATCAAATTATCAGCGCCGACGAGTTGGGAACACACGAAGGTGCACGACAGGCATTGCATCGTCTTGAGAGCATGACACCGAGGCAGCGGTCGCGCCTCAAGGTTATCTTTGGGCATCAGACGAAAGAGTTTCGCAGGCTCTTTCTCAAGGCACCTTACATGACGATCCTGCGCGATCCGTTCGAAAGAGCAATGTCGCAGTACATCTATGAGCGTCATTGCGCTGCCAGTCTCGGACTGAAAGAGGCGGACCGGCCATTGCCCGAGGAGCTTGAGCTAGAGGCATTCATGAAACGGTTCTCGTCATGGCTGTCGGAGACTTCGGCTTTCGAGCTTCAGGCAAGGGGGATCGCGGACTTTCTCGGGATCGAGCTAAAGGACATTTCACTGGAGAATGCTGCGCAGATCGTAGAGAAGTTCAGCTTCATCGGAATTCAAAGCCAATCCGCCCTCAGCGTCTTTTTGCTGAACCGGCACTTCGGGTTGCCCTTGAAGGCCGTCCCTGTTCGCTTTTCATTTTCTGGTCTGACGAAGCAGTATTTCCCGCAAGAATTCGTGCGTGAAGTCCGAACGCTAAGCGCACTCGATGCCAAACTTTTTGACATTGCGCAGGTGCGACTAGACGGCCTTGCCCGACGCACGCTTGCACGCCCCTCCGAGTGGACGGCTTGGAACAGCTTCCGAGCGCTAATGGAGAAGGAAGTTGAGCATAGCCTCATTGTGGCAAGGACCGCTTCAAACGCTTCATACGGCTCTCGCAGAGGGTTTCTTGCGCATCCTGCCGTTAGGCGGGTTCTCGGATACCTATGAAGCTGAAAAGAGGCCTGCAGATCGAATCATCTAGGGGTGTTTGTCCGCTCAATAGCCTTGCGCGCTAACTGTCAGTCTCGCGGCGTCCGCCAACCATCCTAGAATGGTCCCTTGAAAAACGGGTCCGGCACGTCAATGGGCAGATCCTTGCTCCTCTCGGCGAGAGATCTCAGCGCAGCATCGCGCCTGACGTCGTCTATTCCCACGACGTCGCAGACGCTGCGCACAATACCCTGGGCGTCCGGATAGAAACCGGCGATCATGCCACGCGAGCTTGGCGTCGGGTGATCCGGTAGCCCGAGTCGCACAGGCGCAGCCTTCAACTCTTGGAACGCTGCACTGCTAACGCTAGCGACGATCTCTCCGCCTATTCCATAGTGTACAAAGCCGGTGTCGATGGTGATGAGACGCCCGGTCTTGCGTACCGATTCGATGATGGGCTGCGTGTTCAATGGGCGCAGCACGCGCATATCAATGACCTCAACCGAGCAGCCAACCTCTTTAAGGACGTCGGCAGCGCGCACCGCCTCTAGGACGGAATGGGAGGTCGCCACGATGGTCGCGTCAGTGCCTTCATGCACGACTTTTGGTCCGTCGAGGGGACACCTGTAGTGACCGTCTGGCACCGCGCCCGTCGAGTAGTGCAGCCAACGATGCTCAATGAAGATTACGGGATTGTTGTCCTCGATGGCCGAGATCAACATGCCTTTTGCATCGGCCGCAAATGCAGGCATCACCACCTTTAGGCCGGGGAAGTAGGCAAAAATCGGCTCCAAGCTCTGAGAATGCTCAGGACCCTGTCCCCAGCCTCTTCCTATGACCAGGCGGATGACCAGCGGGACACTGTGCTGGCCATTGCTGATATAGTGGGTCTTGGCAGCATTATTGACGATCTGCTCGATTGCCAGCAGCGCAAACTCGACGCGGTGAAAGCTGATAACCGGGCGCTGGCCCGCGATTGCTGCGCCGACTGCAATGCCGATGGCACCGTTCTCCGCCACCGGCATCTCGATGATGCGGTCATCACCGAAGCGCTCGCTGATACCTTTCAGCGTGCCCCACATCGAAGATGGATCGGCTACGCCTTGCGCAAACAGAAACGTACTGTTGTCGCGTGCGAAGGATTCGCTGATGCCTTCGCGAATGGCATCAGCAAGCGTGATGACACGATCTTCCATGGTCCCAATGCTCATGCGTAAACGTGCGTTGAAGCGTCCTGCGGCGTAGGCAGCGACGTGGAGCGGGCAAAGGCGCGGGCCTCTTCAATCTCGGCGGCGATTGTTGCTCGGATCGTATCCTCTTGCGTTGAGGTTAGGATCGAATCGTTTGCGAGTTGCGTGCGCAGCCGCTCCAGCGGACAACGCCGCTTCCAACTCTCGAACTCGGCCTCGGAACGGTAGCCAAGCGTGTTATCGAAGTTCGGGCCGCAATGCTCGCGCCACCTGTAGGTATCGAGCAACAGGAACGTTGGTCCGTACCCGCTACGCGCCCGCTCCACAGCTTCGCTGGTCACCTGAAAGATTTGTTCGACATTGTTGCCGTCAGCATGCTCCGCCTTGATGCCGTGCGCGCGCGCAACGTCCGTGATAGGACGATCGGGCTGACGTTCGTGTAGCGGCGTATACACGGAATATAGGTTGTTCTCGCAGACGAAGATCACGGGAAGCTTGTGCCTGGAGGCAAAATTGGCGCTCTCGTGATACACGCCCTCCTCAATTGAAGCATCTCCGAAAAACGCGACGGTTACCTTTCCCGTTCGCATTCGTTTGTCTGCCAAGGCACTTCCGACCGCAATCGGGATTGAACTCGATACGATCGGAATGCTCGCCATTACGCCCTTCTCAATGTCCATCAGATGCATGGACCCGCCCCGACCGCCAACGCAGCCGGCTGCCTTACCGCAGATCTCGGCGAACATGCGCTTGAGATCGCCGCCTTTTGCAAGATAGTGTGCGTGGCAGCGGTGCGTGCTGTAGACCTTGTCGGACGGTGCTAACGCCTCACAGACGCCGACGGCGGCTGCCTCCTGCCCGATGGAAAGGTGCACCGGGCAGCGCATTTCACCTTCCGCATAATGCTCGGCAATCGCCTCCTCGACGAGTCGGATCCTGAGCATCTTCTTATAAAAGTCCGCGAGTTGCTCGGTGCCCAGCGTGGTTACGTCTTGGCTACGCACCATGGTGGCGATGTTGCTCACTGGCAAAGCTCCTTCTGCGATCGAGCTCAGCGTCTTTTTGCGTTCCAATTTGCATTCCAGGGGGCTGAGCCGGGGCCGCCTGCAACCGCGCTGGTGTACGCACGAGCTTCATTTGCAGACCTTGGAGCATGACTAGCCCAGCTCAGTTCCGTTGTCTATTCGAACTGCAACGCATGCATCGCCACATCAACAGGCTCAAGTCGCCTGACAAGCTCAGCGAGTTGCAGTCCCTGCGGTTGTTGATAATGACACAATGGGCCGAGGGCGACGCCAGTGGTCCACAAGATTTGGCGGCCTCGCGCTTGCCTGCAACGCAAGTTGTGCACAAGGGGCCATCGAGCTGTGACTCACTGCCCACAGCAAGACAACAAAACCACTTGGCAGGCGATACTCAACTCGACAACACCTCGCACCGGTGCCGCAATCGCCGGCGGCCACGGCACTGAGCAGGTATTTCGAACGCTAGATGCGGAGCATTTGCAGGGAAAACGCCGAGCAATCCATGCATACGAGGAACACTTGATGAGGCCAAAGTCGATCGTCATCACTGGAGCGAGCTCCGGCATTGGCGCTTCTCTGACCAGGGCGTTTGGGAGCGACGGGCATGACCTTTTCGTTTGTGCGCGGCGCGAGGACGGTCTTGCTGAGGCTACGTCGGGATTGAAGAGCGCGTCGTTTGCGACTTGTGACGTTGGGTCCGAGTCCGATGTCCGACAGTTCTTTGAGCACGTCGGCGAGCGGTTTACCCTACTCCAATTCCTGGTACTTCACCGGAACCGTCCTGCGCCGGAATTGGATGAAGGCGATGACCGAGTGGCACAGGTGGCGGCCAGTTCATCGTAATCCACAGCTTTTCTGAGTGTGCTGCCAATCGCGGGCTTGTTTGGAAAGCGGTCATGCTCGTCAATTGGGGCCTAAGACCTGAGCCAAAGCCTGACAAATTCATCAGCTGGCTTGTTGGATCCAAACCAGAGTGAGATTAACAGATGAAGCTGCGGCGCTTGTTAGATGTCTTGGTACCAAGCTTCAATCGGCCCTCCAAACTTTACCACCTGCTGGAAACGGGCGTGCGACTTGGAGTGCCTCCGATGCATTTCGTCGTAATCGATGATGGATCGACGCTTGCGGAACAGGTTGGCGAACTTGGCGAAATGGATACGGAGGCTGTGTGCAGAGCTTTTCCCGAGGATCGTGTGACCTATCTCCGCAATGAAACAAATATTGGGCTGGCCGCGGCATTGGCACGCTACTACGCGTCACCTGCGGCAGAGTTCACGATGCTCGTCAATGACAAAGACGAATTTGTAGATGGGCGTCCTATCCTCAACGCATTGGAGAAACTGCAGGCAGACCCGACACTTTCTATCGTCATGATACCATTGAGGCAGGTGGACCGCGTGTCGGAAGATCGCCATCTACTGTTTCAATATCAGCAGATGAGTGGTTCGGACTTTATCGCCTCCTACGTTCGAGACACAATGTTGCAACACGCGGGCATGTACGGAGTTATGCGGGTGGACGCTATTCGTCGTGCTGGCGTACCTCGCTCGCTCGGGTTGCGGCGGTGGGGACTAGAAGACGCGTTCGGCATAGATGTAGATTTCCTACTGAGTGTGGCGACGACGGGGAACGTCGAATTCGAGCAAATACCGCATGTGCGCCGTTCTGTAATTGGTGGGCTAACGGAGCGTTTTCCACTTACCTTCGCTTACTCCTATTATCAGTACGCCAAACGCATTATGGATGAGCTGCAGCAAAAAGGCATCGTCGCCCGGAAGACCGTACGCATCTACATTGCTTGGTGGCTGTTGTTGATTTCTCGAGGACTTGTCGTGTCCTACAGGCCTGTCCATGGCACTGAGGGAGAGCGGGGAACATCGCGCATAAAACCGCACATGCAAGTCCCCATTGCTGCGTTCCTGGCGCGCGAGATGCTGACTTATAGAATTACGCCATCGCTAGAGTTGATTCAGAATTGGGGATTGGCCGTACGGCGATATCGCACGTTCAAGCGCGCAAAATCTAGTGAGAGCAGGCGCACGATAACAGCGCCGCTGGCCAAATTGCTAAGAGCATTGCGGCAGAGCCAGTAGAGCGCACTATTCGACAGGTGATCGCATCTTGTTGCTAGCTACCTGGTGTTCCCTAGCCCTGAGTCAGGGGATTGCCCTCGCCTAGCTTGCGCAGCGTGTCAAAGTGACATCTGTGTCTGTTGCCTGTGGCGACAGGCAGGATGCGTACTTCATTGCGAAATAGCGCCCAAGCCGACCGGAGATGCCGCGCTCATATTGACGATTAAGCCTGTCGAACGTGCCAAGGACGCGGTCAGAGATCCCCGCCTCATCCTCAAGGCTGTAGGAAGAGGGGCTCAGCGCCTCCCTGACGACTTCGACGATCTCATCGGGTTCGTTAGGTATCAGCGATATCCCGGCGCGTTCCAGGAGAAACTGGTGGTCACAGTGTATGATGTCGGTGCCGAGTATCTCCTCCAGGGTCAGCACGCGTTTCTTCTCCTGTGAGAAGTAGAGCTGGGGAATGAAAATATCGCCCGTATGCCACGGGAAGCCTTCATAGATGGGATAGTTTACCTCGCACACCGGGCGTCCGAAGGCATGAGCGACTGTGTGTAGGCCGGATGGCGATGAAATGAACAGCTCGCACTTTGCGCACAGAGCAACGTCGAGCTCTGCCGATCTCTCCGGCGATAGGGCGTAGTCGTAGACGCGTCCCGAGCCGCCGCATTGCTTCAGGTCGAGCGGCGGCATGGAGGTGTCACCCATCCTGATGACCCAATATCCCATTTCGCCCAGAGCGCGGATCAACGGATAGTACGAGTCGAGTGGCGTATTGCGGAACTGCTGCGCAGCCTCACGCGTCGCACCGTAGAATCCAACCGATCTGACATGCAGGCAGACGAACCGTTCGCCCGGTGCGACGCCCCATCTTGCCAGGGACCTTCCGAGGTTCTGTGCATGATCCTGTCGCAGCTCCAGCAGGGGCTTACCGCCTGTGCTCTCCCACTCCCGCTGGACGTCGGCCATGGCGCTGTGAAGGAAGATGTTTCCTCCGCCCCGCTTCGGCATGACCCAGTTCCAATTCACTCCATAAACCTCTTCCATCGGGGCCAGTCTGTCGATCTCCTCGGGGTGGGAGATAACTGTGAGATGGGGCTTCCAGTAGTCGAGAAATACCGGATTGACCGTGTTCTGAGGTCGGGCCAGGAGGTAATAGTGGCGGGAATCGTCAGTGAGTTTCTTGTACTTCACGAAGGCATCGAGGTGACCCATCAAGCCGATGCTCTCGACACAATTGTTGGGCAGGAACAGGCACAGGTCGGCTGGCCATCCCGCCGCTTCGGCCCTCTGTGCATGCAGGGTCTCTGCTTGGGCCATCGTTTCGATAGCCTCGGCGAATCGGCTCTGGAA
>Ga0307426_1000358_pt1 | contig 31300 bp, 21 predicted proteins | sample SalMarWE160340MG_FD_202165 | JGI IMG/M metagenome (GOLD analysis project Ga0307426, IMG submission 202165) | Salt marsh sediment microbial communities from the Plum Island Ecosystem LTER, Massachusetts, United States - WE1603-40 | ecosystem: Environmental > Aquatic > Marine > Intertidal zone >...
ACACGATTTTGCGGGCGGACTGGATCCTGAAGAATTATCTGAGATTACACCCGGGCAAATCGATAAGGCCATTGAACGCGTCATCAATGAGAAGTTTTCCGGCAAGATAGAAAATATCCTTTACGAGGTGATTGAAAAAGCGGTAGCCAAAGAAATCGATCGACTGAAAGGTGTTCTATTGGACAACACCCCGCCCGATGATAATTACTAAATCGTCCGCCGCATCGTCTTTCTCCGGTTGAAATCCCGGAAACGGTCGAATTTAAACATAAAGACCCGGTTGGGCAGCAAAATAACTTAATTCTTAAAAACCACTGGAAAATTAAAGGGGATTAATTTATAATCCCCTTTTTTATTTCGGCGGATGGAAATACGCAAAACCTCAATTGCAGAAAAAATGGAAATTAAGGAGTATTATTCAAATGAGTCTCAACCGATTTGACACGGGTTACGAACCGCACGAAGTCGAAAAGCGCTGGTACGAATTCTGGGAAAAAGAGCAGCTTTTTGCAGCCGAAGAGCAAAGTACACAGGCAAGCTATTCGATTGTCATTCCACCGCCGAATGTCACCGGCGTGCTTCATATGGGACATGCTTTGAATAATACCATGCAGGATATTTTATGCCGCTACCGACGACTGCGGGGCGATAACGTTTTATGGATGCCGGGAACCGATCATGCCGGGATCGCCACCCAAAACGTTGTCGAAAAAAAACTGGCCGCGGAAGGCACCGATCGTCATCAGCTGGGACGGGAAAAATTCATCGAGGCTGTCTGGCAGTGGCGTGAAAAATACGGCAGCGCCATTATCAATCAGTTGAAGCGATTGGGCGCATCCTGTGACTGGGCGCGCGAACGCTTTACCATGGATGAGGGGCTGTCGAAAGCTGTACGGAAAGTGTTCGTGCAGCTTTATGAGGAAGGTCTCATCTACCGGGGAAATTACATAATCAACTGGTGCCACCGCTGCCACACGGCACTGGCGGACCTTGAGGTAGAGCACGAAGAGATTGACGGCCATCTTTACCATATCCGCTATCCTTTTCCGGACGGATCCGGCGGAATCGTGGTGGCAACCACCCGACCCGAGACCATGCTGGGTGACACCGCTGTAGCCGTTCATCCTGACGATGAACGCTATCAGAAAATTAAATCCGATAAGGTTATCCTGCCGCTGATGATGAGAGAAATTCCTATAATTAGAGACAGCTATGTCGACATGTCCTTTGGAACTGGCGGCTTGAAGATTACCCCGGCCCACGATCCGAATGACTTTGAAATCGGCGCCCGCCATCACCTGCCCAGTGTGAAAGTCATCAATGACGACGGCGATATGACGGCCGAGGCCGGCCGGTTTGAAGGCATGGATCGTTTTGAATGTCGCGACGCGGTGGTCAAAGAACTCGAAGCTGAAGGGCTGTTGGTCAAGGTCGAACCCTATCGGCACAGCGTGGGCCACTGCTACCGCTGCAAGACGGTGGTCGAACCGAATCTTTCAAAGCAATGGTTCGTGCGGACTAAACCCCTGGCAGAAAAGGCCATTGCCGCAGTCGAAAACGGTGAAACAAAAATTATACCTGAAATGTGGACCAATACGTATTATGACTGGATGAACAACATCCGGGACTGGTGTGTATCCCGTCAGATCTGGTGGGGGCATCAGATACCGGCCTGGACCTGTGATGAATGCGGCGAGGTCAAAGTGGCAATGGAAGCACCGCAGAAATGCCCGGATTGCAGCTCAACACACCTTGTGCAGGAGACGGATGTCCTGGATACCTGGTTCAGTTCGGCCCTCTGGCCCTTTTCAACCATGGGTTGGCCGGATGATACACCTTTGTTGAAAACCTTTTATCCAACATCCGTGCTGGTTACCGGATTTGATATTTTATTCTTCTGGGTGGCCCGCATGATGATGATGGGAATCCATTTCATGCATGACGTGCCCTTCAAAGAAGTGTATGTTCACGCTCTGGTGCGGGATGAAGACGGCAAGAAAATGAGCAAGTCCAAAGGCAATGTGATCGATCCTTTGAACGTCATCGACCACTACGGAACGGATGCATTCCGTTACACCCTGGCGGCTTTTGCCGCCCAGGGACGGGATATCAAAATGTCGGAAAAGCGGGTGGACGGCTACCGGCATTTTATTAACAAATTGTGGAACGCGGCCCGTTTTGCGCTGATGCACCTGCAGCAGGGATATGCAGATCTCAATTCGCAAAATCTCTCATTAGCGGACAAATGGATTCTTTCCCGCCTGGCATGGACGACAAGCGAAGTGGCCGGCGCACTGGACAGTTATCGCTTCAATGAAGCGGCCGGTGCACTATATAATTTTGTATGGCATGAATTCTGCGACTGGTACCTTGAAGCCATCAAACCTGCTCTTTACGATAAAGAGGGCCCGGCCGCCAAAGAAGCGGCCCAGTCGGTGCTGTGGCGGGTGTTGCGGGATACATTGGTGCTGCTGCATCCATTCATCCCCTTTGTCACCGAAGAAATCTGGCACCATATGCCCGGTACCGACGGCTCAATCATGAAGGCCGGCTATCCGGATTATTCTGCTGAGGGCGCCGAAGCTGATCATTACCGGGAAGCTGAATCTAAAATGGGGATTCTGATGAGTGTGATTACGGGCATCCGGAATGTGCGCGGAGAGATGAACATAGCTCCGTCTTTATCTTTGCGGGTCCTGATTGTATCGGAAGATACCTCGACATGGGAAGTAATTGATAGCCAACGGGACCTGCTCATCAATCTTGCCCGGCTCAGTTCGCTGACGGTTCAAAACGCCGGCCAAAGACCAAAATCATCCGCCACCGCGGTGGTAAACAATGCTTCGATATTTGTCTACCTGGAAGGTATCATTGACTTTGACAAAGAAACCCAACGCCTGACAAAGGAAATCAAAAAATTGACCGCCGAACTGACAGCGGTGGGCAAGAAACTGGCAAATGACGGCTTTCTGAGCAAAGCACCGGCCGATGTCATTGAAAAAGTGAGGGAAAAGCAAAGCGTTTTGCTGGAAAAGCAGCAAAAGCTTCAGACAAATCTTGACCGCATAAAAGCGGCGGAGGCGTGATACGTGTTGCGGGTTGCAACCCCTAACCCGAAACCCGTAACCCGAAACGCGAACTATGATCCCCCTGCGTGATACGGTTCAGGCCAGAAATTACCCGGTCGTCAACAATGTCCTCATCGGCCTCAATGTGCTTGTCTTCCTGTTTCAACTGTCACAGGGAGCCGAAGGGGCGCGGTTCGTTTATATCTTCGGTCTGGTACCGGCCCGTTATTCGAATCCTCACATTAGCGTTTATTTCAGCACCCCGTATCAGCTTTTTTCATTCTTATCCTTTATGTTTCTGCATGGAGGCTTCTGGCATCTGCTCGGCAACATGTGGTCGCTTTATATATTCGGTGACAACGTTGAAGACCGTCTGGGCCACCTGCGTTACCTGGTATTTTATCTTATCTGCGGAATGGCCTCGGGGCTTTCCCATCTTCTTTTAAATTTGAATTCCAATGTTCCCACCATCGGTGCCAGCGGTGCGATTGCGGGCGTGATGGGCGCTTATTTCATTCTGTACCCGCGATCTAAAATATTAACTCTTATCCCTATTTTTTTTATACCCTATTTTCTGGAGATCCCGGCCTATTTCTTTCTCGGATTCTGGTTCATCTTTCAATTTATAAGCGCTGCCGGCAGCCATGGTCAGGCGGGCGGTGTTGCATGGTGGGCTCATATCGGTGGTTTCATCTTCGGCATTTTGTTCTTAAAGATTTTGCAGGCGCTGCCGGCTGCCGAGCCGTCCGCGGCAGCTCGCCGGGTAACCGCACGCAGAAAAACCCCGCACCTTCAGGTTATCCGACCGCTTGGCCCCGGCCCTGATCCGCACCTTTACGGTACAATTACCATCACAGCGCATGAAGCTGTCACCGGCAGCTACAAGCTGGTCAACATTCCGTGGGGATTCCATAAGCGCCTTCTCAGGGTGGCGGTGCCGGCAGGAATTCAGGAGGGCCGCAAGCTGCGGCTCAGAGGACTGGGAAAACAATATGCAACGGGTGAGCGGGGAGATCTGTACCTTAAGGTGCAGATAAAGGAATGACGAATGTCGCATGCATAATCAAGAATTTTTCCGATATGAAACACTTCCATTAACATCGTCAAGCGCAGCGACACCCACAAATCGTCAATCGTCATTGCTCAGGGTTCCGATAAATCCTCAGCATAAAGGGTGGAAACCTTGTTGCGTCCGTTCTGCTTGGAGAGGTACATGGCTTGGTCGGCGCGCTTGATAAATGCAGACAGTTCTTCCTTAGGATGGTATTCGGTAACCCCGATGCTGATGGTGATGGTAACCGCTTCTCCGTTTTGCGGTGAAAACCGCTCGGCCTCCAGCGCTGCTCGAATTCGCTGCCCAACTGTTTTGGCCTCTGCCCCACCCGTTTCGGGCAAAATGACCGTAAACTCCTCTCCGCCGTAACGATAGGCGGAATCGTTGGCTCTCAAGCAGGATTTAATGATCTGGCTGAATCGAACCAGTACCTTATCCCCTTCAAGGTGACCGTAACTATCGTTGTAGGCTTTAAAGTGATCGAGGTCGAGCAGCAACAGTGAGAGCGGATGCTTGTAACGATTAACGCGATCAACCTCCGTTTCCAGCTGGGAATAGAAGGATCTTGAATTATAAAGCTTTGTCAACCCGTCGGTGACAGCCAGCTTTTGCAGCTTTTCCATCATTCGGATCCGCTCCTTGGTTAGCTCGCGCTCTTTGAGAACCCGCTTTAACCGCAGCAAAAGCTCCTCGAGACGTACCGGTTTGATAACAAAATCGCTGGCACCGATATTGATCGCTTCCTCGTAAGAATAGTCATCGCTGTAACCGGTCATTACGATGACATCGGAATCTTTGGTCTTTTTGATGTTTTTGGTAAGTTCCAGACCGCCCATGGCAGGCAAAATGATATCTGTAATAACAACCTGAAAGTCGCCGGTTCCAATTAATTCCAGGGCCTCTTCGGCACAGGAGACCGCCTCGGAAATATACCCGGCCGTCTGGATATACTCATTCATGGTATTGCGCACCGCCTCTTCGTCATCGACGATTAAAACACGTATATTTCGGCTGGATGAGGCCATAGAAATTACCGGTTTAAACTTACACAAAAAGATTGTAGACTTGACAAAAACTGACAAATATTGGTAAAAGGCTAAATTTATTAATTATATGCTAAAGTATAGCCAGAAAGATAAATAGTGTCAACTTTCTTTTGGCGGTTTGATAATATCATTTTTTTTTGTCGCGTTATAAAGCGCGTAAAAACGATTTTCTAAGATACCGATTCCATGCAAAACATAAGAAATTTCAGTATTATTGCCCATATAGATCACGGTAAATCCACCCTGTCCGACCGGCTCATTGAAGCAACGGGTATCATACCCGAACGGGAATTTCAGGACCAGATTCTGGATACAATGGATATCGAGCGGGAGCGGGGGATCACCATCAAGAGCCAGACGGTATGCCTGCCATTTACCGCCAAAAACGGAAAAACCTATTTTTTAAATCTAATCGACACCCCGGGACATGTGGATTTTTCATATGAAGTATCTCGCTCCCTTGCTTCCTGCGAAGGTGCACTATTGGTGATCGACGCCAGTCAGGGCGTCGAAGCCCAGACCCTGGCAAACCTGTACCTGGCAATGGAACACAATCTGGCAATAATTCCGGTCATCAATAAAATAGATCTGCCGTCGGCGGACATCGACCGCGTAAAAGAACAAATCCATGAGGATCTCGGTCTGGATCCGGATGACGCCCTGCTAATATCCGCAAAAGAGGGACTCGGAATCGAAGCCCTGATGGAGGCAATCGTCGACAAGTTGCCCGCGCCTGCCGGTGATCCCACCGAACCGCTGAAAGCCCTGATTTTTGACTCACAATACGATCCTTATCGCGGCACCATCGTGCACTTTCGGGTCTTTCAAGGCCAGATCCGTGCCGGAGATAAGATTACCTTTATGTCCAACAAGGCGGTTTACAAGGTTGAAGAAGTCGGTATTTATCAGATCGAGATGGTTAAACAAAAACAGCTTTCCGCCGGCCAGGTGGGATATGTGACTGCCGGAATCAAGACCGTCAGTGACACCCGCTGCGGCGATACCATTACTTTAAAAGACAGGCCCTGCGATGCGCCCATGCCCGGCTTCAAGGAAGCCAAACCGGTGGTCTTCTCCTCCATCTATCCCGTGGCATCGGATGGATACGAAGATTTGGCGATCGCAATTGAAAAGCTGAAGTTAAATGATGCCGCCTTGATCTATGAAAAAGACACTTCCGTTGCACTGGGATTTGGCTTCCGCTGCGGGTTTCTGGGTCTATTGCACCTGGAAGTCGTCCAGGAAAGACTCGAACGGGAATACGATCTTTCTCTGATTCTCACTGCACCTTCGGTTCAATATCACTTGCGCATGAACGACGGAACGGAAAAAGCCATCGACAACCCGGCTCTGTATCCGGATCCGACCCTCATCGCGGAAACCAGAGAACCCTTTATTCGAGCCTCGATTATCGTGCCGGATCGCTACATGGGAGCGGTAATGAAACTGAGCCTCGATCGGCGCGGGGTAAATAAAAATTATCAGTATCTCACCAACAACCGGCTCGAGATGATCTTCGAATTGCCGCTGGCGGAAGTGGTATATGATTATTATGACCGGCTAAAATCGGTGACCCAGGGCTACGGCTCCTTTGACTATGATTTAATTGATTTCAGGCCAACGGACCTTGTCAAGGTAGACATTCTTATTAACGGCGAGCGGGTGGATGCCCTGTCCCAGCTCGTGCACAGAGATAATGCCGCTGCGCGTGCACGAACGGCCTGCGAAAAATTGCGCGAAGAAATTCCACGCCAGATGTTTAAAATCGCGATTCAGGGAGCCATCGGGGGCAACATTATCGCCCGCACAACCGTATCGGCCTTCCGAAAGGACGTCACCGCCAAATGCTACGGGGGTGATATTACGCGTAAACGCAAATTGCTGGAAAAGCAGAAAAAAGGCAAAAAACGCATGAAGATGGTCGGCAAGGTAATGATTCCGCAGTCGGCGTTTCTGGCCGTGCTGAAGACCGACGCAGACTGAGTCGGTTGCGGAATGCAAATTTCGAATTTATATTATCATCTCATAAGCTGACAAGCAGAGCTATACCTCAATAGCTTAAATTTTGGTATCGGAATCCTCCCTTCCCTTCTCGAGCCCATCCCGGTAGCACTTTTTCCCGTACCAGTCGATTTGGCGGCAGATGCCCCGGATAATGCTCACCTCCTTGGCTCTGAGCTGCAAGCGCGAACCAAAATGCCGCAGGTTGTTCATAAAATAATCCGGATTTTCCGGATTGATGAAGCAGATACGCATCAGCACATCTTTCAGCTGTTCGTACATGTCGTCGAGTTCATGCCGGTTGGCCAAACGCGGTGCAAACTCTCCGGGTTTATCCCGGCTGAAGCAAAACAACTCGTAACACATAATCATAACCGCCTGGGCCAGATTGAGAGAAGAGAATTCGGCCGTCGGTATGTTAACCAGAATATCGCAAAAACGGATGTCGCTATTTGTAAGACCGCGATCTTCGGGCCCAAACAAAATGGCAATTTGATTTTGAGCGGAAAGGGAAATAAGCTTTTGCGCCAGTTTGGCCGGCGAACTGACAACTTTCCGCTGCCCGCCCAGACGGGCGGTGGTGCCGACCACAAAATTAAATTCAGCCAGGGCGGACTTCAGCGTCTGGCAGACAATCATCCGCTCCACCACCTCTATTGCCTCGTGGGTGGCCATCTTACAGATTTTGGTCAGATCACAGTTCTGAGGTTCCACCACAACCAGCTGCGAGATGCCCATGTTGCGTATGGCCCGGGCGGCAGCTCCGATGTTTTCAGGATACCGCGGGCGGTACAAAACAATTGATATATTTTTGAGGTTGAGTTTCGCCGTCATCAAAAAATATCTTCAAAATGTCTAATCAAGACACAGATTGTAAAAGATTTTGATTTTTCCCGACTCTTTGAAATTTTAGTCAGCGCATCAAAATCCGGGGATCTGCGTGTGAATCTTTGCCCCATCACATATAAACTGATTTACGACACAATCTCAAGGCTGTTGAAAAAGTATGAAATCTCAAAAGCCGCTGTTTGCGGTGCGTCGGAGCCGTGAACCACATTTTTTTCGATGTCGGTGGCGAATGCTCTTCGAATCGTACCCTCAGCTGCTTCTTCATAGTTTGTGGCGCCCATCAATTCACGATATCTGGCAATGACATTGTCCCCTTCCAAAACCATAACGACTGCGGGGCCGGAACTCATAAAGTCCGTCAGGCTCTCAAAGAAGGGCCGCTGCCGGTGCACTGCGTAAAAACCCTGGGCTTGTTCTTTGGTCAGGTAGATCATTTTCATGGCTACGATGTTCAGTTTGTTCTGTTCCAGCCGTTTGACGACTTCGCCGATAAGCCCACGTTGGACGCCATCCGGCTTAATGATTGAAAGTGTTCTTTCCATAATATAAAAATCCTTTCCGGTTAGATTTCGTCCCCGGTGGCATAGCAAATGACGGATTGCAAGTCAATATTAGTCAGTGGTCTGTTGTAAGTTGTCTGTTGCTTTTGGGCGGTGGATCGTTTTTGGTCCACTCAATTCAGTTGACAAAGAATTTATCAGATTTTATAATTCTTTCGAAACGTTATGGATTTGGATGTGACAAGCTGACAAGAGGGAGAAATCATGCCGATATACGAGTTTTTCTGTGAGGATTGCAATACAATTTTTAATTTCTTTTCTAAAACCGTCAACACCAGAAAAAAACCGAAGTGTCCTAAATGTAAAACTAAAACGCTTGCCAGACAGATGTCGGCATTTGCTTTTACCGGCAAAGCCAAGGAGGGCGGTGATTTAGATGATCTGCCCTTGGACGAGAGCAAAATGGAAAAAGCCATGCAAATGCTGGCCGGTGAAGCCGAAAATATTAACGAAGATGATCCCCGTCAGGCCGCCAATTTGATGCGCAAACTGACGGATATGACCGGGCTTGAACTCGGATCCGGTATGCAGGAAGCCTTAAAGCGCATGGAAGCCGGCGAGGATCCCGATGCCATCGAAGCCGAAATGGGTGATCTATTGGAGCAGGAAGATCCGTTTGCATTGCCCGAAAAAAAAGGTGCCGCCAAAGGAATGAAGCGACCCGCGCCGACCAGGGATGAAACGTTGTATGACCTTTAATTTGAAGGGGAAGTAATGGATAAAAAAATACTAGCTAAATTAGAAACTATGCATGGAGACATCACCAGGCTTGATGTGGATGCCATCGTGAATGCGGCCAATACATCCCTGTTGGGTGGGGGGGGTGTTGACGGTGCCATTCACCGGGCAGCGGGGCCGGGACTGCTTGCAGAGTGTCGCAAGCTGGGCGGATGCCCCACCGGCGAAGCCAGAATAACCGGAGGGCATAACCTTGCGGCCCGCTATGTGATTCACACGGTGGGTCCGGTTTATAGGGACAAACCTCAGGACCGGACATTGCTGACCGGGTGCTACCAGAATAGCCTGAAGCTGGCAGTGCAAAATAACGTTGCCTCGATTGCATTTCCGGCCATCAGCTGCGGGGTGTACGGTTATCCCATTGAGGACGCCTGCCGAATTGCAGTGGATACGACCTGCAATTTTCTTAAAACCGACACGTCCATTGAAAGCGTGATATTCATGCTTTTTTCCCCCGGGGATCTGAAAGTTTATCAGGATTATATCCGCTCATTAGGCGGGTAAACCGGCGGCCGGGATATTAGCCATTGACAAAAGTGTTCCAGGTAATTATCATGAGAGTAAAATTTCACGATCAGATCTATTCTCGCCAATTGAATCGCGCTGATCATATTTCAGTTTAAGGAGGATGTTATGGTAGAGGTTACCGAAGCAGCTAGCCAGCAAATTGCAGAATATTTTAAGGATCGGGAAGTCGCTCCAATTCGTATTTTTCTCAATGAGGGCGGATGAGGCGGTCCTTCATTGGCAATGGCTCTGGATGAGCCTAAAGAGACAGATAATGTATACGATGTAAATGGCTTCCAATTTATCATGGATAAAGCTTTTGATGAAAAAGCCAAGCCCGTGACGGTGGATTTTTTGGGGTACGGGTTTAAGATCAGCTCCGGCATCGATTTCGGCCCGGCAGCGTCATGCTCAAGCTGCGGCAGCGGCAGCAGCTGTGGTTGATGATCTAATTTCGCTGACAGCATAAAAGGCAACACTCAAAGGTGTTGCCTTTTTTTTTCGCACAATGACACCTTTTGATGAAAAAAATATCGCCGGAGACATTGTTCGCTACCACGAAGAAACCAAGCACCACTATGAGCGCTATGCCAGATCCGCGGGATATATGGATTGGGAAAACCAGCCGAACCCGTTCCGTTGCTATGAAAAAACACGAATCGTTGAACTGCCGCTGCTAAAAGAAGACCCCCGGGCCGCGTATCCGGATTTGTACCGACGGGATAACAACCCTACCCGGGAATTTAACATTGAAACCATCGCGGGATTTCTCGAGCTCTCGTTAGGCTTGTCGGCCTGGAAAGCAGTGGGAAGGTCGCAATGGTCTCTGCGCATGAACCCCTCAAGCGGCAATCTTCACCCCACGGAAGCCCACCTGATATTGCCACAGCTCCCGACAGTGCCGGCAGCAATCTATCACTATAACGCCTTAACCCATTGCCTGGAAGAGCGCGCGGTGCTTGGCGCGGAAATTCAGCGGCAAATTTCGACGCATTTCAGCGGTAAAAATTTTCTGATCGGCTTGAGCAGTATATTCTGGCGTGAGTCCTGGAAATACGGCGAGCGCGCCTTTCGCTATTGCAATCACGATGTCGGCCATGCCCTGGCTGCTCTCAGTATTGCAGCGAACCTGTTCGGCTGGAAAGCGACGTATCTAAACGGCCTTTCAGATGATGCCCTTGACACCATACTGGGTTTTGACCAAACCCGGTTTGCGGATCTGGAAGAAGAACATCCGGATCTGTTATGTTTGGTCCATTCAGATGACCGGCCTGAAATACCCCGTTCACTGCCGCAAGCGGTCATTGCCGCTTTTGGCAATCTCAAATTTAAAGGCATACCCAACACCCTGAGCCAAAAACGGATCAACTGGCAGATCATCTACCAAACTGCAAATCTGACCCGCAAGCCGGCAACCACGCCACAAAGGTACGATTTCGAGCCCAGGTCCTGGCGGCATCCAGCGACCAGCAAACTCACAGCTGCCCAAATCATCCGCCGGCGGCGCAGCGCAACCGCTTTTGACCGCAGCGCATCGGTGAGCAAAAACCAATTTTTAGCCATGCTGGATAAAACCCTGCCTCGCAACACCTGCGCACCCTTTGATGCGGAACTCATGCATCCTTCCATCCACCTGCTCATTTTCGTCCATCAGGTGGCGGACCTGACCCCCGGTTTATATTTTTTCTTGCGCAAGGGGAAAGATATCGACCTCTTGAAAAAGGCCGCCCGTTCCCGCTTTGGCTGGCAGCCGATCGAAAAGAATTTTCCGCTCTATCTGCTGGAAGAGGGAAATTTCAGGCAACAGACCGTGATGGTCAGCTGCCACCAGGATATCGCCGGCGCCGGCGCTTTTTCGCTGGGCATGATTGCCGTGTTCCGCCATACGATTACCCGCACACCCTATTACTACCGGCATCTTTTCTGGGAAAGCGGGATGATCGGTCAGGTTTTATATCTGGAAGCCGAAGCTCACGGAGCGCGCGGCACCGGTATCGGGTGTTTCTTTGACGATGCCGTGCATGAAATCCTGGGAATTGAAGGCAATCAATATCAGAGTTTATATCACTTCACCGTCGGCAAGCCGATTGAAGACCCCCGGCTCACAACCTATCCGCCGTACGGTCATCTAAAAGATCGATAAGGTTCATTCTACATTGCAAATTCCCGAAGATGTACCTATATTGAATGAAAACATTTTAATTTACAATTTTAGAGGTCACCATGTCTCCCAACCATCTCATCAATGAAAAAAGTCCTTATCTGATCCAGCATGCCCATAATCCGGTTGACTGGCATCCCTGGTCCGATGCAACTTTTGCCAAAGCCGCCGCCGAAAACAAGCCCATTTTTCTTTCCATCGGCTATGCCACCTGCCACTGGTGTCATGTCATGGAAAAAGAATCCTTTGAAGATCAGGAGGCCGCGCAATATCTCAACGATACGTTTGTCTGCATTAAAGTGGATCGCGAAGAACGGCCCGACATCGACGCCGTCTATATGGCCGCCTGTCAGATGCTGACCGGAAGCGGAGGGTGGCCGCTGAGCATTTTTATGACCCCGGAAAAAAAACCTTTTTTTGCCGCCACCTATCTTCCCAAAAAAAGCCGCCAAGGCCGCGCAGGCATCATCGACATCTGCCGGCAGGTAAAAGATCTCTGGTCTAACCAGAATGAAAAGATCGAGACCTCGGCCGCCGGCATAGACGCCAATTTGAAGCGGGCATTTGCCTTTACCGCGGCGGATGAGCCGGATGCCTCTTTACTGGAGCTGGCTTACACGCAGATAAAAAAATCATTTGATTCGCAGCATGGCGGATTTGAGCCCGCGCCCAAGTTTCCGACCCCGCACCGGCTGCTTTTCCTGTTGCGCTTTTACCATCGCAACGAAGAATCGCATGCATTGGATATGGTCCAAAAAACTTTACACGCCATGCGGCTGGGCGGAATCTGGGATCATGCCGGTTACGGCTTTCACCGCTATTCCACCGATGCAAGGTGGCTGCTGCCTCATTTCGAAAAAATGCTCTACGACCAGGCCCTGATTGCCACCGCTTACCTGGAAGCCTATCAAATTACCAAAGAATCTTTGTTTGCCGAGACGGCCGCCGAGATCTTCACGTATGTCCTGCGGGACATGACCGCTGCCCAGGGCGGCTTCTACTCGGCCGAAGACGCGGATAGCGAAGGGGAAGAAGGCAAGTTTTACGTTTGGACCTCGGAGGAATTTCGCCGGGTGCTGGGCAGTGAAATCGCTCAGCGGTGGGAGACGATCTTCAGGTTAAGTCCGGAGGGAAATTTTGCCGATGAAGCAACCCGACAGAAAACCGGCGCCAACATACTGCATCTGACAGCCCCGCTGAGCAAATGGGCTGTAAAACTGGATGTACCGGAAAATCAGCTGCGCGAAGAATGGGACAAAATTCGTGACCGGTTATTTCATCATCGTGAAAAGCGGGTTCATCCCTTAAAGGACGACAAGATCCTCACCGACTGGAACGGGCTGATGATTGCGGCGCTGGCGCTGGGAGCGCGGATCTTAAACAAGCCCGAATATGAAAACGCCGCCCGCCGAGCCGCTGAGTTTATTCTGTCACAGATGGCGGATAAAAGCGGGCGTCTTTACCATCGATTCCGCGACGGCGAATTGGCAGTCGATGCGCAGGCCTCTGACTATGCCTTTTTAATTTTAGGACTTTTAAGCCTGTACCAGACGACCTTTGACCTGACATTTGCCGAAAAGGCTCGCGCGCTGCAGGATATTATGATAGAGGATTTCTGGGATGAAAAAAACGGCGGTTTTTTCTCCACCTCCGCAGAGAGTGTCGATTTGCCGGTACGGCCGAAGGAGTTGTATGACGGGGCCATACCCTCGGCGAATTCGGTGGCCTTGTTCAACCTGGCGACATTTTTCAGATTGACGGGTGACCCGCGGTGGGAAAACCGGGCCCAGGCCCAGATTCGGGCCTTTGCCGGCACCGTAAAATCTCAACCCCAGGCCTTTACCTATTTTTTGTGTGCGCTTGATTTTACCCTGCGCCCGGGTCAGGAAGTAATTATCACCGGCGAACCGCAGGCAACGGACACCCGGCAATTACTGGCGGCCTTGAATCTTAATTTTGCACCCAACAAGGTCGCCATTGTTAAATCCGATGAGAATGCCGCGCAACTGTCCCGCTTTGCCGGATACACGGACGGCCTGCAGGTTATCGAAGGCAAAGCCACCGCCCATGTCTGCCGCAACGGTTCCTGTACCGATTCCACCAGCGACACCCGGACGATGCTGGACCGGATCCTGGGAAAAGGCTGAAAGGAATCGGGAAGTTGGGAAGGTGTGAGGATGAGAAGGTGAGAAGATGGGAAACGGATAATCGATGAAGGTGAGAAGATGAGAAGGTGGGACGCTCGCGCGTCAGCTGATAGCTGATAGCTCATAGCTCATAGGGAAAAAGACAAAAAAGATGCATTAAGTTGGACCCTTAAAGCCTTCCAGCTTCCCGGCCTCCCAGCTTCCCAGCCTTTCTGCTATCAACTATGAACTATCAACTCAATTAACTCTATCAAGTAAATCAACTGCATCGCCATGGACAACCTGGAATTCAAGACACTGACCGGCGAAGAATGTAGGAACGGCGGCAGTATTATGGAAGATATAAACACCATCTTGGCCGGCCAGAAAAACTTCTTTGATTCCGGCCAGACTCGGGACGTCAGTTTTCGCGCCGCACAACTTGATACCCTGCACAGCGTCATCCGCGACAATCAGAAAGACATTTTGAATGCCCTGCAACAGGACCTGTCTAAATCGGCCTATGAAGGCTATCTGACAGAGGTGGGCATTGTTCTGGATGAAATCCGATTTGTCAGAAAGCATCTGGCTAAATGGGTCAAACCCAAAAGAGTTCGGACCCATTTGTTTCAATTTCCGGGTGCCAGCTACATTTATTCGGAACCATACGGGGTAGCGCTCATCATTTCTCCCTGGAATTATCCTTTTCAACTGGTCATCGGGCCTCTGATCGGCTCGGCGGCAGCCGGTAACTGCAGCGTGGTAAAACCCTCGGAACTCGCGCCCGCCACCGCCCGGATATTCAGCGAAATCATCGCTAAAAATTTCGATCGCAACTTCATTGCCGTAATCGAAGGGGATGCACGGGTCAGCAGCGCATTGCTGGATAAAAATTTTGATTATATATTCTTTACCGGCAGCGTTGGTATCGGCAAAATTGTCATGGCGGCGGCGGCCAGAAATCTGACACCGGTCACCCTGGAGCTGGGCGGCAAAAGCCCGTGTATTGTGGATCGCGATGTAGATTCATCGACGGCGGCCAGACGCATTGTCTCCGGAAAATTCATCAATGCCGGTCAAACCTGCATTGCACCGGACTATCTGCTGGTCCACAGCAGCATTAAGGCGGAATTGATTGACCGGATGAAAACTTCTATCCGTCAATTCTACGGCCGGGACCCCCGGCAAAGTCCCGACTATCCGCGGATCATCAATGAAAAACATTTTCTGCGTCTGGAAAAACTCATGCGGCATGGAAAAATCATTGCCGGCGGTCAGGCAGATCGACAGAATCTTTATATTGCCCCGACCCTTTTGGATGACGTTGCCTGGGATGATCCCATTATGCGGGAGGAGATTTTCGGCCCCGTCCTGCCCGTAATCGCCTTTGATGATTTGGCGGAAGTAATCCCCCTCATAAAATCGCTGCCCGAGCCGCTGGCGTTATATCTTTTTTCCAACAATAAAAAGCATCGTAAAAAAATTATCAAAGACATCCCGTTCGGCGGCGGCTGCATCAATGACACCCTGCTGCATTTTGCAAATCCGCATTTGCCGTTCGGCGGAACCGGCAGCAGCGGAATCGGCAGTTATCATGGCAAGCGAAGCTTTGACACGTTTTCCCACCAAAAAAGTATTCTTAGAAGATATTTCCGATTAGACGCGCCGCTGCGCTACCCGCCCTATGGAAACAAGCTCAGAATACTAAGAAAGTTTATGCGCTAAAATTTTTTTGGCGTTTAGGGTTCAGCCCTGCCGCTGACCGCCAAGGCGGCCAGTCTGATCAAAAAAAACTTCAAAAATGAAAAACTGACACCTGACACTAGACACCTGAAACCCTTTATTCGCTTTACAGAGTTTCAACGGAGTTTCATATGAGGGCGCGGAGGGATGTACAAATGCCTGAAATGCCAAAATTACCTGAAACTAAAAAAATCAAATTTCTACGCAAAGCCCTGATCGAATGGTATACAGCAAACCACAGGGATTTGCCCTGGCGCAAAACAAAAAATCCATATCACATCTGGATTTCCGAAGTGATGCTGCAGCAAACCCAGGTCAACACGGTTTTGCCATACTATCAAAAATTTCTGCGGCGCTTCCCGGATATAAAACGCCTGGCCCGGGCGAATCTGCAAGAAGTTCTCAAAGTCTGGGAGGGCATGGGATATTATGCCCGCGCCCGCAATTTCCACAGGGCCGCCGGCATGGTTTTAGATCAGCACCGGGGAGCTGTTCCGCAAAGCTGGCAGGACTTTCGCAAATTAACCGGCGTTGGTGACTACATCGCAGCCGCCGTGCTGAGTATCGCATTTGATAAGCCCTACCCGGTTGTCGACGGGAATGTCAAACGCGTGCTATCGCGCCTATTCGTTATGGAAGCTGCGGTGAACAAATCATCATCGAACAAAATATATCAGCCGACCGCCGCAAACATACTGGACGGCCGCCATCCGGGAACCTTCAATCAGGCCATGATGGAACTCGGTGCCATGGTTTGCAAACCGCAGCATCCGCTTTGCCATACCTGCCCGGTTCAGACCCAGTGTATGGCGTATCAATCCAACCGGACGGTAGAATTTCCCAAAAAGCTGAAAAAGCCCCCGACACCGAAGTATCGGATCGCAGTCGGCGTGGTATTTAAAAAGGGCCGGGTGTTGATAACGCGCCGCAAAGACGATGGATTGCTGGGGGGGCTGTGGGAATTTCCAGGGGGCAAGATCCGAAACGGAGAAAAATCCGAAGCTGCGTGCATCCGAGAGATAAAAGAGGAAGTAAACCTAACGGTCGGGATAGATGCGCATCTTTGCAAGGTTAAACACGCTTACACCCATTTTAAAATCCTGATGGATGTATTTTGCTGCTCGTATGTCTCCGGCCGATTGAAATTAAAAGGCCCCGTGGATTATCACTGGATCGAGCTGGACAGACTCGCAGAATTTCCGCTGCCCAAGGCCAACCATAAGTTTTTACCTCAGTTGAAACAATATCATGAATTCGGAAGTCAGAATGCGGAATGCGGAAAAAAAGGCGAAGGTGGGAGAAGGAAATCAGGACTGAGGGATGAGGACTGAGGACTGAGAAAAAGGCCGGGAGGCTGGGATGCCGGCAAGCAGGGAAGGTGGGAAGTGGCGAAGGTGAGAAGGTGAGAAGAGCAGAAGGAGAGAAGGATAGAAGAGCAGAAGGTGGGAGGGCAGAGAGCATAGGGCAAAGGGCATGGAGCTTATGAGCTTCTCAGCCTTCCAGCTTCCCGGCATCCAAGCTTTCCAGCCTCCTGGCTTTTATTCCTTTCACCTTTAGCCTTTTAGCTTTATCCTTTTCCCTATCAACCTAATCAACTTAACAAACTCAACAAACGCGAAAACATGCCCGACATTCTTCTCATTCAGCCGCCGATCAGAGACTTCTATCTCACCGCCAAACGAACCATTCCTTACGGTTTGGCCTGCATTGCATCGGCTCTGAGCGCAGGCGGATTTTCAGTGGATATTCTGGATGCGTTGGCCACTTCCAAATCGCGCAGGCGTGAGCTGCCGCGAGAAATGGACTATTTAAGGCAGTATTACGGACAGCCCGATCGCTCACCGTTTGCCCTGTTTTACCAGTATAAACACTTCGGCTACAGTTTTGATTATATCGGCCGCAAAGCCAAAGAATCCGGAGCTTTTTTAATCGGCATCTCATCTTTATTTACACCCTATGCGCAGGAGGCCGTTCAGACAGCTGAAGCCGTTAAAGCCTATCACCCGGATTGTAAAATTGTAATGGGCGGCCACCATCCGACTGCCATGCCGAATGCCGTGATGGAATCTGCAGTTGTCGATTTTGTGGTGCGCGGCGAAGGTGAAGTGTCCATGCCGCTGCTGGCCCGGGCGCTTTTTGAGCGAGGACAATTTGATACCATACCCGGGCTTGTGTTCAGGCGCGAAGACGGCTCGCTGCACATCAATTCTCCGGCCCAAATGCGGCATCCGGACAACTATCCGTTGCCGGCTGCAGCGCTTATCAACCGGCGTTACTACCGCCGTGCAAACGGCGGCAGCATGGTTATTGTTGCCGGCCGCGGATGCCCGATGAACTGCACCTACTGCAGTGTCGGGGCGCATTCCCCGCTGGATTACCGCCAACGGAGTGTCGCTTCGGTTATGCGGGAAATCGAGGATGCAGTTGATCAATACGAGGTCGGCTTTATCGATTTTGAAGATGAAAATCTGTCTTTTAATCCGGGCTGGTTTTTAAGATTGCTACAGGCAATCGAAAGCCGTTTCGGAGACAGGCTGGAGTTAAGAGCCATGAACGGTCTGTATCCGCCTTCCCTGGATGCAGAGGTCATTCGGGCAATGAAGTCAGCCGGATTCAAAACCCTGAATCTTTCAGTCGGCTCAACCTCAAAGGAACAGCTTCTGCGATTCAAACGAACGGATGTTCGCGATTCTTTTAACCGCGCCTTGGACCTTGCCGAATACTACCGTCTAAACGCCGTCGGTTACATAATTTGCGGTGCGCCTTTTCAAAGCGCGCAGGATTCGATAGCGGATCTCCTGTATCTGGCCCGCCGCAGGGTTTTAGCCGGTACATCCATCTTTTATCCATCGCCGGGCAGTCAGGATTATGTTTTGTGTGCCAACCTGAAGCTTCTGCCCAAAGAATTTTCGTGCATGCGATCAAGTGCACTGCCACTGTCCCACACAACCACCAGAAAAGAAGCCGTCACGCTGCTGCGCCTGGCGCGCATTATAAATTTCATGAAATCCCTTTTAGATAAAGGAATCCCCCTGCCGAAGGCCTCAGCGGCTAAAATCCGGCTAAATGATGCCGCTGACCGGATTGAAACCGGCAAGCAGCTTCTAGGTAAGTTTTTTGCCGACGGCAAGATTAGAGGGGTCGCGCCGGAGGGTCATGTTTTTGAGCATGCCATTTGCGAAAGTCTCAGCCACAAATTCTTGCAGGGCTTAGCCGCTATTGATATGCGCGGCTCACGTTAGGGGCTGGAAAATAATTTCTGGAAAAGCAGTTCTCAGGGTATTGAAAAATCCGATATCATCATCATATTAAACAAGGCGGATGTAAAACACGAGATTACACGGGCCTATGGCATCGAACATCCCGACGGCGTTGCGTTGAGAGCTTCTTTTCTGATCGATAAACAAGGCATTGTTCAGCATCAGGTCGTAAACAACCTGCCGTTGGGACGCAATGTCGATGAGATGATTCGCGTCGTCGATGCTTTGCAGTTTACCGAGCAATATGGAGAAGTCTGCCCGGCGGGCTGGAACAAAGGCGAGGCGGGGATGAAACCCACAAAGGAAGGCGTGGCGGATTTTCTATCAAAGCATGCCGATGACCTGTAAAATGATTGGAGAACCTTTTTACCGACACAAGTTTTCCCCCCAATGCCGCCCGGATTAGTACGCCGTCCGGTTGCGTCCGCCCCTTTTGGCCTGATAAAGCTTCCGGTCTGCTGCTTTGATCACTTTCTGCGGATTCGTCGTCTTCCCGTCCGGACCGGCCAGGCCGATGCTGACGGTTACCTTTACTTGCCTGCGCGTAAAACCGCTCTTTTGGCCGCGGTTGCTCCCATTTTTTCGGCGGCGCTCTCTTCCGCGAACTATAAAAGGTGTCGATTCAACCTCTTTTCTGAAATCTTCGACATATGAGACGGCATCATCAACGCTCCTGCCGGCAAAGATGGCGGTAAATTCCTCTCCCCCGTAACGAAACGTCTTCGCCCCGCCGGAAATTTTCCCAAGCCGGGCGCCAATCATCTTCAACACCTGATCGCCGGTTTTGTGACCGTAGGTGTCATTGAACTTTTTAAAGCGATCCACGTCAATCATTGCAATGGTGTATCTTTTACCCAGATTGAGCAGCGTCTCGTTGAGACTTCTGCGCCCGGGCAAACGGGTCAATTCGTCTATATAAGCCATGGAAAAGGAGGCCTCGATGGTGGAAAAGACCAGAATCAATCCGGCGGCAGTAAAATATAAAATGACGGCCGGTTCAAGCTGTCCGGCGGCGATACTCAGCAAAGCGGCGATAATTGCAAAGAAAAAGCCGCCGATGCGAATATCGCCGCTTTTTACAAAATGTATCAGCGTGAAAATCAGCGACAATCCGAAGGTCACGGCCGCCGCTGTGGGGATGCGCTCGATTTTGAAAACCGAGTGGCTGGAAAACATGACTCCCAGCCGCCGGGAGAAATCGGCCAGTTTAGCGGCTGCCGCCGGGGACAGAGCCCCTAATTTCGCCGCTGCCTGCACGGAAATAAACCCCTGAGGATGACAGCAAACGTAGATCGCGGCAACCTGGACAATCAATACGAGCGCGGTCAGAATACCGGCTGAAGTCAATGGTCTGCGCCGGATCAGGACGCTGCAGACGGACAGGTTCAACGGCAATAAAAATGCCAGCGCGACCGTAGCGGACTGACCCGCAAGAATTTCCCGGGGCAGATCGGGGGATCGGAAATAACTTAATCCATAATAGGCAAGGGCAAGGGCCATGGTACCCAGTATCATACCGGCATTGACATACCGCCACCCCATAGCAAAACCAAGCGCCAGAACGATGTAAGGCACAAGCGGCATGATCACCATCACCGCCCGGAGTTCCCTGACCTCATTGATTTGCCTTGCCAGATCCGGCCATTTAATGCTGGTTGCTGATGACAGCAGAATCAGCACCATGGGAAAGAACAGCGGATATAAGCTGCGCTTTAGCGAAAACAATTTTTCTTATAACCTCGCGGCACTCAACCCGGATCCGCGGAAAACCAGAAATCACGGATCATTGAAAATTCACGTTCTTGTGCCTCTATTGACAAGATGCTGGATGCCGGATACTGAAACCATCCGTCTCTGACAACATGTTGCTAGGAAAAATGGCCTAAGGGCTTAGAAAAGTTGAAGCCGTTGACGATACACTTGGGTGACCGTTTTCGGATCATCCGTTATGAAGATGTTGTTCTTGATCCAAGCGGGAGCCCTGCCCCGCTTGACCATTTCATCGATCTGATTTTCGATACCCGTCCAAAAATGACCGCCCCCTTCGGTGTCGAATAAAATTACCGGCACCGGATCTAAAATGGACAGCTTCATGTTGCAAAGGGTTATGCCAAGCTCTTCCAGGGAGCCCAATCCGCCGACATTAAAAATCGGAAACGAGGCGATCTCGAACCATTTCTGGCGGCTGTGGCGACACGTGGCCTGAAACACCTGGCAGAAGTCGACATCGGTGGTCATCGACTGGTCGGTAATATCCAAAAAGTTGGCACCGGATAAAATTCCGCGTTCTCTGGCCAGGGTGTTGGCCTGTTCCATGACGCCGCTGCCGCCTCCGGTGACGATTCCGATGCGCTTACCCCAGAAGTCAATCAGGGAATCCATGAGGGTGCCGAGTCGGGCTTCACCTTCAGATGACAGCTTCTGGTTGGAGCCGTAAAATGCAAACAGCATGGATTTGTGAAAATCCGCCATCCGCCCTGGGGACACAAAATAACCCATTCCGTCGCGCATGGTGTGTTTCATGAGATTCCCGTTCAGACCCGATACCCAGTATACCTCAAGGCCGAAGGCGTGGTATTCTTCCAGGCGATGGTGATCCTGCTGCGATAAAAACGGACCGTGTTCACAGGATGGTTCGTAAAAATACAGTGCTTTTAATTTGCCTTCACAGGTCAGGTTTATGATGTCGCGATGTTCAATGATGTTGGGAAAATATTTCAGCGCCAAAACGGCCGGAGAATCCTGGACGGCATCCTGAATCCGGGCAGTGGCGTACAGGTGGGAGCATTGGCTCTGTGGCGAAAAATCACGTCTGGCCAGAGCACACATGGACTTGGTCACCTCGCAGGCCCGGCCGGGCCCGTTTAAGAAAATCCTGGACTTTTTTAACGCCTCCGTGTCGCCCTGGATTACCGCAACCGGTTTATCGATGAAATGACAGGTGGAATTATCACTGGCTGTTAAGCGCTTTTCGAACTCGCGCATCTGACGGTAGGTATAATGATTGCCGGATGCGGCGGCGTTTTTCTGCGGCACACCGTTGCGTGATTTGGCGGCATTGTACACTTTGGCCGATATCAATGGATTGACGATGGGATGATTGCTCTGATTGACAATCTCCAGATAAATTCGAATACCCCGGGTTTTAATGGGATCCAGCACGGTGGCCGGCAGATTCCGGCCCGTGCTGAATCCGCTCTGCAAGACCACGAAGTGCTCGTTGAGATACATGGAGCAGGTGGTCACCACGCCTTCACCGGCTGCAATGTATACCGACGGCACCGCTTTGCGAACCTGATAACGATTGAGAACCTCCCGCCCATCCTCGCGCAGCAAAATGCGGCCCAACGTCTTTTTGTCCAATGGTTCTTTGAATCGGCAAACAACTTTATGGGGAGCAATAACGATGCTTCCATCGCTTGAGATGGTGGTCGAGGCCGGCAGCTTGAGTTCAGCACGTTCGATCGCCTCCAGGACCTCGTCGGAGCTCAGCAGGGCTTCAGGATCACAGAAAACCAGCCGCCCTATCGGCAGACCCAGGGTGAAAAAATCTTCAATTTCTTTTAAGCCGGGATACCCGGTAATCATCGCTGACGCCACCAGGGTCAGGGTAATTTTGCCGTCCGCCAGACCGTCTGCACTGGGGGGCGCACAGTTAATCTGTATACCAAGACGGGCAATTCTGGACCGTTCGCTGAATACGATATGTTCCGGTTGGTTCTGAAGTTGCGCGATTAACTCATCGCTGAGTCCGAAGGTGGCCTCGAAAGTTATCGATTGTTTATTCACATCGAGTACCCTGGAAATCAGGCCGTCTTCTGATTGTAAAAGTCCGCGAAAAAGGTGGTTGCTGGTGCGTATTCTTGTCATAATGTCCGATCTTTGTTCAGGTTTCACATGTCGGGTTTTCCCGATTGCAGCGGGAACAGTCCCTAACCCCGGATAAACCGGGGAATGTACAAGCGCGCTCGTCCGGCCATTTGCGGGAATAGGCATCCTGGAACAGCTTTGAATAATTTTTTATCATAAGGAAGAACTTAAATATTATCATTGTTTTTCAAGTTTCAATCAGCGGAGCTGTTGGGGTTAAAGCGTTGTTATCCCGCAGAGAGTTCAATTACACAAGAAATATTGGGGAATGTGAAGATGTTTTGTTCTAATATTGCCGAGCCGGAAAAACCGCGGATTTGATTTTTGAGGCATCAGAGCTGCAGCAAGTCCAAACCATCACCACGAACCAACCCGGCGAGCCTGATGCATGATGATTTAAAGCAGCGGTCGTTTTGGGAAGATTCTGCGCTTAACCTCGTTACCCCCCCGGATTTTCCAATAAATTCTCAAGGATTTTAATCAGGGATTTATTAAAGGTACAATCCTCATTAAAATGATTTAACCTCATCTCTTTGACCATCACATTGTCAAGTACCCACCCAAACCCCAATTTATCAAAAAATATGATCGTTTCCTTTTCCATTTCCCACTTGGCCTCCGATATCAACCTTGTCTCCTTCTCAACAGTTGCCAAATCAATCTGCAAGTTCATAACCGGTTGAAATAATATTTATACACAGCTTCAAAATAAATTTGGCATCCGCTCTTTGAATTGCTGATTACAAAACTAACAGTTGGGATAATATACAGAACGCTGTGTATGTATGCGCAATGATTTATGTCCTTTTGTATAATTTAATTATATTTGTATCGAATACATACCTTTCGGCAGAAATTTGCCTGATAACTATATATCGTCACCTCCCGGGTTTTCTTTAGCAATAGTTCCGCAGACCGGTTCGGGTCAGGCCGGGGCACGCTGATCGGGCACCGAAAGATTTTCAATTGACACTGAGGATCGCCTCATCTATTATTTTTTTATTTTGGATACCTTCAAATGATAATTTCTCAAAACCACCAAATAATCAATCCGCAAGGCGGCATTAAACCGAGCGGACTTTTTATTACGGATTTCGACGGCACCTTGCTGCGTTCAGACCGAACTTTTGCTGAGGTTGACATCGATGCCCTGCAGCAACTCGGTGAACGGGGCATCGTTCGGACCATCGCCACCGGACGATCATTGTTTTCTTTCAACAGCGCGTCGGTTTCGAATCTGCCGCTGGATTTCGTTATTTTTTCAATGGGGGCCGGGGTGCTGCAATATAGCGGCGGTAAAATCGTCCGCCAGGCGAGCCTCCAAACCCCTGAAGTTGAGCGGGCGTGTGTCGTACTTAAAGGCTGCCGACTCGATTTTATGATTCATCGAGCGATCCCCGACAATCACATGTTCGCCTATTTTAGATCGAGCAGTAAAAATGATGATTTTGAAAGACGTTTAAAACTTTATCATCGGTACGCGGAGCCCTTAACGGATATCTCCAATGGTTTCGATCTTGCAACCCAGCTGTTGGCGGTGGTTCCGGCGGGGGGCAGCAACGCCGTACTTTCCAAAATTCGCGCTGAATTGCCAGATTTCAGCGTAATTCAAACCACTTCGCCGCTGGACGGCAAATCCACCTGGATCGAAATTTTTCCGAACACAGTTTCAAAAAGCCTGGCGGCGGTCTGGCTGGCTGAACAGCTGCAAATTGATAAACAGCGGATCGTTTCAGTGGGAAACGACTACAATGACCTGGATTTGCTGGAGTGGACCGAAAACAGTTATGTGGTCGACAATGCACCGGCGGATCTCAAGAACCGTTTCACCGCTGTGGCCTCAAATAACAACGGCGGCGTGGCTGAAGCAGCCAAACGCTGGATGAGGGCACTTTCAGTGCCAAATAATGAGGCTTTAAGTGGGTTGAAGGATCGTTGACAGTTGATAGGTGATCCCACCTTCGCCTTTTTTCCCGTCAATCCGCATTTCGAAATCCACAATCACTTAATTCCCCCTTCCGAATTCCGATATCCGAATTCCACTCCCCTCAGTCCTCATCCCTCAGTCCTGTTTTTATTTCAAATTCAATCCCCTGGGCCAGTGGAAGGGTTCCGGACCAGTTAATCGTGCAGGTCTGCCGTCGCATGTAAGATTTCCAGGCATCAGATCCGGCTTCCCGGCCGCCGCCGGTATCCTTCTCGCCGCCGAAAGCACCGCCGATTTCGGCGCCTGATGTTCCGACGTTCACATTGGCAATACCGCAATCACTGCCCCTATGGCTGAGGAAGATTTCGGCCTCCGCAAGATCATTGGTAAAAATAGATGAGGACAATCCCTGGGATACAACATTATGTTCGGCGATGGCCTGATCCAGCTGCCGGTATTTCATGAGATACAAAATAGGTGCAAAGGTTTCTTCGCCCACGATCGGCATCGCGGCGGCGGCTTCACAAATAGCGGGAGTCACATACGTTCCGGCATCATAAATTCCACCGGATAGAACTGCGCCACCGTAAAGGATTTTTCCGCCTTGCGCCTTTAGCTGAACCAAGGCATTTTGCATGGTTCCGGCCGCCTTTTGGTCAACGAGCGGCCCCATAAGGATGCCGCTATCGAGGGGATTTCCGATTCGAATCTGCCGATAGGCGTTAATCAGGGATTCAGCGAACATATCGTAAATGTCCTCGTGCACAATCACCCGGCGCGTGCTGGTACACCGCTGGCCGGCCGTGCCCACGGCACCGAAAACAACGGCCTGAACCGCCGTTGTTAGATTGGCACGGGAAGTCACAATGACGGCATTGTTTCCGCCGAGCTCAAGAATTGATCTGCCCAGGCGCGCAGCCACGACCTGGCCCACATGGCGTCCCATGGCAACACTGCCCGTGGCGGATATCAGGCCCACCCGCCGGTCCCGGATCAGCGCCTCACCGACATTATCCCGGCTTCCGATGATCAGATTGCAGACACCCTCCGGCAGTCCGTTTCTGTTAAGCACATCCCAAACCATGTTCATAACTGCGATGGCCGTTATTGGTGTTTTAGAGGAGGGCTTCCAGATGACGGTATCACCGGCAACCATCGCAATCATGGCATTCCATGCCCAGGGCGCCAGCGGGAAATTAAAACTTGTAATGATACCCGCGGGGCCCAGCGGATGCCATTGTTCAAACATTCGATGATCGGGCCGTTCGCTGGGCATGGTCAAACCATAAAGCATCCGGGACTGACCCACGGCAAAATCCGCCATATCGATCATCTCCTGCACTTCACCCTCACCCTCGACCCTGATCTTTCCCATTTCCAGGGTCACCAGCTCACCAAGATCCTTTTTGTGACTGCGCAGGGCATTGCCGATCTGACGCACGATATCACCCCGTTGCGGTGCAGGGATCATACGCCATGTCATAAATGCTTCGGTGGCCCTGCCAATAATTTTCTCATAATCATTGTCAGCGGCACACCGAATTTCTCCAATCACGTGTCCGTCAATGGGCGATTTAGATGACATTATTTCCCCGCCGCAGTCGATCCAGGAACCAGACCCGGCTCCAGACATCTCATCGGGCAAACCAAACTTTTTTAGGATAGACCGCATTTTATCACGTCCTTTCATTTTTTATTTCCGGATTTAAGTCGCAAAAGTCACTTGTTTCTCTGTTTATCTAAAAAATAAACCCCGACGTCCGGGATGACAAGTTAATATACCCTCATCAAACTGGACCCGAGGTATTATTTGATCAGAAGACAGATGACAGATGACAGAGGCTGGGAGCCTGGGAGGTTGAGAAGTTGAGAGGTTAAGAGGTTGAGAGGTTGGGAAGTTGAGAAGTTGAGATGGTGCCTTCAACCTCAAACCTCCAACACCAATACGTTCTCCGTGCGCCTTATACCCAATGCCTTGCGCCATGTGCCGTGCGCCATTTTCTTTCATCCTATCAACTATGAGCTATCAACTGGCGCGCCGGCGCCCCATCCCGCACCTCGCAACCTGCACTCCGTTATCCGCAACCCGCAACGCGCAAACCGCAACCCGCAAACCGCAATCAAATAGTTCCGCATTCCACATTCCAACTTCCGCATTCCAATCATCCCGCCACCTCCTTGACGGCTTCTTCGAATATGGACAGGCAGACATCAATCTCACCTGCCGTGACGGTCAGGGACGGACAAAATCGGATGCTGTTCGCACCACACCCCAACAGCAGCAGGCCTTTTTCAAATGTATTTTTAATGATCCGGTCGCGCCAGTCCGTCGCCGGGAGCTTGGTCTCGCGATCCTTTACCAGTTCAACCGCCACCATTAACCCTTTGCCGCGCACGTCGCCCATACATTCGCAGGTTTTCTGAAGCGCCGCCAGGCCTCTTAAAAGCCGTTCGCCCTGGTTGGCGGCGTTTTTCATCAAATTGTTCTCCAACAGCTCGATGGTCACCATGGCTGCCTGGCAGGAGAGGGGATTGCCGCCAAATGTGGATGCATGCGAGCCGGCTTCCCAGTTCATGATTTTAGCCGGAGCGATCATGGCCCCGAGGGGCAACCCGGAGGCAATGCCTTTCGCCAACGCGATGATATCGGCCGCCACTCCGAAATGTTGCATCGCAAACATCTTGCCGGTGCGTCCCATACCGGACTGAACTTCGTCGACGACATATAGGATACCGTACTTTTTGGCGATCTTGTGCAATTCTTTGTGAAATTCCGGCGGCGGTACGATATAGCCGCCTTCCCCCTGAATCGGCTCCACGAAAATCGCGGCAACTTCTTCGGCCGGAACGGTCGTGCGAAAAAGGGTGTCCTCAACCCAGTGCACGCAATACAGGCCGCATTTGGGATACGTCAGGTTGTAAGCACAGCGGTAACAGTAAGCGTAGGGGATATGGGTGATCCCGGGCACCAACGGGTTGTAATGTTTTTTCTGCACGGTTTTGCTGGCGGTCAGGGACAGCGCCCCCATGGTGCGTCCGTGAAAGGCACCGAAAAAGGCAATGTTCAACTCACGTTTGGTGTGCCAGCGCGCCAGTTTAAATGCAGCTTCCACCGCTTCAGCCCCGGAATTGCCGAAATATACTCTTTTGGTACCCCGACCGGGAACCAGTGAGACCAGTTTTTCGGCCAGGATTATCTGAGGTGTATAATAAAAATCCGTGCCCGACATGTGCAGCAATCGCCTGGCTTGGGTCTGGATTGCCTTGACGACCTGCGGGTGGCAATGGCCGGTGGCATTGACGGCAATGCCCGCGGTAAAATCAAGAAAAAGGTTGCCGTCGACGTCATGAACCCAGAGGCCCTTGGCCTTGTCGACCACGAGCGGATAAACTCGGGTGTAGGAAGGGGAAACATAGGATTTGTCCAGTTTGATCAATTTTTTGGCCTGCGGACCAGGCAGCGAAGTTTTGATTTGCGGTTTTTTCATCAAGGTTCCTTTCTCGTTTAAAATCGCGATCGGCCTAGCCCAGAGGACCAGGTTTTCAATGTTAGCATAAATGTCAAAAAGCCGCCCGATAACTTTAGACGGTCATTTTATTCTCTGAATACAGTAGTTTATCGCTATTTTAGCTGAACGTCAAGATTAGAAAATATCAAATAACAAATTACAAATTTTTGCTTAAGTTTTTGATTCATAGCTCATTGATTACGCTCAGCCATCGCTCTATGCATGGCAGGCGGGTATTCCTTATTCGATGAGACCCGGACACATGTCTTGAAAAAGCAATCCAACCATGAACGGTGAACGCCGAACCTTTGAACGCTCGTGTAAAACTTATGTAAAAGCTTTTGCTGCGTGTTGACAGCCAAACCAATATCTTTATAGACTGTTAAGTAGAAAAACTTCTGGGCAAACTTATGGTTCTCAAAATTGAGGAGACATCCAATGAAAATTGCCAAAACCCTGATCATTATATTCATAATGGCTGCAGCGGCCTCACATGGCTGGGCCGCGCAGCAGGAGGTTGGGCAACTGCGCAACCAAGCCCTTAAGGCTTTCAACGACGGTAATTGGAAAGATGCCTATCGGCTGTACCAAAAATTATGTCTAGAGCTAACCTACGATCCGAAATTGATCGGAAGCGACCTTCTGCAAGCCTGGTATTGCCTGCGAAACCTGGATCGCCTGGACGAATTAGATGCCTTCCGCGAAGATGTGGTAGAAAGACACTTCGATAACTGGCGCCTGCTGCGGGCAACCGCCGGCAGCTACAGTCAGAATAACCACTGGGGCTATATGGTGGCCGGTGAGTTTCACCGCGGTTCACATCGCGGCGGGGGCCGCTATGTAAACGCCATTCAGCGTGACCGCGTAAGAGCGCTGCAGTTGATGAACCGCGCCCTGAAATTGACGGCTACCGAGCCGGATCGCCATGAAGTCGCCGATTTATGCCTGGAATTTGCCCGCATCATATTTCAATACAGCGGCTACAACCAGGCCTCGCGTCTTCAATATCTAACCGATCTTGCCACGCTGCCCGATTACGAATCCGGGCAGGGTTATGAATACGGCAGCGGCACCCAGGGAGCGCCGGTCGACCGGCAAGGCCGTCCCGTATTTCACCAAACCCCGGCGACTTTTGAATCGGCACAATCAGACGGTGAGCGCTGGCGGTGGTTGCTTAACCAGGCGGCCGAGCTGAACCCGGATCTTGCTGCCTATGCTAAATATACCTTCGCATCCTTTCTGCACCAGCAATTCGGTGTTCAGACCCTGGCGGCTTATCGTCAGTACCTTGCCGTAGGGCGATCAGTAACGGATACGCAATCTAGTCAGGAAGAATTACGTCCTTATGAAGTTCATACTTTAACGGACAACGAGACGCTGGCCAGGTTGGCCGACGGCGTTAAACGGTTTGAACTGCCCGAGGAATATAATTATATCAGGTTGTTTAGCGAAATTGCCCGCCGTCCGGACCGCGGCTACGCGGCCGATGCCTTAAGGAGCCTGGCCCAAATATATGAAAACCGCCGCTTATATGACCGAGCGGTCGATTTTTGGGAGCAATATAAGAAATACAATGCATCGGAGGCCCGGCAGCAGATCGATCAAATTACCGAAAGCTGGGGCATTTTTGAACCCGCCGGCACCCAGCCCGCGGGCCGCAAGCCCACCGTGGAATATCGTTTCCGCAACGGCACCCAAGTAAATTTTAAAGCCTACCGCATCCGGGTCAAATCATTGCTTGAAGATGTAAAAGCCTATATCCGCTCCAATCCGCGGCGTCTGGACTGGAACAGGGTCCGGATCGACGACATCGGCTGGCGTCTGGTCCATGAAAATCAAACCCGCTACATCGGCTCCAAAGAAGCGGATTGGGATTTGAACTTGGAGCCGGATGAAAGACACTGGGACCGTCGCATCACCGTCAACCTTCCCGAACCCCTGGATCAGGCCGGAGCCTATTTGTTGATCGGCGAAATTAACAACGGCAATACGGCCCGCATCATCGTCTGGGTCAGCGACACGATCCTCGTAAAAAAGCCCCTCGACAAGCAGGTGCTGTATTATGCCGCCGATGCCGTCAACGGCATGCCCTTGGGCGGCACCGAGGTTGAATTTTTCGGCTACCGCACCAAACAACTCAAAGGCAAAAATCGCTATCAGATCCTTTATAAGGATTTTTCCCGCCGCACAGACAACGACGGCCGGATCATCCTGGATCCCTCGGAAATGGGACAAAATTATCAATGGCTAACGATCGTCAATGGCGACAAGCGTCTGGCGTTCCTGGGTTTTTCCGGTGTCTGGTATCCGAACTATTACGATCGTGAATATAGCCAGACCAAAACCTTCGTCATGACCGATCGCCCGGTCTACCGCCCCAAGCAAAAAGTTCGATATAAACTGTGGGTGCGGCATGCCAAATATGATCAGGCGGATACATCCTCTTATGCCGGCCGATCTTTTGCGGTGGCGATTTACAACCCCCAAAATGAACAGGTCTATTCGCGCAGCATCCAGGCCGATGATTATGGCGGTTTGGAAGGTGAGTTCGATATCGCACCGGATGCACCGCTGGGTGTGTATCGCATCGCCCATGGCTCGGGAACTGTCTACGGCGGCAACACTTTCCGGGTGGAAGAATATAAAAAACCCGAATTTGAAGTAAAAGTGGAAGCACCGACCGAACCGGTGATGCTGGGCGAAAAAATTTTGGCAGTCGTCAGGGCCGACTACTATTTCGGTTCACCGGTGACCGAAGCCACCGTAAAATACAAAGTTTATCGAACCGAGCACGACGACCGCTGGTATCCTGCCTTTTACTGGGACTGGTTTTACGGGCCCGGCTACTGGTGGTACGGCTATGATTATGCCTGGTATCCCG
>Ga0307426_1000360_pt1 | contig 31231 bp, 23 predicted proteins | sample SalMarWE160340MG_FD_202165 | JGI IMG/M metagenome (GOLD analysis project Ga0307426, IMG submission 202165) | Salt marsh sediment microbial communities from the Plum Island Ecosystem LTER, Massachusetts, United States - WE1603-40 | ecosystem: Environmental > Aquatic > Marine > Intertidal zone >...
GCCGGCGTCCATGCTGTATCTGGAAAGCCCGGATGCGGTGTATGCCTATTGCACCAAACTGATTCGTGAACTTGGGCCGCGGGGTTTCATCCTGCAATCGGGCTGCGACATACCGGCCAACGCCAAGCTGGAGAATGTTAAAGCAATGGTTGCCGCCGCGATGGAAAACAAAGCATAGCGTGGAGATTATAGGGAGGAGAAAATGGAATTCAACACCATCAAATATGATACCCCTCGGAACGGCATCGGGCGGATTACGTTGAATCGCCCCGATAGGCTCAACGCCATCAACCTGGACATGCTCGAGGAGTTGCACGTTCTATTCGAGCGGTTGAACACGGATGAAGATGTTCGGGTCATCATCATTACCGGCGCGGGCCGCGGGTTTTGTTCGGGAGCTGATTTGATGGATGAACGCATTGCCAGTGAAGCCGCCGCTCTTTTTTCAAACGCCGCCGCCCATTTGATGAAAATACAAAAAGTTTATTCCCGGCTTGTCATCGAAATGCGGCGCCTGCCGCAGCCGATTATTGCCGCGGTGAATGGACCGGCCGCCGGCGGAGGAATGTGTGTAGCCCTGGCTGCGGATGTAATTATTGCCGGCGCCCGGGCTGCATTTACACCCTCATTTATCAATATCGGACTTTCCGGAGGAGAGCTGGGTACCACCTATTTTCTGCCCCGGCTGGTGGGAAGTGCCCGTGCGGCTGATATTTTAATGACCGGACGCACCGTGGATGCCGCCGAGGCCGACCGGATTGGACTCATCAGCCGCCTGACCGAAGATGAGAGACTTATGGAAGTGGCGCTGGAAACCGCATCAAGCATGCTCGATAAAACGCCTTTGGGGTTGCGTCTCACCAAAGAAACACTCAATCAAAACCAGAATGCCCCATCGCTGGAGTCTGCCATCGAGCTTGAGAATCGCAACCAGAGCATCCTCTGCCTGACACCCGAATTTTTCAAAGCCGTCGAAAAATTCAGCCAGCGGAAAAAGAATGAAAAATAATATGGTAAAATTGGCTTAGAAATCTCAGATTTTGTTCGAGGGCAAGGCGCGAGGAGGAGGAAAGGCGGAGCGTACATTTAGTACGTGAGCATTTTCCGACGACGAGCAACGCATCCATCGGGCAAAAGATGAGGTTTATAAGCCAATTTTAGAATTTTACCCATCTGGGCGCCGGTTGCACCCATCGATTCGTGCCGCCGTCGTAAAACCACTTGTCGGGAAATCCGCGTCGCAGGATGAAAATCGGGTTTTCCGACCATTTGATAATTTGCTCATAAGCCTCATGGAGCTTCCTGAAAATAGTCGCATCACCGCCCAGATCGGGATGGTGCTGCATGGCCTGTTTACGGTAGGCCGACTTTATTTTTCTATGAAGTTCCGGCGAATTCAGATCAGATTTTTTAAGCTTTAAAAACGTCAGGGATTTTGAGAGCCGGGCCGGTTCTCTTACCTCCAGCGGTCTGATGGGTGCTGAATCGGCACTTTTACTCTCGGCTTTTTCGAGTAAAAACCGCGTGGCAAGGTAGCGTTTGTTGGTGCGATTTTTCTCAGACCACCATGCATTACCCAGGATATTGGACAATGCACTATAATCTTCAACCGGTTTTCGACCATGGGATCTGGGATAAAGATAACTGAACAGGTCACCGGACCCATACGGCAGAACATCCAGTATTATTACGGAATCGGTAAAATAAAACGTGGCATACCTTGTATTCAAAGCCTTCAGCAGACCGGTTCTGAGATTCAAACTGTAGCGCAGCTTCTGCCGACACTCGATGGAACAGTATCTGCGACTTGCCATGTTTTCAGATGTACCGCATGACAAACAGCGATTTGTTTTCGAACCTGTCGAAAAAATGATATGGTTTTCAATAGCGCAGTTCATTGATATCAAAATTCGGTCTTTTTTTTGAGAAATCACATCATATCATGGTTGGGTTCGCAAGGTCAAAGGTCAACCCGCCTCTTTTTTGCATTCTTTATGCTTGCCAAATTTGATAACAAAAAATAATATAGGGGAAATTTACAGCTATTCGAGGAGGATAACAAATGACGAAAACTGCCTTAGTATATAAAACCATGCTTATCCGGATCATGCTGTTCTTTGCTCTAATGTCTTTTCTGGCCTGCGCCGGGCATCAGCTGGAAGTTGAGCCGATTTCCAAATCAGAAAATCCCCAGGAACTCATTAACCAACTGGACAATGATATCGCCCTGGCGCGCAAAAATCAGATCAATGTGCTGGCGCCCACCTGGTTTGAAAGAGCAGAATCTTCTCTTAACGCCGCCAAAAACGGTCTTGAAAAAGGAGATCTGCTTTCGGAAATTCTTGATAATATCGCTACCGGTCGGGCTCAGCTGCGCCGGGCGGAAGAAATCGCCAAAGTGTCGCAAACCACGCTGCCGAATGCCATCAAAGCCCGCAATATGGCCCGCGAAGCCGGTGCGACAAATCTGGGCCAAGAATATGCCGATGCCGAAGAGAGATTTATCGGCCTCACCCGGGCAATTGAAGATAATAATCTGAATTACGCCCAGCGCAATCAGGCCAGAGTGGTAGAACGTTTTCGGGTAGTCGAATTAAGGGCAATTAAGATCCAGACCATCGGCGAAGTCCGCCGTCTGATAGAGTCCGCCCAGAAACAGGGCATGCATAAAATTGCGCCGCAGTCCTACGCCTTAGCCCAGCAGAAACTGGCAGAGGCGGATGCTTTTATCACTCAAAATCCTTACCAAAAAGAAAAAATGCATAAACTGGCCGCTGAGGCGCTTTTCATGGCCCAGCGGCTGCACATTGTCGCCGGGCAAAGCAAGAAAGTGGAAGACATGGAGCCCGAACAGATCACCCTATGGGCGGAGGGGATGATGTACCAGATCTCCGAAAATCTCGGCGCCCAGGACATGCGCAATCAATCCTTTAACAAACAGCTTGAAAATATACTCGCCACCGTGTCAGCGCAACATGCCGATCATGATTTCATAGTCGAAAACAACAAAAAACAGCAGAACGAAATCGAAAAACTGCAGCAGCAAATTGCCAGCCTGGAAGGACAAACCCTCAAGGAACATCAGGAAAAAGAGCGGTTGCTGGCCGAAAAGCGGTTTAATGAAAAACTCAGCAGTATTCAACACTATTTTAAACCCAACGAGGCCGAGGTTTACAAAAAAGAAAATCAGGTCATTATCCGGTTAAAGGCCATGCAGTTTCCGGTGGGGCAAAGCGTAATTATGCCGGAAAATTACGCCCTGCTGAGCAAGGTTCAACGTGCCATACGCACTTTCGGCGAACCGGAGGTCATCATCGGAGGCCACACGGACAGCACAGGCTCGGAAGATTTAAACGAGCACTTGTCGCAAAAGCGGGCAGATGCCGTACGGCAATATTTTGTAGCGAACGGAACCCTGCCCTACGAGAAGATTATCGCCGTCGGCTACGGATCCATGCGCCCGCTGGCATCCAATGCTACTGAAAGCGGCCGGGCAATGAACCGGCGCATCGATGTCATCATTACACCGGAGGTCAAACAAAATTAAAAATTCGAATAAAATAGGTTGATCTGATAACGTGACAAAGTTTGGTTAATTAGCCATTCAAAGTCCTGGGGCCGGATGAATATGGACATTATTTTTTACAACGGCAAAATCAACACCCTGGATGATTCCGCCAGGGTCTGCACCGCGGTGGGCTCAGCTAACGGCATTATCACCGTCGTGGGCTCAGATGAAGAATTGTACCGCCAGAAGCGCGCCGCAACCGAAATGGTTGATCTGAAGGGGGCGGTTATGTTCCCCGGCTTCATGGAGGCCCACAACCATTTAATGATTTACGCCTACCTGCTCGACGCGATCGATCTGTCGGCGTCCAATGCTGCCAAGATGGCCGACATCCTGGCCCTGGTAAAATCAGAAGCTGAAAAACATCCGCCCGGCACCTGGATCAAAGGATCGCGCTATGCCGAGTATTTTTTGGCCGAAAACAGGCATCCGACGAAAACCGATCTGGATCTGGTCAGCCCGCAGCATCCGGTTATCCTTTATCACACCTCCTTTCATGCCTGCGTATTAAACAGCCTGGCGTTGAAGATAATGGACATCAACCGCGAAGCGGCAGCACCGCAAGGCGGTATCATTGAAAAAGATCCGGCCGACGGGGAGCCCACCGGCGTGCTGCACGATAATGCCATGACCAATGTATTTAACACGCTGTTTTTTGAGGATCTGGCAGCCATGACCAGGCAGCAACGCATCGCACTTTGCAGCGCGGCGACGGAATCATTTGCCAGCAAGGGTTTCGTGTTTGCAGCCGATGCCATGGTATCGCCGCAGACGTTGGAAATATATCAGGATACGCGGGATGCCGGAAAGCTTAAAATTCGAATTTATACCATGAATCACGACATAATGGCCGAATCTCTGGTCGGATCGCGGATCAAGACCGGCTTCGGCTGCCCGCAGCTGCGCATCGGTCCGATCAAGATATTTGCCGACGGGGGAATGTCCAATCGTACCGCCGCCGTCGGCAAGCCCTATCTGACACCGCCTTACGAAAAGGGGCTTAAAATTCAAAGCCGGGATGAATTGATCGAGGCCGTAAACGGGTATCATGCTCGGGGTTATCAGATCGCCATTCACGCCCAGGGAGATGCCGGCATCGGTGATACCCTGGATGCTTATGAAGCTGTTTTAGGTCCCCGATCCAGCAACCCTCTGCGCCACCGGATCGAACACGGCGGCTGTCTTTATCCGGACCTTTTAAAACGGGCAGCGGCTATGAATATCTCGATTGCCGTTCAGCCTGTTTTCTTCAGTGAACTGGGAGACGGCTTTGTCGAAGCCTTTGGACCTGATCTGGCCCATCAGCTATACCCCTTTAAAAGCATGCTCAAGGCGGGTATAAAAATCGGCGGCAGTTCGGACTGTCCGGTCTGCCAGCTGGACCCGAGACTGGGACTGCGGGATGCCGTATTGCGCCGGTCGCCTTCGGGCGAAATCATCGGATCCCGGGAAGCAATGACCATGGATGAGGCCATTGACCTGTATACACGGGGCGCCGCCTACCTTTCATTTGACGAAAACCATAACGGAAGCATCGCGCCGGGCAAGCGGGCGGATTTCACGGTGATGGCCGCCGATCCGCGAGATGTCAAACCGGAAGAGGTGCCGGACGTCCCCTTTACCATGACGGTGGTGGGCGGCAACATCGTGTGGTCGGAGTAAGCAAGCCGCAAACCTTTCTACCAAGGCCCCCTGGCCACGATTAAACTTGTCGATCACCCCGAGCCGGCACTGCCGACCCAGGAGTGGGTTAAAGTCGAGACGCTGATGTGCGGTTTTTGCGCCAGTGATAAATGTATTAAAGGATACGATGCGGTTGACCGGTGGCAGCCGGTATAAACCGATATTTGATATTTGAAACGCACAACTTAGGTATGAATTAGTCCGGCTTACATAAGAGGTAAGAAACATGGTTGGCAAATTTCATGGTGTGTTCAGTTTTTTATTCATCTTAGCGGCCGTTGTTATGGCGCTGTTTTACCTGCTGAGCAGGTCGGTTGGCTGGGGGCTTGTCTATCTATGCATCATTATAATTGCCAACCCGGTTGTCTTATATTCATACTGTGCGAAGTGTCTTTGCCGGCAAGATGCCTGCAGCCATATTATTCCCGGCAAGCTGACCCGCCTGCTGCCGGCCAGGAAACAGACTCCGTATTCTTCGCTGGATTACTTCGGTACCGCAATATCTTTCATCGCGCTTTTCGGGTTCCCCCAGGTTTGGCTGTGGCAACGCCCGGCAATCTTTATTCTCTTTTGGACCGTGCTGATCGTCGGCCTGGTTGAAATTCTATTTTTTGTCTGCCGTGCCTGCAGCAATACGAACTGCCCCAACTGCAGGTTAGGGGCAGAAATCTAAATTCGCGGAAGATTCCCGGATGGTCATCCTAAAATCCGCCCGAAAAATACCGGCCCGCAGCGGTCTTTGAAGGTATTTCTCGACGAAAACGATTTGAGCGGAACTGAAATGAATCGACTCATGAAGTAAAAACTCTCTATTCGTTTTGCAATTGAACTGTTACAGACTGTTACATAATATCATTTGACATTTTGGGGTTAAGACGCAAATTACAGTTAGTTTTCTAAATATTCCTCGATTTTTAAAAGAACAATTCGGTCTGCATGTGCCTTTTTAGCATTCTCACAGGTGATAACGATGAAAACCAAAGAACACATTAAATGCTTTTGTTCTTTTTGGCGACCTTCGGTGGCAAGACGCATCACGCTGTATTTTCTGCTCTTCGGTGTGATTATTTTTTTTGTGACATCCATGCTCTTCACCATCGCCGGCAAAAAAGAATTTATGGATTCAACCAGCAAAGTAGTAAATCATCAGCTGGCCCAGTTGGAAAGCAGCAAAGAATCGGATTTTATCTGGAAGGGCGTCAATCAATCGGAGCCGGAGCTGTATCGCCTGCTGGAAATTCTGGCCGACCTGTCTTCAACCTTCTATACGGTTAAAGATATTTCAATTTACAGCAAAACGGCGGAGGGCTCATCCTGGTACCGCCTGTATTTCCCGGATGGTTCGACGCTTGCGTCCCAACCCATTGCAGAAGATTCTTATACCAGAAAGCTTGACGGTTGGCTCGGACATCACTTCCGGCCGGCAAAGGCCAAGATCATGTCCGCCAATGGTTTGCATTCCATGTTCGTCAATATCACCGGCCCCAAAGACACGAATGTTTACTTTCTAAAAATCGGCGTGGACAGCGAAGGCATGACCGGCTTCATGCACAAGCAGATTAAACATGTGATTATATTTTTTCTGATCGCCTTGATTTTCCTGCGGTTTCTGGGATACTTTTTTGCACGCAAGATTGCCGGCCCCATAGAAACCCTCTCGGGAATTTCCAGCGAAGTTGCCAAGGGCGATCTGTCAAAAACCGCACCGGTCAACACCCATGATGAAATCGGGGAATTGGCCAGAAATTTCAACCTTATGATTGAAGGCCTGCGGGAGTGGGAACGCATCAAAATAATTGAGTTTGAAATGGAAAAGGGTCAAAAAATTCAACGTGATTTTTTGCCCAGCTCCATTCCCAACTTGCCTGACTGGAACATCGCGACCTGTTTCTTTCCGGCCGGCAAAGTCTCCGGTGATTTTTACGATGTGTTCAAATTTTCCGATGGCAGCATCGGCCTGGTAATTGCCGATGTCTGCGACAAGGGTGTGGGTTCCGCACTTTATATGGCCCTGTTTCGCAGCTTGATCCGCGTGTTTGCCGAACAGGCTGCAAATAGCGACGCGTCGGCCATTACGCAGCTCGATCAACCCTGGGACAAAAACACCTCAGCGCCATCGTCTGAAGATCTACAAAAGATCCGTCTGAGAGCCGTCCCGTTTACCAATAATTACATCGCTCAAACCCACGGGGACGAGGGCATGTTTGCTACATTGTTTTTTGGCGTACTGAATCCTGATACCGGGATACTGTATTATATTAACGGTGGGCATGAGCCGCTGTATCTTGCAAATTCAGAAGGCGTCAAGCAGAAAATCGATCCGACCGGACCTGCCGTGGGGCTTTGGCCTGATACCACCTATGACATAGACCGGATCAGTATGGAGCCGGGTGACATGTTGATCGGTTATACGGACGGTGTTACCGAAGCGCGTTCACCGGCGGATGAAATATTTACCAGAAACCGATTGCGTTCACTCATCGATCAGCCATTTACCACGGCCGCGGAATTGCTGGACCGCATCAAAGCCAACCTGTTCACCTTCATCGATATTGCACCCAGACATGATGATGTGACCATGCTGGCCGTTCAGCGCGTAGTCGGTGCAGGCTGAAACGCAACAACGTCCGTCGCCAACAGTCCAAAGGGCCGCACCATTTGAACGGTAGCTGCATCGAGTTTGCAAAAGTTAACGTCTCGATCAATACCATGCAAATCCCAAGCACCAAAAACCAAATCCCTGGCCCAGACCGAATTAAGGCCTACCGTATTTATTACTTCAGCCTGAAAGCTGGAAACCAAAAATGGTCTATACCAGCCAAGTCGCGCCAGGGCGGGCACAAACAAATCCGAATGACCCAAATTCAAAATTCCAAACAAATGACCGTCCATAGTTTTGCCCAATGGCATCATCACCGCCAGACCCGGTGTTGCGATGCGCTGCGATACAATTGTACTGTATGTTTTGGTCATTGAATATTGTAATTTGGTGCTTGTATTTTGGGATTTGATTGTATTCCAATACCTTCCGATGCAACTGGTTTAAGTTTTTCTTTGGCTTATCCCTTTAGAAAAATGGATCCTACTTGAACGATCATAATAATCTTGATATATTTTTTTTGCTATTTTAGTAATTCCTTTAAGAACCCCTTCAGAATTAAAATTGAATTAAAACTGTATTAACTGATAACCAAAAAAATAAGGAGTGAGGATGGCTAAGAAAGATCAGTTTCTGACCACCAGCGAATTTGCATCACAGGCAGGAATACCGGCTTCATCCGTTGCTAAATTGATCAAAGAGGGCAAAATCAAGGCTGAAAAAAAATCCGGCAAATGGATGATAGCTTCGAACCAGCTCAATGCAAAGGCTATTATGGGGTCAAGCAAACCCGGCAAGCCGGCTGCAAAGAATAAAACTGCCACGCCTATAGATAAAAAAACCGCAGCTAAAAAACCATCTCTGCCGAAAAAGGAAAAACCCATTAAAGAAAAGAAATCCGCTGCTAAAACCTATACCCTTGCCGAATTTGTCGGGATGACATATTTAACCGAATTTGGCGTTAAAGAATGGTTAAAACAGGGTCGCATAGCCGGTAAACAGGGCGCAGGTGGAGAGTGGGAGCTCGATGCCGCCAACCTTGACCTGCCGGATATAAAGCGCTTGCTTAGATAGGATAAATGCAGAACGCTAATTACTCCGCCATGAAAAATAGCAAAATCAGGGTTGTGAACTGTTCTTTGAAAATTGAAGAAAGTCGTTAGATCGAAGGTCCGGCGGATTAATTATGTAGGCGCAATACTAAAAGTCATTATGAACAGAAAGGCAGAGTCGAAAAGGACTCTGCCTTTCTAATAGAAGGGCTTCCCAGAGTGCCGTTATTTTCACTTGGCCGGCTTCTCATTCTGGAAGAAACGGAAACCCACCGGAAAAGATGCACGCACACCCGGGAAGCCGATAATTTCCTTGACCGATTACTGACGCTTGTGTATTGGTTCAGGCTTATTTATGGCTACTTCAGCTCAAAAACAACTGCGCGTCTTTATCCCTTTTGCGCTGGGTTATTTTCTTTCCTATCTCTTTAGGGTCGTCAATGCCGTGCTCGCCCCGGATCTGGCGTCAGAGCTCGGAGTGGGTCCTTCAGAACTCGGACTACTGACGGCCGCTTACTTTATCACCTTTGCTGCCTTTCAGTTACCCCTGGGTGTAATGCTGGATCGATTCGGCCCGCGGAAAATTGAATCATTCCTTCTCATTTTTGCGGCTGCCGGTGCATTTGTCTTCTCCCGCGCCCAATCTGTTTCCGGCCTGGTGCTGGGTCGGGCGCTGATCGGTTTCGGCGTATCCGCGTGTTTGATGGCCGCTTTCAAAGCGTTTGTCATATGGTTTCAACGACAGCAATTGCCCCTTATTAACGGTATTCAAATGGCGGCCGGCGGATTTGGTGCCCTTACCGCTACCGCACCCGTAGAGGCAGCGCTGGGGATCACGGATTGGCGCGGCGTATTTTTCATTTTATCGATAACCACCCTGGCGATTGCCGCAGCTGTTTTTTTTGTAGTTCCGGAAAAAAAGGTTGAACATAATAAAGACAGTATCAAAGATCAGCTTCATGGAATTGTCAGCGTATTTTCCAGCCTGACGTTTTGGCGTATCGCCCCTTTAACGGTTATGTCGCAGGCGGCTTTTTTAGCGATTCAGGGCCTCTGGTCCGGTCCGTGGTTGCGGGATGTGGCCGGTTTCGAGCGCGCCGGCGTTGCGCAGGTCTTGTTAACGATCGCAGCGGCCATGGTGGCAGGATTTATTCTGATAGGGGCGGCTGCCGAACGTTTGAGCCGCATGGGCATCAAACCGATTGCGGTGGCCGTCGCAGGAATGACAGCCTTTATGCTCGTTCAGACATTGCTCATTTTAGAGGCAACGTCGTGGGCACGCACCCTTTGGGTCCTATACGGGATTTTCGGCACAACCGGAATTGTTCCCTATGCGGTGTTGTCGCAAAGCTTTCCCCTGCATCTATCCGGCCGGGTAAATACGGCTCTGAACCTCCTTGTTTTTGTCGCGGCCTTTTCCGCTCAGTGGGGAATCGGCGCTATAATCAACCTGTGGCCGGTTGCGGCCGGCGGTGGTTATGCCCCCGCCGGTTATCAGGCGGCTTTTGCCATGATGCTGTTATTGCAGCTGATATCGCTACTGTGGTTTATATTAATAAGCCTGATTCATCATCGTCGTAGACAAATCGAATAAGATAGTCAAGAAGCAATTAGGCCTATATTGGATTTTTCTAATCAAAGTTTGAAAAGGATGTGGTTTATTGGGTTTGCTGAGTTGATCAAGTTTGTTAAGTTTATTGAGTTAAATAAAATTTTATCGATTAAATAAAGAAATTTAACATATCTGAACTTTTTGACCGCTAACACCGCTCGGAGTCAACCCCAAGAAAACATCCTCGAAAAGTGTAACCGCCATGTGCCCCAACATTCAGATATTTCAGATATTATTATTCGACCTTGATTTTAGTCATTTTTTTAGCTGTCTTTTTATCACCCTTTTTCTCATAGTATTCGATCCGCTCATCCAGCAAAGACCGGATGCCTTTTAGAAATTCGACTCTTGATCGGGTCATGTGTTCAAAAAATTTCGACTTTTTACCCATGACCGCTTCCAGGTCGGCGAAAAATTTACCGACCGGACAGCCGGCCATTTGCTCTTTATTCTTTTTGTTCCCCATGATCTTCTCCTTTAAATATGACATTCAAATATTCACCTTCTAACTTGGCCTTGACCGAATTAAGCGCAGCAACTTGCCTGGGAAGCATAATATGTCGTTTAAAGCCCCCGATTCGAATGACCAATTCTTCATGCAGCTTGTTGAGCTCCAAATCCTTTTTCGTTGCAAAAGGGAGCTTCAGTTGGAGGTTGTAGTCGCCGTTTTGTTTGGACAAACGATAAGGTTCCTCTTTAAATAGACGTTCCAACGGGTCGGTATCTTGGTAGATCTGAACCGCCAGTTGCTTTAAGTCATTATAGCCGATGACTTCCCCGGGAAAAAGATCCACCGGCAAAATGGGCACCGGACTGAAATAATCCTGCGCTTCTTCCAGATGATACTTTTGTCCCCTGATCCAGTCTTTGAAATACGCATCTTTTATTTTTTCAGGCAGCATGCGGTTCATAATAATTGCATCGATACTCATTTTGTAAAGGCAAAAGTACATAAACGCTCGCTGGGTTTCTTTTAAAACGACTTTTTCGGGATTGGTGACCAGACGAACTGTGGTTATCTCCGGATCCACCAACAGTTGATCCACGCCTTTAAGTTTTGCAAAAAGATCCTCGATGGCCTGAAAATAGTCATCGCCGGGCAGCGGAACGTCATAAACCCGTTTGGCCACCGGCCGCACATATTTGACGACCGTTCGCTGCAGTTTAAACACCTTGTTCATGTACCACTCCAAGGTGGTGGGGATGCTGATGAATCGCAGAGATTCCCCGGTGGGCGCGCAATCAAGTAAGATGACGTCAAATTCCTTTTCGCGGACGTATTTGTTGATGTAAAGCAGGAGACTGATTTCTTCCATTCCAGGCAATACGGCCAGTTCTTCAGCCAGAACCTCATTCAAACCGGTGGTGTGCAATATACTGGACAGATATTTATGGATATCTCCCCAGTAGCGCTGAATCTCTTCCTGGATATCCAGTTCCTGGATGAACAATTTTTTATTGATCTCAATCGGCTCACCTTTGTTCTTGTCCAGTAAAGATCGATCAAGATCAAAGATATCCGACAGGCTGTGCGCCACATCCAGCGACATGACCACCGTCTTGTGACCCATTTCCGCGACCTTAATGCCGGTGGCCGCCGATACCGAAGTTTTTCCGACGCCGCCCTTGCCGGCAAAGAATATGATTCTCATTAGGGTGCTCCCAGATAATACGCCATCCTCTTCCGCCACAGCGCATGATCGATCACGCAGACATCGCCGTCGTCATCCCGCGTGGCAATGACGACACCAAAATCTTCGGGCGACACCAATCCGCAGGCATCGCCCGGCCAGCTTGCAAACACCGGATCAACCGATATAAAAGCCTCCAGACGCTGCCTGTCTACCGGTATGGTGCACTCCCTGTCCGGTATTACGATGACATCATTTTCCTTTTTATCGTCATGAACATAGTATGCGATCATAGTTTCTCCCTGGTTGCTCGGTCTTAGAAGTTATTTTGGAAGATTTTGAGATCAAATTTATTTTAATGTAAATTTAAAATGAAATCAGCCGGGCTGATTTCATATTGCTTAAACTGACCAATTATGCAAGTAGAGAATCTCGGCCCACAGGACCCGGCTTTGATATCACCCCATAGGGGGGATGTTGGCAGTTAGATAACCAATGGAATATTGAGGGATAAAATTATGCCGATTGCTGAGAAAATGATTGAAATGGTCGCAGGATCGTTAATGATTAGAAAGATGTTCGAAGAGGGCGCCCGGCTGAAGACTGAGCACGGACCGGAAAACGTCTTTGACTTCTCGCTGGGAAATCCCGATGTTCCACCGCCGCCGGAATTTAAAAAAGTGTTCAGGGAATTGGTTAACGATGATTCTTTAAATCACGGTTATACGCCGAATCCCGGGCATCCGCATGTACGCGCAGCGTTGGCCGATTATCTCGGCAGTCAAAACGGAGTTAATCTGACCCCGGATCTAATCATCATGACGGTGGGTGCCGCCGGTGCTTTAAACGACATTCTGCGGGCGCTGATGAGCCCCGGTGAAGAAATATTAACCCCCTTACCTTATTTTATCGGCTACAAACAATATGCTTTCATCGTCGGTGTCACGCTCAAAACGGCACCGACGACCGCCAATTTCCATTTGGATCTGACGGCCATTGAATCCGCCATCACTGAAAATACCCGGGTGCTGCTGATCAACTCCCCCAACAACCCCACAGGCGCCGTCTATACGGCGGCGGAATTGACCGGGTTGGGTGAAATACTGGATCGGGCCAGTGCTAAATTCGGCCGGCGAATATATCTGGTCTCCGATGAGCCTTATCGTAAAATAGCATATGACGTGGAAGTATCTTCGGTGTTTCAGGCTTACCGGCATTCGATAATTGTGAGTTCATACTCCAAGGAATTATCCCTGGCGGGCGAACGCATCGGATATCTGGCGGTGCATCCCGCGGCCGAGGATGCCGGCCTGGTGGCAGGCGCCGCAGCTGTTGCCAACACCATGTACTGTGTAAACGCCCCCAGCATGCTGCAGCTGGCAGTCGCCCGGCTGCAGGGAATTACAGTGGATATATCTATCTACCGCAAGCGCCGGGATATGATCTGTGAGGTGCTTGCCAATGCCGGTTATGAATTCAATATTCCCGAAGGCGCATTTTATATGTTCCCCAAAAGCCCGATTCCCGATGACGTTGAATTCATAAACCGGTTGAAGGATGAACTGATCCTGGCCGTACCGGGTATCGGATTCGGTGCACCGGGCTACTTCCGCCTGTCCTATGCCGTGCCGGATGCAACGATTACCGGTTCTTTCAAAAGCTTCAAGCGGGCACTGGAGAAAGTTTAACTCGGGTATTGAGCCTTGGCTTAAGTCAATCCATTGCGCAACCGAATCAGAAAATCAAAAATATTAGATAATTAACTTGACAGCAATTCCAACTAACGGTAAGATCTAAAAAAATTAACAGTGTTCCTGGTTGTAACTAAAAATCACGTAAGCCCTGGAATAAGTCCGGGGCTTTTTTATTTGGAACACAGAAAGAAGGTATTTATTGAACTTTGAAACATTTAATTTTCATCCCGCCGTTGCCGCAGGTGCTGCAGCGGCAGGTTATGAAACCCCGACCCCGATTCAGGTCCGGGCAATCCCGCAGGTATCTAAAGGGGGTGATGTAATGGGGCTGGCCCAAACCGGCACCGGAAAAACGGCGGCATTCGTTCTGCCGATACTCAATCGACTGGTGGCGAGTCAATACGGAGGCGTTCGCGCCCTGATAATCGCCCCCACCCGTGAATTGGCCGAACAGATTCATCAGGCAATCGAAACCCTGGGTCGTAAGACACGTATAAGAAGCGTTGCTGTTTACGGCGGCATGGGAATTAATCCGCAGATTCAGAAACTGAAGCATGCCGATATTGTTGTTGCCTGCCCTGGCCGGCTGCTTGACCATATCGGACGTCCTAGCATCAATCTTTCCCAAGTAGAAGTGCTGGTTATCGATGAAGCCGACCAGATGTTCGACATGGGATTTATTCCGGATATTCGGCGAATTTTAAAACATCTTCCCAAGCAGCGCCAGACCCTGCTCTTCTCGGCTACCATGCCCCCCGAAATCCGTCGCTTGGCCGGGGATATCCTGCGCGATCCGGCCACCGTCCAAGTGGGAATCACTGCACCTGCTGATACGGTCAGTCACGCGCTCTACCCGGTAGCCCAGCATTTAAAGACGGCGCTGCTGTTAAAGCTGCTGGGAAACACCCATACCAGATCTGTGCTGGTCTTTACCCGAACCAAACATCGCGCCAAGAGCCTGGGAAAAAAACTTGTTGCCGCAGGATACCGATCGGCTTCACTGCAGGGCAACCTCTCGCAGACACGTCGTCAGGCAGCACTGGACGGCTTTCGCAACGGGACATTTCAGATTCTGGTGGCCACCGATATCGCCGCTCGCGGCATTGACGTGACCCAGATTTCGCATGTCATCAACTATGATATCCCTTCCACCCCCGAGGCATACATTCACCGCATCGGGCGGACCGGCCGGGCAACTCGCAGCGGCGAAGCTTTTACCCTAGTTACCGGAGAAGACAGGGATATGGTGCGCGCCATCAATCGAATTATCGGTTCTGAAATCGAGCAACGCATCTTATCAACTTTTGACTACGGATCACCAGCACCTAATCGTGAAGAACGCTCGCAGTGGATAAGAAAACCGCAACCGAGATTATCCGCAGTGAAAAAGAGATGGAATACAACGAGGTCGTTTTGATAAGGCCCTACCCTATGTTGGGGTGATGGGATTTTGATCTTAACCAAGGCGGATTAATTAGTTGCAGCAAATTTCAAAATCAGTTTGCCCACCGTCTGGCCGGATTCAAGCGCACGATGGGCGTCCGCAACGCTATCAAAGGGATAGCTGTGCAAGGCCGGCGCCTTTATTTTACCGTCCGCAACCCATTTCATAAGATCCCTCATGGGTTCTTTAATCAGATCCACCCGGTGAAAGAGGTAGGATAGATTAAAGGCGATCAGGCTTTTATTATCCCGGGTCATGTTCAAGGGGCTGAATCTGGGAACCCGCAAATACTCATAGATCAGCTTGAAGTAATTCGGAACGCCCTTTCGGGTCGACAGCAGGGAATGAAAGCCGTAGGACACCAGCTTGCCGCTGGGCGCCAGGTGCCGGTAACTTTGTTTCAAGGTCGCCGGACCATTGGCATCGAACACAACATCGAATCCGTCCGGGCAGATTTCCCCGGCCCTGGTCCACAGGTCATCCCGGCTTTTGTCGATGACGACGTCCGCTCCGTATTCAAGCGCCGTTGCCACTTTGTGACCGGCGCCGACGACTCCGATCATGCGGCAGCCCGCAATTTTCCCCAGCTGCAGTAAAGCGCCCCCAACCCCGCCGGCGGCCGAGTGCACCAGCATTATCATTTCCGGCCGCAGCACGATATTGTGGAAAAGGCCGTGATAGGCCGTTAGAAATACCGCGGGGAAGGCAGCCCAATCATCGGAGCTAAATTTTGAATCCTGCGGTAGGGCAAATACCTGGTGCGCGGGAACACAAAGATGAGAAGCATAAGCGCCGAAACGGGTTATACCGAAGACCGGCGTGCCCTCGGCAAGATCGGACACCTCCGGACTGCATTGCACAACTTTTCCTGAAAATTCAAATCCCGGTGTAATCGGCCAGCCCACAAACTCCTTGCCGGATTTATAAAGCCCCAGGCGGACAAACACATCGGCAAAGTTCACCCCGGCCGCAGAGACTTCGATGAGGACTTCATTTTTTTGAGGAGTCGGTGTCGGGAACTCTTTAACTTTAAGCCGATGATAGCCGCCGGGACGTTCAATAACAATTTTTTTCATTATGAATCGTGCCTGATAGAAAATATCTTATAAGTTGTTGCAAGTTAACCATATTATAATGGGAAATCAAATGACCTATTACCTGAATTTTTTCCAGCAAACTCCACTTGGGATAACTTACAGATGCACACACTCTTGCATTGCTGGTAAGAATATGTCCAAAATTCAGATATTAACAGCCAAACTCCGTTTACAATTTGAAAACCGAGTCTTATAGTTTTTTAAGCGATTAAAATCAAAAGATTCTGCACCTTTTATCTATCAAGCACTTCCATAGTTCTTCCGTTGTCTCGCGCACCTGTGCTGTAAACGGCTGAGCAACAACCCACTCAGCGGGCAGAGGATAAATGAGCAATATCTTTATCAGCTACTCAAGTGAAGACCGTGATTCGGCCCGGCGTCTGGCGCAGGCCCTCGAGCAGGAAGGCTGGTCCGTCTGGTGGGACCGTAAAATTGCAGCCGGCAAGTCCTATCAGCGCGTCATTGAAGCGGAACTCGAAGCGGCGGACTGCGTGATCGTCATCTGGTCCGCGCATTCGATTGTCTCTGACTGGGTCGTGGCCGAGGCGGCCGAAGGTCGCGAACGCAATCTTCTGGTGCCGGTCTCCATTGATGACGCCAAACCACCGCTGATATTCCGGCAGATCCAAACCGCCGATCTCAGTAAATGGGACGGCAATTCTGCATCACCTGTCTTTCGCCAGCTGGTAAATGATATTCATCCGTTAATTGCAGAGTCTAAGAGGGATGAAACGCCCGCGCCACCGTCGCCGTCACCGCAAACGGTAGCCCCATCACAGCCCCCCCCAACCAGCGGAAAACATTTCAAATGGTATGCTTCGGCGGCGGCCGTCCTGATAGCGATCGGTCTTTTGGTTGCCTGGCCTTATATAAAGCCATGGTTTATTTCCGGCCAACCGCCAATTCCGTCTGCTCAAGTTACAGATTTCACGGCCGATCCCCCGCAAATCGAAGAAGGCGGGTCCACCACCCTCAGCTGGAAAACCCAAAATGCGCAGCAGGTAACCCTAAGCACGGAAGAAGATGCAGCGGGAGAAATCATCGCGCCGGCAGGCACCAAGATCGTGCGCCCGCAGGGTACCACGGTTTTCTTCCTGAAAGCAAAGGGAACAGATCCGGAAAAAAAAGTTGATGTCGCGCGCATAACCGTCACGGTTACGCCGCCGGCAGCCAAGCCGAATCCTCAAATTGTCGTATTCGAGGCTGACCGCAAGGTTCTTACCCGGGGCGACAGCACGGCGTTGCACTGGGAAACTGTCCATGCATCCCGCATCGAGCTGGACGATGCGACCGTAAACCCCAGCGGCGCGATAAAAATAAGGCCTGATCAAACCACGACCTATCGGCTGACCGCAATCAATGAATCCGGTAAATCCGACAGCGGCGCAATTACTATAACGGTCGAAGACCTGCCCCGGGACGAAATCGCCGAAATTCAGGAATTGCTTGTAACGCTGGGTTTTGGCGCCGGCACTGCTGATGGACTGCCGGGTCCGCGCACCCGGACAGCCATTGAGGCTTTTCAAAAGGAGTCCGGCTTGCCTGTAACCGGCCTGCCGTCACGGGATCTCGCTGAAAGGCTGCGGGAGACCCATGGGTCGGTTCCTGCCCCGCAAATTTTAGTATTCAAATCCGATAGACGAAAAATCGCACGGGGTGAAACGCTAAATTTGCGGTGGGAAACTGCCAATGCCGAAAAGGTAAGCTTGAACCCGCTGGGAAACGTCGAAGCATCCGGTGAGCGTCTGGTTCGACCCCCAGACACGACGGAATACGAACTGGTGGCGACCAACCGGGTCGGCAGATCGGTCCGCGAAACCATAGCGATTCAGGCTGAAGTTCCCCTGAAAATTGAATCTTTGACGGTCGACAGACCGCGCATCGGTCCGAACGACAAAACCGCCATCCAATGGCGGACATCCGGCGCCGAACGGGTCGAGTTGATTCCTTTCGGCGAAGTCAGCCCCACCGGCAGTAAAACCGTCTCGCCGGCTGAAACAACAACTTACATCCTCACCGCCTGGGGTTCAGAAAAGCAGGCAACCCGTCAAAAAGTTACCATCACCGTCGATGCTGCGACCGTGTCCGGCGGAACGATAATTCTTGCAGGTGGCGGGAAATATTTGGATGACAAACGGGTGATCTATGCGATCTTATATGGTGTTCCTTTAGATGGCATAGCAGCAAAACTATTCGGCAAGGTACAAACAATTTTTGAGTTTCCCCTGGGAAAGAATAAAATAGATGCAGCTAAATACAATTACGATGTAAAAAGGTCCAAAACGCTCATGGCGGAAGCCGGTCTTGTCAAAGGCATGGGTGCTTATATGTATTATACTGAGGACCTGACGAACCTGGCCCAGGTCGTTCAGAATTATCTCAAACGCATTGGGATTCAGGTTAAATCAAGGGCTTTAAGCCCGGTCACAGCCCGAAAAGCCGCCGAGAGTCAAATTGTAAAAACCGGACAGCCGACATTATTGCTGGAGTCGATAAAATAATAAAAATTTGGGAAATGCGGCACAAGGCCCTTAGGTCGTTATATCTGACAACATGTTGTCAGAAACTTAAGGTTTCACGTGTCAGGTTCAGGTGTCAGGTTCAGGTGTCAGCCCAGCTGCTCGCCGCCGAAGTTCACCCGCCTTGTATGGGCGGGCAGTATGATCAAGTAAGAAACTTTTCGGACCCCAAAAAAAATTCGAAAGTTTTAACCTGAGGCAATTTTGTTTGTGGGAGTGGTTTTTAACCACGATTACAGGTGTTGGCCCGACCGAATTGATCGCGGTTGGAAACCGCTCCCACAATATCTTTAAACTGTGCTTAGGTACAAAAGAAATTTCGTCTTCTATCAGACTGGCCGCTCCGCGGCCAGAGGCGGTGCTGACACGTGAAACCTGAAACCTGAAACCTGAAACCCATCCAAATGATTTTGAGCTAAATATGCTGCCCCAAGGGCACCATTTTCTGCAAGCTTGGCCTTGGAGGATGGCTAGTCCATCTTGCTCAATTCATAAACCCGGCGTATCAGGGAATAGCTTGCCAGGCTGTTTTGAAGGTCGGGGTGTTGCAGCCCCGCTTGGACGTGGTCGATGACGTCGCGCGCAGCTCGATAAGAAACCCGCGCTTTGTCCTGCTTTGCGGCTGCGGCATAAAAACTTCCCGTGGCAAAATGCGTTTTCCACAATTGGGTAGGATTGGAAATAACTTCAGCAATGCTTAAAGCCTGTTTAAAGGCCAACTCCGCATCACCCCATTGTTTGCGTGCAGCGGCAATCTCACCTTTCAACCGCCATGCTTTCAACAGATATTTACGCGAGCCGGTTCGGGTTGCTTCACCCAGACAGCGCTCGGCCAACTCATCCGCCCGGACAAAATCGCCGCGCGCCAGCCGGAGTTCTCCGTAGCTTGAAAAAAGATGCATTCGGTAACGCCATTTCATCCAATCGCTGGTTGCCGGATCATGCACCAGGCGATAGATCTCTTCGAAGATCTCCCGGGCGGATCCCAGATCGTTTTGCGCCAGGAGCGTATCGCCCAAATTGAGCTGGGCATTGGCAATGCCTTCAGGGTCTCCCCGTTGGCGGGCACCCTCGGCTGCCCTCTGGTTTAAGATAACGGCGCGCGGCAGGTCGCCGCATTCCAGGTAAAGCCACCCGAGGGTGTTCGTCATGCGGAGGTGATACACCTCGTCCCCGACCTTCTCGGTGAAAGCCAAGCCATCTTCCAGTGTAGTCAAGGCCTGATCGTAATCGCCATTTCCGGTCAGGGCAATGGCATACATAAAAAGGTTGTCGCAATAAGGCACCAGCAAATTGTGTTCTTGCGCGACCCGCAACCCCTGGCGCAGATAGCGGATACCGTCCGCAAATTCCCCCCGCCAATTTTTCAGGTGTCCTTTGAAACCTAATGCGAACGACTCATGGACGACATCCCCTACCGACTGGCTGATGGCCAGCGACCGGTCGATCCCCTCGCTGCCCTGATCGATGTGTCCTGTGATGGCGTGCACGGCGCCGCTGATAAAGTATCCGACGGCTTTGAGCGAATCGGTATCGATCTGTCGGGCAATCTCGATCGCCCGGCGCGCATAGGTCAAAGAACGATCGAATTCGTGAATCCACAAAGATGCATACCCCATGGAAATCAACGCCTGCCCTTCACTGATACGGTCGCCGCTCTGATGTGCAAGGGCAAGAGCACGTTCCCCCTCGCGTCGCGAGCGCTCGAAATCGCTTAAGAGAAGATATATTTCCGATTTGGCCTGGTGCATCGTAATGCGGGTTTTAAGGTCCACCGTGTCGCCGAGATGATCTGCGATTTTTAGAGCCTGGTCGTAAAAGTCAAGGGCTTCCCGGTTGGCAAAAGACTGGACGGCCTTTTGAGCTGCCTTGAGAAAATACTCCAGCGCTTTGTCCCCTTCATCCCCGTTGGCAAAATGGTAAGCGAGGATCTCATATTGCTCGGCGATGCGATCGGCATACAATTCCTCAATGGCTCGGGCAATCAGGCCATGCAGGCGGCGCCGCTGTCGGACCAGCAAAGAGTTGTAAGCGACGTCCTGGGTGAGGGCATGCTTGAACATGTAAGCCAATTCCGGAAAGATGTCCTTCTCATAAATCAGCTCGAGTGCTTTAAGTTTCTGCAAGCAGGATTCGGTTTGACCCCGGATTTCCGACAGACGGTCCAGCAGACGGTAAGTAAAGGTTCGACCGATGACGGCCGCCAGCTGGGGGGTTTTTTTGGGAGCCTCCTGCAGGCGGTCGATTCGGGCCATGATTACATCCTGGATGGTATCGGGAATCAGCACGTCATCCAGGGCCTTTGCCAGAATCCAGCTGTCTTCGGATCGCCGGATAACTCCGGTCTCGCGCAAGGTCTTGACGACCTCTTCCACAAAAAAAGGATTTCCTTCTGCTTTGCGGACGATCAATGTCTGCAATGCCTGCGGAAGTCTGTCGGCCGATAGAATAGATGCGGCCATCTTCACACTGTCCAGCGAAGAAAGGTTGTCCAGCGCAATTCGCGATTGAAAGGTCCGATCTTCGATAGGATTGATGTAGCCGGGACGGTAGGTAAATATACACAGAACCCGCCCGGCGGGCGTGATCTTCATGGGCGATGGGAGCTCCGAACAACGCCATGAATCCGTCGCCTAAAAACTGATTGATGGTTCCCTCGTAACGGTGAATCTCGGCTAAGGCCAGCTCGAAAAATTGATTTAACAGTGAATGCATCTCCTCGGATCCCACCCGGTTTGCCAGCGCGGTGGAATTGGCAATATCGCAAAAAAATGCCGTCACCTGTTTGCGCTCACCTTCCAGGGCGATCTTGGACTGTAAAATTTTATCGGCCAGGTGTTTGGGGGTATATAAGCTGGGGGAGCTGAATTTGGATTCCGGGCGTGAAGCAGCGTCGGCAAGCTGCAGACCGCAACCGCCGCAGAAATTCTCGCCGGGTTCATTAGAGAACCCGCAGGAGCGGCAGGTAACGCTCAAAGACGCCCCGCACTCCGCACAAAATCGTCTTTCTATGCGATTTTCAGTGTGGCATTGCGGGCATTGCATATGAAAACCTTTGGGTTAAGTGCTCCGTTTCGTAACTGTTATACTGCTGCGATGCTCAAAACATACCAGACAAATAAACATTTATATCAATGATGTCAAAGACAGAAAACCTTTAATTCGCTAAGATATGTATTAGTTTGTAAAGGTCGTCATTTCTATCAGAATAACAATAGAACATAAGAAAAACCGGGAAGGTAACGTGCCGTACCAAAACGCGTATAACACGAAGCGCAATGTCGTACTGCTTTCATTGAGCCAGGCGGTGCTCATAACAGGCTCGTCCCTCTTGCTGGTGTCATCTGCCATAGTCGGCCTGGCTTTAGCCGGTCATAAATCGCTGGCGACCCTGCCGCTGGCGCTATTATTTTTAGCCCAGATGGCAACCACCATTCCCGCTTCCCTGTATATGGCAAGAGTGGGTCGCCGGTTGGGCTTTATGACCAGTTCCCTGTTTGGACTGGCCGGCGCCGCGGTGGCAACCGGCGGGGTTTTCAAAGCCGAATTCAGCATATTTTGCATCGGCACCACCTTAATTGGGGTGTTTAACGGATTTGGGCAGTATTATCGGTTTACCGCGGCAGAGGTTGCCACAGATGACTATCGCAGTCGCGCTATCTCATATGTGCTGGCCGGTGGGATTATTGCAGCATTTGCGGGACCGAATTTGGCCAACTGGTCCAGACATTTGCTGCCTGAAGATTTTGCCGGCAGCTATGCCAATCTGATAGGCCTTTATCTGTTGGCCTTCGGGTTGGCATCTTTTCTGCGGATTCCAAAGCCGGCGGCGGTTTCCATGTCTCAGGGCGGCCGGCCGTTAAGCGTTATCGCCCGCCAGCCGGCCTATCTGGTGGCCGTTGCCAGCGCCATGGTCGGCTATGGTGTCATGAATTTCATCATGATCGCCACGCCGCTTGCCATGCAGGGGTATGCGCATGCGTTTTCAGATACAGCTTTTGTTATCCAGTGGCATGTATTCGGGATGTTTATTCCGTCTTTTTTCACCGGCCATTTAATTAGGCGGTTCGGCCCATCCAATATCATGCTGACGGGAATTTTACTGCTGGGTTTGTGTGTCTGGATAAATTTTATCGGAACAACCGTCGCCCATTTCTGGGGCGCACTGCTTTTATTGGGCCTAGGCTGGAATTTTCTGTTCGTCGGCGCAACCACGTTACTTACCGAGACCTATACGCTGAATGAAAAGGCAAAAGCTCAAGCCCTGAACGACTTTTTGGTGTTTGGAACCGTCACCCTCACATCCTTCAGTTCCGGTGCGGTCCAGCATGCCCTGGGATGGCAAATTATTAATATTGCGGTCATTCCATTCCTGGTGCTTGTGGGAATTGCCAACCTGTGGCTGCGAAGTAAACCGCAGATACCTGTTTCAGATTTACGGTGAAAATAATAATTTTTTATCTAATAAATCGTTTCTTTCAAGAAAGGAGATTTTCATGGTTGAAAAAATAAGTCGCGAAATACGTTTGAAAAACCGCCCGGTTGGATTACCGGATGAAAGTGATTTTGAGCTTGCGGAAGTGGTAGTTCCACCCGTCGGCAACGGTGAGATTCTTGTCCAAAATCTCTACATGTCGGTCGATCCATACATGCGCGGACGCATGGTGGACAGCAAAAGCTACGTGCCGCCGTTTCAAATCGGCCATCCGCTTGACGGCGCCAGTGTCGGCCGGGTAATCCAATCAAATGCCGATCCGTTTCAGGTGGGTGATTTTGTCTTGAGCCAGATGGGTTGGCGCGAATATTTTGTGTCCGGCGGGAAGGGGCTCATCAAAGTCGACCCGGCGATAGCCCCGGTTCAGGCGTATCTGGGAACCCTCGGCATGCCTGGACTGACGGCCTATGTTGGACTGCTTGACATCGGCAAACCCAAAGCGGGGGAGACGGTGTTTGTTTCAGCGGCCTCGGGTGCCGTCGGATCGATTGTCTGCCAGATTGCCAAACTCAAAGGATGCTATACGGTTGGAAGCGCAGGGTCTGATGAGAAAGTTGCCTGGCTGTTGGAGGAAGCCGGTGTGGATGTTGCCTTCAACTATAAAAAAACGAAAAACATCATCACCGAAGTCGGCAATAAATGCCCCAAAGGCATCGACGTCTATTTTGAAAATGTCGGAGGGGTGCACCTCCAGGCAGCCCTTGAACACATGAACACCTTTGGCCGCATCGTGATGTGCGGTTCAATCTCCGGGTACAATGCTACCAAACCGATCCCGGGACCTCCCAATTTGTTTTACGTTACGTCCAAACAGCTGACGCTGCAAGGTTTTATCATCCGTGAACATCTGCCCAAATTACCGCAATTTTACGCTGACATGGCAAAATGGATTGCCGAAGGTAAAATCAAATGGAAAGAGACCATCGTCGAAGGTTTGGAAAATGCACCCCGGGCGTTTATTGGCCTTTTCAAAGGTGAAAATATTGGTAAAATGATAGTCAAAGTCGGCGATTAGGGTTTAATGGATTCGTTGACTGGTTGAATGGACTGTTAGTCAAAGAGCGTTGAATTAACTAAAAGATTGATTTTATGCTGGTAGTTGTTGCCATATTAGGCCTTATTCTTTCGATAGTTATGATTTATCCGGAAGAATCCGCCGCTGGTTTAAACCCGGAGAAGGAGAAGGGCTTATCGAATTCTCCGGGTACGGCAGATTTTCCGATGACCGCAGTTGATGAATTTATAAAGGGGCAATCCGAAGACCATTCAACGCGCTGGTTTTATAGTGATACGCCGGGAAAGCTTAAGGGCGTTGCCTTGGTGATTCACGGTCTGAATTTGCAGCCCGACAGGATGCAGCCCATTATATCAAAGCTGACCGAATCCGGGATCGATGTCCTGGCATTATCCCTGCGCGGGCATGGAGAAAATTATACCCACGGCAGGGGTACCGCTGAAGATCAGGCAAGATTGGATGCTTTTAAAAGCGTATCATATCAGTTGTGGATGAATGAAGCCTACCTGGCTTATTTGCAGCTTAAAGAAAGGGGCCAAGAAAAGGGGATTCCGCTTTTTCTCACCGCATTTTCTTTAGGCGGTTTGATCGGATTGGAGCTGTTTGCTTCCAATCCGGACGTCCGGTTTGATAAGTTAGTCCTTTTTGCGCCGGCCATAAGACTGCACGCCAAGATTTATCTCGAACGCCTGTTATCCCCCTTCCCGCGATTGGTGATACCGAGCATGGCCCCTAAAACCTATCTTGCCAATAAGAAGGGAACTCCCATAGCAGCCTACAACGCATTGTTCGACGGCCTTGACCGATTCAACAAAAATGCCGGTAAAAAATTAAACGTCCCCACCCTGGTTTTCATCGACCAGCAGGACGAATTTATACCAATTCGGAAAATAGAGGAACTGGTGGAAGATCAAAGATGGGATCAATGGCAATTTTACATTGTCGAAAAAGAGGATTCCGCCCGGGATGAAACTTTTTATCATCACATCATCGATGCGTCTTCCACAGGAGAAACCGTCTGGCAGGATATGATGAAGGCCGCTGTGAACCATTTGTTGAATCATAAATTTCAGTAGACATACCGTTAATTCTATGAAAACGTCAATAATTTGTCGAATAAACCCCTCCGGCAGCTCACCACTTAAAATAAACGGGTTGCTTTTCACTTCAGCCATTTGCCCTTCTTTAAGCAAAACTCATTACATATGTCTCACCGAAAATATCCTCAAAATCAATATTTCATTCGCATATGATGCGCTGGAGCCTTGAACAGTAAGGATTGATCGGATGCACTGCCTTCCGTCGCATGACACGTGAGGATTTGATCTTAATAAGATCGTATTTTTTTCGAATCTATCGATGTATACCAAAGGCATCCCGATCCCCTAAGCGCTAACTGGCACAAATATTGCTGGCTATAAATGTAGAAAACTGCATGCCTATTTCCGCGAAAGACAAGCATTGACCGTGTAGTTCAGGCGGACTCTCAGCAACCTTTTAATCGAGTATCGCTTAATTAGGATAATCGCTCGCGCAGGAGGTGATCATCGTGCAGCTCGGCGAAGTGTGTTTTTGTAAGCGGGATATTATTTCCGTCTGCGCAGCCGGTGGCCGGGAGCAGCAAAAAAATTGCCGTTTCTATCAAAAGTCGACCTATAAAAACGCCTGTATGTATTTTGTTTTTGATGCATACTGCGATTGTATCGAAGCACAACGCAACACCAAAATTGTCTGATTGGCTAATCATTCCAATCCGCCGGGGATGTGAGCTGCCCCAGCACCGCCCGTCTTATCCAATCCAAACCCTGGATCGCAAGCCAGCTGCGGATATAGTCCGAATCCTGATAGTTGCGTCCCGCCCTGGCCAGCCGCATATCTCCCGGTCCGTAAAGAGCCATAAAGGTCGAATTATCGTGGAAAGGGCCGATCAGCGCAAAACCGACGCCGTCGGGCGGGGCGGCGAACTGCGCCAGGCCCATGGCATACGTGCTGAAATCCCCGTCCCGTGCATCAGCTTGAGACGCCAAGCCGGCCTTTTGCAATGCTGCCGACACGTCGATTGTGTGCAGATCGGCCGTGATCAAATCGCCGAATCCGGCATCGATCAGGTCCCGGGTCAGGAGGCCGCCGGTAAGGGTATCGACCACGCCTAACTGTAAATTCTTTTTTGATAACAACCGCCCGATGACTTCAGGCACGGTTTCTTTTCCCACGCCGTAGATGGCGACGCCAAGCCGCTGCCGAACTTCGGCTTCAAGGGAGGCGATGAGGGTGTCGGCTTGCGCCTCCGTATCGGCCTTGACCGTGATACGGACATCGGTTTGACCTGCATGGGCGGCCAACCCGATGGTCGGGTTATTCGCGGTCATCAAATCACCGATCACCCGATCGACGTTGCTTTCGCCCACGGCACAGGTCTTCAAGATTCGGATCTTGGTGACCTTGGCCCCTCCCATTCTCTCGACAAGCAGCGGAATCACTTTTTTACTCAGCATATACTCCAGCTCACGCGGGACCCCGGGCAGAGAAATGACAATACCGCGTCCCCGGATATCGTCACAAAGAAAGCAAGGCGCCGTGCCAACCGGGTTGTACAAAGGCAGGGCGCCGTCCGGAATATACGCCTGGCGCTTATTGTTTTCAGCCATTTCACGGCCGAAACTGCGAAAACGGGCTGCGATTTGCGCTTCCAGATCGGTGCTGTAAATCAGCTTGCGGCCGGTGGCATTGGCGACGGCCTGGCGCGTCATGTCATCGACGGTCGGCCCGATCCCGCCTGAAGTTATGATCACATCCGAGCGATCCAAAGCCAAATTGAGTACCTGCGTAATTCGGGCTTCGTTGTCGCCGACGGTCGTTTTGTAATAAAGGTCAAGTCCGATTTCGCGCAATGCTTTGGCCAATCGGTTGGCGTTGGTATCAACCAGTTCCCCCAGCAAAAGCTCCGTTCCGATCATCACAATTTCTGCATGCATTAATGGCCTCCAAATTTGCAAACATGTTTTGTTCCGAATCTACTATTATAATGCATAATTGCATAGGAAATCAGGTCCCCTTCTAAAAAAAATGATTTTCCAACTCATTGGCCGCAATTTCGGCAGTCCGTCCAACCCGCATGCAAGAGAAATTCCGGTTCGTAGAACCGGGAAAGCACCAAAACCACATTCACGGTCGGTCAGGAGCGCTTGAACTTAGCGCTTGTTACTGCCGGAATGTTATCCATGTTGACAGACAACACCCTTCCTGGCATAGTCGGACCTTCAAAAAGAGGAGCTGTTAACTTCGAAAGACGCGGTACCTGTCAAAGGTACTGGGGAGGCGCATCATGAGTCAGCAGCCGGACAAAATCATCTGCTCCATGGTACGGGTGGGCAAATATTACAACAAGAAGCCTGTTTTGCAGGATATTTCACTGTCATACTTTTACGGCGCCAAAATCGGGGTCCTGGGACTCAACGGATCCGGCAAAAGTTCGTTTCTGCGCATCATGGCCGGCGAGGACACCGAATTCAACGGCGAAATGATCATGTCCCCCGGATACACGGTCGGGTACCTTGAGCAGGAGCCGGTCCTGGACGAAAGCAAGACCGTGCGGGAAATCGTGGAGCAAGGGGTCCAGGAAACCGTAGACTTGCTGGAAGAATTCAACCGGATCAACGCACAATTTGCCGAACCCATGTCCGAGGAGGAGATGAACCGCTTGATCGAACGGCAGGGGGAGGTCCAGGAGAAACTGGACGCCCTGGATGCATGGGACTTGGACTCCCGGCTGGAGATGGCCATGGATGCCCTGCGCTGCCAGGAAGGCGAAACGCCGGTCAAGATCCTCTCCGGTGGTGAACGGCGCCGGGCGGCGCTGTGCCGCCTGCTGCTGCGGCGACCCGACATTCTGCTGCTGGACGAGCCCACCAATCATCTGGACGCCGAGACGGTTGCCTGGCTCGAGCATCATTTGCAGCAGTACCCGGGGACGGTCATCGCCGTCACCCATGACCGCTACTTCCTCGACAATGTGGCCGGATGGATCCTGGAACTTGACCAGGGTCGGGGCATCCCATGGAAAGGCAACTACTCTTCGTGGCTGGAACAAAAGCAGGAGCGTCTGCGGCAGGAAGAAAGCGCGCAGAGCCAGCGCCGCAAAACGCTGCAGCGGGAGCTGGAGTGGATCCAAATGACCCCGAAGGCCCGGCAGACCAAGTCCCGAGCCCGCATCAAGGCCTACGAAAGACTGCTGTCCCATGAAAGCGCGGCACGGGCCAAAGAACTCGAAATCTACATTCCTCCGGGGCCGCGCCTGGGTGACGTGGTGGTTGAGGCCGAAACCGTAACCAAAGGCTACGGAAACCAGCTGCTGATGGAGAACCTGGACTTTTCACTGCCGCCGGGCGGAATCGTCGGCGTGATCGGACCCAACGGCGCCGGCAAGACCACGCTGTTTCAAATGATCACCGGGCAGGAGACCCCGGATTCAGGCCGGTTCAACACCGGGGAAACCGTGCGCTTGGCTTATGTCGATCAGTCCCGCCAAAGCCTGGATTCCGCAAAAACCGTCTGGCAGGTCATATCCGGGGGCGACGACATGATTGTGCTGGGCGGGATCACCGTCAAGTCCCGGGCCTATGCGGCTCGTTTCAATTTCACCGGCACGGACCAGCAGAAAAAAGTGGGCATGCTCTCCGGCGGCGAGCGCAACCGCGTTCACCTGGCCTGCATGCTCAAGGAAGGCGCCAACGTGATTCTGCTGGACGAACCCACCAACGATCTTGACGTCAACACCATGCGGGCCCTGGAAGAGGCCCTGGAAAACTTTGCGGGCTGTGCCGTGGTAATCAGCCACGACCGGTGGTTTCTGGACCGTATTGCCACCCACATCCTGGCCTTCGATGGGGAAAGTCGGGTGGTCTGGTTCGAAGGAAATTATTCGGACTACGAGGCGGACCGCAAACGGAGGCTGGGCGCCGAGGCAGATCGCCCCCACCGGATCAAATACCGCCAGCTGACGCGAGGTTGAGCTGACTCGACCCCCGGCCGCGCGCCGCAACGAATTCGCGAAACGCGATTCAGCGCAGCGCCGATCGCGGTGCCTTGCCGGCCAGCGGATTGTAGAGCTTCATGATGGCGAATTTCATCACGTCCAAGGTCTTCATGTCCGTGATGATGCCCAGCAGCTTGTCTTCGGCTTCCGGCGGCAGCACGCAGGCGTTGGTCGAATCGAAATTCAACCCGGGAAAACCTTTGACGAGCTTCTTCTGGTCTTTCTGGCTCATCGCCACTTGTACAGCTTTTTTCCCGTCAATCTCGACAATCTTGTCCGCCAAGCCGGCGTCCTGAATTTTCTTCATTTTCTCGTCTTTCAGAAAAACGTTGATGGTGTAGTCTCCCATGCGAGTACCTCCCTTTAGACTTTTGTTTTTTTCCTTATGGCTCCTAAACACGTCGCTACAAAATGAGTTGATATTTATTCGAGACCAAGGCGTAAGTCAAGTGCCAAGTCAAACAAAACGGATCGGATCGGCACTCGAATTGTTTTCACTCGATTGGGTTGAACCGGCGGGTTTCCGGGTCGATTTTCGGCATTTACGGAATGTTGCTGACAAATTAAGCATTTGAGGGACTTAGGCAATTCGGTCAGTCCTCAGGGAACTCAGCGCCTCAGCCTTTAGCTCGCGAACAACGTCGGAATCCGGATTGATCCGCAGCAACTGGTCGGATAATTCGAGGGCCCACTGGTAATTTTTTTTTGCAACAGCCTGTTTGGCGTGTTCAATCAATTTTTGCTCACTTCCCGCCAGCTCGACGAACCGTTTGGCCCGCTCATCCGGAGACAGCGGGAAAAGATCGGTGGCATTACCGCCGAACCAGCCGAGGTAACCGTCAAATATGGCCCGCCGATAGGTTGTCTCCCGGGTAATACTCGCTATCCGTTTCAGATAATAAAGCGTACTTTCATGGGAATATACTTCGGGGGTATCATTGCCGGCCATAACGGCGGCGCCCTGGGTATGATCCGAATGGTAGTGCGTGTATATAATGGCCCTGACCGGTTTGGCGGTAATTTTGTTAAAAGCGGCTTTCACCGGAGCAGCGGCTTCCGCACTTTCCATGGCATCCAAAATGACAACCCCATCACGGCCTTCAAGCAAAATCGAGTTGGCAAGCCCAAACCCGACGGCAACATAAACCCCGTCGGTGACTTTGATAACCGCCTGTTTGAACTCCGCGGAATGGGCGGCCAGATCCGGATCGCTTCCGACTTCAAGAGGTTGCGGCGGTTGAGATTGTGAGCAGGCAGAAAAAATGACTAAGCCTATAATACCGCATAGTAAATGCGGCCGGAGTAAGTATGTTTTCATGATCGTTCCTGATGGCTTTCTCCAATAACCAATTAAAGAGCATTGCTGGATCGTTCTTTCCTTTTCAAGCCAGATAGTCCTGTCTGTTCAGCCGTCCCCGAATTTCATGACCCCTCAAAAAGTTTTTCACGTTTTCCAAAGCGCTTCGGGTTGCGTTCGTCATGGCCCCCGGTACGTGATCGGCGCAATGCGGTGAGCCGATGATGTTCGGCAATTCGAAAAAAGGATATTCAAGCTTGAATGATCCCGGCTCGACTGGTTCCGACCACCAGGTGTCGATCCCGGCCCGAAATTCAGGATGTGATTTCAGATGTTCGTAAAGCGCCTTTTGATTGACAACATCGCCCCGGCCGACATTGATCAGAATGGCGTCTTCCTTCATCCACGCCAGCTCTTTTTTTCCGATCATATCCCGGGTGGCGCGGGTCAGCGGAGTAGCCAGGACCACCACATCAGATGCTTCCAAAAC
>Ga0307426_1000362_pt1 | contig 31188 bp, 32 predicted proteins | sample SalMarWE160340MG_FD_202165 | JGI IMG/M metagenome (GOLD analysis project Ga0307426, IMG submission 202165) | Salt marsh sediment microbial communities from the Plum Island Ecosystem LTER, Massachusetts, United States - WE1603-40 | ecosystem: Environmental > Aquatic > Marine > Intertidal zone >...
TTCCTCTTGGACCCGCATGGTAAGTTCCCCATGGGCCATAACCCACAGCTACTCCTTCGATGTAAAGCTGAAAGCCCAATTTTTCCTTTGGTGCTGCTTGCACTGGTATGACTGTTACTATTTGAGTTGCCAACAAAACTACAGCTAACGCTAAAACTACCGCCAGAACTTTCCTTTCTACTTTCTTCACCTCCTCCTAAGCTAAAAAGAAAGCAATCTACATTGTCTCAGTTACGTTCTTAAATTTATGTAGAAGTAAGTTATAGAAGACAGAAGCAAAAGTTCCACTTCACAGCGAGCGTGCCCACTACCACAAAACTCGATTAAAAAAAGAGGTTATTTTGGTATTTTGAAGTGGCTGTTCTTTCCAGCACTCACGTATTCCCCTCCTAGGTTTCTGACTACCGCAGCGACTTCTGCAAACCTTTCTGATCCCAAAAACTCTTTTGGCGTTATCATTATTATGTCGCCTTCATCTTCGAAAATTAGTAAAGGTTCCAAGTCTTTGGGGAAAGCCACTTTTATGCTGCTCAAGGTTACGGTTTTGGTTTCGGTTTCCGGTGCCGGATGCTCTCTCACGGTTACGGAGAGGACTGCGCCACAGTGAGGACATTTAAACTCTGTCATTTCTTAATCACTTCTTTTTCCTTGTCGGTGACAAGTTCTGAATCCCAACTCTGATATTTTGCGATTCGTATTTAATCTTTTCAGAAATAACTCGACACTCAGTCAATTTGGTTCTGGAAAGCCCAATAATCCGCGTTTTTCTGTATCCAGCCTATTATCGCTTTCTGGTTAGCTTCTATTTTCGCTAAACGCTGTTCAACACTCATTATTTTATACCATCCATTAATTGCCTAACTCTCATTTGCTCCCGTAAACTCCCTTTCCCATTGTTACAGATACGCTCCACTTTATACGAGTAAGTAATAATGTAGTCTCCGTCTATGTCAGTGGCAAACTCGGGAACCCTATGGTAAGACGCGGAGCCGTTAGCAACTGTCACAGAGATTGTTTTCTGTATGTCCTTTATCACTTCGGTTTTCAAGTGAAGTTTACTCTGTTTTCTACGCTTTTTCATCTTTCTAGTCCTCCAATCAATAAATAAACAGGTTCCTTAGGCGTATGCGCTACTAATTGCTGAAACGCTCCGCTTGCAGCGTCCACTTGATCGTCATGCGCTCCCATCGGAAAAGCCTCAAGTTCATCTAGGAAAGCGGTTATCCATGTCCCGTTTAACAGATACACGTTTCCCGCTGCAACCGCGCTGCTAAAGGGAGCTGCACGTTCACTTTTAGAGCCTGTGGTTTTTACACCGTGAAAAACGAAGCCTTTAAGCACCATTCGCGCGCGCTACAAACCCAAACCCAAACCCAAACAGAAAACTCTTTGGAAACAGCATACCATTAGTTATACAGTTAACAACCCCTCAAGTCTTGAAACACGGGACTTTGTTATTGTCTTTCTACAACCACATATGTTTAAGAGAGCTTGAACCAGTTTATGTAGTGTTTAGGTGTAAGATATGAAAGAAAAAGAGCCTCATCAGCCTCACACTTTGGGAGCGAAGTCATCTCAAGAGATACCCGTGAGGGGAGTGGAACCAAGCCAGATTCCTTGTCCAGTCTGTGGCAAAACCTTCAAAACCAACTCGGAGATGGAGAGACACAGAGATACAACACACCATGAAACAAGAGGACACGAGTATTAACCACTAACCCACCCGAATAGTAGATGAAAAACGTCTGGGCAAGGCACATTAGCAGAGAGAAAATGCCCTTATCTGCGCTAAGATGCTCTATTTCCCTTCGGTAAGTTAAAAATTTCGAGCGGTTGATTTTTGGGCTACATTTCTGAACCTTAAGAAAAGTGTATTACTTGATAACCGCAAAAAAACGCGAACCAAGTATTATTTCTTTTGCAGTTTTTCTTTATCAACTTTCTTTTTCGGAAACCAGGCTCTTGTCTCTATGATATCTAGCATTTTCTCTGCATCCAAAGGCACGCCCCCCTCCAAGAATGGTTTTTTCCAAATAAAAGATTTTCCTGTTTCAGGATGTTTTTCCAGAAACAGCGGTTCAACATTTTAACTAAATTGCTCCATATCTGCTATAGCATCACAGTATTGAGGACATACATCAAGCCATTGAGGAAGTCTGTCAGCATGCATGGGAGGACGCGCAGTTAATTCCGCTATTTGCACGTCTGATTCTTCAGCTTTGATTATGGTTAGCTTAGTTACCTTTGGGTCAATGCTCCATGCTCTTGAACGCCAATTCTTTACTGCTTTGCCTTTTCTATGTAAAAATTTCATTTGAAGCCCTCTCCTTTCTCTGCTAAAATACCCTATTTGCAGCATGGTTTTAAAGGAGTATTTCAAAATCGCAATATATCCGATATTGAGAAATGCGATTTACAGAAAACACGGCCTCACTCAAACTAACCAAAATTGGGGAGAAAATAAATATCAAGATTACGAATTGTGGGAAGACTAATTATAGATACTTGAATAGCGTCGCAAGTAATTAACAATTAATGGGTTTCTTTACAGCGTAATTGTAAACTGTCTTTGGCTTTCCTAATCAACTCAAAATCATCAGAAAGACGCGGGAAGTTCCTTTTTATGCGGAGCTTGAGCATTCGGTCTTCTATTTTCTTGCCATCTTGTAAGAATTGACTTAGCTTGCGTTCTCTCTCGCTGAGTATTGCTTTATGCATTGTTGCCACCATTAATACGTATCTAAATCAGATATAGCGCGCGCTAACGTATCATATTAAGTTACGGAGAACCTAAAATGGAAAATCAAGAAAGTGACGCCCTTTCTTTTGGCAGGGATTTTCTTTTCGAAAAAGAAAAGTCCTGTGGGTTCGAATCCCACCCTCTGCACCAAACGCTACAATGCGTTTAAATTTCGATTCTTGGTTCCGAGATTTAGTTTTCACTAAAACAAGTTCCTAGCTCCAGTAGAATTCGGGGAACATAGACGCATAAAAGACGAAATGCACTATCAAGAACACAAAAAACATGGTGCTCAGCACTATTGCTTTCGTCTTGATAGACGCTGCGGTTTTATATGATAATAGTCCAAAGAAGAACACGTATAGGTCATTCGCAATGACGTAAATGGGGATTGTGCCTGCCCGTGCTGGGTAAGATGTTCTGCGTTGTTCATGAAAGGAATTAAAGCGCCGACAGCAAAGAATATACCAAGCGCTAAAATCTGCAGAAACAGCCTGCCCTTTTTTCCGCCATAGTCAAACAACTTGAACGTAAGAAAAAGCCCAAACGCCGCCGCAGAACCGTTGAGGATATGCCCCCACACTGAAAAGCCTGTTGGCATGTTAGGTCCGTAGGGTTGGAAGTTTAGACCGTAGATTATTGACAGCAGTCTATCAATAACCATGAAAGATAAATAGAAAATGCCAATTATCAACAACAGAGAAACTACGGTTTCTTTTCTTGGAGCAGGAACCATGAAGCTATGTTATGCAAACGTTTTATAAAATTGTTCACAGTTTTGCAAACAGCTCACTTTGGCAGAAGAGACGTGCGCGCGCGCCAACGAGGAGAAATTTTACGTTTTCTCTGCAGCATGACTTGTCATAGTTGCTTTTGCACACAGCCTTATCCAAAAGATACTGACGATGTAGCCCTCAAGCAGCATGTGCGGGGTTTTGATTACGGCTTTGCTTTTTCTTTTTTCAGCGTTGCAATAAAGCAGTCTTTGTGATATATCTTCCCGTAGTTTTCAGGTGCAACGTAAGAAGTAGCTTCCGACCATTTCCACATTTGACCCCGCGTGGGGTATTTTCCAACTAAAATGAATTCTTCAAATGTTTTTACGGGTTTGCCGCAGTACGCGCAGTTCATGCTTGAACACACTTCTCTGCGTTGGTTGTTGGTTTCAAAATAAAAGTTTTTGGCTCTAGCTTAGAAAAAAAGACCATGCAAATTTGTTTAAGTTCACTTGACTGGCAGGTAGCTTGTTCTCACAGAGCAATATCGTAGCATAACATGGTGGAGATGGACAAAACATATAATTGCAGAAGCCTCATTTTCTCAGCGGTTAATCGTTGGGTGCAGAAACCAAATGGAATCACCGAAGCCGAAAATAACTCTCAAGACTCTGCTATTTCCACTGGTAGGTTTAGTTGCTTTCTTTGCGTACATCTACCTTTTTCAAGTAGACATCTTGGGCATAATCGCCACGCTACAACGCGCTGACCCGCTTCCCTACGCCTTAGCAGCGGCACTTAGCTTAGTAGAAGTGCTGTTTTTCTCGGTGTCATGGCGTGTCCTTGTCAATTTCCTCATGATTAAATTGTCCGTCGTAAGGTCCTACCTTTTCGTCTGGTACGGAATTTTCGTGGACATTCTGGTCCCTGCGGAATCTGTGAGCGGCGAAGCCCTGCGCTTGTACTTGGTCACCAAAGAACAAGGCGAAAGCACGTTCGGACGCGTTGTAGCGTCGCTTGTCACTCACAGAATCTTGGGTATGAGCATGAACGTCGGAGTGCTAATTCTGGGTATGGCACTGCTTTTCACTGAAACAACGATTAACCCGTTGATTTTCAACTTAATCCTGTTTCTCGCCTTCGGAATCACCCTCACCCTTCTCTTAATCATGCTTTTCTCCTTCAAAGAACAATGGAGCCTAAAAGTGATTGATTGGCTGGTGCGGGCGGGAAAATTTATCAGCCGAGGAAGGTGGCAAGGGAAGCTAACTAAAATCAAGGAAGACGCTTGTGAGATAGCTAAAAGCTTTCATGATTCAATGAAAGAATTCAAGCATAATCCGAAGGCGCTTGTTTTTTCCCTGTTTTATCTCGCGATAACCTGGGTTCTCAGCTTAAGCATACCGTACTTGGTTTTCATGTCATTGCGGTTTCCTGTCTCCTGGAGCGTGATTCTCATAACCGCAACCATTGTTTTAGCCGTCAAATCTATACCCCTCGGCGTTCCCTTTGAGGTGGGACTTCCAGAGATAACCATGACAACCCTGTACACTTCGCTAGGCGTCCCAGCGGGAATAAGCGCCACAGCAACCATACTGACCAGGCTGATAACTCTTTGGCTCAGATTCTTCGCAGGCTTTATAGCACAGCAGTGGCTCGAACTGAAGCCAGTTTTAGCTCCATCCAGCAACACACCTGTGGAAAAAACCTAATTACTCTTTCATCTTCTTTTTTCGTGATAGGCGCATGGACATAAAAATTGAACACTTATCAATCAGACATTTAGGCGAGCTTTACGAAATGGAAAAACAGTGTTTTGAACAAGAAGCGTTCACAAAACAACAATTAGCCTATTTGCTAACCGATTACAACGCCATCGGATTAGCCGCACTGGTGAACGGTGAAATAGCGGGTTTTGCAATAGCACGAGTGGACTTCAGAAGAAACGAGCAGTTCGGACACATACTCACGGTGGAAGTAACACCTGCATGCCGCTGCAGGGGAATAGCGCAAAAACTTCTCCATGAAGTTGAAATTTTACTTAGGGAAAGAGGCGTCAAAGAATGCCGCTTAGAAGTTCGAGAAGATAACTTTGCCGCATTAAGCCTTTACCGAAAACTAGAATACAAGAAGGCAGGCAGACTTGAAAAACACTATGGAGACACTGACGGCATATATCTTAAAAAAATCTTGCAATAGCCGCCTTATAAGCCAGAAATTCACTTTTAACAAGCTCATTTGCCAAGTCGCGTCAAGAAACACAGCAAAACCTCAAAAGTACAGCAGAAAATCGCCTTCACTATACCCTGCTTACGTTTTAGGAAATAACGTTTAAAAATGTTGATGCGGATAGACTATGCTGGTGGGGAATATGGGGGATTTACCGCGACGAAAAGCAAAGGAGCAGACTCTCGTTCGAACCATCGTTGTTTTGATACGCAACACCACTTGGCGATGCGGTAAAGTTGAAAAGTCTATCGTTCGACACCTCTACAAGCGGAACAGACACTTTGGGAAGCCAGGAGCATCAATCCGAGACATCATGCAGAACCTGAATATCACGGGCGCCAAGAAAGACGAGTGCATAGACGCTATCAAGCGTTTGGAAAAAAGAAATATAGTTAAAATACTGCCGTTGTAACCGTGCAGTTACAGTTTCACTTGTTTCACTTTCTTCACTTTTTCAAGTGTTTACTCAACAAGCTGTTTAGCGCTCGCAACCCATTTGTTAACAGTTTTCGGGGAAATCTTCAGTTTCTTCGCGACCGTTTTTGCTGAGGCTTTGGCTAGGTCATCGACGCTGTTTATGCCTAAAGCCTTCAGCTGTGTGGCTCTTTTTTCGCCTATGCCTTTCACCTGCGTGAGGTCCAATGTTGCAGCAGTAGACGTTGCCTTTGCTGGCGCCGTTTGCATCGCGGGTTTTTCCATTGGAGCTTCAGTTTTTTCTTCTTTTGGCGCTTCCATGGTTGTTGCCGGCTGAGTTCCAGATATGGTTTCTTGGTGAACTGGCATTGCTGGCTGGCAAGCTTGTGCTTCAGTTTTTGGTCTTTGAGAGTAGCCCAAGCCTATTGAAAAGAGTCCTAGCACGACTGATGCAACGACCCAGATGCTTTTTGTTTCTATTGTTTCCATGCCGACTGGTGCGACAAAAGGCACTACTGTTATGATTAGGAGCACAGCAGCTAACACGTATAACGCATAATCTAAACGCATGTTCATAACCTACCTCTCTAATGTTCTGTGAGGACGGCTTAAATAATTTTCTCCCTTACTCGAGGCTTCCAGAAAAACATGGCTTTTCATCGCCTATTTAGGAGTTTATCTTCAGAAGGAGGCTCCTTTATTAAATCGTGCTTCATGAGAAGCTCTGTTGACTGCCGCGCGTTCTGAATTATAGCTGAAGCTCGCTGGTACAATTCTTGCTTGCTGGGCTTTACGCGTGCTACTCCCTGCTCGATTGATTTAAGAGCGCAGGCAACAGCTTCTCTGGGGAAAACTTCCCATTCCTCCATTCGCGGAAGAATATCATGTTCGTGCATGCCTCTTTCCTCAGCGAACTTTGCCAGTTCCTGAGCTGCAGCGATGCACATATCATCGCTAACGGTCTTCGCCTTCACGTCTAAAACTCCGCGGAAGATCGCTGGAAAACCCAGGCTGTTGTTAACTTGATTAGGGAAGTCGCTTCTGCCTGTTGCCACAATCCGCGCTCCTGCGGCTTCCGCTTCCCAAGGCCATATTTCAGGGATGGGATTGGCGCAGGCGAAAACCACGGCGTTATCCGCCATTGTTTTTATCCAGTCTTTTTTTATGGTGCCTGGACCCGGTTTAGACGCGGCAACCACAGCGTCTACGCCTTTGAAGGCTTCGTGTATAGCGCCACTTCTGCCTTCAGCATTTGTTTTCTGAGTTAAGTCGTATTTCCACGGGTCTTTCTCTCGGGTTATATCCTTTCTTTGGTGGTTAACCACGCCTTTGCTGTCCACCATTATTATGTTGCCGGGTTTGACGCCCCACCTAATCAGCACGTACGCCGTGCGCATGTTAGCCGCTCCAGAACCCACCAGCGTTATGAGGCGCTCGCGCGGTTTCTTACCCACAATCTTGAAAGCGTTTATCAACCCCGCTAAGATTACGGTGGCAGTTCCCTGCTGGTCGTCATGCCAGACTGGGACTTGCAGTTTCGCTCTTGCCTTTTCGAGAACGCGGAAGCATTTAGGCTTCTCTATGTCCTCCAAGTTTATCCCGCCAAACGACGGCTCCAACAGCTCGCATACGCGAACGATTTCGTCTGGGTCCTTTGTTTTCAGGCAAATCGGGAACGCGTCCACGCCTCCCAAATACTTGAACAGGAGGGCTTTTCCTTCCATTACGGGCATGGCTGCTTCGGGTCCGATGTCTCCTAAACCCAAGACGCGGGTGCCGTCGGTGACCACGGCAACGCAGTTCCAGCGGTTCGTAAGCTCGAAAGACTTATCGGGATCAGCCTGAATCTCCCTGCAGGGCGCAGCCACTCCAGGCGTATACCATATTGCAAAGTCATCAGTGTTCCGTATGGCACATTTGGGCATAACTTGGACTTTTCCCTCGTAAAACCTGTGCATGGACGGCGCTAACTGCGCGGGTTTTTTGGCTTTAGCAAGCAGCTCCTCCACGGTAGGCTTTTTTTTCTTCTTGTTTGAAACCAAAGAGCTTTGTCTCCTTCTAAATAAAAGAAATGTCTAGCGGACCTGTTTTAACTTTTTGCACAAAAAAGAAGGAGAACGCTGTTTTCGGTTAGTGTTTGCGTTTCGTGAAGTAGACAAGTAAACCTGTGCCGACTACCATTATGATTGAAGTAGTTGTAACCACAGATACAACTGGAAAAGCGTGCGCTCAAGATTTCCTGACCAAGCGGCCCAGAGGTTAGTCAAGGTTTCTTGACAAGGCATATTTGGAGTTGAATAGCCAATCATGAATAGCCAATCAATGCAGAAAAGATAGAGGGGGCTATCGTTATTGGCGTTTTCCTTCAGCCTATTTATACTTTAAATAAGGGGCTATAGGCTTCAGGCAAGTCTTAGAAAAAAAGAAAATCTAAATGTTCCCATACCCTTACTCTTTTTTTATTTTTCAATTTCACGAAACCAATTAAACGAAGACAGCGCAAAGGCAAACCTTAAAGCACACAAGAACTAAAAATGTCCTTCAGTACCGCTTTCTTACATCACTTGACCTGCAAAGAAAAGAACGCCATTACTCGCTTTTTTCTTGCATCTCTTCATCCTGCTTAAGTAACGCAACCGTGTTAGCCGGCAAGTCTCTGTGAACCGTAAAGTTCGCTCCCACCCAACTGTTTGTTCCAACTTTCACACCAGGCATCAAAAGCGCGTTTATCCCCGTTTTCACGCCATCGCCCAAAATCGCGCCAAGCTTTCTCCTTCCAGTATCAACAACTTCGCCATTCACAGTCATCTTCACAGGTCCATCGTCCAAACGAAGATTAGCGGTAATGGTGCCTGCAGCCAAGTTGCACCGCTCGCATAGTATGCTGTCACCCACATAAGATAAGTGACCCACATGAGTCCCATCCATAATTAAGCTGTTTTTAACTTCACAAGCGTTGCCTGCGCGAACATTTCTGCCGATGCTTGTGCAAGAGCGAATGTAACAATTCGGTCCAATATCGCTGCCTTCGTCGATAAAGCATGGACCTTCAATGTACGCTCCAGAACGTATCCTCGCAGTTTCCGCAACCGTCACCGCGCCTAGCAGATGTGCACCTTTCTCCACTGTTCCGTAAACCTTATGCTCCATCCGTTTCAATGCCCAACTATTCGCTTCAAGTAAGTCCCATGGCCTTCCAATGTCAAGCCAATCACCTTCTGAAATTTCAGCGGCTAATACTGTTTTCTCATCTTCAATCAACAACGACAGCGCATCCGTAAGCTCCCATTCTCCACGAACGGAAGCCTTCGTTTGCTTTAGCTTATCAAAAATCTCCTTGGAGAACAGGTATATCCCTGCATTCGCCAAATTCGAAGGCGCTTGTCCTGAAGCTGGTTTTTCTAATATGCTCTTCACTGTCTGCCCAGCTACAACTTCCACTACACCATAGCTTTCTGGCTTTTTCACGGGAATCACAGCCATAACAGCAGCAGGTTTCTCCGCCTCAAACAAGCTGACCACATTGGCAACCGCTTCAGAGGCAAACAATAAATCACCATAAACAAGAACAAAGTCATCGTCAACGCACGGCTCAACAACACTCACAGCGTTACCAGTCCCAAGCATCTCAGCCTGTTCAACATACTCTATTTTCAAACCCAACCTTTCCCCGTCACCGAAAAATCTGCGTATGGCATCGCCCATGTAATGTGTGACAACCAAGATTTCAGTTATTCCAGAAGCCTTCACCGCGTCTAAACAAAACTCAAGAATCGGTTTCCCACCTAATTTTATCAGATGTTTTGGCCTAGTCGCAGTGATCGGCTGAAGCCGGACACCTTCCCCAGCAGCTAGCACTACGGCTTTCATTCCTTACACTCCTCAACCTGCTTTTTAACTAAACTGGTTCCTTCGCCCATTATGTCGTTCGCAGCTTTTAATGATTCACCCTCAATTACCAACGTTTCAACCCCAGAGCTTCCTAACGATCCATGCAAGTTCTCAGCAGCCTCACACCCAAAGGGTAAAGGCTAATCAGCTTAAAACGATTTAGCCGCATCCTCAACGAACCGCGCCAATTTCTGTCTAGTCGGATGCAAGCCCTGGGGATCAGACAAAAAGTAAGCAGCAACCGCGTTCGCTAAAGCTAAACGACACTCGTCTGAAAGGTTGTTAGCATCGGCAAGGATATTTCCTGCGTTCCATGAGTCGCCAGCACCAGTTGCCCTTAACGCTTTAACTTTAAAAGCGGGAACAACAACCTCATTCTTCCCGTTGAACGTGGCAGAGAAAACGGTAGTGTGCAAGTCAATTCTTGCAGGTAACTGCTTAGCCAAGACCCTTGCAGCATCCAATGCTAACTCGTCAAAACGCCGTTTCCCACGCTGCTCGCTAATGTCCTCATTAAGCAGCGAAGCGTAGCAGATTGCCTCATTCTCGTTCAAGCTTAAGGTGTCCACGCTGCTGGTTTTCAGAACGCTGTGCATAAGCTCTGGAAGTTTGTCCCTGTTGGGAGTTGGGTCTGCCGTGTCATAGTAAGTTTTGCCCTTTCCCTTCGCTTTTACTCTGCCAAAAACGGTTTCAGCCAGCGTGGTTCCATGCTTTTTTGTTCCAGCCCAGTTGAATATGCAAACGTAATCGGCGTTTTCAATCAGTTCATAATCGCGGTCAGTTAGGTATGAAGGACCGAAATCAGCCAGTGAACCTAAATCTCTGAGCATGACGTTGACTTTTCCGCTTTCCGTCTTAAGTTCTAACGCCGCTGTTAACGAGGCTTTCGCTGCGATTTTAACGTGGGTAAGATCAACACCGTATTTTTTAAGATAAAATTTTATCTGGTGAAGCCCAAGCTTGTTCGTGCATACAATAGGAGTAACATTCACGCCCAAAGCGACTAAGGCAGAAGCAGTGTTAATAGCGTTTCCGCCTCTGATGTCTGTTTGCTCGATGCCGTCTATGCTGCCACCTTTTCGCCTAGTTATCTCCGCGGTTAACGAGGAAAAACTGTCTACGTTATAGTTCAGGCTTATTAGTCGATCGTAGAAAAAGTCTGGCATGACCGTCACATCAAGTTTTTCAGGGTCTTTTTTAAGAAAACTTAAAAGTTCATCCACGAAATCTGCGCGTAACATTGAATAGCACCTTAGGACATTATTTTCCAAAAAGCTAAAATAACCTTTGTCATTATTAACTGGAACATAAGCAGAAATCATGTGAAGTTTGCGTAAAGGGGGAGAATGAATCGAAGTTTAAAGCTGAAATGTGCTTGCTGGTTGTGGCGATTGTGCTGTTTGTCGTTAGCGCGTTTTTCTATTCCTATCAATTAGCCAGTGAAAGCCTTTCTTTCAGTGCAAGTTTAGGTAGTTATCCTTACAGAGTATACGCCATCACGTTTGTTGGTTTTGGCTCAGTTTTAATGTTAGCTGCGTCAGTCTCGTATTCCAAGCGTAGCAAGAATTTAGGGCATAAGAGTTACAAAGTTTAGCCGAGGACAAAGCTTACCAGCAACCAGACTAAATCTCCGAACACCAAAGCGACGATCAAGCCAATTGTTACGAATATCAGCATGGGTAAACCTGGTGTCGCCCAGACTCGGTTGCTGATTTTTCCGGTGTCAATGGCGTTGGATAGGCGTTCAACTATTTCGTTTCTTCCTTCGTCTTTCGGCACGACAACAAGCTTTCGTTCAGGCGGGTTTTCGCCGTTGTCGTTTACGTCTTCCATGGGGTAAACGTGCCATTTCTCTTTTAATTTTGAAAGGGGAACTTTGTAACCAGTTATCAGAACAAGTATTTTTTTCCCGATGGATTCGTTTGTGAGTGTGCCTTCGAACAGTTTTGTTCCGGTTGTTGTGCGCTGAATGAGATTGCGTAGGAGCATGTAGATGCCGCTTGCAGCGGCAAACAGCACGGAGTTGCTGAAGATTGCTAGTGGGAATAGGATTTGTGAGAGAGGTGAGATTCCTGAGGGGAAGATGGGTTGGAAAAGGGTTTCTGTGGAGAAGGGTAGTGCCAAGGCGATGCACATGAGTGCCTTGGAGTCTGCTCCTCCGAATCCACCTGAATAAAAGAGTATTACGGCGAAGGTTGCTGTTACGCCGAAGCTTAAGCCGAAGAGAGACAATTTTGTAAGAAGCTCTTGCTCGTTGAAGAGTATTTCGATGAGGGTTAGGATTAGTGCTGTGGGCGCGTAGATTGCCCAGACGCGGTTGGTTACTTCTCGGGTTTTGTAGTCGCTCCATGACGCGTAGAGAAGAAAAGCTAAGGAGAGCGTGACTTTTGCTGCAAGGATGGCTGTTTGAAATGGTTGCATGTTGCAGTCGCCTTCAGGGTTTTCGGGTGTGGCTTAAAGGGTTCATGGTTTGAGCTAATAAGAGTTTGTCCGCGGAGTTTAGACAAGCTGCGCGCGCGCGGTGAAATGTTGAAAAGGGGGTTATTGTTGTGGGGCTTGTTCTTGGAATTCGTAGAATTGTCCGGGGTTGGGGACTATTCTGAAGTAGTAGTTTTCTCCTTCTTGCCAACTGCTGTCTATGCCGTTTGGCCACTCAATGGTTATTGTGGCTGTGCCGCCTGCAGTTAGAAGCGTTCCTGCACCTTCTATGTCTGTGTTGCTGGTTATGTCGGTCATGTTTCCAGATGAGTCACCGAGCCATATTCTTACGATTCGGGTGTCTTCTGTTCCCGAGTTGCCCATGGTTATCTCAGTTGCGCCAGTGTCGAAGCGGACGTTTTCTTTGTAGAGTATAACTCCTGCTTGTGAAGTTGCGCTACCCATGTACGTGGTTATCCAAGCGTAAGTGACGACTATGGCTGCGACCGCGATGACTATGAGAAGCAACGTGGCGAGTATTGGTGATATGGCTTTTGTGGAGGCCAAAAATTTTTTGATTGACATTTTTTGCTTACACCATTATTAGTTTAGGGAAGTAATTATTTTCTATTTAACTTGTATGAATTCGGAATCAACATTCTGGGTAATTCGGAAACTGAACAGTGTGGTTCTCGGCGTTCAACTTGTGGCTGCTGAGGTTTTGATTCTAATGCTTGGAACAGACTGTAGCCCCCTTTTTATATAGTTTGAACATTAGCGTGAAGTACTGAAATCGGGGCGGTTTAGCTTTTCGCCGTAACCGTGACTGTCGGTGGATACTCGGCAAGTATCCACAAACCGCTTTCATCGCTGGTTCGATAGATTGGAGCGGTGTCGTCAAACGTCACTACAGCGCCACGCCAAGTTATGTCCATTGCATTAGTGAAATCGACTGGGTGTAACTTCACGGGCAATAGTTCAATCAACGATGTGCTAGTAGCACTGAGCGCGCCGGTAGGAGCCCCTGCGATGGAGTCAAATGCGTAAAGTTTCAAGTTGGAACTGTCAGTGAACATTATTCCAGTGCCTCTTGTGCCGCCTGAGATTAGTTGACTCCAGTGATGCGCAGTCCAACCCCCGCTATCGTAATTTGAGAACAAACCTGTATCAGTGGCTACCACTGGAAAGCCGCCTGATGTGCCGTTTTCAGTTTGCACCTGCGGCGAACCTCCCAGATTGGATGATAGTCTGATGGGACATAGGTCTGTGATTGTTCTGGGCTGCGTTGAGTCTATGAACATCAATCTTAGTTGATACGTGTAGTAGGTTACGTTGGCGGGCAGGGTAATTACGATGTTCGCGTAAAGGTTTGGACAGTTATCCGCTCCATCGTTCCATTCGGCTTCTTGCTGCACGATGTCTCTAACCACGCCGTGATGCACAACATATGCAGCTCCAGCGCCATAAACGCTGTTCTCGCCATTTATGCGCATGAAGTTTGCTGTGCTCAAAGTGCTTGTACCGACAACCGTTGAGGTTACGCTGAAACTTCCAATTTGGAGAGATATTATGCCGTTGGTTAGTCTATTATGATCAGGATCATCTCCCGTGAAGTATTGAGGTGTATAGGCTAAGGGTGTTTGAATCGCTTCGTCGCTTCCATCCCACCATAACGTAAAGTCTGATACAGTGGAGTCCAAGAGAAAAACAATCATCTCCCTGTTGCCGAAAACCGTCATGTTGCTCGTTAATCCCAGCGGAATCCTATATTCCGACGCCCAATCCTCGACTTGGAACGGCACTTCCTGCTCCACGCCGTTTATAGTTTGGTTCAGATGAATACCTTTAACGGCAACGGGGGGAATCGGCTTCGCATCTGTAATTAATTTCAAGTTCTGCCCTAGCCATCGCATTGTACCGTTTTGTAACCATTCTACAACTATTGTTGACTCTTCTTGTGCCAACAGGAAACTAAGATCAGGCTGGGGCCCCAGCAGCACAGCGTCTATATTCCAAGAATCCTGAACTGAATCTGAACCTTCGCTGCTTCCTCTAAATCTTATTGTGAATGTTGGCGAAGTCAAGTATGAAGAAACGGATACGTTTTTCCATCCGTTAACTAGCCCAGTGAGCGAAGCAACGTTAACCCATGTCCCACTCCCACTATTCCATACGTCAACCAATAAGGGTTCAGAGCCTAATGAACCCGCTTTGATGCAAAGATCTTGCTGGGGATCAGTGTAGTTTACGTTTGTCCATTGTTCTTCAAGGTCCAACTGATAACTAGTAGTGTCCACTTCTTTTTTTACAGTCACCATATCAACGTAAGCATGTTCGCCGTCTTCAAGATCATATGCCCGGAATCTTACTTGGAAATCTGAAACAAGGTATTCATTGAGTGTTATTTTTTGTTGATAGTGAACCCACTGGTTTTCAGTAAACGCTCCTAATTCAATGTAGTAGTAGTCCCAGCCGCTTTCACCATGATAATAAAGTCGAAACTCGTTGTTTTCACAACCTTCATCATAAAACCAGAAGTCTACGTATATTGCTTCTGCGTTGGAGCAATCCATTTCAGGGGTATACAAATATCCAGATGCACCATGATATCCATAGCCGTCAAAATCTGCGGAATAAGTACCATCATGTGCCCGATCGTTTTCCTTATCCCAATTACCAGTTTCAATCCAACCTGACGGAGTCCAAGTTCCCTCAAACGATTCACCGTTAATGAGGGTCACATTTGACAAGCCGCCTCCGTTGTTTACTTCAGTCATAGTGTCATAGATCGAGTCTGGTGCGGATTGTTGGGCCGCAAAGTTCGATTGTGTGCCACTGTCTGCAGAAAAGTCCACGTCTGAATCGTTCGAGTCCACGTAATCTGCGCTGGTGTAAGTGCTGTTACGTGTCAACGTGGCCGTATAGCTGCTGAAAGATGAAGCTACAACTATTATTCCTCTTTGATCTTCAATTTTTATAATGTAGGAATCGGGATCTACTCCAGCAGGAAAATCAAGTATGTAAGTGCCGTTTGCATAAGTTACTGGGTCAGCACTCGGAGCCACAAGTTCCCACGTTGAGGTAGAGTTAATGTAATGATAGAAGCGCAAGTTCTCCTTTGCCAAGTTAACTAGGGGCTCACTCTCATCTTTAGTTATGCTCAAAAATGCTTGGCTGGAAGAGGATTTGAATATTTCCACGTCTAATCTGGACGAGGCGGAGTAAGTCATGTTGTACAAGCCTATACCTACCAAATCGTATTTAATAGACAGATTTCCAGAACTGTAACTTGCGTTTGAGAACCAGTCAGCTCTCAAGTTTAAAGCAGTGATGTCAAATGAGGCACCCCATTCTGGCCTGATGTCACCAATGTTACTCAAACCACTCTGCAAATAATTCGAGGCTAAAAACCTAGCATAAGACGTGTTGCCTGTAATCTGCAAGACCGAACCGTAATAGCCCACCGTGAACCCTACGACCTGTTTCAACGCTAAATTTATTTCATCTATTGCACTCAACACTTGAGGTTGATCCTGAAAGTTGCTGTAACGGATAGCAGAATACGTTGTCATTACTGCGGCGATCAGAACTAACGCAACGAGCAAAGCGGCGATAATTGAAAACTGACCCTTTCTATTTACTTTAAACAATTTCAGCTTAGACGCCTCCCACTAAACCGAGTTGCAGAACTACAAGCCTAGAAGTCCCGTAAGTTGTGTACTCAGAACGGTAAAGCCTAGGTCTATAATCAGCTAGAAGACCTAAAGCAGTGAGCCTAATATCTGGTGTTCTCGTTAGACCGATAGCATAAAACGCGCCTTGATATGAACTGCCTGTGCCAGCATGTCTGTATATAGCGGCTGGAATCGAACCCCCAACAGGGTTAAAGACGTAAGTTGTTACATCCAGATGGAAGCCCGTAAGAATTGATGAAGATAGGGCTCTTGTAGACGTTTGGTATGGTGAGGGATAAATGCCGTAATAGTTGCTGCTTTCTAAGACATTGGTAGATAAGTATACGACACCAGGACTACTTGTTGAACTAGTGCCAGAGTCGTCGTATGAAGCCCGATTATCCAATCCTTGAAGAAAAGCGTTTAGACCAGGGTTGCTGACTCGGGCCATTCCATAAATTCCCCAGCTGTTTTGACTACCTGAGAATTCGTTAGTGTTGCTGACGTAGTAGAAGGGCCAGCCTACGATGCTTGTCCATGTCCAGTTGTACAGGTTGACTCTTTTGCCTACTTCGTAGCAGTATTCGGCGTACGAGTTATCATTGTACACTGTGTAGCTTGATGGGATGGGTACTGCTTCTCCACAAGTGTTTATGACCACAGCATTTTGCAGATTTTCTCCGTGAAGGGGATTTCCGTCCAATATTACGCCAAGTTCCGTTGTGCTCTGAACCATTACTGTATCAGAAAAGTACGATGACAGAAGGTTATACAGGTCTTGTGCTAGGCTGTGCGCCGTGTAGCCTGTAATCCACCAGCCAGGTGCGTCACTGCAATTTAATATGTACAATGTTCCTCCACCGCTGTGCTCACCTATTTTTTCAGGAATAACGTTAAATGTCACGTTTGCAGAAGCAGTCATGTAGGAAGACGCGTCTGAAGTTGAACCCAAACTTTCCGTGTTTGAAATAGTAGCTAAGTCATGGTATAGTTCAGCGCCAACTGCACTGCCGCCCACTTCGTAAACGGTAAGGTTGTATATGACGTTGGGCGGTAACGAAGCGGAAAGCGCAACTTGCAGTTCTCCCCAAATCGTGGCGTTGTCAATTTCAAACGCGGCTTTGCTCAAGTCATAGTTTGAATCCAACAGCTGCAACGTAGTAAACGATAGGCGCCTAAGGTTCACAGGCGAAACCTGCCTTGGCCAAGGCAAAACAGCAAAGAAAGATGCGGCTATGAAAGCGCCCGTGATTATGATTATAACTATTAGGACTTCGATTGTACGCATCATCTTAGCCGATCACCTGATATCCTTCTAAACTCCAAACTGCAATCTTCGCTTGGTACGCGATTCTACCTACTGTGACTTGACGCATGTCCGTGGCAACCCACTCCTGCTTCGTTGGGTCACCCCCGAAAACAACGGGAAAAGCCAGAGCACTAACTCCCCAAGGCATCATAACTATCCCGCCTAAATTAGCACTTTTTTTGTAAGTAATTATCAAAATTCCCGGATTGTCAGTGGGAATATTAACCACTTCATAAGGGGAACCGTCACCAGAGTTAATGTGACCATAAGAATTCTCTAAAGGCATTTCACGCAACGTAAAATCTTCTGCCAAGTAAACAAGCGATGCATTATATTTCACCTCAGCACTTGGAGGATCAGTATATTCGATGTCATAATTGTGTGCGATTAAGATTTTGCCTTCAGACAGGTTGTCAATAAAAGGTACCACATACACGTCTTCAGAAGAAACGCGTTCATGATATCCCACTCCAACTAAACCGCCGAGATGAGCATAAACAATTAAGGCGTAACTCATCTCACTATCGTCAATTTGCGGGAAGTTCAAAGTAGCTGAGCCTTGTTCGTTGGTGAGAACCGTTCCATATTCCGTAATGTAAGCAGGGTTACCTTCAGCACCCCCATTTAATTCAACGGTTATCAAACAATAGGTCACATGAGCATTTGCTAAGGGGAACCCAGTTCCATAAGCATCAAGGGATAAACTCAGTGGACCTGCAGCATGCTCCTCTGTAACCGAGACGGTTACTACAGGATTGAAATAAAGTTGAAAGCCATATTGATTTTTAATTCCAAGAAGCTCTGATGCTATAGAATAATTGATGGCACTACTTTGAGACACCAACAAAAAGCTTTTGGATCCAATAGTTATATTACTATAATACGAACCAGTTTTTGGATAAAAAACCGAGGTTCCACTTGCAGAATTTAAACGCATAAGTGAAAAAGAACTAATCCTATACTGCGTAAATTCTGGGTCTTGTAACCCAAAACCTGAGGGAAAACTATCGCCTTGCCCCCAATCCATTGGAATACCAGGACTCAGCAGCATATTGTCAAGTAAGTCGCTGGCCTTGGTTGCAGTGGCTCTGTGACGTTGATAAATAACTGCCGTCTGAATGGTTTGGTTGAAAAGACCGATGAAAAGCAGGGTCGCAGCTAGAAAAACCGTGACGGCGACCATATGATCTATTGTTGAACTTACCAAGTTTTAGTCGACTCCTTCAAAAGACAGCAGAATCGTACCGTTTGGCATCTTGTCGGCAATTAAGCTCTTGTGAGTTGAGTTGCTCATAAACGCCGAATTCGAGTCCCACTCCACGTTCGATCCCAAAGTAACAGACGTCGTCGCATCTATGCTACCTCCTATAAACCTGAGCGTAATTTCTAGAATCTGGCTAGAATCAGACCCAGGATCGCTTAAAGAGGCATTCCCCCTGTACGCGTAGCCCTCTATGAAAGGCGTAATCTCCAAGCTAATGCTGACAGCACCAGCGGATATTGACTCATGATTTAAAGCGGAATACACCTGATGCACAGAGCTGCCCAAATGACTCGCCGTTTCCTGCAACGCAAGCGTCTGGCGCGAGTCCACCCAGGTATTCATAATCCAACCGGCGGTTAAGGGAAAGAGGAAAATCTGCATGATTAAGATCGGAATCATGATCATGTATTCGATTGTTATCTGTACCATGCTATATCCTCCATGATGTCTAAACCTTTCCTATCGTTGCAATCACTTTTCCAGCGTAAAACTCAACAACCGAGTCAGGAGACAGCGTTATAGTTTCACTGAGATGATCAAAATTGAAGAAGTCATCATCAAACCCCGAATCATCATTTGGAAAAGTAACGCTAATTCGAACTTGACTAACATCGCTTCTCGCTATTTTGATAATATCGCTGCCAGTCATGGTTATCGATTGAGATCGATAGAGGTGGTTTCCCGGTTCAAGAGTAGGCAGATAAAACTTGTAGTAATTGGTTGAAGACGGTCCATGTGGCCCTTTCATCGTCGAGGTTAACATTCGTACGGAAGGAACCACAACTATTCTGGTGTAGTTTCCCTCATTCATAGGCAGTTTCTCGACGCAGAACACCTGACTCACGGGTGCTGAAGGGCCTTCCTGCAGGAAAGAACCATTGGACGCGGGCATTATGCGTTCGAAGTAGTTGTTGGTGATCGAATATATACTTACAGGTATGTTGAATAGAATCATCCCTGTCACGTTAGAAAAAACGGGTACCCATGTTTCCCCAGTATAAACTTCGAAAGTGTAGTTCACCGCTGACGATACAAACTTCATGTTTCCGTATTGGCTTGAGTAACGAACCGTCTGAGTACGCCCAATAGTCCACGCAATATCATCAATCTGAAGCCCGGTGGTAAGCATGAACTGCTTGTTGGTGCTGAACTCGTTCTCAGCCATCCGCGCATCCAAAAAGTTGTTCGCAAACCCCATGGCCACAAGTATCATGACTATGACAGCAGCGGTCAATATAACCGTTGAAACGGCTGGACTAACCGCTCGCTTATCTTTCCGTAAACTTTGCGAATGATTGTATCCCGTGTTTTCTCCGCTCCTGTTACACTGCTATGAAAAGAGGCACAACCTTAGCCGCTACACATGCGATGATGACAAGTATGGATGCATGCTTGAACCCAGCAGCCACAGACTCCTCACTAATCTTTCCAGCCACTATACCTATCAGGTAGCTGTGGAAGATTACCGACGTTAAGAATATCAGTTTCATCCCGCTGAAGTCTTTCTGGGGAGCTCCTGCCTCGCCAGCTATTGCCCCAACACCCAGAGTGCCTGTTGTGAAACTCAGCATCATGATGGTCGTTGCCACAAGCAAGATTGAAGCCAAGTAGGGCATCATAATGTATGGGCGCACGGACATCCGCTTTTCCTTTTCAACGTCCTGAGTTAAGCTGTTGAACCGGGCAAGCGATTCAATCATTGCAATTGTGCCTCCGCCGACGTCTATTGTCTCAACGAGAAGGAACATGACCAGCTGAGTCATCCAGCTTTTTGTTCGCTTAAGGAACTGCATGATGACTTTCTTAACTGGAATACCCCAGGAAATCTCCGAGCTTATCTTGCGAAGTTCTTTGCTGAATACGCCATACTCACGCTTCGACAAGCTTTCTATGCATTTTTCAGGTGACAGCCCGGTTTTTCTGACTTCAGTTAAGTCTCTCAGGAAACTGGTGATTCCCTGTTCTAATCCTGTTTTCTGTTTTGAGAGTTTCATGTGCACGACGGCGGCTGGAAACGTCGCAACGAACAAGGCGATGGTAATCGCCACGGGCAGGTCAATTATGGTATCGATTCCACTAAGGATAACCACAGCGCCCATGAAGTTCGTGAGCAGCAGGAACAGGATTATGCCGATTACTCCGCAGATTCCGTACACCTTGTATGGCCGCATGTCCACGATAGGCGTCTTGGGTTGCATGCTGTGCGCCAAGTAGATGAACATCAGCGACAGCAGAGGCGTGAACAGGTACGTGTACAATATGATGCCGGAGTACAGTGTTACGCCGACGCTGTAGATTGAGTCTACGCTGAACAATATGTAGAAGCACAATGACATCATGACCATCACGATGATGAAAGTTTCCAGGAGCATGCCGAGACGTTCTGCGGCTGCCTTGACGCGTAGCGCTCGAGTCTTGAATATTTCTTCAGCTTTTCGCTCAAGGAAGTGGCCTATGTCTCCGCCTATGATGACGGTGGAGGCGTAGCCTGAGAGGAAGTCCCTAAATATGTCCAAGGGATTCTTTTTTGCCGCTTGTTCCAAAGCGGAGAGTGGGTCTCTGCCAAAGATTTCCACGTCTTTTATTATCTCTCTGGCTTCTCCGCGCATAGCGGGCATCAGCTCAACGTCTGACAAGCGTTTGAAGCTTGTGTAGGGCGCGATGCCTCCGGATGCCATGACGCTGATGTAAGCTGCTGCGAAGGGCATCTCTCGCTCTAAGCCAGATGCTCGGTCGCTGGCTTTGGACATGGGAATTATCAGGAACCCTACCATAATGTAGAACGGGAAGGGGATTAAGAAGATGATTGGCATGAAGCCGAATGCGAATAGAAGAACTAGTGATATTACGGATACTGGAATTGTTAACAATGCAGTGAAGAACATTAAGGATACGTATGTTTCAGGGTAAATTTTGATACGTGCTTTTTCCAGCATATCCTTGAATTGGTAAATGTGTTTCAGAAAGTAAGGGGCTATGCCTCCGAAGAGGCGAAAAGCCCAAGCTTCAAGAGTTTCTAGAAGCGGCAATTGCTTTTACCTCCTCCCCTGCGAGTACTTTGCTGTAAATATGTTTCGGTCTAGCGTAGTATTCTGCGACTATGGCGGCAACATCTTTGTAGCTTCTTATGTTACGCTCTCGCATCCAATGCAGAACATTTTTGCGTCTGTCAATTTCGTCTATCAACGAATTTTTGGTGACGCCTTGGCGCTCGGCTATGGAGGTTAACAGTGTGCTCTTGTCAAAATCCATTATGTACTCATCTTTGGCGGGATTCCATTTGCAAGGTGTCATGTAATCTTCGTAATCTGCGATTTCGTTGACTGTGATGACCCGTCTGTACGCTTTTTTCTCGTTGTTCTTCACAAGGTGGACGCGCTGTATTGGAATGACAATGTTCATCAGCGGGATGTATGCGGGAGAAATGTCCATGGGTTTCTGAGTTAGACGTTTTACCGCTGAGTCCAAGTTTTCAGCGTGCATAGTGCACATGCCGCCGTGTCCTGTGGCTAAAGCCTGAAAGAGAACGTATGCCTCATTGCCTCTGACCTCGCCCACAATCATTATGTCGGGGCGGTGCCGCATTGAAGTCTTCACAAGGTCGAATAGACTTACTTCGCCGACGCCACTTCCGCCTAATCCGTAGCTTTGGCGGGCAATGAGTGAAACCCAGTTGTCATGAGGCAGGTTAAGTTCCGCTGTTTCTTCGATTGTGATAATTTTGCTTCCGGGTTTGATCAAGCAGGCTAAAGTGTTTAACGCTGTTGTTTTGCCTGCCGCAGTTCCGCCTAAAACCATTATTGAAGCCCTGTTTTCGAGGCACATCCAGAAATAAGCAGCCATTTCTTCCGAGAAAGTGCCAATGTTGATTAGGTCTACGATGGAGTAGGGGTCTTCCCTGAATTTTCTTATGGTAAAAGCCGTTCCGAACGGTGTGATTTCTCTCCTGTAGGCTACTGCGAGCCTGTGTTTTCCTGGGAGAGAAGCGTCAACTATTGGGAAGGCTGTGCTGACGTGTTTTCCAGCCATGTGCACAAGTTTGACAACAGTGTTGTCCAAGACTTCGTCGTTTGGGAACTCAAGGTTTGTTTCGATGCTTTCGTAGTTTCTGTGCCATACGTAAACTGGCTTCATTACTCCGTCACATGAAATGTCTTCTATATTGGGATCTCGCATTAGCGGGTCGATTCTGCCGAATCCGACAAGGTCTCTTTCTGCGTGGTAAAGGATTTTGTACCATGAAACGTCTGGAAGCCAGCCTAAGCTTATTCGGTACTTGTCAACTATTTTTTTGGCTTCTTCTGCGAAGAACTTTCGTGGGTCAAGGATTTCTTCTTTTGGCGACTCAATTTCAGCAAGTAATATCTCTAGGATGCGGTCGTAAACGCCTCTTTCGAGGGGGTCAAGTTGGAGTTCGTCTAAAATGTATTGGTGTTCGCCGGTTTTGGGGTTTTGAACTATTACGACATGTGAGAAGGGCTCGTATAATGGGTATTTTTCAATTACTTTAAGTCCCTTTGGTATCGGTTTTGGCGGTGGCGGAGGAATGGGTAGCTGTTGCTCCTTTTTCTTGAAATGGATGTTAATTTTAATTTTTTTCAGGTTTTTTAAGCCTGCAAGGGACTGTTTGAGGCGTAGTTTTGGCATTACTGGTTCTCCGTTAGTGTACTTTTACTGTCCAGTCTATTAAATATTACGTCTCAATAGATAATATTGGAGACATGTTAAACACAACTACATATCCCAAATAAAAATCAGAAAACGCAACAGAACACAAACACAAAAAAACAACCAAAAAATCGAAGTTACAGCCAACGCAAAAAAGGATTAAAACGCTTTTCTTCGCCTATCGTTGAAACAGCACCATGCCCCGGATACACAACATAAGTGTCAGGAAGACGTAACAGTTTTTCTAAGGACAGCCTCATGTCACGGTCAGAGCCGCCTGCAAAATCCGTCCTGCCAATTCCCCCAGCAAACAAAGTATCACCTGTAAAAACGAGCTTTTCACCAACAAGGGATATACTCCCAAGTGAATGCCCCGGCGTGTGCATAACTTTCAACGCCATTCGCCCAAATTTCAGCCAACCTTCATCTCCAACCAAAACGTCAACTGGCGAAATAGCCTCACCTAACGCATTAAGACAGTGTGCGTCATAAGCGTGGATACAAACGGGCACGCCGTATTGCTTTTTCAGAACTCTGTCTCCGCTAATGTGATCTGAGTGTCCATGCGTGTTGACAATGAACTTAACTTTCAAAGTACTGGCATCTACGTAACGAATGATTTGTTCTGCTTCATGAGCACCATCGAATCCTGGGTCGATTATAATAGCTTCTCTCGTTTCGACACAGTTAACCACATAACAGTTTGTCGATAACATGCCAACATTGAAAGCTTGAATCTGCATGGAACTCAACGTTTGGAGTGTAGTCAAAAGTAAATAAAGTGTTTGCCGCGTTTTTGAACAACGTGCAGAAAAACGGCGCAGGGTGCGTTAAATAGCAATGCCGCAGATGACTGGCGAATAGCCAATACACTTTTTTACTCCTCAAATATCTCTAATACAAAAAGTCAGGAAAAGACGCCATGACCGAGATTCCAAGCGACAGTGTTAATGCGCAGGTTTTTCAGCAAGCAGATTTTGAAAAGATAACACAGTTAGTCGCCGCCGAGTTCCAAATTCAAGAGGCGTTAGTGAACCAAGGCACACCTACGTATTATTTGGTTTGGCCTCAGGAAACTAAGCAAGCTTTTCTTAGGCTTTTGACGCAACTGGAAGAGATGGATTTAATTGCCTTCCTTCGGAAAGACGACGGTCGAATAGTCCTTACAGTCGTTCCGAAGCCACCTGTAAAACCCAGCAACCCACGAACGAATCTAATTTTGCTGCTGGCTACAGTTGCCACAACATTCTTCACTGGATACATTGGTTTTCCCGAAACAGGTATTAACCCTATTGTCAGCGGGGCAATTTTCTCCGCAGCCATCCTGATGGTACTCGGAATTCACGAGATGGGCCACAAGTTAACAGCGAACAAAAAGAAGATAGACGCCACTTCACCATACTTTATTCCCGGACCGCCGCCGCTTGGCACCTTGGGCGCTCTGATAATGCAGAAATCTCTGCCACGAAACAGAGACGCTCTATTCGATGTTGGAGCCAACGGTCCCCTCGCAGGTTTCATAGTTGCATTAGCCTTCAGCGCCATCGGTCTGCTGCTTTTGATCCCGTCACCCACACCACCCGGCGATGACACTTTGAGTTTGATGCCGGCAAGTTGGATTTTGCTGGCGCGGGCTTTTTCAGGTTTAAATTTGCTTCCTACTGCTCCGCCCAACGGTGTGCTACTGTTGCATCCTATAACTTGGGCTGGATGGGCAGGTATGGTCATCACCATGCTTAACTTGCTGCCTGCAGCCATGCTTGATGGTGGTCACGTTGCAAGGGCCACTCTTGCAGGCGATAAAACGCGGCTAATTTTAACGTTTGCCTCGGTAGCTCTGTTACTTTTCGTAGGCACAGAATTTGTAATTATGGCGTTTCTGATAATTTTCATGGCCATGTTTAGACATCCAGGTCCCTTGGACGACGTGTCCAGCTTATCGAGAAACAGAAAATTATTAACTGTGGCTTTAGTTGCGGTTTTTATATTGGCGTTCCCAGTAAGAGTCTGAGCGGCAACTGTATTTTTGTTAAACACTTAAACAACAAGATTTATTATATCTAACTTACTCTTGCAAGGTGTGAATCAAAATAAATCTGAAATGTGTGAGATAAGGCGAAATAGACATGAAAGGTCTAATCGGGTTGACTTTCTTCTCGCTTTTCGTTGCAGCCTCGCTCTTGATTCCCGTTCCCATGTTTCCGGGCAGCTGGTTCTGCGCCGTAATCGGCCAAAGCGTCCAAGAGTACGTGGGCGTTCTAAGCGCGGTGTTTAATGGCTTGTTCTACGGCACTATTTTGTGGTTGGTCTTCATTGGTATAAGCCGGAAACTTGAAGAATAAAATGCTGTGTGTTTGCCACTGCTAACCTTCGACGGCTTGCTGAAAACCAGTGACTTTAATGTTGCTTCTGCATTCACTGCACATTATAACAAGTTCTACGAGTTCATCATTGATTATTTTGGTGTCCACGATCTTGTAGACTGCTTCACTTTCATCTTCAGGCGAAATAACGGTTCCGCATTTCGGACAGGGAAATGAGCCGTCTCCATCGATCTTCGTAAGGTCTATCGTGTGGGTCACGCCTTTTTTTGACATACTTTTTTTCATCATGGTTCTTTCACGTCTCGAGCTTTCATGGATAGCAGTTAATTATTAACGATTATGAATCCCTAATCAGTAAACTAAATACATTTAAGGTTTGACTGAAAAACTCTGAGAAAAACTTGAAGAAAAGCATCTCACCACTCAAAACTTTCGGGTGAAATGTAGTCGCCGAAGCGTTCCTTGGCTTCAACCAGACGCTGCCGCTGTTGGTCCATGATTTCAAAGAGTTCAGCAGGTGTATCGGTGACGTTTTCCTGGTAGAACCGTTGAACACGTTCAATTTTAGCCAAGTTTTCTGGGACGCGAATTGTGAATTGTTTTACGTAGTCTTCCTTTAAGTAGTCTTTACTTAACACTCGGTTGAAGAGCTTTCGTAAATCGGCGTATTTTGGGAGAAAGCCCGTAGGCGCCCTTATCGCTCCAGCTTCGCCGTGAACGCGCAGCTCCATCCACTTTATCCACACGTGTTTGTCTTGAGGAGCATTCAAGAATTTACCGTTGCCCCTTTCCCGTAGGAAGTAGTTGACACCGAAGACAAGCGGCACTTTCTTGAGCTTCCTTCCGAACTCCAAGTTGTTACAGACGTTCTGACCCAACGGAATGGAGATGAAGTCCTGAGTGCTCATCATGTTTATCTCCGGGACACCTTCTTTACCGATAGTCGCAAAGGTTGTTTCAGTCTCCAAAGAAGCGCCGTAAGCGATGATACCGTGCTCCCAATCAAAGCTCTGCTGAACCGGCACGTAAGCCCTAGCGTCGCGGCCACCATACAGTATGCCGCTCAGCTCTACGCCCATCGGGTTGTCCAATTCAGGGTCACAGTTTTCCAGTGCTTTAAGCGCCACAGCGTAGCGGGCGTTTTTGTGCGCAGCCGGAATCTCCTTGCCGTTCTCATCCTTCTTTCCCTCATGCCAGTCTCCAGAGAAGTTAACGCCGTCTTTGGGAAGGTCGCTGCCCATGCCCAGCCAGTATGGCTTGCCATCCTTAACCAGCACGTTGGAGAAGATAACCTCGCCTGGGCTGGTAAGAACCTTGTAAATCAGGGCGTCATCGTCGGGGTTAACGTCTTGAATTATGCCGAAGATGCCCGATTCGACGTTTACGGCGCGGGCAACTGAACCAATGTCGCGAATGTAAGCGATGTCGTCGCCCACTATGGTCTCTCCTGGAAGCATCGCGGTAGAAGTTTTGCCGCAGGCGCTGGGAAAAGCCCCTGAAAAGTAGGTTTTGCGGCCGCCTGGACCGTGCACTCCCATTATCATCATGTGCTCAGCCAGCCAACCCTCATAGTTTGCCTTGCGGATGGCGAGGCGGAACGCGAGTTTCTTGAAGCCTACAGAGTTGCCTGCATACTGAGTGTTGACGCTGTAGATCGTGCTGTCCATATGATCGATGTAGATGCGTTTCTTGTCATCCTCCGCGCTAGTCATTTTCTCGGTTAGTTTGCCTGCTGAATGCAGCACGCGCAAGAAAACCCTGTTTGGTTCTGATTGGCGGAACACTTCGTATCCGGGCCTGTAGAGCAGGTCTTCTGAGTGGGCTACGTACCATGAGTCGGTGCATTGCAATCCGAGAATTGTGAACACGGAGTTAGGGGGACCTAAGGAGATGAAACGAACAATCAATGTTCGGCCTTTCATGGAGTCACGGAGTAACCCTTTTACCTCTACGAGTCCTTCTTGCCGGTCGATTTGGTTAAGGGCTTTGCCGAAAGAAATCCCTCTGGGAACAAGGTATTTGGTGGCTTGTCGGTCTCTGCCCTGATCGTGTATGCCATCTAAGTGGACAGTGTGTCCCTTAAACTCTAAACGCGCTTCCTCGTGTGTAGTGATTGCTTGCTTTCGTACGTGAGCAATGTCTTCGGCGGCGTCGCTGCATACGAAAATTTTCTCGCAGTTACACATGTCGCTGGACTTTGCAATGAACTCGTACACTTTATGATTTGTTATTGCGCACAGTTTCTCGTAGTCCGCTTCGCTCATTTTTGGGCGTAAAGCTTCAAGATAACCATTCATCCTTTCATCACATTACTATTAAAGGTCGTTAACTTTTCCAGGCACCCTCGGAAACGGCTGCGTCTCCGCTATGTGCGTGACGCCGCTTATCCAGCCAACAAGGCGTTCCATGCCTATTCCTCCGCCGGCAGTGGGCTTCAGCTTTCCCTGCTTCGCCAGTTTCAGCACCAACGCGTAGTTTTCTTTGTTGATTTGGTCCCGTTCAATTTTCTTCAGTATCTTCTCGTATTCCCATTCTCTTTTGGCGCCAGACAGCACTTCGCCGTATTTGGGCAGGAACAGATCATAGTTGTCCCACTTGCCAGTTTTGAAGTCTTCGAAGTCGTAGAATTCACGCGGGATGTTCGTAACCCACACTGGGTCACTGGTTTCCTCTGAAATGCCTTCTGCCCAGTCTGCGCCGTACTTGGCTTCTAGTTCTTGGCGGTCGTAGACTTTGAAGGGTCTCTTAGGAAAAGCCAGTGTGTCACACCTGCAAAGGAAAGTTAACTCGTCTTTCATGTCGCGTTTCAGGCTTGTCACCAAGCTGCATATGGCGTCTTCAACTAGGCTCATCACGTCTTTTGAAGCCGCGTCTCTTGCTTCGAAGTCTAACTGGGTGAATTCGTAGATGTGTTTGCCTGTTTTTGCGCGTTCGGCTTTCTCTATTCGGATATTGGGTGACAGTATGAACAGTTTCGGGTAAGCAAGGGAAGCGGCGATTAGCTTGTGAATTATCATGCTTGCTGTGGTGCGGACTGTTTTTCCGTAGATGTCAACTTCGATGCGTTTTTCTATGGATGCGCCTGGGTCAGGCCACAGCGGGTCGGTTGATTGGGAAAGGGCTACAGGCAGCAGCCACTGGAAGCCGCTGTCCACAAACTGTGATGTGAGATTCTTTAGTGTATAGGTCATTACTTTGCCTATGTAGGCTTTTCTTTTGATTTCGCTTTCTGAAAGCTGTTCTAAGGGTTTTGGAATTGTAATTAGTGGAATGCTTTCTTGACTTAAGGTTTGTTTGCTTTTCAAGGGTTTCAACTCGACTTTTCGTTGCCAATTTCTGGATGTTCTAAAAACAAATGCGTGTGGTAGGTAATAAATTTTTTATGAAAAAAATTATAATTTTTCCAAAAACTATACGCTTTTATACTAATTGATTGTAATTATTACAATTATGACTGTAAAGCTTGATGAAAAGGACAAATCGATACTGGCGTTGATTCAGGAGAACAGCAAGCTCACCGCAAAGCAGATCGCCCAAAAGGTAGACGCTCCGATAACCACGGTTTTTGCAAAAACAAAGCGCATGGAAGAGCTGGGGGTTATAAAGGAGTATAGGGCGATTCTGGCTCCTGAAATGCTTGATTCGGGTACTGCAGCGTTCATTCTGGCTTCTGTCTCTTACAGGGCAAAGGCGGATGATGCCCCAATATCGCAGAGAGTCGTGGCTGAAGAAATATCCAAGTTTCCAGAAGTGCAGGAAGTGTACATAATTACGGGTGACTGGGACCTGCTGGTGAAGCTCAGAGCGGAAAGCGTGGATGCCGTTGGAAAGTTTGTTGTAGACAAGCTGAGACTAATTAAAGGCATAGAGAAGACGCTTACCTGCATGGTTTTCGAAACCGTGAAAGAGACAACCAAGATAAATCTGGCGCTGAAGAAACCGAAAGACTAAAGGATGATTTTTGCAAGTTAAAAAATGAAAACGCTTTAGGTGGAGCTTGAATAGTACAACAAAGGCAGCGCTAGAAGCACAGTGTTCTTTCCTTTTCTGGTTAATGCGTACTCCACTCTTAATGGCGGTCCCGGGTCAACTTTTCTTGTTAAGTAGCCGTGTTTTGCGAGCGTTTTAAGTTTGTCTGATAGTGTGCGTGAGTTGACGCCTAAGATTTTTTTGATTTCGCCGAAGCCCGCGGCGTTCTTCAGTAAAAGCGTGTAGAGGATTTCAAGGCTCCATTTTTGGAATACGACGTTAAATTTTTCTTCCAGATTCTTCAGGTCTTCTTTGAGTTCTTTAGGCGTTATTTCCTGTTTTTGCAGTATTTGGTTAAGCGTGTCCTCTACGCCCTTGATGGTTTGTTCTAAGCGTGCTTCTACGAGCCTGCGGAACTCGGCGCTGAGCGGTAGCTTCGTGCTCATGTGCGTTACACTCGGTGTGGAGAAGCTTACTTCATAATTTATAAGGGTTTACTTATACAACAAGGTTACGTTTATCCAGCACGGAATTTTACACCTTTCCGCTTTGTGCTATCAGCTCTTTCCGCATCATTTAGCGCGCGCGCTAAATATGTCCTGTCCATGCGATTGGTGGGTCCCCTATTCGTAAGACCCCTTTTCTGCGTTAGTTAGATAGAGTATTCATGTAGGAAAGGCTATTTCCTTAATGTTTTAGGCTGGGATTGACTATTCTTTGTGTGAGACTCCGCTTGTTGCTGCTTGAGACTTTTTAGTCTCAGCCTGATACCTGTAAAATGTCGACTTTGAAATGTCCAGTTCTTGAAAATCTTCTTCGTTCCATCCCTGTTTCAGCAAGAAACCAAAGCTCTCAAGTGCATCCTCTTTTGTTACGTCCTTCTGGAAAAACTTGCGTATCCTTTCGGTATGATAGAAAACTGATGCATCAAGGTAAACCGTAAAGTTCCTTGTGTCAAACTCTAATTTATAATGTGGAAACTTCTCCTTGTATGAACGGATAAGATTCTTTACTTCTATAAATTTGTCTGGGTTCCAGCGTGTTTCTTCTTTCAGAGGGCAAGCAATAACGCTTCTATCTTCCTTTTCTTTTTTTGTCGAGGCGAGTTTTTCTTACCAAACATTAGGGGGTGCCTATGTTAGGTAAGACGTTGAGAGACGTTTTCGAGGCTATGATGACTGCTTATCAGGTGAAGGATAAGAAGCAGGGCGCCAAGAACGTTTTAGAAATCTACGCTCAAAACCTGGAGTTGGTCGAAGAAAAAAGGTGCCTTCTCGGCGACATTGACGATTTAGTGGCTGTTCTGCAGGGCAGCCTGAACGTTATTTCAGAAAAGAAGTTAGAGAGAACAGAGATAAAGAAAGGTTCGTTAGTCTCTAAGCTTGTGCCTTGCGGAAAGCATTGTAGCGGTTGCCCTCATGGGCCATATTTGTACAAAGTCACTCGTATAGACGGAAAACAAGTTTGGACATATTTAGGTCGCGCCAATAGCGAAAAACTTGGGGGTATACAGCCTTGAGTGCTTTTGAAAGAGTCGGAGTCGCTTATCTTGCGGGGTCCCGAAAAAGCCTT
>Ga0307426_1000364_pt1 | contig 31135 bp, 31 predicted proteins | sample SalMarWE160340MG_FD_202165 | JGI IMG/M metagenome (GOLD analysis project Ga0307426, IMG submission 202165) | Salt marsh sediment microbial communities from the Plum Island Ecosystem LTER, Massachusetts, United States - WE1603-40 | ecosystem: Environmental > Aquatic > Marine > Intertidal zone >...
TCACTGCTATTATTGCTATTTCTTTTGGAAAGATTATAAGTGTAATTATATACGCTACTAAATAGACACTGATTGAGGAGAAATTCTTATGTTCTTTCTCTCTAAATAATACATCGACTTTTTTACTGGACTCTTCACTTGAATTTGTCTTATACTCTCTAAATAATCTGGCAAAATCAAGTGAGATGAATAACGCAGCAAAAAGGCTTATGCTTATAAGAGAAATCACCAGAGAGAAATATTCATAGAAAAATAGAAAAATTATGGTACCAAATCGCAATACTATGCGCCATTTATGCCCAGTAAAACTTTCATTATCTATTTTGATTTCCACTGCTGAAAAAAAGTCAATAAACGTGAATACAATAATGTGAACTACTATTAAGGTAAACCAGATGTTATAAACAAATAAATATCCCGAGTAATGAATGAATACAAACACTATCATCAGACTGAATGAAGTTATTGGAATGAGATTAAACACTCTTGTAATGAAGGAGAATATCGTAGCTAATAAGAGAAAATAAATGATCATGAAAATGAAAGCTAAATCTATCGAACAATAGACTCCAACATAAAATAACCACATTCCAATTGCTGAAGCAACCCCTCTCCCCCCTCGAAAATTAAGGTAGAACGGAAAAATATGACCTAAGATTGTCATAAAACCACTAAATTGGGCCCAGAAAACATCTAATCCCATTAACAAGCTTATAATGACTGCAATTAAGGCTTTAAAAATGTCATATAACGCCGTAGGTACGGCATATTTCATTCCTAATACTTTCAAAGTATTCGAAGTTCCCGCATTCTTAGTCCCTACTTCACGAAGATCAACTTTTTTTACTAACCTTCCAAATATATAACCCGGATTCACTGATCCAATTAAATATCCAATTATAAGGCTAAATATAAAGAAAGAAATTTGAATTGGATTCACAATAACACCTTTAATAATAATTTGTTATAGTGTATGCAAATACACTTGATACTTATAAAATTGTACATAAATATAATCCTATTAACGATATCTAAGTTTAAATGTAAAAAAAAGATCGCTTTGTTGATATATGAGAAAAAATCCTTTTTTATCGTTAAGAATAGAATCCTAGCAAAATTCCAACAGAAAGCATGATAGTACCACTTATTATTGGTACTGTAAAATTATCATTCATTTTGATTGATAATAATTCAGTAATGGGGGCCGCTATACCTCCAAAAAGAAGTATAACTGGAGAGATGCCTAATAACGTATACAGTACATATCCACATAAACACATGCATCCCCCATAAGCTAGCGTTCCCTCGACAGTTTTATTGAGTAATCTGTGACGACCGAATCCTAATCCAAAAATCTTACCAAAAATATCTCCGAAAATAAGAAATATTGTGGCAGAAAAAGCAATTTCTCGAGGAAAAACTAATATCGTGATGAAAAATGCAACGATATAAATACTAATTGATGAAAATTTCATTTTTTCGTCTTGTCGGTATAAAGATTTTGAATCATTTTCTCCTTTTCCTTCAGAATGTCTACTAAATATTCTGCGAAAATCAAGCGAAATAAACAAAATTCCAAACAAAATTATTATCCATAATGAAATTGTTTTAGAAAAAATGTCGTAGAATACCAAGAAAAAGATAGATAGTAATCGGAGGATCATCCTTGCCCAATCATTTTTAAAAATCTTATCCTTCAGAGGAAATTTCTTATTGATAACCGCACTATAAGTCACAAACACAACCAGAAATGCCAAAACAATCAGAAAGTAAATATTAAACCCATTTCCCGGGTAATACACATAACAAGCATATCCTAAAATGGGAAATATTATCCAAGCAAGCATGCTTAGCAAATGGGTTATATAAATAAATACCAATGATATGGCTAATAAGAATAAAACAAGATAAATCATGGTAAAATCATAAGGATCAGATGTAGACATGTACATGGATACATAATAAGGTAACATGCCTATTGCTGTAGCTACACCTTTTCCCCCTCGAAATTTAAGGTAAAACGGAAAGCAATGACCAATGATTGCAACTAATCCACTAAATTGTGATAGATAGTAATTTAAACCCAAAGCATAGATTGCAATTAAGCAGGATATTAAACTCTTGAATATATCATAGGTTGCCGTCATGACGCCATACTTTTTTCCAAGTGTATGCCATACGTTCGAAGTACCGGGATTCTTTGTCCCTACTTTTCGGATATCAATTCCTTTCATTCTGCCAATCAAATATCCGGGATTCAAACTGCCTAATATATAACCTATAACAATTGATGCCACAAATAAAAAGATTTCAAATGGTGCCAATTCTTCACCTTCATTTTAGTTAAAAATCTTCATTTAATAATTAAGAAGGCAGTTCTTATAAAAATGCACTTACAAGAGTGACCTTTTAAGATTAATATTAAAAGATTGTCACCACATACATTATAGCTCCACTAAATATGGGCACCGTAATATTATCATTAATTCCCAAGGAAAATAATTCGATTAAAGGAGCAGAAAGCCCCCCGAATAAGAGAATGTATGGCGATATGTCCAAGAGTGTATACAAGACATAGCTACAGATCAGAATGCAACCAAAATAAGCTAAGGTACCCTCAACCGTTTTATTCAAGATTTTGTGCCTACCAAATGCTAACCCAAATATCTTGCCAAAAGTGTCTCCGAATATTAAAAATGTACTTGCAGCAATAGCAATTTCTTTTGGAAACACGAGGATTGTAACGAAAAAGGCTGTGAGAAAAATCGTCATTGAAGAAAATGTATGATACTCGTTTTTACGAAATAATTTTTTGACTTTTTCGTATAGTAGCACGTTCGTCTGTTTATGGAGAAATCTAATCATATCAAGCATGATAAATGCGATCGAAACAATTCCAATGATTAAAAGAGCTATTTCACGCGAAAAAATTACGTAAAAAACGATAAATAATATCGATAATGGTCGTGTTAATACCCTCCATTTATGTTGAATATAATTTTCATCTGTGATTTGCATGGTTTTGCGACTTATTACATTTAACGCTCCCATAAATATGATATGTGCAAGGAGTATCAAGAAAAATAAGTTATAAGGATGCAATGGATAAGTTACGACTACAAAATACCCAAAAGGAGGAAGAACAATCAAGGATAAAATAGTTCCGCGTCGAGTTACATATGTAAATATAGCTACTAACACCATTTCAAAAATTATAAAATAAAATAAACTTATAAAATCGAGAGTAAAATAGGATATGATGTAAAATAACATCATTCCAGTAGCAGCAGCAACTCCCTGCCCCCCTCGAAAGTTCATGTAAAAAGGAAAAATATGCCCTAGTATGGTAATGATTCCGCTTAATTGAGCAAAGAAGAGAGGTACACCTAGTAAGGTAGCGATATAGAACATGAGTAAACCCTTGAATGCATCAAAAAGAGCGGTTGGGGCAGCATATTTTAATCCTAAAATTTTGTATGTATTTGACGTCCCCGCATTTTTTGTACCATGATCCCGAATATCTATTCCCTTCATTTTACCAAATAAATAGCCTGGATTAACCGAACCCAAAAAATATCCCATAATACAAGACGCTATTGAAAGTAATATTTCTAAAGACTCCATTTTTCCTAATTTTCAAGACTAAAAGGTTGCTATTTGAAATTTAATGAATATTAATATTTCTCGTATTATAAATTTTAAACCACGATTTACAATAGGAATGATATGAAATCAATAAATAATAATGATAAGAAAGCAAATGAAGTCTTTAAATGAAGGAATAAACTAATATAAGTTAATAAAAATAGAAATATAAAAAAAGGTGTAATCCGTAAAACTTTAATCAAATAGAAAATTTACCCGATTAGGATAATTTCATCTTGATTTGCTTGGAACGGCTTCTAAGTGTTACCTCTGTGACTTTGGCAACATTAGATACTTCCGCTTGCGTTTTTCTGCAATCACTTGCTTTAGCAGCCATGTAAATGACACTTGCAGCTAAACCTTTTGGATCTTTTCCAGTACGAAGCAGTCCATTTTTCGATGCTTCTCTGAGCATGTCAATTGCTTTCTTTTGAACTTCCATGGATAAATCTAAGTCGTTACCGAATCGAAATACTAACGCTTCAGCGGTAATAGGTTTGTATCTCAAGTTTAGTTCTGGTAGCACTTCCTTTACAATCATGCCTAATGATCGATGGACAGTTCTACGAGGTGTCATCGAGGAATCGCATACTTCTTCTAATAGCCGTGGGAATTCATGCACTCTTATTGCGGCATATAAGGAAGCTGCAATAAACCCGTCAATTGATCTACCCATTGTTAATTTCTTTTTCGCTACAACACTATAGATCTTCCAAGCGGTTTCTTTAATGTGCTCTGGAATGTTCATTTTAGATGTGAGCATTTTGAGCTTTGGTTTTGCTTCCCAGAAGTTCCTTTCAATGCTCGAAATCAATGAATTTTGGATTTTCGATAACCTTGAAAACAATGTCTTTCCTTTTGCATTGATAAGTCTCCCTTTTGAGTCGATCTTGGTGTTTGGCAGCATGGTGCGAGGGCCGAATTCCCTCCAGCGTGGTTCGGTCCTGCGGCGCTTGTTCACCTCTTCTACCGTGTAAGCACGACGTTCGTTTCCCACAAGATTGCGAGAAACAATCATTCCACAGTTTAGACACACGTTATCTCCATCTTTTGATTCTACACAAGGATTTTCACAGCATTCCTCAAAACCGGTATTGCTAGGTTCCTCATCATCTTTAACTGGTCTTGTGCTTCGCAAGCGGTCTTTATAATTGGTTGTCATGATAATTCACTTTTTACTTTAAAATTCAAAAAAACGTAAAAACAAATCTTCAAAAATTTTCATTTTCGGTTGCTTTACGATTTTTTTTGGTTGGTTATTTGTTTTTTTTCTTTAATTTTTTTTTCATGTTTGGGAAAAATGATAGTTATTCGTATTGTTCGTGATAGAAAATACTATAATCATTTACCATATTAATAATTTTTTCTTAAGTATTTATTTCTTTACGTTTTAGAATATTAATATTTTATCCCGTATGCAATACATTATTAAGTTACACCAATATTTAAAAATGTTTTTATTTGAAGTTGTTCTGTGTCAGCGTACATCAAAAATGCGGGGGAATTTTTTCCCCCATATATATGGGAAAGACGCTCCATTATATTTTAAAAGTTTGATATAAGAAATTTTAATTAATTTAAAATCATCTGAAATAAACGTGGAAAAGTGAGTTATAATATCTTTTAGAGTAACATTTTCAATAATCCGCTAAAGAGTTTAATACGTCGTGCCGTTCAATAAAAAAGTCGATCGAAAGGGATTATTTTATTGCATGAGATGAGGGATGATTTGAGGTCCGTGAGGTAAAAATAAAATGCGAGCATCTGGACCATGTTTCTTTAATCCCATTGAAATTGCTTTCTCCACAGTTTGGGCATATTTTAATCCAATATTACCCAATTCATTTTCTTTTAATCCTGATACCACATAGATATCAGCTTTTTGGAGAATCCTTGTTAATATTTGGATTTCCCATTGGTCGGGTACTATAATTTTTTTTTGAATGATTTTATTATATATCTCGGTAGGCGTCATTCCAGAAAAGAGTAGTTCTTTAAATTTTGCTTGTCCCACACCATCAGAACATTCGTTTACGGAAATGATTGTTCCTCCCTGTTTTACTGCCATTTCACCGATTGCCATGCTTTTAACCGCTTGATAGAGATTTAAATCGAGAGGAAAACCCCCATTACCACAAACCACGATATCATAAGGTCTTTTAATTGGACTGAAAACTTTTTTCAATTGATCTTGAACAAGAAAATTATGAACAACTTCTAATGCTCCAGCAGCAACATTTGTTATTTGATGGTGTTCATCAATGCATACATTTACAATAAAATCTACTCCCGTGATACCTGCTATTTCCATAGAGTTCGAGTACATGGGATTATCTTGGTATTTTCCAAATCGCGAATTTTCTGATGCAATTAATTGAGCGGAATGGTTTGCTTGGATAGTGTTAGCTCCTGCTATGCCAGGAACTATAGATTTACAACCCCCAGAAAAACCAAAAAAGAAATGTGGTTCAACATATCCCGTTAAAATCTTAAGATCGCTTTGAAGATAAGTTTTATTAATGTAAATCGGAATTCCTTTTTTAGAATTTCCTAAAGACTCGAGTCTGTCCATATCTGATGCAATATGATCTATACATTCAATTCTTCCAAAAAGCTTTTTTCCTAAAATAATTTCACGTTCTTCCTCTCGAGATGGTCGATGAAGCCCTGTCGCTATTAAAATGATAATTTGGGAATCTAGAATTCCATAATTGTTAAGTTCATTGATTAGAGCTTCCAATAAGATATGGGAGGGTACTGGTCGAGTAGAATCGGAAGAAACAATACATATTCTTTCCACGTGACCTTTTCCCATTACGATTTGTTTAAGTGATGGTGATCCAACTGGGTGGGCAATTTTATCTTGAATGGTTTGAAGTGGACTTTGTAATATTTGTTGAGGTTTTGGTTTTAACACTTCTATATTCCAATTAGGATCCAAGGATATTGTAAGCCCTGTTTTTCCATAATCAAATTTTAGATTAATGCCCTAATACACCTTATGAATTTGATTTTAAGTATAGAACTAATCACCATGTTTAGAAAAATAACTTAAATAGCATCTATTTTGAGAAAAGCTGTAAATAATAAAATTCTATTCTTTCTAAATTAAAAAATTATTCAATATGATAATAATTACTTTATATTTTTATATACGAAAATAATATTTATTGACAATAGAGAATTATTTAACGAAATATTTTTATAATTTTATAGGAAATTATGTCATTGTAGTTACATTAACCAATGAAATAGGGACATAATATGGTAAAAATACTTAAAGACGTATGGATAATTACTTCTACTGGAGTTGTGCTCTATTCACGAGTTCAGTATGAGAAAATTAATCCCCAATTGTTCGGTGCGTTAATGTCTGCTTTAAATACATTTGCAGAAAAACTTTCAGATGGTGGTATTACTAATTTCGAACTCAGTAATCTGAAATTTGTAGTTGTAAAAAGAAGGGATTTTCTCTTCATTGCGAGTACTTCTACTAAGATTAAAGAAAAAAAGACGGAAGAGGAATTGAAAAAAATTGGGGACCTCTTTTTTAAAAGCTATCCTCAAGAAGTACTTTCAAAATGGGATAATGATGTTAGTATTTTTGCAGATTTCGGAGCTGTTATTGAAAGTTCTTTAGAAAAAGCTGCTAATGGCAAAATGAAAGGAGCTTTCTTGTAACTCATATTCAATAATCATAAAGAATTTAAGATTAGAAGTATATTATTTGATCGAAAATATGACTTCAGAAAATACAATAAAAAAGGAAGTTGTTAATCGAGGAGATCCGCGTATTGTCGCAGATTATGAAGATTTAATGAATAATAACAGATTAAATTGGATTAATTCAAATGATCCAAATACTATCATGAAGCAATTAAGAAGTCCAAGATTTTTAGGTTCTTATCACCTCAAACAAGAAGTAGGTTCAAAAGTTAAACCAATAGGAAATTTACTCCAAGGAAATCTGAGATTAAAACAAGAAAAATCCTTAAAAAGCGCTATATTTAATCCTTTAACAGTAGGATTAATGATTTTAGCCTTCGCATTTAACTTATTCTGGTTTCTTCAAATGTTTTTTTAATTTTCCACGATTATTAGGGAAGAAATTAATGAATTAAATAGTATCAAAGTTTTAAAGAAGAAAAATGTTCTAATAATTAAGACGCAAGATTATAATTTGATACTATAAGGAGTTATCTTTCTTGATTAATGATGTAATTATTATCGGAGGTGGCGTGATTGGTTGCTGTATAGCACGAACGCTCTCCAAATATGATATTAAGATTGCTTTATTAGAAAAAGAAGTTGATATTGCTTCGGGTACTACAAAAGCTAATTCAGGAGTTGTTCATGCAGGTTATGCTGCTGAAAGAGAGTATATAAAACGTGACATGTGCATCAAAGGAAATAAAATGTACACTCAAGCTGCTGAGGAGCTTAATTTTCCTTTTAAACGGATTGGTTCTTTTGTAGTCGCACTAGAAGATAATCAAATTAAAGAATTAGAAAAAGAACGGAACTATGGGATTCAAGATGGCATTTTAGGTTTAGAATTAATCCTGGATAAGAAAAAAATAAAACATATGGAGCCAAATTTAACTGATGACGTGGTAGGAGTACTTCATGCACCATCCGCAGGGATTGTAAGTCCATATGAGATGACTTTCGCATTAGCAGAGAACGCAGCAATGAATGGCGTAAAATTTTTTCGGAATCATAAGGTTAAAAAAATTCGTCATCAAAATTATATTTTCGATCTAAAAACTAAGCAAGGTGATTTTAAAGCTCACAATGTTATCAATGCAGCTGGTTTATTTGGATCTAAGATTTCTAAGATGGTTGGGCTAGATTATTTTGATATAATGCCTCGTAAAGGCGAATATATTTTATTTGATCGCAATGCTATGCATCTGAACAAAATTCTGTTTCCAACAGCAACAAAAGTATCAAAAGGAATATTAGTTTGCCCTACTGCCCACGAAAATACTTTTGTGGGACCAAATGCTCAAAACATATCAGATGAAAAAGATACTTCAACAACAGAAGCGGGTTTAAAAGAAATTCTCGAAGGTGCACGAAAATTAGTACCTAAACTGCCTGTACGTGCCTCGATTAGAAACTTTGCTGGTTTGAGAGCAATACCAGATAGTTATGACTTTATCATTGATAATACTGATGTGTATGGATTCATCAACGTTGCAGGGATTCTTTCTCCTGGATTGACATCTTGTTATGCAATTGCAGAGAGAGTGACTGAATATCTCGAGTTACTTGGTGTTGAATTGAAACCCAATGACAATTATAACCCTATTCGACCTAAACCGGAGCGCTTTAAGAATTTTTCTAAAGATGTACTAGATCAAAAAATTAGAAAAGATCCTGCTTGGGGGCGAATAATCTGTAGGTGCGAGACTATTCCCGAAAGAGAGATTTTAAATGCTATTTATGCCCCTGTAGGCGCAATAACTGTAGATGGAGTTAAATTTCGTTGTAGACCTGGAATGGGCAGGTGTCAAGGTGGTTTTTGCCGCCCAAGAGTTATGGAAATTCTCGCAAGAGAACTAAACATTCCGTATCAAGAGGTAACTAAAAAAAGTGAGGATTCACATTTCTTAGTCTCTAAAACCAAGGATGAATTACTTAGAAAAATAGAGAGAGGTGAAGAATAATGAAAAGTTATAAATCAGATGTCCTTGTTATTGGTGCTGGGGCTGCAGGTTTAGCAGCGGCGATAGAAGTTAAAAAAGCGGGGTTAAAAGTATTAATAGTAGAAAGAGATAAAGAATTAGGCGGAATTACATTGCAGTGCATTCATAATGGTTTTGGTCTTAAGGAATTTGAAGAAGAATTAACAGGACCTGAGTATGCTCAAAGATTTATTAATCAGGTTAAAGATTTGAAAATTCCTTACATATTAGATACAATGGTTATAGAAATTACAAAGGATAAAAAAATATATGCTGTAAACAATAAAGAAGGTCTTATTGAAGTTAGTGCAAAAGCAATTATTCTCGCTATGGGGTGCCGTGAAAGAACAAGGGGTGCCATTAATATTCCTGGATTTAGACCCGCAGGAATATATACTGCTGGACAAGCACAAAGATTTGTCAATATTGAAGGGTATTTACCGGGACATACATTTGTCATTTTAGGAAGTGGTGATATCGGAATGATAATGGCTCGCCGATTAACTTGGGAAGGATGTGAAGTAAAAGCCGTGGTTGAGATCCAACCATATGTTAGCGGACTTCTGAGAAACCAGGTTCAATGTTTGGAGGATTATGATATTCCCTTAATCACTAGTCATACTGTGACTAAAATTCACGGAAGGGATAGATTACAAGGAGTGTCGATAGCAAAGGTTACAAAGGACTATGATCGAATAATAGGATCTGAAAGATTTTTTGAATGTGATACATTGCTACTTTCAGTAGGCTTAATTCCTGAAAATGAATTAACACTACAAGCTGGAGCTTCCCTTTCCCAAAATGGAGGTCCATTGGTAGATAATAATTTAGAGACTACAATTGAAGGGATTTTTGCATGTGGGAATGTCCTTCAAGTTCATGATTTAGTTGATATGGTTTCTTCTGAAGCTAAAAGAGCAGGAAAAAATGTTGTGGATTATATTCAAAATAGTTATGATAAATCAATATCAAAAGAAGAGAAGATCAAATGCATCCCTGGTGAAAATATTAATTACGTGAAACCAGATCAAATAAACAAGAGAGATATGGAATCAAATATCATTTTTAATTTTCGAGTAAAGTATCCTGATCGAAGAGTACTCATTCAATTTAAGGATGAGACCAATAAAGTCATATACAAACGAAAAAGAGTGTATGTGATTCCTAGTGAAATGATCGAATTGGATCTCAATCTGAAAGAATTTGGGGTGGACATGACAATTAAAGAAATACGAATAGAAGTGATTCCTCGTCCTGAAGTTTTGATAGAGGAGGATTAATACGAGGTGAAAAAAATTTCTGAAGTAAGTACTGTTAAAGTTATCCGGTGCATTGTATGCCCTACGGGTTGCGAAATTAAAGTTCTTAAAGATCCAAATAATAAGATTACATTTGAAGGATATACATGCAAACGGGGATTAGAATATGCCGAACAAGAATTTCATGAACCTAAAAGAATTCTTACTACTACAATAAGGGTAGAAAATGGGTTTATTCCCTTAATTCCCGTAAGAACTGATAAACCAATACTTAAAGATAAGTTAAATGAGGCACTGATGATAATCGCACAAACAGTCGTAAATGCTCCCATAAAAATGGGAGATGTATTGATTAAAAACATTTTAAACAGTGGTGCTAATATTATAGCAAGTAGAGATATAGCTACAAGTTAAATCCTCGTTTTTAATACATAGATAGGCGAACTTAAAATGAAAAAATATACATGATTTAATCGAATATTCAGATACAAAACATGGTAGAATTAGATCAGATTTACAAGGTTTATCCAAATCTCTATATAGGCGCGTATTGGCCCCGTTTGAATTTTAAATTATTTAAGGAAATAGGCATAACTGCTATCGTCAATTTAATGGAAGATAATTATTATGATCCCACAGATCTAGGATTTGAATATCTATATAAAGGATTTCCTGATGATTGGTATCCTCCACATCGCTATATTGAAGAGATTTTAAATTTTATAGACGTTCACATAAAAAATGGTAAAGTACTGGTACATTGTGCAATGGGAATTTCTAGAAGTGGTGGAATTATAGTGGCTTGGATAATGAAAAAAAATCCAGAATGGAGTTGGACTCAAGCCTTAAAAACGGTTCAAAAAGAGCGATTAATTTATCCCGCAATTGAAATAAAGATGGCTATATTAGATTACTTCGAATCTATTGAAGGTTATAGGAGACAAGATTAATCTTGATTAGTTGATATTATGATAAATCTCAAGATGGATGAGGATCAAAGAATTCTTAACGTTTTGATAGCAGGACATGCCCAACATGGAAAAAGTAGTTTAATTCAAGCAATCTGTGGTGTTTTTCCAGATACTTTAGATTTTGAACTTATTAGAGGTACTACTGTAACATTAAAAGTAATAGAATTCATATTAAATGAGAAAAATATAATTATCAATTTTTTAGATAGTCCGGGTCATGCTGATTTCAAGGGTGCAATTGCGTTAGGATTATCGTTCGCTGATTTGTTAATTTTGGTAATTGCTGGAAATGAAGGTTTTCAAGCAAGAACTTATTGGTTATATGAGAAAGCAAATGAGATGAAGGTGCCAATTATAATCGCAGCGACAAAAATGGATTTAAGAAACGCAAATGTCGAAATAATTAAGGAAGAATTAAATAAATTAAATTCAACAAAAAACTACTCCATTTTAGAAACCTCTGCTAAAGAAATTTTTGGGATTGATGAATTAATAGATAAAATTACATTATATACAAAAATTAGAACCGGTATAAATGAAAATTTATCATTTATTATTTTAGGTTATGATAACAAGAAAGGTTTTGGTGAATTATTAAGTATAGGAATCTTATCTGGTAGGATTGAAACTAATTGGATAACTGATAAAATCAGAATACGTTATTTATTATCCTTAAGTGGAAAACCATTAAAAAAAGCTTTTGAAGGGCAAATCGTTAAAGTTTCTTTAAACATCAATACAGATTTTGATCTTGGTACTATCTATCGTGAAGGTAAATTCTTTCCTGCAAATTTTACGGGAACCTTTTCGGAAATTAAACCCAGAAAAGAATATTTTATCACGATTAATGATCCAATACGATTTAAAATAGGTATAGATACCTTAGAGAAATTAAAAAAAGTAATACCTTCTTTCGACTTTTACGTGGATAATGGAACCATAAGTATATTAGTATTAGGTGATTTGCAGTTTGAATTCATCAAGAAAAATCTTGAGGAATTAATTGAATTTCAAATTGTAGGTTCTAAAATAAAAGGAATTGTGACCATTAATTCAATAAGTGAAGCTAAATTTGGAACTGCTCATGTACGTATTGTTCCTAGGTGTGCAAACAACTTAACGATATCAAGAGGAATTGATGAGCTAATTGAACCAAAACTAATTGATATTTTAGGTGTTTCTGTCGCAAAACAAGCATTCCATATTGACGGTCTTCACGTTAACATTTATTCAGGAAAGAATGAAGACGATATTGCCCAAGCGATTGCGAAAGCTATTGAAAAAACTAACCTTATAAAAATTGTACCTTTTCAAGATGTTTTAGTCAAAGTTGATAATCAACACGATTTATTTCCAATTATTGAGAAATATAACATAGAAGTGTTGCACCAAGATATACACAAAAATTTCTTTCTCCAAGTAAAAATTGATGATTTTGATCCATTCTTCAATTCTTTGATGAAAATTTCAAATGGTATGGCAGAAATAAATCTTTTTCACTTTGACAAAGAAGAATTGGCGCTTGCTGTAGATCCTGGAACTCGACATTTTGGATTTTGTTTAATGGAGCAAGGAGAACTTCCTTCTTTATGGTATGTAAATCTCAAAAATAAAATAAATAATATTAAGTCATGGAATAGCTCTCAAAAAACTCTTAAAAGGGAACTAGATACATTTGTGCAATATAAAAAAGATTTGATTAAGAAAATCTTCATTGGAAATGGTCCAGGGTCAGAATTTATAGTAGAATTTCTCAAGGTGTTTTTCGATCTACAAGAAGATAATAAGGAAACCATTGAACAGAGATTTGCCTCTCCAGAAATTTATCTCGTAGATGAATACAAGACAACAAAAGAAGCATTATATCATCTTCAAAATGGTAAACTCGTAAATGAAGTGCACTCTAAAGGATTCGTTGATCATGCGATTGCTGCTTTAATAATTGCTAAAAGAGGTATAAAGGGAGAGATTATTAAAATTCAAAAACCGCCAATTAAAAAATTGCATGATTATATCATCGAAAATTACAGCGGTTCGTATTCCTTTTCTAGTATTCATAAAATAGATAGTTTAGATGATATCAAGCGAGGTATTTACTTAAGAGTCAAGGATTCAGCAAAACTTGATTCCCGGTTAACTAATGGGGATATCATTGCATTTACGGGCTTTGGACAAGGATATGGAGAGTTACATGCTAATACGATTTCGGGTAATAAAATTATCGTAAAATTTCAAGGAAATGTAAAAATAAGAAGAGATTTTTTTAAGATCTTTACACCTATGAAAGAAAGAAGTCATCCTTAAGAATTACTTTTTATCTGATATATCTTACGTTCAATCTTGTATTTACAAAAATATTTAAAAATCAAATAGATCATTTATTAAAATCGTTTCAAATTGTAAAAAAGAAGGAAAAAAATATGATTGAATTTGAAGAGAAAATTTTATCACTATTAGAAACAATAAATGAAAAATTAGACAAACTTTTAGATTTAAAGACTTCTATACATTCAATTCCTGAAAATAGAACCACAGTAAAGCCGTCTGAATTAGTCGAGAGACAACAGGAAGAAGAACGAGCAATTGAGAAACCTCCTGTGGAAGGAAGAAGAATGTGTCCAAAATGTGGTGGTACAGCATTTAATACGATTGAAGATCAATCCCAAGTTTTATTTCAGCAAGGCGGGATGAAAATATATGCTAAATCGTATATTTGCCGCCAGTGTGGTACCAAAGTATAACTTTTTTTATACTTTTTTCTATATTTATTGTATTTCATCTTGAAAAATAGCTTCTAATGAATTAAATAACATATTTATAATTAGGTAGGTTTTTAATGCTTCTAGACCTTATTATTTCTAATAAACCCTTATAAAGATTTTTATAAAAGCCACATTTGTTGTTAAGGTGAACGAAATTCCTCCAATGAGAATTAAGAATGTGTTTAGATATTTAAGGATCTTCACCTTGAACAAATTTACTCAAATAAAAGTACCTTATTCTGCCCAAATCGAGGTAACATTGCGTTGTAATGCTGTTTGTCCTTTCTGTTCTTTTCCATTATTACCTAATCGTATTATCTCTAAAGAAATGACAACACAACAAATAAAAGATATAATTGATCAAATTGCTAAATTAGGAGTCACAACCTTATCATTTACTGGTGGAGAACCCACCTTAAGAAAAGATCTTCCTGATTTAATCTATCACGCAGGAGTAGTTCATAATTTTATGAATGGGGTAGCTACAAATGGTTATTTGATGCCTTCCTTACTAAAAAAAAATGGAGGCTTAGAAGGATTAGATTATCTATTACTTTCTCTTGATTATCCAACTGCAGAATTGCATGATAAAATGAGAGGATTAAGATCATTCCATAAAGTAATAGAAACAATTGAACTTGCAAATAAAAGAGATAAAAAAGTAATTATTAGCACCGTTGTTATGAATGATAATATTCATTTACTTGATTCAATATGCGAATTAGCAGAAAAATTTAATTGTTCAATAGAATTATTTCCATGTGAAGATATTATTAGGGATTATCATGGATTAACTTATCAAATAAAGGATATCGAGAGTTTAATTCCAAAAGTATCTGTTTGGGCTAACTTAATGTTAAAATTGAGAGAAAAATATAAAAACATTCTAACTGATCCTATCAGTATCGCTGTGGTGGGAAGAGGAGGTTTTGGAGGATATCCTAATTATCATCAGAATTTACTACGTTGCTATGTTGCTGAAGCTTATTTATTTGTTAGGCATGATGGCGTTATCGATTATCCTTGTAAAATACATCCTTTTATGAGTTTTGATGCATTAAAACACCCGATATCTAAAATATATAATTCTAAAGAAGTAAGAGAAATAATGGTAAATCATGATAATTATGATTTTTGTAATAAATGCAGATTAGGTTGTGCTATTGCTTCTTCCATGCCTACTCGATGGAAAACCCTTGCTTCTAAATATATTTTGGGGTATTTGCATGGAAACTTGAATTGAATATATAGAGGTTTAAATTGCTTCCCTTTAGAAGTTTAATATTATGAATAAATTTAATTGGTAGTAAAATTTTTTTACAATAGTGAAGGATAAATGGCTAATGAGATTATAATCTTTCAGATTTTTCTAGTGACCCTAGCTATGGTCGTTTTGAGCAGGATTTTTAATAAAATTACTGGATTGAATACAGAAAGTGCAAGAGAAATTAGAGAAAAATCAACGGATCTACAAGAACGAATGAAAGCAGCCCAACAAGAAGGAAATGTTCAAGATTTGAGATCATTGCAGCAGGAATCAATAGAATTAACAAAAACAATGATGAAAAAACAATTAATTCCCTCATGTGTACAATGTTTCATCTTTTTAGGCATTTTTGGGATATTAGGACTCTTTTTTGCCCAGTATACAACTGGACTTCTTCCTTTTCCAATCTTATTTTTCGGAAATGGATGGGTTGGTGTATATTTCTTATTTTCAATTTCATTATCTCTTTTGTTCTATTTGGCAAAAAGAGTGTACAGAAAAATGACCGGGAAAGAAGATAGAAGAAAAATGGAAAAGCAAGAAATTATGGGAATGTTAAATCCAACATCAAGTAATCCTTTGGGTTATATGCAGTTAAATGCAAAACCTTCTGAAGAGATACCTATAGATGATCCTTCTGAAAGGAAAGATTCTTGGAAAGAAAAAATAAAAAATTAAAAACCAATTTTGAGAAAATTGTCAGATAAAAAAAAAGGGAATGATATTAGAACTGAAGATTCTTGGAAAAAAAGGATTAAAAAACCACAAGAAGAACAAGAATCGGACTTACACGAAACCGAACCTTTTGTAGACGTTAAACTTAATGATTTAGAGATAGAGCCTCATAAAGAACTCCATCATGGGGTTTCGGAAACACCTGCCTTTGTAGATGTTCAAATTAATAACTCTCAATTATCTGAAAGAATTTGTAAAAAATGTGGTCATCACATAAAGGAAGAAAATCTAAATTTTTGCCCTAAATGTGGTAGTAGATTAAAAAGTTCAAGGTATAACTTCAGGCGTTAAAATTGGACGGAAAAGATGATTTAAATCGCCAAATATTCTTATACTTTCTATTCGTTATTTTGATGATCATTTTAAATTATGGTATTCAAAAACTCAATCAATTGTTTTTAGCTCCATTAATTTGCTCTAATTTTGGAAGTATTGAAATTATTCAAGCCCTTTATTGCTCGATTTTTCCATTTAACATGCCCGATTTGATTGGATCAATTGCTGCTGTAGGCATTACCTATATCATCAAATTTTTTCTTGATAAAATTATTGTATTCAAAAAAGGCGGAAGTCAAATAAAAGAAACATCAAAAGAGTTTTTAAAGTATTTCGGATTTGCGATCCTAACAACGATTGAAAATGTCGGTATACAGTTCCTTCTAAATAATCTCTTGAATTCTCCATTAGAAATCAGCATTATTATTGCACTTCCCATTGGATATTTAACGAAATTTTATTTTGATAGGAAATATGTATTCAATAAAAAATTTTCTTAACAGATTTCCCTTTTCTTTTAACCTAATCATTTACTTAAATGCCTTTAAAATACCTTAGAATAAATTCTTGATTTATGAAGGAAGAAAATAACATAAAATTTAATAGATCAAAACACGTTTTTTATAATATGCCCGAAGATCATGGGAATCATAAAGAAGAAGATGATTCGATTATTGAAGCTCTTTCTTCACTTGGATGGGTCGAAGAAGACGAACCTAAGGAGGAACAACCTGTAAATGATGATAATGCTTTACAAGAACAATTAACTTTCTTTAAAGAGCAAAATACTGAACTGAATAATGAAGTTGTTAAGATCCGTGAAGATCATGATAAGCTATTACAAGATATTACAGAAGTGATTCACCAGAAAGAAAAATTCATGCAAATGGTTGAAAAGAACAATGATACGATTGAAAATTTATTGCAATCCATTAGCCAGAAAGATGTTAAAATTAAAGAATTAGAATCCAATATCAAATTATCTACTGAATCCTCCTCTGATAATAAGGATATGATTGCTTTACAAAATCAAATTGAAGAACAATCCCTAAAAATAGAGGAATTGAATTTTATTGATATCGAAAAGAACAAAATTATTGAAAATCAAAAAGAAGAGATAGATAAAGTAAATAAAATCGTAAAAGATCAGGTTCAAAAGATTCAAGAACTAACTAATGAAGCTGAAGAACTTAAATCTGAAAAAGATGCTAACAAAGGATTAATTGATAAACTGCAGGAGAAAGACCAAAAATTAAAAGAATTAACGGAACAACTTCAATATTTAGATAAAGATACTGTTCAAAAATCGAAATTCGAGAAATTAGTAAATGAATTATCAGTAAAAGATAATATCATAACAGAAAAAGAAAAGATTATATTTCAAATGGAAAGCACAATTGAATCAGCAAATAAAAAAACGAAAGAAAATCAACAACAATTAGAAACGTTTAGTTTAGTTAAGAGAGATGTCGAGAAAAAAGAAGAGAGAATTAATACTTTAGTTCTTGAAGTTGAAAGATTAAATCAAAAAAACATAACTAATGCTGAATTCATTAGCAGTTTACAAGAAAAATTAGAAGTATCTCAAGAAAAATCTGGTAATCTTACAGGAAAATTTGAACTTGAAATGGCAAATTTGAGGGCTCTAATTGATGATAATAATACGGAGATCAGGGAATTGAGAGAAAATGATACGAAACTAAAAAATCAACTCTATGAAGCAGAACAGATTGAAGATAGACTATTATCTGAAATGCAAAACCTGAAGGATGAAAAGCTAAGGTTTGAATCAGAAATCAAGAAAAAAGATGAAGAAATTGTAGATTTAAAAAAACGAGTAAAAATTGCTCGAAGAGAATCTCAAAAATGACATATTTTAAATTATGTTCAAAAAGACGTGCCAATTTCATAACAAATTAACTATCCCTTCTTTCAGAGATCTACTTTTAAATCTCTTCTCTTTCTAAGAGTGGCTTTGAGAACTAGAGTTTCTATACGTTGTAAGGCAACTCTATCTTTTTTAGGAATGAGCTCATAAAGTTCCTCAAGATCCCTCAAGTTAAGAAGGCTAAAGAAATTATTCTTCAATAAATATCTATAAGCTTCAAAATCATCTTCTTTCAGATACATAATTATTTCATTTTTAATGGTTTTCTGGGCTCTATCAATTCCTCTTTCAATCAATTCTTTAAGAAGCGGATACCATAATCTTCTTTTCTCCATATGGGCGAATTCGACATTTTTATTAAGCCATTCATCAAAAATGACTTCCAATTCCTCATTAGAAAAAAGTTTTAGGTACTTCTCATTTAGGTAGAAGATAATGGTATTATAATTTTTTGATGCTAACCTTGTTGCAATGCTTTCTTTTAATCTGATAAGGGCCATTTTATCTCCTAGGAAAGCTATTTTCTTAAGTAAGGGGATAGATAAGCTGCTATGCAGAATTCTAAGATCATAGCCATTTTCATACCATGCTTGAAGATTAGAACAATGTCCGATAAATTCCGATTCGGGATCAATTAGATTATGCTCTCTTTCATGGAACTTATCGATTTCATTATAAATCTCAAAAGCTTCGTCAATTGAATCAAGGTGATCAAACTCATTAAAATCCTTTTGAGTAAGATTCAAGAGAAGATACTTGCATTGATGGAATGGAATCTCATCAATAAATATAATCGTTTCCCCTTTTATTAATTTTAACGTAAGATGCTCATTGATTTTAAATTCTCTCTCTTCAGGATAATTCGGTTCTTCTTTAGACTTAGGTTTCTCAATGTTGCGAATATATCTCATATCTGCTAATTTATCTTTAACTTGCATTGATTCCAGATTAAATGCATCAAGAAATTCTTGAATCTCATCTCCTTGGTCAACAGATACAATCTTGCAAAGATGAAAACCAACTTCTTTCATTAATTCTACCTGTAGCTCTCTTGCTACTCTTGAACTTATGAATCTTTTTTTTACTGTAGATTTCGCACCCTTCCAAATGAATATCCTTCGTAGATCTTCTCGAACAAGCACTAAGACTTGTTCTGGATTTAGAAATTGTGCTAAATTCGTCTTCGAGAAATTAAGTTCTTTCCGCTCCCCTGTATCCTCCAGTTCATAAACAAAAAAAGTCCTAAATTCAGTCATATCAAATTAAAAATTCTAATTTTACCATTCTTACGAATTTTCTAATATAAGATTGTTCTTTAATGAAAAATATGAATCTCATTGAAAAAAATTTTGGTTTAAAAATATAATCCAAACCACTCTACCCACATCAGCACAATCTGTATTTGTACTTTTTACTATAAACTACGTTTAAGACGTTTTAAACACCTTAAATCAATATTAAGTAATTAATTGACCATTTCTCAATCTAAAGAATGAAAATCGTAATATAACAATAATAAAAAATATTAAAGAAAAAAGTTATTACTTCTCTTAAATCATCGGAAATAGCCCAATCGTGCTATTTCTCCCTCCATTCTACTCCACACTGACCACATTTGTATTTCTTTCCATAAACTCGCGGATAGTCTAAAATCACGTTGCTCTTATCAGTACTCTCGTGGATACTCATTTTTTGTTCATTTCCGCACTTTGGACAAATCCGTCGACCCTCAGTTTTTTCAATCGTAAGCAATGAATCATCTATGGCTCCAGGTATTCCTGGTGATGCGCTTGAAGCACTTGTTGATTTTACATCTGCAATTTCTGCTTTTAAATCATCAGGAGTGATATCTTTGACTACTGATTTAAATTCCGGCTCTATAGCGTCAGCCATTATATCAGCAGCTGTATCTGGCTCTAATTCTGATTCTGCTCTTAATTGATAAGCATCCGATTCCTTGTAATTTTCGCCTTTCGCTAAAGCTGCAAGAAATTCAGCATCATCTCCTTCTTCGAAAATCGTTTCATTTTGAGAACCCGCTCTATCTGCATCAATTTGCCTTGCCCATTGTCCCGCTTTTACTTTTTCCTTGACATTACAAGCCTTCCCCTGCCAAATATAGACTTTATTTCCTAAGTCCAATACATAACTATCTTCAGTATCTAGACTCTCTTTTTTATAAGGAACTTGTACCATCTTCATGGAATTAATTCCCTCAAATTCCTCAGATGATATTCTATAAAGTACATTAATATGTTCTGCAAACTGAGCATAATCTCCTGTTACAACATCTTTTAACATAGTTTTAGCTAAATTTTTTTCCACAATCTTCATTGTGCCCATTTTATTTATTGCAGTCATAAAGTCGCTAGATTCATGATTTTGATCAACGGTGATTATTTTAGCAGCTCCGCCCCTTTGTTGATCTAAAGTCCTAGCTTCTGCTGCTCCGACAGTTTTTTCATCTACAGAGCATTTGGCTCCGATCCAAACGTATATAGTTTTATCATCATCGATGAGATAGACATCTCCCGTGGAAAAGATTGGTTTATTTACTTCTTGTAATTGCCCTTGATTGATCATATAAATTTTCATATTATTTCCCAATTAAATTTTAAAAGAAACTTACTTAGTATATAAAACTCAATCTTTTTAAATAATTAGAAATGAATAAGAAAAAATAATCTAGAAATCAGCTAACGCAGATTTTATTCTTTTAACTGTTTCGGGTATTTGAGTCAAATCTATTGAACAATAAGCGATCCGTACTCCATTTACATTTTCACTTGGGGTTTCAATTGGAATGACTCCTACCTTATACTTTGTTAATAATAATTCAGCAAATTCACTGGCTTTCATATGATTAGGATTAAGATTAATAAATGTAAAAAAGCCTCCTGAATTAGGATCCACGGATATATTAGGGTTTTTAATTTTTTTTAGTTCAGAATTGAGTTTTATATATCTTTCCTTGAGAAGACGTTGGATTGGTTCGCGCATCTTAAGAATTTCTTCTATTCCTTTTGTATTGAATAAACTAATCATTACCGCTTGATAAAAATGATTACAATTCGATATAGTACTCCTAATTAAGCCAGATAATTTATTATCTATCTCATTTTTAAGCGTTTCCAATTCTTTATCATTTTTGGTCCATGTAGGTTTTAATCCAATTGTAATAAATCCAATTCGTGCACCATATAAAAGTAATTCCTTTGTTGCCCCATCTAATTTAATTGGGATGATATCTTCCTCTAAATCCTGCAGATCATAGAATATTGACCTGTTAATTGCATTATCATCATATATATAAGGTTCATAAGCATCATCGATCATAACAAGTATTGGTTTTTTTACTTCTTTTTGTTTCGCTTTAAGTAGGTCAATAAGTTTTAAAGATCCTTCTTTTGTGGGCACATAACCCGTAGGATTATTGGGAAAATTAAGAATGATTAGAACTTTATCTTGAACAACAGCAACCTCATCAATTGCTCCTTCTAACCCTTCGAAGTTGAATTGTTGATCTTTAAAATAATTAAAAGACTTAATTTTTGCCCCTAAAACCCTTTTTATTATATTATCGTAGTTCCCCCAGCGTTTGTTTGGTGTTATGATAAATTCATTAGCATTTAATAACAATGAGCTAATTAAAAAAATACCATTTGTTACTCCCGTTGTTATTATCGGCGTGGTAATGTATTTCTTAAGCTTATCTAGTTTTTCATTATCTTCTTTTTGATTCAGCAAGGATTTATAGATGATCCAATTTTTCCAAAGATCTCTTAATTCTGATATGCCTGCTATTGCTGTGTAGGGGACTAAATCATTTATTTCTAAATTTTTAAAATATGCATTTATTCCGTCAAGATAGCAAGGAAACCATTCCGACTTACCCTCTTTAATGAAGTCATACTCATGAGCGTACGCAGTACCTATCGTACCATTCAATTCTGCCTCTTTTTTTGCTCTTCCCGACCAATAGAAGACTCCTTGTGGTAAGGATATTCTCTTTCCAAGTTCCGAAAATGCGGAATAAAGAGGTGTGTTTTCCAATATTTTAGAATCCATATCATCAATAAAAATTTTTGATGTAATAAACATTTTTATAACCAATTTGTCATTCTCTATTTTTACATCAGATAATTCATGAAATAAATATTTAAGTATCAAAATCTTAATATGAAACTATGAGTACGGAAAAGAATTCAGAAGAAGAGAAGAAAATTGAAGACCTTTCAAAACTTAAAAATCTATTTATGCAAGGTTGGAATGGTTTTGTATCTGAAATAAAGGATGGTTTGGCAAATGTTCAACAATCAATGGAAGACGCATCAAATAGAAATCAAGAATCAATGAATAAGAATAGAGAAAATGTGGAGAAATTTTTTAACGATATTAAACAATCCACTGAAAAGAATTTAGCCCAATTAACAGAAGATATTCAAAATTCTCACTTAAAAAATAAAGAAAATTGGGAACAGAATACAGAAAAAATTGCTAATTTTTTTAAAACCTCCCAACAGCAATGGAATGATCAAATAAATATATGGAATGAGGGAATTCAACGAAAACAAAACGAAACTGCTGATGAATGGGAAGCACGAAGGATAAAATTCGCAGATGATTTTAATAATTGGAAGGATAAATCCAAGCGTGATTGGGAAAAAGGACTTAAAACTTTTCGTAGAGAGATGATAAAAGGTTCGTACATGTTTCTTGTTTTTATGGCTCCAATTCTCGTGGTTTTAATTATAGTTGTCTGGTTAATTACTTGGGCGATGAACGGTTTTAATTAATAATATTTAGATTACAACGCAGTATAATGTTTGAAATTTTTCTCTTTTCTTTTTTAGTTGCATTAACAGGTGCATTATCTCCAGGCCCCTTACTTACTTTTACAATATATAAATCTTTAAAACAAAAAAGAGGGTATTTAGCGGGAGTAAACATAATTTTGGGACATGCTACAATAGAGCTCACATTAATAATCGTATTACTTGCTGGAGCATCTTTATTTTTCCAGAATATCTTATTCTTAACTACAATTGGAATAATTGGAGGAATTTTTTTGGTAGTATATGGTTTTTTGGTTATTAAAGATGTGTTTAAGACCAAAATTAACATTGAATTTGATAATAGTCAACAGATAAAGGGATTTAAGGGAAATAGTTTTCTCGGTGGTATTGTAGTTAGTCTTTCAAATCCTTATTGGGAATTCTGGTGGGCTGTCATCGGTTTAGGGTTTCTTATATCTTATAATGTAAGTTTTGCCAATCCTCTTGGATTGTTGTTATTCTTTTTGGGACATGAATTAGGAGACGCAGCGTGGTATCTTCCAATTTCTACCATTGCCTATTTTGGTGGAAAATCCTTAAACCCTAAAATCTTTAAATATATTTTGTTAGCATGTGGTGCTTTTATGGTTAGTTTTGGTATATATATGGTAATAAATATTATTATTAGTCCTCCAAATTTTTGAAAAGAATTTAACTCATAATATGCTCGTAATATCCTCATATCACAATGAAATAATAATTTTTTAAAATCTTCTTTTGTTAATAACAAATTTCGAAGTTTGAAAGTAATAGAGGTATAATATTCTTTTTTATCAGCTCTATTTACTTGTGTACTATTAAGGTTATAAATTGAAATGATAATGACGGAAAAACGATTAATGAAATGTCCCGTGTGTGATAACAAGTTTATTCCCAGAACTTTTTATCCGGAAGATTCAATTTTTTCTAGTTCCGATGGAAAAAAATTAGCATCAGGTTTTAATGGATATATTAATGTGGGTGGTAAACCCCCGGAAATGATACTCGGTTCTTGGGTGACTTATTGCCCGAAATGTAATTACATCATGAAATTCGTAAAAGAAATTGTAAGAAAAGAAAAAATACAGACACACGGAATTAAAGGTACAGAATTGACAGAAAAATTGAATCCGTATTACTTTGGTTTTGAATTCGGAGATTATTCACAATATCTTAAAGAAATAATAAGTAAAGTTGAGAAAGAGATTGAAGTTAAAATGAAAGATATAAATATAGAAACGTGGGAAAATTTATACACGTTAAATGATAACTTCAAATTTCTCGTAAGATTTTTTAATAATTTAAAAGACTACTGCGATAAAACGTTAAAGATCAATAACAATACCGATATGCCAAATAAAATTAAAAAGTTGCAGCTTCCTAAAGATGTTGAACTCTCATTATTACAGCTAAACAATATTAAAGATGCGATTATTAAAGGTGAATACGATCTGTCGAGTGAGGAAGAAGACATGATAAACCACATTTTAGTAAAATTTGTCTTTTACCTAGTTGAATCGCATATTAAACCTCTTATCAATGAAGAGCAACTGAAAGATGGCTTTGAATTTATAAGCATGAAGGATCTTGAAGAGGAAATTAGAATCTACTTAGCAACATACTTATATTCTACGTTTAATAGTGATCCAACTTCGAGCAAGCAAATCAAAACATTTTTAGAGAATATTTTTTAATCTATCCTCTCTCTTTTCAACTTTTTAATCTATATCAAACATACCTGAATAAGGTTCGAGAAAATGATTCTGACACATGGGACATGAATTATATTTTGAGAGCCATGCTGCTACACAAAGATAATGATATGTACTTCCACAAAACGGACAAGTAATAAGTTTATCTTTAGCAAAATTAATAAATTGGTGACAAACAGTGCACTGCACATCTGAAACTGCAATCCCTTGCTTTGTTTTAACTTTATTAGATAAAATTTCCTCAACCTTAGCTAATTCCACTTGATATAGTCCTAAACTTGAAGTTAAGTTGTTTAATTTTGCATTTAATTCTGTAATCCTTTCTCTTAATTCATCCTCTGTCAATTTTTCAGCGAGAAATGAAGATAAGGCAAAATTTATGGGCAAACCCTCAAAATTTTCAGATTGTTTAGTAATTTCAGTGATTTCCGCAAACAAAATAGATTCTTCATCAATTAAATCTTTAAAACTTTTAAATATTTTATTCAATAAAATAGTGAGTAGGAAGGTCAATTGTTGTTTTTTTCTATAAAAATTGTCCTCCCAATGTTTAATAAGTTGATATGTATCGATATTTCGAAACTTATTTCTATCTATCTTCTCATAGATTTGGGATTTGATAATTTCGATTTTTGTCTTGTAGTCTCTTAATATTTCTTTTATTTTCTTAAGCTGGGGTAATTCTTCCCTAATTATGACAGAAGTCTTATCCTCATAATCACTCATCATGGCATTAACTTCCAGTATCTTGGAATCAACAAATGTTCTTAATTCAACACGCAATCCCTCATCTTTTACACTTGTAAGATATGTCTGATATTCTTCTTTTCTACGTAATAATTCATCATTTAATCGTGATAATGTTTTTTTTAAGGTTTCTGTAATATTTTCATACGGTTTCAGGTATTTGTCAAATCTTAATACCCAGGTATCTATCTCATCAATATTTGACGATATTGCATCTACTTTTTCTCTATAAGAATTAATTATTTTCACAAACTCATCTGTCGAAGTACCCTCAATTTGATTTAAGAGATTTTGAAGTTTTTTATCTATTGATAAAAAATAATATTCAATCAATTTTGGTAGAAATTCAGAAAATTTTTGTTGAGTTAATGATTCAAAATTAAAATCTTGTTTTTCCTCAAGTCTGTGTTTTTCATCATATTGTTTAACTTCATTAATGAGTCCTTCTAATTTATCCTCGATTAAAGAGACTATGAAAGGGCGCGTTTTATCTTTTAGATTTTGCACCACCTCCTTTCTTTCCAGTATGTTTATAAATTCTTCACTGGAATAATCTGCAAAGACATTATTTTTATACATCAAATAGATAAGATCCGAATAGACTAATTCGTGATTCTGGTGATTTTCAATAAAATATTGAAAGAGTTCATTGAAATGAAAAGTAGGTAACGGTTCAGATCCTTTTTTCTTAACTTTTATAGGATCTGATTCAGATAGAGATCGTAAAAATTCAAGGGAACCCTTAATTTCATCCCATTTTTTCAATTCTAAGATTGATTCATTAAATTGAAATCCTAAATTTTTAATCTTACTTGCTTGAATCCATAAGAATATCTCATCATCATATTGTTTTTCCACTTTATAGATAATCTTCTCAAGATATTGCCTTATCATATCACATTTTTTAAGCATTTCTGTGATAATTGTGAGGAAATCATCAAGAAATTTATTCTTCTTTAAAATTCTCTTTATGTTCCTACCATTAGCGGTGAGATTTGTTAAGTTTTGAGAAATAATTTTAAGTTCTTTTACAAGTTCAGATTTTAAATTATAGTAAAGATTCTTTGAACTTCTGAGTAAATAATCATCAACAAATTGTTCTATTTGAGTAAGATATTCCTGATAAAACTCCTGGTGTTGTAGATGGAAATATTTCTTGAGGTAATCATTGATTTCACTTTCCTCCACGTTTTCTTCCATAAATCGCGATAACTTCCTTTTTACATCAAGAATCTCATCTATAGTAAAACCTTTTATCTCTCTGGTATCATTAAACTTATTATTGAAAAGTAACATTGAAATGCACTTTAATCTCTTTCTTATTGCATGAAAATATTATCAATGATCCATTAAATTTTTTGTTAAAATTATTACTAAGGAGACAAAATATCCATTTTTATTATGATATCGAATCATATTTAAAATTTGGAAATAAAAAGGTGTAAATTTTATTCTCCTAACTCATCAATCTCAATCGTTTTTTCTTGAGCACCGCTTTTGGTTATGATGAGTAAATCAATTCCGTTACCGGACATGGCATCTCTTTTTATAGCATTACTTATAGCTTTTACAACAAGTGCTTCTCCAGCTTTAATTGTCATATTCGGTTTGTATTCTGCTTCTAATATTCCAATAGATAATAACATTCCTGTTCCTGTTGTTCCATAATCATCAGGCATCAAAGAACCAAGAGCATCCAAAGTATATAATTGCGGACCATCATCATCTAATCCTGCAACAACTAAATTTGTATATAATGGAGCTTGTTTTCGTGAATATAAGAAGTTTGAAATCAATTTAGCTAAACTTTTTGTCGTGATCTGTTTCCCCGCATCAAGTTCATAAAGATTTGCTTGAGCTTGAAGGATTTTAACTAAAATTTGGAAATCTCCAATTAGCCCATATGCGGCTACTCCAATATTTTCAGTAATCTTAAAAACCTTCCTTGTTGCTTTATTTGTAACTGTATAACCCCAAGTTGCCCTGCGATCATTTCCAAGAATAACTCCATCCTTACATTTAATAGCAACGCCACAACTTCCTGGTACCATTATCTGCTGAGACATTTTTATCTCTAATAAATTTTGTTTTATAGTTTTAAAGTACTATTTAGTATTAAATTAATGGGAATTAATAATTTTTTGTTTTAAATTATAATATTTTACTGATTAAACTGAAAAATCACGTTAACGTATCATGATCATATATTGAAGTAGTCTTTAAAATCTTGATATAATGAAAAATCAGCAGTATTCTGTCAATTTTTACCAATTATTTACTTTATGACTAAGTTGTGATGATCACTAAATTGATCCCATGACATTTACCCATGATAAAGTCACTTGATAATATTTTTTTTAATTTCCCTTTACCCCATAATAAAACTAAATTAAATGCCCTTTTCTTCAACATAACCCTTTGAATTACTTTGATACTAAAAAATTAAGTTCAACTTTTTCGTGTGATCAATCATCCGATGATCATAGATGTTTACTCTTCAATCAAAACATAAAGTTTTTGTCGTGATTTTTTGTTGATTTAATCCCCCATCTTCTTCTCATATTGCCAAAAGATTTAAATAATCATTCGGATATAATATTAACTAAGAAACTCTATTAATAAACAAAAAAAAAGTAAAAATACACGAATTAAAAATTTTTAATTGTGGAGGAATAAGACCATGGCTAAAAAGAAACATAGATCAAGAATCCTTTCGATTCTGAGTGTAGTTTTGCCTGGTCGCCAATAAGGAGATTAATGAAGCAGCAAGGTGCAAGCATCGTAGCAAGAAACGCAGTAGATCTTTTAATTGACCATCTCGAAAAGACTGCAACTGGTTTAACTGAACAAGCTCGCGCTTTTACCATGCATGCTAATCGTAAAAAAATTACCAAAAACGATCTCCTATTGTCGATCAAGTATAAATAACTATAAGATAAAGTTCTGCTAATTACAAATCCAATCTTTTTTTCCTTTTTTTATATCTAAATTTGTTTAAAATACGATGTTAGTTTCATTTCTGTTGATTAAATACAAATAAAGCATGTATCATCAGTCCATTTGGACAAAAAAATTGTTTTCTTTTTTTTTTATTACTTCTTTATTTTAACAAAATTATGCTTTACAGAATTCAAAATTAATGTTCTAAATACCATAAAAATGAAAAACGACGCGCAACCGATATCTACATTAATAAGGAGTTATTTCGACGATCTAAATACCTCTTATTAAAGATTCTATTCAATATATCCTCGAAATAGTCCTTCAAAATCTATAGAGATCGTTTATAAATTCGACTTTCTTATCATTACTTGGGTTTTGTAATCTATAATCATGTCAAGTTTTAAACTCAAAATAATTCTAACTGGCGCAGCGGCAGTCGGTAAGACAGAGTTGGTTCAAAGATTCATCAAAAATCGTTTTGCAGCCAATTATAAATTGACCGTAGGCGTTGATATATTAACTAAGGATGTAGAATTTAGATCGGGTGAAATAGCAACTCTCTCAATATGGGATATTGGAGGCCAGCAAAGATTTGAGTTTATTCGAAGTACATTTTACAAAGGAGCTGCAGGGGCAATGTTAGTCTTTGATTTAACTCGTGAACAAACGTATGTAGAAACTCGCAAGTGGTTATCTGAAATTAAGCAATCAGCGGGAGAAAACATACCGTTTGTTTTGATCGGTAACAATGTAGATTTAGTAGAGGATGTGGGTGTGGTCATAGATCGTGAAGAAGCCAGAAGGTTCGCTGAAAGTGAAGGAAGCATTTACATTGAAACATCATCGAAGACGGGGAAACACGTCGATGAATCTTTTACGGAGTTAACTCGACGGATTATTGATTCTCGATCTCAATAATATTTATGTATTAAATCCGTATTTACGTTCTTGTTAATAAGTTATTGATCATCGATCGATAAAATTTTTTTTCTTCCTTTTTCTTAAATTTCGTATATAAAAATTTAAATTTAGAGATTTAATTAATTTAATTAGCATTCTACAAAAATAATAAATGAAATAATCGCAATTTCTCATGCTAGCGGTCGATGATAGAGGAAGACGATTCGATATTTATTTTGATTGCATTTTTGGGGGTTCTATTTCAACAATAGCAATTATAATAATTATCGTATATGCTAATCAAAATGTGAATCAAGATCCTATAGTTTTTTATGGTGGCCTAGGATTTTGGAATTTTATACTTATTGGTTCAATATTCCTGATATATGTGGGCATACATACATATTTTTTGAAGAAAAAGTATCCTGAAGGAATCCCAACTAAAAAACCGGTAAGGGCTCTAATAATTTAATAATTTTAACGATTTATTTATTATACTTCCCCCTTGATGGGGTTTGATATTTCCTTCATTAATCACTTGATAATCATTATTTATAAGCTTTAGAATTCTTGAATTCGTAACCGAAACATATTTTTTCATATCATTCTTTTCAATTCATATTACTTAAAATAACATAATGAATAATTATGGCAGATAAAACCAATTCAGAAGCTGGGAAACCAGTAAATGGGAAGGCAAAAGAGATATTGTTTCAATCCATGGAGCTTATTATGAAGAATCTTCAAGAAAATATGGAACATCTCATGAAACCAAAACATTTCGAGCATACCCAACATTTTATTGAATTAGTATATGATGGTTTAAAAAATAAGAGGAAATTCTTTTTATTAGCATCAGGACGTTCCGCTTTCATTCTGCAGTGCTTTGCTACCCGATTAGTGCATTTAGGTGCTGAAGTTTATATGGTTACTAATTTAGCGAGCATGCCTGCTTTAACGAAAGATGATCTACTGATCGTTTTATCAGGATCGGGAACAACTACAATCGTTGTAAGCTTGCTAAAGAATTACGTGAATACTATAAAACCTTATGGGATCATAACCATAACTTCCCATCCAGAAACCATAATTGGGAGAGTCGGAGATGTTACCATTAAACTGAAAGGGCGTACTAAGAACGATTTGACAGATCGCCACGATGATACTGCATTGCTAACTCCCGAAGGAACAGCTTTTGAGCAAGTTGCTTTTACATATTTAGATGCGATTATTGCTGAGTTAGCAATTAAATTAGGTAGAACCAACGAAGATTTGCTTAAAAAACATTCCGAGTCCATTTGAGTCTTTCTCATTCAATGCCAAATTTAATAATATTTTATCACCTACTGTTTTTTGTGCCCATTTATAGTTCTTCTATGAGATTTTTATAAAAAGACGATGAATAGAGGTCTCCAAATGGGCATACATCAATATTAAAGAGAATGTCTAAGAGTAAATTTCAAGATCCAAAAAGAAGATAAAATAGTTTCTTACCTAACTACAAATTTATTGCTCCAATTGCTCCA
>Ga0307426_1000372_pt1 | contig 30880 bp, 26 predicted proteins | sample SalMarWE160340MG_FD_202165 | JGI IMG/M metagenome (GOLD analysis project Ga0307426, IMG submission 202165) | Salt marsh sediment microbial communities from the Plum Island Ecosystem LTER, Massachusetts, United States - WE1603-40 | ecosystem: Environmental > Aquatic > Marine > Intertidal zone >...
TATTGGGTAATGTCGTGGACGTCACCGAACCCAGGCAGGCAGAGGAGGCGCTCAGGGCTTCCGAGGCCGAACTGAGAGAGTCCGAGGAAAAATACCGGACCCTTTTTGACTACGATCCCAATTCGATATTTGTCCTGGAGTTGGGAACGTTTAAGATATTGGACATGAATGCCCGGGCCCTGGCGTCTTATGGTTACGAAAGAGAGGAATTGATTGGAAAGTCTTTCATGGATCTGAGCGATGCCCACTACTCGGACGGCGTCTTGTCCACCACAGAGCCAACGCCCACCACACTGTCCAGTGCCTATCCCAAAATCCAGCATCGTAGAAAAGACGGCGAGCTTTTCTATGTGGATGTCTACACCTGCCGGACAAGACACAGCGGAAAATTCGGCATTATCGCAACAACGGTGGATATTACCGAAAGCCTGACCAAGGAGACCCAGCTCATCCAGGCCAGTAAAATGGCCACCCTGGGAGAAATGGCAACGGGTGTGGCCCACGAACTGAATCAGCCCCTGTCCGTTATCAAGACCGCAAGCAATTATTTGCAAAGAAAGGTGGACAACCAGGAGGAGATTAAAGACGAAATACTGAAGACCATGGCCGAAGAGATTGACAGCCAGGTGGACCGGGCATCCAGGATTATCAACCACATGCGGGAATTCGGCCGCAAATCAGAGGTCAGCAAGGAAAAGGTCCAGATCAACGAAGCATTGACCAAAGCCTTGGACATATTCAGCCAGCAACTAAAGCTCAGGGAGATAGAGGTGGTCAAGGACCTGGCGGAAGACCTTCCCCCTGTACTGGCTGATGCCAATCGGTTGGAACAGGTCTTCATTAACCTGCTCATCAACGCCAGGGATGCCATTGAAGCCAGGTGGGAACGCGCTGATTATCATGGTAAGGCCAAAAAGATATTTCTGCAGACCGGTTCAAAAGATAAGACGGTCACGATCAAGGTGAAGGACACGGGCGTGGGTATCCCGGAATCGGTGCTTAACAAGATTTTTGAGCCCTTCTTCACGACCAAGAAACCGGGGAAGGGCACGGGATTGGGCCTGTCCATCAGCTACAACATTGTCAAAGATTACAATGGAACGATCGGAGTGGAAAGCGAGGTCGAAAAAGGCACGACCTTCAACATCACCTTTCCCGCGTGCGAATAAGATGACCAAATGTCACTCGGGCGAGCTAGGGCAAACCATCTTAACGAACCGGGAGTTTACCAGGCAATCCTTATCGCCTGCTTCCAAATAGAAAAACTGTTTGCTGTAGTTTAAGAAATCGGACAGACGGGAGCGGTTCTGCGGCAGATCCAGGTACACCGTGCCCTCCATATTCTCACCTGAAAGAAAGCACACCCGGGCTGGAACCTGTCTTTGATAGGCGGAGTCCTTTCTCACCTCATCGGCCTCCACGAAAACCATGACCATGGATCGCTTCTGTAGTAAAACAATGTTGCCCTCCCTTAACTCCAAGGGTATATAAGACCGCTCACCATTGAGCAACTCGGCTATGGACTCGCGACCTGTATGATTGGCTGAACGCGGCGAGAGAAAAAAATTGCCGGACTCGCGGGTCCCGTCAGCAAAAACGACTTCCGCTCGTCTTTTGATCCTGACCAGCTTAAGCACCACTACCTCCTGCACTCACAGACACCCTCGCACTAGCCTCTGAGACTCACACACCCCTTGCCTCGTCAACAAGACGCGCCCCCTCTATCAAGAGAGACATGGTGGGGGCATGGATGGTGCGCGTCGGGAAATGGGAACAGGGAAGGATCTGAAATGCGCCTTCTTCCCATGTCATGAGCCTGTAAAAAGCCTTCTCTCCACTCAGGCTTTCCGTGTCTGCGTGGATGATCTGGCCTTGTTGCATATAAATCTTTCCCTCTTGACCCCGGTGTTCGAGATTGATTTCAACATCTTTTTCTCCTGTGGAAAGACTCTGGATAAAATCCGTAGAGCTCATTTCCGTGAGGGACCCGCTCACACCTCTCGTTGCTTTCTGAGGCGCCTTCATAGCAAGCAACCGCTGAATCTTCAAAGAGAGCATTTCCAAATCAACCGGCTTCTTCAGGAAATCATCAGCACCCGTCTCCAAACACTCAGCCGCAAGCCTTTCACCCTCTTCCGAGGTCAGAAACAAGAAAGGGATTTGGGTCGTGGCGGCGTTTTGCCTGACAGCTCGGCAGAAAGTCAAGCCGTCCGTCCCCGGCAGATTTACCTCAGAGACCACCACATCGACCGGAGATGTCGACAGGATGTCCATGGCCTCACGGGCATCGGTCACCACCTCCACCTCGTAGCCGTCATTGCTCAAACGAAGGACCATGCCGGATGCCTGAGCCTGCGTTGGATCCACGACCAGGATATGACCACCCGCTTGATCGACTCTTCTCAAGAATTCCTCATCCTGTATAAGATGGAGAAAGGCCTCCAGGACAGCTTCGATCTGAGGAGAAGCGCATTGTCCGCCCAGCCGCCTTCGCACTTGATTGATATCCCTGGCCGCCTCGGGTTCATTCTTCCTCAGAACTTGATAGGCCTTCACCATGCTGAGGATGCCGGCCTCTACCCTCTGTTTTTTCTGTGCACCAGGCGCCGGCTCAACGATTTCCTCCAGACGGTAGGGGGTAACGATGTGACCTGCAAGCTCCCTTCCCAACCCCTCAGCAGAAAGCCATGCCGCAAGGACGGCGCCATCCACCTGGCCGGGGCGCAATTCCAGCCTCAAGGCCAGGAGTTTGCAATATCTCGCCCGCGTGAGGATCTCCTGAAGCTCACCCTGGTTCCCTTGCAAGCGCATTGTCACAAGAAAAGCTGCCAACCCGATGAGGGCCTCACTCATCTGGTGGTAGGAATACTCCTGGCCCAGCAGCAGGGGGATAAGGTGGTAATAGGCGATGTAAGGCGGTTCGATCTCCTGGCAGATGTCTCTGAGCCACGAACCCCGGGGTTGGAAAAACCGACCATTGACCAAGAGCACGTCAGAGGGTCCCCTTTTGAGGGCCTTGACGGTCTCTTCCGGAGACAGGACCCATGCTACGTTCGGGTAACCTTCGCCGCGGAGAATGGTTCTCAGTGCGCTGGCTCGATCACGATCGGGTTCCAGGAGGAGGATCTTCCTTTTGGTGCGGGCCTGGTCTTCCAGGGTGAGTTTTTCTCTGGTTTCTTCCTGGTTGCTCAGAATAGTGAAGTCCTGAGGAACCTCCAGCTCCGTGGCCGGCGTGTAAACTTCTCCCTCGTAGTGGACCCTTACGGCCCTAACGATCTCTGCCGTCGAAGCCACCGTGAATGCGAGCCGGAAGGGGGGCGGGAAGATGGTTTGGAGGTGCCCGATGAGCTGCTGATCCGTTGGATCACCCACGGCAAGGATGAGGAAGTTTTTTTCCGAATCATAGGCCACAGGGAAAATGGTCCACCGCTGTGCAAACTTGAGTGGAACGACCGACTTGGCGCTATCCAGGGGCGGATCGGCGAGGAGAGGACGATAAGGCTTTCCGTAGATCTTGGCCAGGCTCTGCCCCAAACCTGTGTAGTCGATCAGGTTGAGAAAAAGTACTGCCTCCTCAATGGATATCTTCCGTGTGAGAGCATAGTCCTCTGCCTGTAGGAACTGATCTTCAGTCAATCGCCCACTGCCCACGAGGTGACGCTTTAGCTTGGAGACGCGCTCCGTGTTGTCACCGGGCAGCTCACTCCGTTCCTTGGCCATGAAGATTTGCTTCCTCCGGACCAATCAGGCCTTCCTCTGAGAGTCTCCTGATGTGGTCCTCCATGGTTTGCATGCCTGAGGATTTGCCGGTTTGGAGCACCGAAAAGATCTGGTAGGTTTTTGCCTCCCGGATCAGATTCTTAATGGCCTGATTGCAAACCATGACCTCCACCGCAGCCACCCTGCCCTTTTCCTGAGCACTCCTGAGTAACTGCTGCGCGACAACGCCGCACAGGGACTCGCTGAGCATGGTCCTGATCTGCGGCTGCTGGCTTGTTGGGAACACATCAATGATCCGGTCAACCGTCTTGGCGGCACTGGACGTGTGGAGGGTGCCGAAGACCAAGAGCCCTGTCTCTGCTGCGGTTAGGGCGAGATGGATGGTCTCCAAATCCCTCATCTCCCCTACAAGGACGACATCAGGATCTTCCCTCAAGGCCGCCCTCATGCCCGTAGCAAAACTCTCTACATGGAAACCGACCTGTCTTTGGTGAATCAGACACTTCCCCCTTGGATGGATAAACTCTATGGGGTCTTCCAGGGTAATAATGTGGTAATTCTGTTCTTTGTTAATGAGGTCGATCATGGCAGCCAGCGTCGTGGATTTGCCTGACCCCGTCGGCCCGGTGACCAGCACGAGCCCGCTCTTTACTTGGGCGAACACATGGATGGATTCCGGAAGCATGAGTTCTCTGAGGGTCTTTATCTCCGTGGGAATGAGTCGGAACGCCCCGCCATAGCCTTTTCTTTCCATGAATACGTTGGCCCGGAAACGCCCCTTACCCTCCACTGCATAGGCGAAATCGATATCCATTCTGGCCTTGAGGAGGTTCACCTGGTCCTCATCCAGCATCTCAAGGAGGATGGCTTCAGCCTCTTCAGGGGTCAGATCATGATATTTGACCCGCTGCAGCCGCCCGTCGATACGAAGCATGGGAGGATCGCCGGCACAGATGTGCAGGTCGGAGGCCCCATGCTGGATCATCATGTCTAGCAGGACATCGATCTTGGCCAAATCAAACCTCCAAAACGCTGATCTTGACGCCGTCCTTCAACTCCTATCCCACTGGAAAAGAAAACGTCCTGACCATCATCTTTTATCGGTGTTTTCCAGCTTAAACTGAAGGGCTAACACGACCGGGCCTTGTGTGATCACTGAAGGGGTGCTGCTTGATTGTCGCCATGGGGGGGGACAGGAGGGCCGGGGATGAGCATTCAGCGGCCAGTTTTATCATGAAGCTTGTCCGCAATGCGTTTCACCCGGTCGGATTGAACCATGGACGCGGCTTTATCTGCAAAACGGGTCGCATCCGACACCTTGCCGTCCTTCAAGTAGTCCTTGACTCTCTTTTCAATGCGACCCGTGGCACGATCTGTCTTGACGTGGATGGCCGGCGCCGCCATGAGCTTTCTGGTCTGCCCGCCGCCGCAATCCGGACACGGCGGCGGCTTGCCGGCCTTATCAACGATCCTTTCAAAAACACACCCGCAGTCCGTGCATTCATAATCGTAAATAGGCATCAGACGTTTTTCAACCCCTCACTCACAACCTTCGAAGGTATGGCATCTTCTCAAGATCAGCCCTGAAGACATTGTCTCTTGAGAGCCTGTCGAGGACCTCGTCGATGATTGCAAGCATGGCCGTCTTGTCAGCCGGCAGACTTCCGTTAATGGAGGCATAATTGGAAACATGATCTGAGAGATACTGAGACGTCACTGAAAGATCCTGGATGAGGGCTTTTTGTTCCCTTAAGATCGTCTCCGGGCGTGCCATTTCAAAGCTGCCTTCCCGCCACCACTGATACACCGGGGTACCGGGTTGCGGTACCAGGGTTCTTACCCGGATAAAATCGGGGTCGATCCGGTTCAGCACCTTGGCTGTGTCTGACGCATGTTCCCGCCAGTTCGCCTCGCCCCCGATGCCCACAAGAACATACAGGGAGACTTCAAATCCGGCATCCTTCGCCTTGGTGCAGGCCCTGATCATGGTCTCAGGGCCCGCCCCTTTCTTAATCCGCGCCAGCAGGCGAGCACTGCCTGTCTCAAGGCCAATGTGAAGCCGCGTCAAGCCCGCATCCCTGATCTTCTGCAGGCTCTGAAGGGATTTACGCTTTAGGGTTTGCGCGCGTGCATAGCTTGTCACCCTGGAGAGGGACGGAAAGGCGCCATGGAGATGCCCGAGGATTTCGCACACTTCGTCTGTCGTGATGATCAGGCTATCTGAATCCCCGATGAACACGGTTTCCACGTTGCCTCCAGTATATGCCTTTGCCGTGTCAATGTCTCGTTTAACCGATGCCACTGAACGCTTTTCAAACCGGATGTCCTTGTACATGGGGCAAAAAGCGCACCGATTCCAGGGACACCCGCGGGTCACCCTCAACAGGAGGCTGTCGGCCTCACTAGGGGGCCTGAAGGGTGGAAAGTCGTAGGTCTCATCGGCCACAGCAAGGCGCCTTCCAAAACGAAAGTTCAACATGATCTTAGAGCAAAGATAGCCGAATCACTCCGACATGACAATAGATTTGTCCCCGTGGAAGGGGTTGTGGGCCTGCATGTTCGTTGCTGATCCGTCCCGAGAATTCTTCACAACCAAGGGACAAGGACCCAACATGTTGTATCTTTCCAGCTAAGACATACATTTTATAGTCTTTTTTTCTTTACAAGCCCTTGTCTGTTTGTTAATCCTCAGTAGCACTGTAAGGATCAAATTAGAAAGAGAGAGGCGCAGAGGGTTTTTGTCATGAAAATCAAGAATTTAGATATTGTTGGGTTCAAGTCTTTCGCAGACAACCTGACGCTGCAGTTTCCCCAAGGGATTTGTGCCGTGGTGGGCCCTAACGGCTGTGGCAAGAGCAATATTGTGGATGCCCTCCGCTGGGTGATGGGGGAGCAAAGCGTCAAACAGCTCCGCGGCAAGTCTATGGAAGATGTCATCTTCTCGGGCAGTGAGAAAAAGGGGCCCTTGAACAGGGCGGAGGTCGGCATCACGCTGATTAATGACAATGGCAACACGCCTGAGGAATATCGACTCTTTTCCGAGATCATGGTCAGTCGCCGCCTTTTCCGTTCCGGAGAAAGCGGTTATTTTATCAATAAACGGCCATGCAGGCTGAAAGACATCCAAAACCTGTTGATGGGAACCGGCGTCGGGTCCAGGACCTATGCCATCATTGAACAGGGAAGGATCGGAACGCTCATCGATGCCGGCCCGGAAGAACGACGCCTTTTCATTGAGGAAGCGGCGGGCATTACCCGCTATAAGAGCCGAAAGAATGAGGCCCTCCAGAAGATACAGCGGACGCGGCAAAACTTGTTGCGTATTCATGATGTCATCGCCGAAGTCAAACGCCAGATAAACAGTCTGAAACGCCAGGCCAGGAAAGCCGAGCGTTACAAGGCCTATGAAAAGCAAATTGAAGATCTGGAAATAGGACTCGCTCGTTATCAGTACAAGGCTATGTGCGCCGAGATGCAAGAAACCGACACCTTGCTGCAATCCTTACGGGACACGGACTTTAAGCACGAATCTGAGCTGGCAAAGTTAGACGCCGCCATGGAACAGGTCAAACAAGCACGGGCAGCCAAACACGAGCGTATCTCCCAGGAGAAGGCCCAAAGATATGACATCCAGCGGATGATGGACAAGCTCGAAGGGGACATGGAACACAACAAGAAAGATCTCGAGCGCTTGATGCGTGAAATGGACCAAGTCGGGGCCGAGTTGAAAGAAATTGAGATCAAGAACCAGGATACCATCGTAGAATGTCGTGGCCTGGAGGAACAAAAACAGGGTTTCGAGCAAGATATTCGGAGCATTGAAGAAACCTTGAAGCAGGAAGTCGCGGCCGAGAGGGCTTTGAAAGAGCGCCTGGGTGAAGTGAGTCAAGACCTCGAAACCAAGAAGACGCAACTGATCAACCTGGCAAGCCGAAAGGCAACCTACCGGAACACCCTGGAGAACACCTCCCATCTCAGGGCAAACCTCTCAAAGCGGCTGGATCAACTCGACAAGGAAAAAGGTCGGACCGATGGCGAACTCGCCGAGGTCACCAAAGAGCTGGCCAAGACTGAGGACGCGCACCGCGACCTAAAGGAAAGCTTTAACAAGGCAGGGGAATCACTTGATTCTCTTGAGAAACGCCTTGAACAAAATCGTCATGCCCTTAGTCAGCAAGTCCGCACGGTACAGGCTGCGGAGGCTGAACGGCAACAGGTCCGATCCCGCTATGGGGCGCTCAAGAAGATGGATGACAATTATGAATGGTTCAAGGAAGGCGTTCGGGTGATCATGAGAAAATGGAAGTCCCGAAATCTTGAGGAGGCCGGCATCCGCGGCCTTGTGGCTGACGTCCTCGAGGCCGAACCTTCCTATGAGGAGGCCGTGGAAGCCGCACTGGGTGAGACATTGCAATACGTCATTGTCAAGGACCAGCAGGGGGCCGTGACAGCCATCGATTTCCTTCGGGCCCACTCAGGGGGGCGGGGGGGCTTCATTCCCATGCAGGCGGTCAGACCCCTGGCGGGGGTCGGCAACAGACCAGATCCCCGGCAGCACGATCTCCTCATTCATCACATAGACATACACAGGGGCTACGAAGCTTTTGTTCAGGCCCTTGTGGGTCATGTCACGGTTGCGCAAGACCTTGAAGGGGCCCTGCAACGGTGGGACGAGAATCGCTCGCCGCAGACGATCGTCACACTGCAAGGAGACCGGGTCTGCCCTCAGGGCATGCTGACAGGCGGAAGCACGGAGAACGGCCGATCCGGCATCCTGGCCAAAAAGAAGGAGGTTAAGGATCTGGCTGCACAGATCTCGCAGTTGGACACCTCTGTTGCCGTGGCCCAGGCCAGGCAGAAAGAACTGGAAAAGGAGGCCGTGGCATTGGAGACAGAGGTTCAGAAGGCCAGACAGGTCCAAACCCAAAAGAGTCAACAACTGATCGAACTTGAAAGGCAGCTTTACCGTCTTCAGGAAAGACTCAAACAGATTCATCGCCACACGGAAATCCTGGACCTTGAGGCACAACAAATAGCCGGGGAGCGGACAGATGCGGAGCAGGAGCTTTCGAGATATGAAGAGGTTCTGACCGAACTGGCAAGAGAGGTTGAGGCCGAAGAATCTGCCGTCGAACAGACGGCCGCCGAACTCAAGACAATCTCTGAAGAGATGGAAGGGGTCCATGAAGGGGTGGTGGAACACAAGCTCAGACTGACTGCATTGCAGGCGGAACATGACAGTGCGGTCAACACCTTGCGACGGTTAACGCATTTTCAACAGGACTGGCAGGAAAAACTGGCCCAGTTGGAGCGAGGGCTAAAGCAAAGGGAGGAAGATCAAATAGCCATTGAGCACGCCTTGACAAGAGATCAAGCCAAGATGGGCGATCTGTACACGGGCCTGGAGGCGATGAAAGACAGACTCGCTCAAAGTGAAGCCGAGTACCAGGCCATCGAAGGGGCACTCAAAGAAAGTGATCAAGCCCTTGCTCAGGTCAGAACGAAACAACAAGAGACCCTCCAAAAAATACAACAGCTTGAGCTGGCACAGTCGGAAAGGCGCATGACCTGTGATCATCTGGTTGGCCGCATTCAGGAACGCTACCATCAAGACATCAAAGTATTGGCCCGCGAAGACGACACGGAGGACTTTTCACCCGAAGAAACAGAGAGGGCCCTGGCGGCATGCCGGGAAAGGATGGCCAGGCTTGGAGATGTGAACCTCACAGCCATTCAGGAATACGAAACCCTGGGCGAACGATATCGCCTCCTCACCGAACAGCGCGATGACCTCATGGGCGCCATAGAAATCCTGCACCGGGTTATCCAGAAGATCAACCGGGTATCTTTGAAACAGTTCATGAAGACCTTCAAAGGCGTCAACGAAAAACTGCAAGTGGTCTTTCCCAAGCTCTTCGAGGGCGGAACGGCCAATCTGGTGCTCACCGAACCGAAGCGCCCCCTGGAGTCCGGGGTCTCTTTGTTCGTCCGCCCGTCGGGCAAGAGACTTACGCGCATGAGCCTTCTTTCCGGCGGGGAAAAGGCGCTTGCGGCCATTGCCCTGGTCTTTTCTCTTTTCCTGATCAAGCCCACGGCATTTTGCGTCCTTGATGAGATTGACGCCCCCCTGGACGAGGTCAACGTGTCTCGCTTCATCCATCTTCTCGAAGAGATCGGCAAGCAGTCTCAGGTGATCATGGTGACCCACAACAAACAAACCATGGAGACGGCGGACGCACTTTTTGGCGTGACCATGGAAGAGCAAGGCATTTCCAAGCTCGTCTCGCTGAATCTAACGAGACAAAGCCCGAGGTTGCCGGAGCACGGGACAGAGACCGTTCATGGCCTTGAAATGGTTTAAAAAGAAAAAACGAACCGAAGGCGGATCGCCAGAAGAGCCCATCGAATCCGTTGAGCAGGCTCTTGAACCCGAGACGGCACGGGAAGAAGGCGCGGACACTGCCGAGCCCGTTGAGCCTGTGGAGGCAACGGGAGCCGCTGACACGGAAAAACAGGGGTTTTTCCGGAGACTCAGAAGTCGCCTCTCCAAGACACGGAAAGGCCTTGTGAGCCGTGTGGATCAACTCTTGCTGGGGAAAAAGGAGATCGATGAAGCGCTTCTCGAAGAGCTCGAAGAAATCCTTATCACCTCGGATTTAGGCGTACAGACCACGATGACTCTCATTGAAAAGGTGCGAGAAAAGGTTAAAAGAAAAGACCTGAGCAATCCCGAGGAGCTCAAGGAAGCCCTTCAGAGCGAGATCCTCACTTTTCTCCAGGTGCCGCCGGGGCCAAGCCGGATGGCCGAGCAAAAACCTTACGTGATCATGGTTGTAGGGGTGAACGGCGTAGGCAAGACGACCACCATCGGCAAGCTGGGCGGCCGTTACGTGAAAGAAGGCAAACGCGTGCTGTTGATCGCAGCCGACACCTTCCGGGCCGCTGCTGTTGAACAATTGGAGATTTGGGCGGATCGCATCAACGCCGAGTTGGTGCGTCACAGGGGAAAGTCCGACCCTTCTGCCGTCGTCTATGACGGTATCCACGCAGCCCAAGCAAGGGACATGGATGTGGTCATCATCGACACGGCAGGTCGTCTTCATACCAAGGTCAATCTGATGGAAGAACTTAAGAAAATCCGTCGAACCGTGGCTCGGCAACTCCCTGACGCCCCCCATGAGATCCTGCTGGTTCTTGACGCCACCACCGGGCAAAATGCGATCTCTCAGGCCCAACTCTTTCATGAGGCCCTTGAGATTAGCGGGATCGCCCTTGTCAAGCTGGATGGCACGGCAAAGGGAGGGATCGTGGTGGGTATATGCGACAGCCTCGGCCTGCCGCTCCAGTATATTGGGCTCGGAGAAAAGGTCGAGGACCTGCAAGACTTTGACCCTGATGCGTTCATCAAGGCCCTGTTTTCGGAAGTGAACTAGCGTGCCTGAGACCATGTCCAAGACCGTCCTGGTCATCGACGATGAACCGAATATGCGGCACATGCTCACGGCCGTCCTGGAAAAGGCCGGATATGCCGTCACGGGCGCCGCAGACGGCCTGGACGCCCTGTCCATCCTGGAAACAAGGGGTTTCGACCTCATCCTGTGTGATGTGCGTATGCCCCGAATGGACGGGCTTTCCTTCCTGAAACAAATCACCGCGCGAGGACTCAACACCACAACCATTGTGATGTCGGCCTATGGCACCATTGACACGGCCGTGGAAGCCATGAAGCTGGGCGCGGTGGACTACATCTCCAAGCCCTTCAAGCCGGATGAAATCCTTGTCAAGCTGGCACAGTGCGAGGAAAAGGACCGATTGCAGGAGGAAAATCTCAGGCTTCGCGACGCGGTTCAAGAGACCTATTCCTTTCAGAATATGGTTGCCAAGAGCCCGGCCATGGCCGCCATTTTTGAGACGATCCGCAAGATTGCCGATTACAAGACAACGGTGTTGATCACGGGCGAAAGCGGCACGGGCAAGGAGCTCATTGCAAGGGCGATCCATTACAATGGCGCACGCAAAGATAAGCCTATGGTGGCAGTCAACTGCGGGGGCCTGCCCGAAAACCTTTTGGAAAGCGAACTCTTCGGCTATGCAAAGGGGGCCTTTACGGATGCGGTCAAAGACAAGAAGGGGATCTTTCAGGAAGCCAGTGGCGGGACCTTTTTTCTTGATGAGATTGGGGAACTGCCCTTGTCGCTTCAGGTGAAGCTTCTTCGAGTCCTGCAAGACGAAATGGTGAGGCCTCTGGGAGGCGCCGAGGCGGCCAAGGTAGATGTGCGAATCATTGCAGCCACCGCGGCAAACCTGGCTGAGGCGGTCAAGGAGGGGACTTTCCGCGATGACCTCTTTTACCGAATCAATGTGCTCCACATCGAGGTCCCCCCCCTGCGCGACAGAAAGGAAGATATTCCACTTCTGGTCCATCATTTTGTGGAAAAGTTCGACAAGCGCCTGGGAAAAGAAATCACAGGGATTGAACCCGAGGCCCTTCGTGCCTTGATGGCCTGCCCCTGGCCAGGCAACGTCAGGCAACTTGAAAACGTTATCGAAAGGACCATGGTCCTGACGGAGCGATCCCATATTCATGTCGGTGAACTGCCGGATGAAATACGGGGGCATCAGGCAGGCATAAGGCCTTCCTGGCCTTCTCAAGAAACCTCTCTCAAGGCGAATACCATGGCGCTGGAAAAAGCCTTGATTGAGAGGGCCCTGCGGCAGACCGATAATAATCGCACACAGACAGCACGACTTTTGGGAATCAGCCATCCCACACTCCTTTCCAAGATGAAAACCTACGGCATTTCGTAAGACGCCTGTGCGCGTGTAACACTTTAGCTCTTTGAAAAAGGCCTTTTTTCGAACGACATTGAGCCGTTTTGGAAACAGATTCCGCATGAGCTTGGCGTCAAAAATTGCAAACTGTCTGAGGGCGTTAGCCCGAGTTTTTGCAATTTAGCCGGGCGAGTCCTGAATTCCAAAATGGGTCACAGAGGTGAGCAAAAGGGCTCTTTTTCAAAAACGTAAACTCTTACGTGCGCATAAGCCCAAGTGTCGCGCAAAAACGACCGTAGCCATGGGAAACCATAGCAGCTTCTCGCTCTGTGAAAAAAAATCAAAAATCCATATTATCCGGTTGACATCTAGGAATTATCAATGTATGGCAAACGGCAGTCATAGTGGGGTGTTACGCGAGGATTCATTCAAACCTAAGGGAAAAGGGGGGAAGTGAGCATGACAAAGGCAGAACTCGTGGAGAAGATGGCAAACGATGCCGGCATTTCTAAAGCCGCCGCCGGGACAGCACTCAACTCTTTTGTAACCACCGTCACCAAGGCCTTGAAAAAGAAAGACGGCAAGGTGACCTTGGTAGGATTTGGGACCTTTTCAAAGGTGCGGCGCAAAGCCCGCAAAGGGAGAAATCCTCAAACCGGCGAAAGCATCAAGATCAAGGCCTCCAATACGGTAAGATTCAAGCCGGGCAAGGCTTTAAAAGACGCTATCTAGCTGCAGGTTTCAGACCAACGCCAGTGGTTGGTTCCCATCCGGAAACACCTTCTTCGAATGGGAACCAACATCGTACTACCTGAAGGTAATGTCAAAGGTGTCAAACTCACCGGCGTAGGGCTCCCATTCGACGGTCGTTTTCCTGACATGGGCAAGGGGCGGGCCGATCTCGCACCATTTGAGCATAGACTTTACGTCGGCCTCGTTCCCTTCAAATACCGCTTCCACGCGACCGTCAGGTAGATTCTTCACCCACCCCGTCAGATTCCGCTCCAAAGCCGCACGCCTTGTATCCATTCTGAAACAGACACCCTGGACGCGTCCGTCAATGCGGACATGACTTCTGACGTTTTTCATTCTTCGTGCCCTTACTACGACTACGACGGCCCTTTTTTACGAAACCATCTCTATGAATTGTGCTTCACTGAGAATCCTTAACTCCAGCCGTCTGGCCTTGTCAAGCTTGGATCCCGGATCTCGGCCGCCCACCACACAGGTCGTCTTTCGACTCACAGAGGCGCTCACCTTCCCGCCCAAGGCCTCAATCCGGGCCCTGGCTTCCAAGCGGGTCATGGACTCCAGGGCCCCGGTCAGGACAAAAGTCATCCCGGCCAGCGCTCGGTTTGCGACCGCTTCTTCGGCCCTCGGCATGACGCCGGCTTCCAGCATCCGCTTGATGTTTCTCTGATTCTCAGTGTTCTCCAAAAATGCTCTCACGCTCTGCGATACCCGGGGCCCTATTTCATCGATGGCGATCAACGCCTCGGCCGTTGCAGACGTCAATGCATCCAATGTCTTGAACCGCCGGGCCAGAACATGGGCGATATGCTCACCCACATGGCGGATGCCCAGGGCATAGAAAAACCGGCCAAGGCTGATCTGCTTGCTTCCGGCTATGGCGTCCATCAGGTTTCGAGCTGATTTTTCCGCCATCCTTTCAAGCCCCGCCACGCTTGCCTTGTCCAGAAAGAAGAGGTCCGCGTAAGACCTGAGCAATCCTTTGTCCACCAATTGTCCCACGAGCTTGTCTCCCAGCCCGTCGATGTCAAAGGCCCCTTTCGAGGCAAAATGCTTGATACGCTCTTTCACCTGGGCCGGGCAATTGGCATTGACACACCGTGTCGCCGCTTCACCTTCCAGGCGAAGCACCTCGGAATCGCACACCGGGCACCTGGCAGGCATATGAAACACGCACTCTGCTCCTGAACGTTTGGCCGTGATCGCCTTGACGACCTCCGGGATCACATCACCGGCCCGCTGGATCAGCACGGTATCGCCCTGGCGGATATCCTTCCTCTTGATTTCATCCTCATTGTGCAGGGTCGCGCGGCTTACCGTCACCCCCCCGACCGAAACAGGCTCCAAGAGGGCCACGGGCGTTAAGGCCCCGGTTCGGCCCACCTGAACGTCGATCTCAAGGACACGGGTGGTCTCCTGTGTGGGTGGAAACTTGTAGGCCACGGCCCACCTGGGACTCCGGGACTTCTCGCCCAGCCTTTTCTGCAGGCCCAGGTTGTCCACCTTGATCACCATGCCGTCCATCTCGTAGGGAAATTCATGGCGACGGGCCAGGAGCTTTCGGTAATAGAGCAGGATATCCTCGATGCGGGCCCGCGGCTTGATGCGGGGGTTCACCGGAAGCCGCAAGGCCTTGAGGGCCTCAAGGGTTTGCCAGTGCGAGGTGAATTGAAGGCCGGTCACCGTGCCCACGCCATAGCAGAATATGTCCAGGGGGCGGCTGGCGGTTATCCTGGAGTCAAGCTGTCTGAGGGAGCCCGCAGCGGCATTTCGCGGATTGGCAAAGGGCGGCTCCCCTTGATCAAGGCGGTCCTTGTTCAACTGCTTAAAAGCCGTCAGGGGAATAAATACCTCCCCCCTGACCTCCAGGCGAGTGGGGACGGGTGCACCCGTGGTGTTGAGAAGGGCCAGAGGGACCGTCTTGATCGTCCTGATATTCAGCGTGATGAGTTCACCCGTGTAGCCGTCGCCCCTGGTTGAGGCCTGCTTCAGAAGACCGTTTTCGTAAACCAGTTCCACGGCCACGCCGTCCATTTTTGGCTCGGCCGTGTAAAGGATCTCCTCATCGGTCTTTAGAAACCGACATACCCTCTGATCAAAGGCCAGCACTTCTTCTTCATCAAAGGCGTTTTCCAGGCTCAGCATAGGGATGGTATGAGCCACCGTCTCAAACTTTTCAAGGGGTGGCGCCCCCACCCGCTGCGTAGGAGAATCAGGCTCGACCAGCTCCGGATGGGCCGTCTCCAGGGCCGTGAGCTCCCTCATGAGGCGGTCATATTCGGCATCCGAGACTTCCGGCTCATCCAAAACGTGGTACAGATAATTGTGCCGGTGAAGGGCCTGACGGAGTTCAGCGGCTCTTTTTTGGATATCTACAGTCATCTTGTTTGGCATCCTATGGTCGTTTGGCTCTTTCAAAACGTGACGGGTTCGGGCATATCCGTTCCGCAGGGCTGCCATGATATGGCGTTCTAAGATCCAGTCGTCAGCTGCTCGCATGTGGTCAGCAAAATTTCTGCAGCTATCGCGCGGGACCTCTTGAACTTCTTTGTTCTAAACCCGGGCCTCCAGGTCAAAGAGCCGAGTTCGTCGGACACCACGAGCAATGCCCCTATCTCCACTTGTCGGAAGGAGGCCACCGTAAACAGGGCTGAAAGCTCCATCTCGACACCGAGCACCCCTTGTTGCTGAAACAAAAGGACCTTCTCCCTGGTCTCTCTGTACGGGGCGTCTGTTGACCAAACAGCGCCTCTATGGAACGGGATGGACCGTCGCAAGAGGCTTTTCTCAAAGGCCTTGACCAGCGCGTCTGATGGTCCCGGGCATGAATCGTGCCCTGGATAGTGTGCAGAGGTCCCCTCTTCGCTCACCCCGCGGTCAGGGACAACGAAATCCCCAATGCCCAACCTCGGCTGGATCGAACCGCACCATCCAAAAAAGAGTATCCTTTGTGCCCCGAGCACGATCAATTTCTCCAGGATCATGACCGCGTGAGGAGCGCCTATCATGGGTCCCACGACGGCGATATCTTCACCGTCGCAGCGGCCCCGGTATAACTTGCTGCTGAGGATTTTCCATGCGGGCCTTCCCGCGATCTCCATGGATCGACGCATCAAGGCCAGGTCTGTTTCCGTGGCCACCATGACAGCCACAGATCCAACGGCAGGCTCTTTTTTCCCGTGAACAGGATAGACAATCTCATCTCTCATCATTTGCTCAAGCGATTGAAGCCTCCCCGCGGCCAGCCCACGGGAAATCTTCACCGTAAGGAAGTCTTTCATTTTCAGATTCGCTCGCCAACCCCGCCGCAAGCAGCGGGGAATGCGCTCGCTTTCGCGGTTCACGGGACACGGTCATGCCTTGCCTGCATCGGGGCTTGCCCGGCTATCTCACGGAGGAATGGAATCACCTCGTTTCTGCAGATGGTATCCCATACGTATTTGCCCATCACATTGCGAAACATTCTGTAGGTGTCCATGCGCCCCAGGTATTCAATAATGCGCCCGGAAATAACGCGTGGCGGCTCATCGAGTCCAAAAAAGCAGACACCCTCCCCCAGTTCTTTGAACGGCGGAATGTCAGAGCAGGCAATAGGCAGCTTGATCATCCCCGCCTCCAGCAGCGGCAAGCCGAAACCCTCATCCTTGCTCGTCATCAAGAGCAAATCGGCCATGAGACAGAGATCACGGATGAACACACGGCCCGGCACCAGTCTCTTCCTATCGTGAAACCTGTATTCTGCAAGAATAGCAATGTTTTCCTCAAGTCCGAGTTCTTTAATCCAGTACCTGAGCCTTCGGTAATAGGCCACGGCCCGTTGTTCATGGGGATCGTAGGCGCCTGTGAGGAGAAAAAGGACGTTGTAGCCCAAGAGCTTGATGCCGCGGATGATATGGATGGAAAGCTCCAGGTTCTTCCGAGGAGTGATCCTGGAAGGCTGGACCACCACCATGTCACGGTGAAACAGATCAAGTTCTTCCGCCAGCCTCTCGGTCTTGGCATCAAGATAGAAAAAGCGTGCCGGGTCGATCCCGTTGGGGAGAAGCTTCCAGGAAACGTCGTCCAGGTGTCTCTCGAAGGATTTTTTTCGGGATTCCGAGATGGTGACATAATGAATATTCCTATGGGGACGGCGAAGGGCGACCCAGGGCGGGCGGTCCAGGTATTTTGGGCGGTCCGGTAGCAAGTACGGTGAGTCGTGGGCCCAACTCACCATGGCAGGCGCACTTCTTGTACCAGCCAGGCGCCGCAAGGCCAGGGTGAGGGGCAGGTTGAACGGCATGTGGAGTACGTTATGGGCAAGGATGATATCAAGGTCCAGGGACCACTCTGAAAGAATGTTATAAAGCTTCCTGACGGATTGCCTCAAGTGACCTTGGTTGCCCTGCCTGGACTGCTCATGGGCCTTGAGGATCTGAGCATTCTGGGATCCCAGGAGAGGCTCTATCCGCACGGGGTAATCCTCTGTGAACACCTCACCCATGCCGGCCAGTACGGAGACCGAGTGGCCTAAGCGGTGAAACGTGTCTGCCTGCCGGCTCAGTATCTCTTCAACGCCCCCCACCACCGGCGGGCAGGAATAATGTAAGATCCCAATCCGCAACGGGGCATCCATGGTCTTCTCAGGATTTATACGCGCCATTTACTTACTGAAAAGATTCGATCAAAGGCAAAAGTTTCCTCTCCAAGACCTCGTATGAAAAGTACCTCTTGCCCAATTCATAGTTCTTCTCAACGATCCATCCCAGGTTGCCGTAACCCAGAAATGATTTGATGCGGTCCACGAGCTCAGAGGTTACGAAGGACTCAAAGGAAATCACCTCGAAGCCGCACGGTTCAATATCTTCCACAAAGATCGAATACCGATTCACCACGATCGGCTTCTTGAAATAGATCGCCTCCAGAAAGGCATTCCCAAAGCCTTCATAGCCTGAAGGGTACGTCACCAGGTCGGCGTTCAGATAGGCATCGTCCACGCTATACGGCTTGTCACATCTGGCCTTGAAACACCGGGCCGACCCTACTTTGTCGCCCACGTACAGGATCTCTACGCCGAGACGCTGCGCATATTCCAGGACCCTCTGCGCATAGTGGTCACCCTCATCACCGGATTCATGGGAAATCACCAGCCGCGGCCGGCTCGACTTCATGAGGCTTACCAGTTCAACCGCCCGCTCAATCCACTTGCGAGGCACAACCCTGGTGGGCTGAAGGATAAGGAGGTCATCATCTTCGAAACCGAGTTCACGGCGAAGCAACTTGCCGTTTGGAGGCACTGCAGGAGGCGTCGCGAAATCAAAGACATTAGGAATCACCACGTTGCTGACGCCCGTCCGGTAGCTGAGTTGCCGCGAAGCCGCAGAATTTATGACCACATGCCGCAGAGACTGGAGATTCGGAGGAAAGGCGCATTGGAGGTGGTCCTGCACCGCGTTGATGAGGAAGCGTTTCCGTTCCCAACTGAAATCGTGGTGATGGGCCACAGCGGGCATCCCTGTTTCCGCGATCAGTTCCGTGAGGGCCAATCCCAGAGGGATGTTCATGGGGATGGCCAGGGCATTTTCAGGAATCAGGAGATCAATACTAAACTGGCTGCAAAAATCGTAAAGTCTTGACTTGAGATGATCCTTGAGGTCCTGAATCTGTCCGGAGAGCGAGGACCTCCGGGTGGTCTTCCCAAAACATGCGGAATTGGTTTCCAGGATCTCGGGGTGTCCGAAATGGGCCTTGGGCTCCAGGAAGGACCGCTCTTCAGGGGTGTCGAGTTCTCCGCCAAAAAAATAGCATTCATAGCCGTTTCGTTCCAAGACCTGGTGCCACTTGTAAGTCTCCAGCGTGACGCCGTCCGTACCAGCAATGCGTGTGGATACAAACCCAACTCTCTTCATGAAGAATGCTCCCCCCTTTAGTATCCGGCAGGGCCCTAATGGTTGTTAAGATGTCGACAAGATACCATGTTTCGACAAGATTGACTATTTCAAATCCATGCGAACAAATCATTGCTTGTCGTTTGTGGTCTGTTGCTCGTTGTTCAATAAAAAATGTATTGTTGATCTGTTTTTCTATGATCAGTGGAATATAAAATCCGTTACTTGGCAACACGTTAAATCTTTGAAACGCCGGTCGCGCAGGCGGCAATCAAATTGAAGCTCCCTGTAGCAAGCTACAGGGAATCTTCGACAGACTCAAACGGTCATTCGATTGAAACCTTTGTCAAGTATGTGTATACTTGAATTCATTGGGCGAAGTTAAAACAATATCATGACACCTTGTGAACATAACCCTTGGGTAGAAGTGGCGGTGAAGGTTCCCCGTGAAATGGAAGGCACTGTCAGTGCCGTCCTAAGCAGCCTCGCCCCTTCAATGATGTGGCAAAATGAGAAAAGAGACAGCGGCACCTGCCTTCTCAAGGCGACATTGGTGATGGATGGCCAGGTTGATCGCATTCTTTCACGCATAGACGAGGCCCTGCGGCAGGTTGAAGCAAAACATCTCGTTTCAGAACCCATGCCTGTTGAGCTTCAGGTTCTTGAGGCGGATGAAGCTGGTGGTAGCCGGCCAAGGCGGCTCCAACCCAGGAGAGTTTCTCCACGCCTCGCCGTGGGTTCGCCCTGTCATGGCATAGATGGTGGTTCCGGCCATACGGTTCTCCTTATTGACCCAAAGGAGGCCTTTGGTGATGGATACCATCCGAGTACCCGTATTGCATTGCGGCTGGTGGATGAACTCCTCAGCGGGCAACATGGTCCGCTCCCCGCGGTCAGAGACTGGGCGCTGGATGCAGGTTGCGGTACCGGAGTGCTCGCCCTGGCCGCAGCCGCTCTCGGCGGCCTCAGGGTCCTTGCCGTAGACCTTGATCCTCGAGCCGTCCGGGCGACACGAGGCAACCTGAGACTTAACCCAGAGCCAGGCAGCAAGGTGTTCTTGACCCTGGGGGAGCTTTCGTGTATTCGAGGACCATTCTGCGTAGTCATGGCCAACCTGGTCCCTACGTTACATGTCAAGGTATGCGAGACTTTGTGGCAGGCTGTTGTACCAGGGGGGTGGCTCATTTTGTCCGGCTTTTGCCAGACCCACAAGGATTCGATCTTGCGTCCCTACATCCAGTATGGGGCCACGGAAGAGGCCTGCCCCGTTGATCATGCCTGGGCAGGGACATTGCTGCACAAGCCGGCATGAGGGACATCTCCGCTTCGTCAATGCTCGAGCAGGCACAATGACCCCCTGAAGAGAAGCGCTGTTTTTGTTGCGCTCACGGTCTCCAATGATCGTTTCAACCTATCAGCCCTTTTTCTCACCCTTTCCGGCCTTCTTCTATAAGGCTCACCTTTCCGATGTCATGGTCATCCTGAATGACGTTCAATTTCCCATGAGAGCCACCTGGATCACCAGAAATCGATTCAAGAACGACCAGGGTACCCTGTGGATCAGGATCCCGGTGTGGAAAAAGGGGCTGGGTCTGCAAAGGATCAACCAGGTCCGAATATGTCAAGAAGGCAACTGGAGAAAAAAGGGGCTGGCCAGCCTGAGAACCTGTTATGCCAACGCCCCTTACTTCAGGGAGCATCGTGGTGTCGTGGAGGACATGTTTTCAGGAAAATTTGAAAAACTTATTGATCTGAATCTGATGATCATCAAGTATCTGAAAAAACATCTAAGGATCGATACGCCATTAATATTGCAATCCGATTTGGATGTTCATGCCAAAGGAAACGAGCTTTTGATAGAGATTTGCCGCGAGTTGCACGCATCCAGCTACCTGGCCCACTGCGCCGCAAAAAAATACCTGGACGCTGTGCTGTTCGACAAAGCAGGCCTCAAGTTGAACGTCTTTTTACCCCCCTCCCCTGTTTACCCCCAGCTCTGGGGCGATTTCATCCACGATCTGTCCGCCTTTGACCTGCTTTTCAACTGTGGGCCGAAAAGCCATGAGATCTTATGCGGCCCACGCAACGACCCGCGCTAATGTTCCTCCTTCTCCCACGAGTTCATCAACGCTACAATCGCATCCTTTTTTGCGAAGGATGCGGACCTGTTCTTCATAAGGATCGACATATTCGTCTTGTGTCGCGTTCCCGGTAGCCAGTGCCTCGCTGAGCGGGCTGCGATGCGCATATCGCCTCCTGGTCATTTCTCGCACCAGCGCCTCATGCCGCAAATAAAGGGCCTTCAATTTGCCATGCCAACGCAACGTCTCCGGGTGCTTGGCGTATCCTTTCTTGCCTTTCGTCAGTATGGACCACAGGGCATGCAGTTCCCTATGTTCTCCCAAGAGGTGCTGTCGACACATCTTATCGGGGGCTATGTCCCATATTCTCAAACCCGATGCCTCCATCCATGCCAACCAACGGCAACATGCTTATTTAATACATAAGGCTGATTCACACGTTGTAAAGAGCCTTGGAGGTATTCGTTGACTCTTCAAGAGGTGTGCTTATCTTTGTACAAGAATCGATGGATAAAACTCGAACTCAAATACCCGGTAGCAAAAAGAGATAGAGTCATTGTCATCAGCCAAATATATGCGGAGGTGATACCATATGAAGACAGAACTAAGTGTGGTCCTGAATAGAATAGGTGAACGTTACAGGGACTCGATCTCAGAGGGAGGTCGACATTACCTGGAAGTGGATATTGGGAAAGAAGCGGAAAGGCTTGGGCACGCTGATCTGGCAGCAGAGTACCACAATGTGAACGCCGTCATTCCCTTGAAAGAAGCGGCTTCGGGAATGAAAGTACGAATTGATGGTAGAACATGGGTCGATTATGCGCAGTTCGATACGGGAGTGGTGGTACCCAGGTGCGTGGCCAAGGAAACCAGGTTGCCCTATAAGCACTACGAGGCACAGGATAGTATGATCCTGAATTTTCCCTGACAACTGGCTTGACTGGTCAAAAGAAAGAGGCGGACTTATGAGGGCGCAACCCACCGCGGCGTGTGCATGTTTATTGTGCTGTGCGGGTGACGCAGCTCACTCCCAAGCATAGGCCGCCATAGATAACACCCCATACACTATATTAAGATGCGACCCTTCGCAGTTTTCCTTGCGAACCATTTGGATACGTGACCCGCCACTATGGAAACTGGGTACGTGTAAGGAATTTTTGGTATTGGGCTCCACCCCTGGCCCGTGTCAGGCGCCGTTTACGGCCTCCCCTCCTTGATGTCGGATCTGCCTGGTATCGGGGAAGAGTCGCCTGGATACACTACGGTACCCGAATCGGGTGGGTGCCCTTGGCTCCCCGTGAACCCTATTACTGCCACCGACGTTGGGGACCGCGCGCACTTGTTGTCAAGAATGTCCGTATAACAAATCGAATCGTTCTCTTTTCTTTCATTGCCTCGGCATGAGTCATGCCGCTCAGTCAATAGGTTAGGTTGACGCCTCGCCCCGCACATCGAGCCACCGCTGGTCCACCAGAACCACAGAAGTCTCGATCTGACGTTCAGGAATCGACCAGTATTTCTTGAGCAACCGATCCTTTTCTTTTGGAGTGACTAGTCGAAAGCCGTGCTTTTCATAGAACCGAATTGCCCAGACAGCATCTGCCCAAGTGCCGACCAAGGTGGGGCCTGTGGTCTTCTTTCGAAGTTCAGATAATAGTTCTCCACCGACGCCTTGATTTTGCCAAGCCGTGCGAACATAGGAGTGCCTGATCAGCGTGACATCTTGAACGTCCTGAATGCCCATCACTCCAATCAATTCGCCATCTTCCTCACAGCCCCAGAATTCCACACCCTGATCGATTTCATGTTGAAGCTCATCTTTAGACATATAAGGCATTTTCCAACGGTCTCGTGGGATGACACCGTTGTAGGCTTCTGCGGCGTCGTTGACAATGGAGTAAATGGTCTCAATGTCTGTGTTTTCACATTTACGAATCATGATTGTCTGCCCTGAGCATATCCATGCGGAGTGCGATTAAATTGTATAGCCAAGCGAATATCGCACCTCCAACCAGGGCATCTGCAAAAGCCCAAATCAATCCAACAAGGCTGCCCATAGGAGTTATGCTATACCCACGATACAGACGTCCGATGAGCGTTATCTCTCCTGTAGAGCCATCAAAAGCAATTATCCACCAAGTAATGAAGAAGAGACCAAACCCCCAGATCAAGCCACATGTCAGTGCAAACGCCTTTACATTCAGTCTCATTTTCAACCTCCTTTGAAAATATTTGAAACGAATGTTCCGTCAATTCGCAGGGTGACAAGGCTGCAAAGAAGTCTGTCATTTTAGGCTACACGCCTAAATGGTCAAATAGACCCTAACGTTGCAAAAGTCGAGGGTGCTGCAGATCCAAGGCGTCCAAGGGTGCGGCTGTAGTAAACTACGCCGAACCCTTGGCAACGCAGGAGATGCGGTATCATCGGCTTTCCCAAAGGGTAAACACCATGGCTTTTTTTCTGGTTTTCTGGATATCATTCACAATGCATTCCACAAAAGCGCCCAAAAAGATCGCAGATAGAGGCAGTTGTTACTTTTTGGGACGTTTTGCCATGTTGTTTATGCAGCCATAGGGTAGACTTTCGTTGACTGATGCCTCAAATATTCAGCAGCAGTTGTTCGGGTTTATAAGGCGGTTCGGAAGGGTTGAGATTGGTCGTCCTTTGTTTGTTCCGCTTTCTAAACATCGCCTTCGTTATTCCCTTTGCGTTCAATGCCTCTGGGAACAACGACGGCTGGAGATACGACCTGTAATCAGCACACATTCTCATTCGCTTGCAAACTGAACATATCTCCACGCTCACCCTGTATCTGGATTTTGTATGATTGCACGTGATGTAGTCCATGTCCTGTCCTTGTTACCCTAATATTGCATAAAAAATATGGCAAGAGGTTTTCAAAAGCAGTAACGGCTTGGATTTGTGAGTTGTTGCGAGCGATCCTGAGGAATCAACTATTGTTGATGTCCAGGAAACATCAAAAAAATGGCCATATTTTTTACCCTACGGGAAAGCCGAGTATACCCCATCTCCCTTGTTGCCAAGGGTTCGGCGTAGTTTACTACAGCCTCACCCTTGGACGCCTGGGATCTTGGGCATCCTCGACTTTTGCAACGTTAGGGGTTACTTCGCCTTGAACTCTCAAAGCCCTTCAATAAACTAATTTGATTCAATATTCAACAACGAAACCTTCACAAAGAGACTGTCTCCTTGACAATAACCAGATGTGTGACCGTATCTGTCACGGTTCCATGTCAAAAAGAATAGGGATGCAACCATCAGGAAAGGCTTTCGGCTTTACTTTGGCGCTTCTTCGTGATAACAAAAGGACTTAATCTTTTCTAATAATATTCTCGACTTAATCCTTACCTACCCAAGTTTGAACGTGAGGATGGCATGCGATGCGGGGGGATCAGCTAGCCAGACAGTGGTGCATTTTCGGACCATTGAGTCCCCAAAACATGGCGCGACTGTGGCTGAGCGCACCCAGCAAGAAGGCAGTCACAGCCGCACCATCTGGAGAGATCTCGCCGCCATCCAAGAAGCAGGTTTCCCTCTCTATTCCGAAAAGGATGGCCAGAAGAGCCGCTGGAGCTTTGTGGAGGGCTACACGTTTCATCTGCCCGTCCCCTTTCAGGGCTGGTCACATTCCCATCTCACATCCCCTGATCTCAGACAACGGGCAAAGGGGAAGATCTCGGAGGAAGTTCACAAGAGCAAGAAACGTCGCCCTGATCAAAAACCAGGCTCGTGAAACGAGCCAAACGTCAGTATTTGGCTAAAGCCCCCGACTTTATCCAGTCCGAAGAAAATAGGTCTTGAGGTCAAGGAGAATCCCGCAAGGTATGGCAAAAGGGCAACAAGGAAAAAGGGATAACATTGGAGGTTCGATAACAAAGCATTATGCAATTTCAGCACGAAAGTCCCCTAACCTTCCGAAACGCACTTAACGACGACCGGCTTTTGAGAAACAGGGTACGATGTCCTGGTCTCACTCCCGGAGCCCAGGAAATCCGCAGACTGGCAGGAGATCTTCCCAAGAGACTGGCCGTCTTTTCCTACAGGCGCCTGATGCCCTATGGGTGGGTGGTCTTCGTTGGAGGAACAGGCACAGGGAAGTCCACGCTTTTCAATGCCCTTTGCGGAAAGCCCCTCAGCGCAATGGGCGTTGAACGGCCAAAGACCGGTGGTCCTATTGTCTACGGTTATCACGGATCCCCCATAGAAGAGCATTTTCCTCTTCCCTCTGTTCAGATAGAACGGCACGCTTCGGAAGATTTCCATCTGATGCCCGCTACTGGAATGCCGGGGCATATGATCATCTTGGAACATAACCGAGAGGACTGGTCTCATCTGTTTATTGTAGATACCCCTGACCTGGATAGTCTGGAAGCCGAAAATCGGCAGATTGCTGAAGACCTCTATCTCCTTTCCGATGCCGTTGTTTTTGTGACAAGCCAGGAAAAATACGCCGATGAAGTGCCATATCAATTCCTGCTGAGAATCATACAGGAAAGAAAACCATGCTTTTTACTACTCAACAAAGCGGAGGATCGCCTCACTGAGGAAGAAGTGTTGGAGGCACTCCAGAATCAGGGAATTTCGTTTGGAAAGGACCGCGTATGGCTCATCCCCTATGCACCCGCTGACCCCTTCCAATGGATTGCAGAACATTCGGCATTTCGCGATTTTGTCCATCGTTTTTGGCAGGAACTTTCAACAGAGGCAACAGAGCAGTTGCGGGAGGCGCAACATTCAAGGCGTGCCGAGGACTTGAAGATACGTGTTAGCCGGCTCCTGGAACTCTTGGAAGAAGAAAATCGGGCGGCTCTAAAGTGGTTGAGCAGGTTGGAAGCGCTCTATCAAGAGATTTGCCATGATCTTATTAATGAGGAGAAAAAACGCTTTACGGCAGAAAGCCGCAAACAGGTCCAAAGGGAAGTCAGGAGGCTCTTCAGCAAATATGATGTTCTGGCCAAACCACGACGATTCATAAAAGAGATGTTCATGATTCCCTTACAGTTTCTAGGGTTCTACAGGGAACGAACGCGGGCCAACCACATAGCGTCGCTACAAAAAGTCCGACAACAGATTGGCCTCGCCCCAGTGCAAAGGGCCGTCGAAAGGTTTAATCGTTCGGTTCTTGAAAAGCTTTCACCTTCAAACGCGGGCTCACCGCTTTTCAAAGAGCTTCGCCAAACCGGTGTGGTACTGCATGACGGAGAAATCAAGGAGCGCCTCTGGAAAGAACAGGCTCAACTCGACACCTGGCTGGAAGAGAAATTCCAGAAGCTTTCCAGAGGCATTCGAAAACACAAAAAATGGGGTATTTACTCAACGTCCGCCCTTTGGGGGGTTCTTATCATTTGTTTTGAAATTGTTGTGGGAGGGGGGTTCTCTATTCTAGATGCGGCCTTGGATTCTGCCCTTGCTCCCTTTGTGACCAAGGGTGCCGTAGAACTCTTCGCCTATCACGAGATTCAAAAAACCGCCCGGCAATTAGCGAAGCGCTATCAAGAAGGACTTCTGTCCACAGTACGTCATCAGCGCGACTTGTACGAACACTGCCTTCAGTCCCTCTTAACCAGCCCGAAAACGGTGGAATCCCTGAAGGCTTTGGATATGGACCTTGCAGCGTGGAGACAATAGAATGAGACTCCCATTGCCACCAAGGTGTTAAGCATGCATTACTCTGTTGAGCAGCTGCAAGGGGAACTGAATCAATTCCTCGATCTTGTCAACCAACCCACCCTTTTTTCTTTCACAGCCGAAGAAAGGCAGTCCCTTCGGACGGGAGCCAAGGACCTATCTCAAAAACTGGCTTCCATTGAAAGCCGCTTCCTTACAATAGGATTGCTGGGAGGAACTGGGGTGGGGAAGTCGACCCTGATGAATGCCCTCGCCGGCTCTGAGATCGCTTCCACCAGCTATCGGCGACCCCACACAGATCAGGTCCTTATTTACAGGCATGGCGAGGCGAACGCACTTCCGGCACTGTCTCTCAAAGATGTTCCCTATCGGGAGTTGACACACGAAGCCAAATCCATCAAGCAGATTCTACTCTGTGACCTTCCTGACTTCGACAGCCTCATGGGTGAACACCGCAAACAGGTGCTGGGATTCATGGAACACCTGGATGTTCTGGTGTGGGTCACGTCGCCTGAGAAATATGCGGATGGCCGTTTCTACGAATTTCTCAGGCTGGCGCCAAAGGCCAAGCAGAATTTCTATTTTGTTTTGAATAAGGTGGATCTCGTTTTTGAAGGTGAGACGCTCCAAAGGGGCTATGAGCAAATGGCCCGTGTGGAAAGAAGCTTTCGGGAACACATCAGGGGCAATGGCATCGGCGAGCCAATTCTGTATGTCTTTTCAGCCGAAAAGGCTCTGGATGGGGATCCGTTGGCCCCGTGGAATCAGTTCCCGGCATTCAGACAGCAAATTTTCCTGCAGCGTGACGTCAAGCAGGTCACCGCCATCAAGGCAGCCAACGTGGACGTGGAAGTGCAACAACTTGTGTCGGTTCTGCAAAAGGAAATGCTGAACCTGGAAAGCTTTCAAAAGGTTCTTGAAGGCACAGCAAGAGAAGTGGAAGCGAAGCGTGCGGAGTGGGTTCAAGGCGGCCAGGAGACCATTGACCTTTGGCTAGAGAAACACATCAAGCCAGACATTCTGTCTTATCGGGCTGATCCCGCCTGCCTGGTCGGCCCGGGGTACGGTCTTGCAACGCTCCACCAGGTATGGCAGGAAAGATTTGCAGGAGAGAGGGGCTTCTCAAGGGATCCATCTTCCTTCATCATCCCAGAAGACATGGCCCTTCCATTTCGGAGGCGACTGGAATGGCTGGAAGACCGACTCCATCATCAAATCCTTCGTCAAAACCTCCCCGCCTTGTTCCAGGAGCAGCTTCATGAGATTCTGGACATTGCCAAAACCTTCGAAGACCTGAAGGAACGCTTTTCCCACATCGTGGCCTTACGATTTGCTCAACCGTCTTTGCCTCGATTCTGGGGATTCAGGGCGCTTCAATCCCTTACTTACTTATTGCTTTTGGCATTCTTCCTCTTGGCCGTCGGAGGCGAGACGGCCTGGCTGGCCGTCCTTGAGGCCCCTGGATGGACCAGCGTCTTTGGCCTTCTTGTTTCGGGTGTTGACACGCTCTTTAGCCCCAGGGGCCTTGCCGCGCTAGGGAGCTATGGCCTGCTGAACCTCTTTTTTGCCTTTCGCTTTTATGGCCGTTATAAAAAGCTCTCTCGATACCGGGCTCTACAGGTTATCAAATCCCTCAAGGCGGAACTAGGAAAAGTATGGGAGGAAAATCTGGATGCCGTGGTGAACGATTTGAATCGGTTCAAGAACGAGATCCGGTCGCAAATCTCAGGGATTTCCGCCTTGAAGGAAAAAAGGGCAAAAAGAACGGGGTCGCATCTCCATTATTAATTATTCACTCTCTATAGTTGATATTTAAGCCGCGACCCCTCCGCAGTTTTCTCGTGAGGAGTTGTGTTTATGGCTGTAACGAAGTGCCCTCAATGCAACGAGAAAGTACCACGGAGAGCCAAATTCTGTCCCAACTGCGGCTTCAATGTCAGGAGATACCTTCCGATCAAACAGAATGACGGGTTGACCCAAGAAGAGAGGCTAGCCAATAAAGTGGGAAAGCTATTTGGCGTCATGATAGGAGTAATCATCGTCATTATACTGCTTATCAAGCTGGGTTTATATGAATGGATAAGTGAGAGGTGGCCTGGATAGAGGTCGAGTTTGATATGCTTTTGACATCCTAACATCTTGAAAGGTATAGATGATGGCAAGCTATACGTGATCGGGCTCTTCGGCCCGCTGTTTGTCATGTTAGAAAGATATCTGGAGGAGCAAGGCCAGTGACTTAAGGGGGCGCTGATTTGACTCAGGCGGAGCCGATGCAATATAACACCAGACACCAAGGGACAGTTTCTCGCAACATAACACCCCTGTGCGGCGTGTTATATGGCGAAACAGACGTATAACTACGGCGGATTAATTGCAATAATGTCGTAAAACAAATGCGGCATTTCGGCTGTCTAATACAAGTTAGCGCTCACATAAGAATCCATGACAAAGCGACTGACTATCCGAAACCAAGACGACATTGACCGATACCGGGAGGAAGTTCACGCTTCAGCAGAAGAAACACAAATCAGAGTATGCGAATTGGCTGGAAATGTAGAATCTATGGAGCTTCTTTATCAAATGAAGTTCGAAGAAATTGGTTGCGATCCTCTTGACACCAGTCGAAAATTGAACTTGATCGAACAAGTTAACCAAACATTCACGTATATGGCATCTTTGAAAGCCGCTGAATATCTACTCAACCATCACCCCGAGCTGAAATCATTGACGCTCAATCTTGGCACTCGATCAGGCTGGGACATAGAGGCAGATGAAACCGGTGGCCTTGTAGCTGAGGTTTTCGCGGCAGTGCATCCCGGGAACAACAGGAAACTTGACAAGGACATCCAAAAAGTCGCAGCAGCAGAGGCTGAATATCGATATGTCTTTTTTATGTGTCCGGGATTCGATCCTGGATTGTACCACGGGAAGCCGACAGCTCCAGGGGTAGAGGTTGTGTCACTGGGTTGCGAATTGATGTGAAGAAGCGCTAACAATTCGGTGGAGAAACGACGCGCCACAAGCGGCGCGCCTCTCAGCTCAACCGTTCGCGCCGCCTATACTTGTGCCAAATGGCAATAACTGCGGCGGCGCGAATGCCGAGTTGAGCGGAACCTCACGGCATTATTGGCAAGAAAATCGAAGGGAAGAAAGGTTATGGTAAAACGAAACAAACCAGCACAACCTCAACCAGCTGATCTGACACCAGATCAAATAAAGGCTGCTATTCCAAAGCTTCAACGACGAATTACCGAACTTCAAGAGATTGACATCAATACGATCCAAGATCGGGGTGAAACGAGATTTGATGCCTTGGAACAGAAGATAGACTCGACGTTGGTGGATATATTTGGCAATGACACTATCGAATATCGTCGTTTTAGCGTAGATAGGCTTGATACTGCTTCAATAAATTTTATGTATGAAACACCGCTTCATGAGGTAAGGGAAGGATACAAACGAGGTATCGAACAGGCCATATCAAATCTTCAAACCATAGTAGAGTTGTTTGAGGAAAAAAACGCTGATCTTGGAGAAACTCCTGCCGGAAAAGCGCTAAAGGCACTCGGCGAACTTGAGATCCATCCTGAAATTGAACGAGCGGTGGCGAAGCTATTTCGCGATGGCCATTATGCTAATGCCGTGGAAGATGCCTGCAAGGTGTTAGACGGATTGGTGAAGATCCGGAGCGGGAGGAATGACATCAGCGGAACAGAATTGATGCAAAACGTTTTTAGTCCAAAGAACCCTGTTCTCAAATTCAGTGATTTGCAAACCCAGACCGAACAGAGTGAGCAACAAGGAATGATGTTTCTTTATGCCGGAGCTATGCTTGCCCTAAGAAATCCGAGAGCACACGAGATTATCCAGGATGACCCAGAAAAGGCGCTGGAATACATTGCATTTTTGAGTCTGTTAGCTAGTGTCCATCCACGGACGTAACCTTTTGTAATGCATAAAAAAAGCGCATTTTATAGTGGACAAGACTTTCTTCTGATAGTAAGTCAAAAGTGTGAAGCAATTGAAAATACTATCAAAGA
>Ga0307426_1000374_pt1 | contig 30819 bp, 31 predicted proteins | sample SalMarWE160340MG_FD_202165 | JGI IMG/M metagenome (GOLD analysis project Ga0307426, IMG submission 202165) | Salt marsh sediment microbial communities from the Plum Island Ecosystem LTER, Massachusetts, United States - WE1603-40 | ecosystem: Environmental > Aquatic > Marine > Intertidal zone >...
TATTATAATTTCCTTCTAAAATTTTTATTGAGTAATAATCTTTCTTATCTATTTTAATTTTTTTCTGCTTAGAATTCTAATGCTATTTCATATAATCATTGAATTCTGGTATAAGTCCTTTTTTCATTAATAATTTTAATTCTGAATGAGAATTTTCTATGATTTTCTTTGCAGAAGAATATAGTTCGTCTTCGGAAAGTTTAATACGGGCTATTCCTTGCTCAATTGCTTTTAAACCAGTAGCGACAGCTTCTCTAATGAATAATTCTTCATATTCCATTGTTGGAAGGATACACGTCTCTATTAAACATCCTTTAATTTCATCTACTAAATTTGCAAGCGCATAAGAAGCCGCAATACACATCTCATCAGTAATAGTTTTGGCATATACATCTAATGTTCCTCTAAATATTCCAGGAAAACAAAGAGAATTGTTTACTTGATTTGGAAAATCAGACCGTCCTGTTCCTACAATTCTTGCACCAGCGTCTAATGCATCCCACGGAAATATTTCAGGAATTGGGTTAGCTAAAACGAAGACTATCGCATCATCAGCCATTTTTGAAATCCATTCCTTCTTAATGACATTGGGGCCTGGAAGACTAGAAGATATAAGAATATCAGCTCCTTCCATTGCTATGCCACAATCACCTTGCAATTGTTCTGGATTACTAAGATCAATAAGTTCATATTTGTAATCTTTAGAGTCTTGTAAATCTGTTCTACCTTTATATAAAATTCCCTTCGAATCAACAAATATGAATTTTTTTAAATTAAATCCATTATTTTTTAATAATCGATAGATCCCGAAATTTGCGGCACCAACTCCATTAAAGACAATTTTCACTTCAGTTTTTTTCTTTCCTACTATTCGCAATGAATTTATCAATCCTGCTAGAGTTACACACGCAGTTCCTTGTTGATCATCATGCCATACTGGAATTTCTACTTCTGGGTCCGCACGTAATCTATCTAGAACAGTAAAGCATTTAGGTTTCTCAATATCCTCTAAATTGATACCTCCAAAAGATGGTTGAATTAATTTTACAAATTCTATAATTTGATTTGCCTCGCAACATTTTTCATTACCAATACATAGGGGAATGGCATCAACTCCACCTAAATATTTGAACAATAAAGATTTTCCTTCCATCACAGGTAAAGCTGCTTCAGGACCAATATTTCCAAGACCTAGGACTCTTGTTCCATCACTTACAATAGCGATAGAGTTCCATTTATTTGTATATTCATACACTTTATTTTTATCCTTAAAAATTTCAGAAGAAGGTGCTGAAACTCCAGGTGAATACCATATTGAAAAGTCATTATAATCTCGAATTTGACAACGAGGAAGAACCTGTATTTTACCTTTATAGAACTTATGCATTTTGATTGCATTAATTCCAGGTATTTTTGATTTTCTTAGAAGCTCTTCTTTAGTTAATTTTTTCATAAAACAATAAAATTTCTTTGGATTATAATAAATTTGATTATATTATATAAACTCATTCACTCTATTCTTGAAAAAAGAAGATCAATAATGATATTAGAATCCATTACTCCATCTTAGAGGATAAAATAATAATTCACAATCAATTTTTTTGACAGAATAGTGAAAAATCATTGAGAGAGAGAATCGTAATTAATAAATAAGTGGTTGGTTTTTTTATTTATAATCAAAAATAAACTTATCAGAAGATTAAGATGCGAAAAGCGGTATATTCTGCAATTTTGGTTCTAATTATTTCGAGCACTATCATGCCTTTATTTCCCCTCTTTATTTCACCCACTATCAAGTCTGATGAAAACCATGGTAAGATTAGCATATTGAATACATCTGCATCAATTGAGATGAATGACACAATTCAGATTAACGACCATCCCAGTAGTCCTACAAATTGGACTTGGGCAAAAGATCAAGGGTATTGTACGGGATCAGGCACTCAATCTGATCCTTATATTATATCAGATATATTCTTTAACACTTCTACAATATATTGGAATTGTTTAACAATTTTGAATTCGAGGAAGTATTTCATTGTTAGAGATTGCGAGTTTAAAGGATCGACGCAATTCGCGGGTGTTCAATTATACAACACGACAAATGGCTTGATTACTGAAAATTTTATGCATCCGCTTACTGGAGCATTAGTATGGGTTTATAATGCCAGTAATAATGTCATTCAAAACAATAATGCGTCAGGAGGGACCTATTATGGAGTTCTAATTGATTCTAGTTCAGGACTTTCAAGAAATAATACAATTTCGGAGAATTTAATCACCTATAATATTGCAGCGGGGGTACAACTTAGAAGTGGGGGCTCTGAACTTAATACGATATCTAATAATATCATTTTCAACAATACAATAGGGGTTGAATTAGGTTCTTTAACAGGTAACAATACGATAAAAGGTAATCATATTGGGAATAGCTCTTCTATAGGAATATTTATCAATGTGTTGAGTCAATATAATGAGATCTATGAAAATTGCTTTTTCACAAATATTATTCATGCAAATGATAATGGTTTAAACAACTCATGGGATAATGGTGTGAAAGGAAATTACTGGGATAATTACACGGGGCTTGATTCAAATAGTGATGGAATTGGTGATGTTCCTTACAATATAACAGGAGCAGCGGGAAGTCGAGATAACTTTCCCCTCATGAGTTGTCCTGTTCCTCCTTCAAAGCCTTCCGGAATACCGGGATATGATGTATTTCTCGTTTTATTTGCGGGAGTGGCGTCTATTATTGGAATGATTTATCTGACCCATAAGAGAAAATTAAAAACTAATACGGAGTATATTTAACTCCTCTTTTTATTTATTACAGGTAAATATTCGGGGTAATAAAGGAGACAGATTTTTAAATTTACCTAATTTAAAACATTTGGAGGCTTAATAATTCTAAATTAAAAGATTGAAATAATTTAAATCAAAATTCTGACACTGTATGAAAATTAATAAAGATTGACACTGCTATTTAGTCGTTGATGATTTGATGAGAGAGATGTATATTTTTGACATTTTCTTGTTCGTGTATTGGCATTTTCTTGAATTCGCCTTTAAAACATCCCATTTTTCAAACCTGTTTACTTTTGAATTATATTCTTTCAATCATATCGCTAATTATTGATCTATGACAATACTCCGGATTTTTGCAAGAACAAACAAGAAAAACGGTTTTTTTTTCTGCTAAATTCTTTAATTCTAATAATCTTGAACAGGCTTGTAGATTTGAATAGATTTCTTCCATGAATCTGAATTTATATTCCTTGAAATCCATTTTAGGATTCTTATTACCATTAGATTTCTTGAGGATTCCGGCATCAATCAATAATTCTTTACTTGGAGCAAGAATACTTTTAGAAGTATTCGTTATTACCTCGAAATGAGCATTAGGATACTTGCTCTTAAATTCCTTTAATTTTGCTAAATAACAGTCTAATCTAATTCCCATTTTCTCTAAACCTCAATAAAGTATTCGCCCCAACTTTCCTCAATTACACAAATAGTAAAGTTCATAGTTTGGGATACACTCCAGAATTCTAAGGATATTTATGCCCTGATATAATCGCCCGGTGTATCATCAAAATTAAAATGAAAATATGCTTAGCGAATATCGCCAAACATACTAAACCCCATCATTAAATTGTTAACTCCCCGGTAATTTGATATTGTATAAGCGGTATCGACCTAAGTGTCTTTATCCGCTATATAGCATATACTTTTTTCTCTTGTGATGCCCCACCCTTTAGGTAAAATAAAGATTGTACCTAATATAAGAATTAATCCTATATAAAAGAAAATTGCCTTTTTGCTATAATATTTCATAGATTTCGCCTTATCTCCCTTTTTTTCTTAAATCTTTTTTGGTAAAGGTGCAATAATTAATATAAATTTTTTTGCTTATATACTTTTTTGTGATCATATATCTTAAGTAATATATGTGTTTAAAAGAATATAGTTATAACCATGAATTAAGGACTCATTTATTAATTTCTTTGATCATATACTATTATAGGAACATTAGATATGACCGAAAAAAATTGTCAAATTGTACTGGTAGGACATACATCCCATAAGCTAATCCTTTCGATTGATAAAGAAATAACTCATAAACTCATTTTTATAACTGAAAGCGAACCTCTTCCAGGGACACTTGAAGCTACAAAAGCATTAGAGGAACTAAACAAGTATTACATGGAACGAAGAATTGAGGTGAAAAATGTAAAGTTTGATTTTCACATTCAAACTAAGCCTATCGCGGAATTAATCCATCTTATATACCAACAAAAGCTCCAAAAATACGAGAATATTTCAATGAACATTTCTGGAGGGTTGCGTTATATGGACATCTGGTTCTATGTAGCGTGTTCGATAACTGATACGAAAATAATACACGGAGATTTCATTTATGAAAAAAATGAAGAGGTAGGAATTTACTCAAATGTTGAGTTACAAACTATCCCTTTTCAGACACTTACAGATAAGCAATTTGAGTTTTTAGAACTATTTTTTAAAGAGTATAATAATTACAGCCAATTTTTTGAGCCCGAGTTATCTTTTAACAATAATCCATTATTGCACGAAAGACAAAAATATCAATCTTTAAAGCAATTGAAGACTGTTATGGAAAGTGTAAGAAAGACTTCAATTTCCAGAGGAGCCTTAAATGGATTTATTCAAAAATTAACTCCAATTTCCGCACTTAATATAGATTCAAATCCATTGGATAAAAAAGAAAAGTCTATCGAAATCAGCTACTTTGGCATTGCCTATTTCCTTCATACTTTATTTCAAAAAAAGATCTTGGTTAACTGATTTATACAATAATTAGCTTTGGAGCTGTTTATCGATGATAAAGATGAGAGGAGGCTGGATCTTTGGTTTACAATACTAGACTTAATTCATGGATTTGTGGGACCAATGCAGTTTTATAGATTATTAGTGAATAATTAATAAGATTACGTAAGATATAAAAGATAAATATGACAAAAGTTTCTAAGATGAAATTAAGTTAATCTGTATCTTTTTAGGTCTCTATAAAATAAAAAAACGTTAAAACTATGATTAAAGAAAATAATGTAACAGAGAAATTAGAAGCTGTGTTGAAAGATTTAATACGTAATAATAGAGATATAAAATTTGCGATAATTACTTCAATAGAAGGAATCCCGATTCTTTCATTATTACCCCGAAAATATAATGAACAGAAAGTTGCTGCGATGGTTGCTTCATTACTTTCTATATCCGAAATGGCTGTTGCAGATATGGAAATAGGGGAATTTAAACAAATATATATTAAAGGAGTTGATGGTTATATATTGATATTTGATGCAGAGGAAGCCATATTGGCAGTTTCAACTACGAAAAAAGCAAAAATGGGATTAATTTTCTTTGATTGTAAGAATGCGTTGTATAAAATAGCAAAAATCTTAAGGAAGGAGAAATAGAGAAAGATTATATTAGATATATTAATTAATTTAACTATAAAGTTTAGTTTATGGCAAAAAAATACGGGTGGAAGTATATTATAACAGAAAAGGATGCGTATTTTTACTATCTCTTGAATAAGAAAGCGATTTATAAAACAATGCGAGATCCGAATATCCTTAACGATGATCATATTTATATTTTGAAAAGAGGCTCTACAAATTATAAATGGCAGGAGAAAGTAAGACAAATTATGTACGACGTAATAAAGAACATCGATTTCTTAGTTATCGGGATGTAAGGAGTTTGGAGGGCAAATTTCTTGTCTATATAACTCGTTTGGATGACGGATTAATGAGAAGTCTAGACTTCACGAAAAGGGGTTTATTTATTTCTTCGAGTATTGACCCCTATTCGGAAGAATTTTTTGACAATACAAATACCATTCGAAAGCAGCTCGAGCCTTATGGAATTCCTTCATATCGAGTACACGCGTCGGGGCATGCGACGCCTCATGATATAATTAATTTTATTGAAGAGGTTAAGCCTAAGTATCTGATTCCAATTCATACTGAGCATCCTGAATTTTTTCGAAAATGATTCCAGGGTTCTGACATTCAGGTAATTCTGCCACATAAAAATGAACTATTTGAAATTTAAGTCCAATTGAGGGATAATATCTCAATGGCTTAATAATTCTAAATTAAAAGATTGAAATAATTTAAATCAAAATTCTGGCACTGTATGAAAATTAATAAAGATTGACACTGCTATTTATTTGTTGATGATTTAATGAGAGAAGTGTATATATTTGACATTAATGGATGCATAATGCCTCCAATCTTCTCGAATTTTAATAAGAATGGATCAAGGAAAAACATTGTTAAAAAAGTCATCAAAAATGGGAATGATGTTAAGCTTTATCCTGATTTTATTAAATTTTATGAGAAAAACTGTATTAAAGCAGAATCAATCTTTTTTATAACGGGAAGGAAAAAAAGTGAATTTGGTAAGATGACTGAAAATCAATTACTTATATTAGCCAATATTAAGTCATTTCAAGTAATATATTATCCTGAAGAAAAAACATATAAAATTCAAGAATATTTCGCCTGGAAAGTAAAAACGGTAAAAGAAATTATAAAAAATATTATTAAAAATAAGAATTTTATTGAAAATTCTAAGGAAAAAGTTAGTTTCAATATTTTTGATGATATGGTCGATTATTTTCCAAAAGTTAGAGAATTTGAAAATAAATATGATATTAATATTCAATTAACATTAATAGATAACAAGATTAGTTGGAATTCTTTATTATAATATTATTTTAAGACTTTATAGCTATTTTTTAGTTCAAATTTTGTTCTAATTCTTTCCTTCTTTCGGTCATAAATTCTCGAATATCTTTAGATTCAATAGGATAATATATATAGGCTATTATCCATAGTGAAGTTCCTATAAGCCAAAATAATAAAAGCAAAAACATAGAGTATGGTAATAATGATAAATCGCGTTCTATCAAACTTACGAGAACTAGATTACCAAAAATTCCACCAATATTTAACATTACCTGATGAAGTGCGTTAGCAGTACTTCTAGCTTTAGGAACGCAAACTTCAGAAAAAATTGCATAAACATTTCCTGTACCCAAAGAAACTAAAAAATATCCCAAAAAGCCAATGATTAGAAAAAAAATCCAAGAAAGCGTTATTTCCAATTGATTTGTCGCAGAAATAGGTAATAAATAGAAGATCATTAAACAGATTATTCCTGAAATTGAACCTAAAACAGATAAATAAATTCGGCCTCTTATTTCCCCTGAACGATATAAAGAATCTCCAATTTTTCCACCCAGAATTGTTCCAGGTAAAATACCCACTCCAGTTAAGAGATATAATACTGTGGCGGATAATTCTTCATAAATTCCATTAAATCTTAACGTAAGGTAAAAAATTCCCCAAGAGCTTATAGTTGAGATAGCAATTCCAGAAAAAAGCGTATAAATTAAAATTGATATTACAGATTTTTTACCAAGTAGGAGACCTAATCTTTCAATGTCAATTCTGTAATCGTAGATAAAGTTTTCTTCAAACTCTCTTAATTTTAATTCACCTTGACCTCGTTTAGGATCTATTGCTTTTAAAATAAAATTGATTACTGCTAATAATCCAAAAATTAAGCCTATAGCATAAGCAAACCTCCATCCATTAGGACCAGCATAATTTCCTAATAAACCTCCCACAATAATTCCTACACCAGTACCTAAGATTAAACCTGCATGTATAGAACCATACTTCTTCCCTCGTTCTTTGGGTGAATAAAAATCACTTATTATTGAATACCCTATTGGTATAAATGCTCCAAAACCAATAGCACCGATTATTATAAAAAGTAAATAAAAATGAAAATTTGGTGAAATTGGGATTAAACCATAAGCTATAACCCATATCACATTAGTAATCACAAAGAGTTTTTTTCGTAATTTCCTTTCTGTTATTTTATCTTCGTAAAAGCCAAAAGCCATAAGATTAACAGATACTACGAGTAAATAAGATACCGAATAAATTCCAATTCCTAATTTTGTAGTTCCAGGAAGGTTTAATAACAGATTATCGATATTGACAGGCATAATCCCTAAACAAAAGGAGATCATGAAAATTAGAAACCATAATGACTTGAAGGTTTTCTCCCTATTTAATTCATGCGTCCTACTCATGTATTTTAAAGCCTTTAATGGTATTTATTCATTAATTTTAATGGTGATGTAATGCTGCTTACATTTCAATACACAATTTTGAAAAAATAGAGTGTCGTTTATTTATTATATCAGAGTATGCTTAAATATAATATGTTAATTTTATTACAAAAATGTTAATTTTTAATAAATTCAATATTTTCGATAATATGAACGAGCATTTTTTACAGATTAGAGAATTAGAAGATAAATATACGGTTCAGATTCAATTAAGAGTGATATATGACAAGAATGATTGGAATGATGAGTTCTAAAAATGTTAAATTCAGCCATCGAACATAATCCCATTAACCTAATAGTTCTAAATTTAAACTTTCAAAACTATAATTTTTTTGTGAAAAAGCTTAACATTATTTAAGCCAAAAATATCGGGACAAGCTCCACTGATCACTAGGCAATGTTTTTTATATTGTAAATCTTTATGAATAGAATGATCATCAATCCAGAATTGCTAATTTTCTTTTTGGAGATGTCCAAAAATTATAGTAACAACTACCACTTCATTCACATATTTAGATGAGATTTTTAGTATTAAGTCTTTTTCAAATTACTTTTATTGGTTATATTGAGAAATATCAAAAAAAAGAATTTTATATTGGCTATTTCATGGAATTAATCCGCTAAAAGAATTTGTAATCACAAAAAGTAAAATTAGACCTAGAATTAAAGCGATGGCTCCAAGGATCAGCCCAGCCATTGCAAGTCCTTTAGAATCATCTTTAATGATACCGATTATTCCGAAAATAATTGCGATGGCAGGTATTAACCAACCTATTATAGATAATAGAGCTAAAAGATTAGGTATTCCCAGTAATGAACTATAGAAATTACTTATAGTACTAAGAACAACCATTGCTGCGCAGATTGGTATACTAATTGAGCCAAAGATCATTGCAACAATACCAAATGATTTTCCCATATTTGTTTCACTCTATTTATTACATATTAATAGGAAAAAAGTGAAAATAGGTTAAGCATATAGCTTAAGATCACCCGTTTTGCCCCACCCTTAGATAAGGGTCATTCTAAAAATTTGGAATGATCCCTTAACGATAAAGTTTGTCTTTTGGTATTGAAGGGACATGGTTTTCGCCCTATTTTTTTCTCTTTCCTGGTTTAAAAATTACATGATCAATGTAACTATTTTCATTTAAATACTTTCTTGTGATCATATATCTTAAATAATATATGTGTTTAAAAAGATATAGTTATAACCATAAATTAAGGACTCATTTATTAATTTCTTTGATCATATACTATTATAGGAACATTAGATATGACCGAAAAAAATTGCCAAATTGTACTCGTAGGACATACTTCCCATAAGCTAATCCTCTCTATTGATAAAGAAATAACTCATAAACTCATTTTTATAACTGAAAGCGAACCTCTTCCAGGGACACTTGAAGCTACAAAAGCATTAGAAGAACTAAATAACTATTACATGGAACGAAGAATTGAGGTGAAAAATGTAAAGTTTGATTTTCACATTCAAACTAAGCCTATCGCACAATTAATCCATCTTATATACCAACAAAAGCTCCAAAAATACGAGAATATTTCAATGAACATCTCTGGAGGGTTGCGTTATATGGACATCTGGTTCTATGTAGCGTGTTCGATAACTGATACGAAAATAATACACGGAGATTTCATTTATGAAAAAAATGAAGAGGTTGGAATTTACTCAAATGTTGAGTTACAAACTATCCCTTTTCAGACACTTACGGATAAGCAATTTGAGTTTTTAGAACTATTTTTTAAAGAGTATAATAATTACAGCCAATTTTTTGACCCAGAGTTATCTTTTAACGAAAATCCGTTATTGAATCATAGGATAACATATCAATCTTTAGAAGGATTGAAAGCCGCTATGGAAAAGGTAAGAAAAACTTCAATTTCCAGGGGTTCCTTAAATGGATTTATTCAAAAATTAACTCTAATTTCCGCACTTAATATAAATTCTAATCTGTTTGATAAGAAAGAGAAATCCGTCGAAATCAATTATATTGGTACTGGATATTTCCTTCATACTTTATTTCAAAAAAAGATCTTGGTTAACTGATTTATACAATAATTAGCTGTGGAGCTGTTTATCGATGATAAAGATGAGAGGAGGCTGGATCTTTGGTTTACAGTACTAGACTTGATTCATGGATTTGTGGGACCAATGCACAAAACAAATGAGTTCGAGTTGCAAGCCTATGGAATGGTTTTTAGAGAGAGAATTTGGTTGGTTTTTCTATCCTAATGGTGATGAGGTACCCGCGGAAGAAATTTATAAGTGATTTCCAGAAGAATATAGCTTATAAGTGATAAGTGATTCTGTTAAGTTGAGGGATAAAGGTCAAATTCTTTTAAACTATCTAATTCTCGGTCAGCGGCATAACCTAAAAATCCATTAGTTATACAATTACTATAAAAATCATATTTTAATGATGAGGATTGAGGATAGTCTGTTATCAATACCATTTTATTATTGTCAATTGCGTTATTTAAATTAGATATGCCTTGATTACGCCAACTATCATTTGTGGGGGTATTATCAAAATAAAATAAATCTTCTCTTCCAATTCCATCAATGTGCTCTAAGTAAGTTGAGTTTAATAACAGTTCGTCAGCATTTTGAACGAAGACTGAAAAGTTACCACTAGCTTCATTTTTTACGTAGCTTGATATATTTCCTACAAAATCAATCATTTTCCAGTCGACATTTGGAATTACACCTTGATAAAATTCATATGCATCGATAATATCCATGTAAATACCGTTAAATCCAGCGATTATAATCCTATCTAAATAATCAAAGATAATTTGTTGCCATTCAATCATCCAAAATTTTACTTTATAATTCCCTTCCCATTCAGGATTCTCGATATCCAACCAATTTGGTGCACCTGGATCAGGTATCCCATCATGATTTGCATCCCATGATTCCTCCCAATAAAACCTATAATTTTCCGCTTCACCGATACTTACATAAGAAATCAGAAATTTCTCTTTATCTCCTGTTGATTTCATATAATTCACTTCTGAAGAAGAAAATTCCCCTGTTTCATTTCCGTCTGATGAGTAATCCATAATTATTAGATCATATTTAGAATTTCTAATGGTCTCCTTATTGATATTTTGAAGCAAATAAGCAAAATCATCAATTACTACGCCATTCATATTAAATTCAACTCTAGGTAGATACTCATCATTATTAAAGAGAGTGGAAATTAAGTAAATAGCGCCTATTGAGCCTCCTAAGATAAACATGATAACAATTAGGAATACAACTTTTTTACGCATTTTAATTTACTTTATTTTATAATTAAGTTAGAAACCAAGAAAAAAATTATTCTTTATAAAGTTAAGCCCAATTTTGAAAGAAATAGGGTTTATGCGCATTGAAAAAAAAAGTGTAAGAAAGATTTGCGGTTATAAGTAAAACTAAACTTTTAGTTTTTAACTTTATATGTCTTCAAGGTTGGCACGATTTTGTTATAGCAATTTTCCTCAATTTATCTGGTTTATCTGGTTGTAGATTTACGAACTTTAATCTCACCCACATGATTATTACATCTACCTTCAATTACTCCATCATTAACGGAATAAAATATTTTAATAGGTTTATATTCTTAATAACCGACTTCCATGAATTACTGTAATAATCTCAACATATTTATCCATATTTCTATATACAATCCGATAATTATGAAAAATAATTTCTCTTACAGAGGGGTTATTAACTTCCGGAACAACTCTACCGATATTTGGAAAATCCTTTAATCTTTGGACTGTTTCATATATCTTCTTAACAAATAGATGTGCATAATTTTTAGAATCACGAGCTATATAATCATGTACCTCATTTAGATCTTCTAAAGAGCGTTCAGTCCATTCTATTCGAACCATTTTTCGATGATTTCTTTAGCTTTTTCATTTGATACTTTTTTACCTTCATCAGCATCCTTTAAACCTCTAAAAATTTTTTCCCGAACATATAAATGATACATGATATCTTCTAATGTTACATTATCTGGAAGAGATTTTATAAAAGATATGATTTGGTCTTTGATTTTTTCAGTGCTCATGACTATTATTATAATATAAAATGTAATATTTAAAGATGATTACAAAATAAATATAATCTCTAGACCAAATCAAACTCATTTTTCTTATCAATTTCTTTGAGACTAGAAGGGAAATATCCATTATATTGATGTTATCTTGAGTAAAATAAATATGTAAAAACTGTGGTTATTGGAATTCAAATCTATATTAATAACTATGGTATACTAAATCAAAAGTATTTATCTATACCTAATTACCATATTTTTTAAATTGAAGTACGTAATTTCCACTAATTATGTTATTATCTTAATCATGTTAGAATGGAAGGTTATTTATGATTAAGAATGATTACGGGTCTGGATTTTTTAGATGAAGAGATAAAAGAGAAATTGATAACAGAAAATATCTAAAAGATTTTTAATAATTTTATTATTCCGCTTATAATAGAGGAAGAACGGGGATTTTTGGAGGAATTGGAGCAATTTTTTCTTAATTTTAAGTATAATTGATTGAGAGAATCCCCTACTCGAATGTTAATTAGAAAATTCTTTCAGACCCAAATATTTAAATAATTATAAAATAATTAAGCTTTGACAAAAATTTCGTTTTTGATGAATATTCATATATTTTTCAAAAATCATATTTGCAAACTGCAATCAAATAAATGAGGAGGGAAGATCATTAAAAGTAAAAGATTTCTGATATTGGTATGTTTATTTTGTATAGGAGTTTATCTTTTTTCAGTTCATTTTACTATATCTGAGGTAAATAATTTCAAAAATAAAAATCTTGAGCTGGAAAATGAATATATTAAACAGCCGAAAAATAAGCCCGAGGAGATTTTCGATATTAGCCCCAAGACATCATCTCCTTTAACACCAAAAGAAGCCTATGCGATTATTGTTGGTATTTCAGATTATCCAGGAACTACAGCGGACTTAAATTATTGTGATGATGATGCCCAAGCGGTATATTCCATGCTGATCAACGAATATAATTTTAAGCCTGAAAATATCATATATCTTCAAGATTCTAGTGCTACAAAAAATGCGATCAGTAATGCTTTTGATCAAGTTGCGTCACAGATCAATGAAGATGACGTCTTTTTCTTTTATTATTCTGGACATGGAGGTTTTGGAACTGAAGTTGGGCCTATTACATGGGTTGCAGAGACACCTCATCCATACCCAAACGATTATGATAATATATGGAGCGTTTCGAGAACAGGTGCTGCTTATATGAGGGTTCACTTTTTTCGATTTGATTGTGAATATGGTTATGATTATGCTTTATGTGGTGATTCGGACGTTGCATCTGGTTGGTATTATGAAGCATATAGTGGAAATTATGGATATAATTTTTGGTCAGCCTATATACCAGTATCTAGATATTATATTCGTTTTATATCAGATTATTCTATTACGGATTATGGATTTAGAATAGATAAATATGAAGCCATTTTAGATGATGGGACACATTATCTTTGTTCATATGATTCAATTCCAGATTCTCCATGCAATTATTATATAGACTCATTAATTGACTCAAAATTAGATATTATAAATTCTAATGAGAAATATGTAGTAGTTGATTCTTGTTATAGTGGTGGTATAATTCCAGAAGTACAACAAATTGGCAGGTATATTATGACTGCTTGTGCGGATGATGAATCTAGTTTAGAAACCTCAAATTTGCATCATGGTGTTTTCAGTTATTATTTCCTTCACTCAAAAGAATTCGCCACTGATACAAATGGAGACGGTGTTATTTCAATGGAGGAATGCTATTCATATGTGTACTCCAATACAGTATCTTATTCTGGATCCTTAGGATATACGCATCATCCGCAACAATATGATGGGATAACGGGTCCGGCGGTATTATATACAACATTTGGTTCAGTTTCATTTGCTCCTCTTGGAAATTCTTTATCATATTCATTTATTCTTTATGGTACAGGTTTGATTGAAGAATTATATATCATTGCTTGTGGTGTTGCTCTAGATGTAGTATATGAAATTGAAGATCTGACTACAAATTCATCTACAAACACTGGTTTTGGTTCATATTCGGGGATAATCCAATTAGATGGAGCTTCAGGAGTTACAGGTTATGGAATTTTTGCTACAATTCAGGGAAATAGGGCAATTACCCTAAATAATACTGTCTCAGATGACACTGATAATGATTCGCTTGAGGATGTTTTTGAGATTTTTGCAGGGTTAGATCCCTTAAATAATGATACTGATTCAGATGGATTAAGCGATTTTTTCGAATTTAACGGGGATACTGATCCCCTTTTGAATGATACCGATAATGATGGTTTGTTAGATGGATTAGAAGTTTTGATATATTTTACGAATGGAACAAATCCTGACACTGATGGAGATGGATTAATTGATGGAGATGAAGTACTCGTATATTTAACCAATGCAACAAATATAGATTCGGAATATGATGGAATGGATGATTATTATGAGATATTTAATGATTTGGATCCATTGATAGATGATTCAAACTTAGATTATGATAGTGATGGATTAACCAATTTGATAGAATACCAATCAGGTTCCTTTGCAAACGATTCCGATTCTGATAATGATAATATGTCGGATTATTATGAATATAATAATGATTTAAACCTTTTACAAGATGATACTGAATTAGATTATGATGGAGACGGACTGACAAATCTATTAGAATATCAATTAGGGTCATTAGCAAACGATCCAGATTCTGATAATGATAGTATGCCGGATGGTTGGGAATATTTAAATGAGTTAGATCTAAATTTAAATGATGCAACAGGTGACAATGATGCTGATGGTTTAAATAATCTTAATGAATTTATTCTAGACACGAACCCACAAGATCCAGATACTGATAATGATGGTTTAACTGATGGAATCGAAGTTTCTAAATATAACACTGATCCAACGAATCGTGACACTGATGGAGATGGATATTCAGATGGTATTGAAGTGGCATGGGGTACAGATCCCCTTAATCCCAAAATTACTTTAATAACAGCTTTTCTAAACATCGCTGGTATTGTAATACTCTCATGCGTGGGCTCTTATTCTGTATATACACAAACTGTTAAAAAGAAACGCAATAAAGATCAAAAGCCAATAAAAGAGAAGTTTTCAATCAATAAGGACCAAGATCTCTATAATATTCTCAAAATAGAAAAAAAATACAAACCTAAGCCAAAACCAAAACCGACATCATATGGATATAAACCAGTATATTCTACTTATGCTAAACCAAGTACCATTCCAAGACAAATCGATCTTAATAAAATTAGGGATTTAATTCTTTTTGGCATGCCACCACCTAAACCAATTAATTCTGTTGAAGGCCAAAGAGCGCTTAGAATTGCCAATATGGCATTCGAAGCTATTACCTTAGGTGATATTAAAAAGTCATTTGATTATATGATAAATTCTTTAATTTTAGGCGTACCTGAACCAACGAATAGTCGTATTAAAAGCTTTATTCTTGATTCATTGAACCGAAGTAGTGGTTCTTCAAATAATAATTCGCAAGGTAATCTAAATGGTTATAGAAAGTGTAAATGGTGTGGAAGCCCAGTTAAAAGTACAAATAAATATTGCTATAATTGTGGGAGGTTATTATAATTGTCATCAGCTAACACGATAAAGAAGAATATCACTCAAAAAGTAGAAGATAAAATAATTAAATTTGAAGACACGGAAGAGATTTTATTTCCAAAGATATGTGTTATATGTGGCATTAATACAGAAAATCACTATAAGCAAACTATTTATGGCTCTTTTGTATCAAACAAAGAATATAAAAAAGATTACGTATGTGATTTGCCCGTGTGTAATGAATGCGTAGATAAGGTTAAAATGAAAACTGGTATTTCTAGTAAAAGTGGTCAATTAGTATTAGTATCCTGTATAATTGGATTAATCTTAGCAATTACATTTTACAATTTAACCTATTCTATTTTTTTAAGCATTAGTATATTTGCAGTATCTATAATTATTCCCTATTTGAACTATAGAAAAAAAACCAGTGTTAAAATTAAATTAGAGAAATTTTTGGAAATTAGATTAAGCAGTGATAATGAAACGCTAGCATTTAATTTTTTAAATCCGATTTATGTAAATTATATCAGAGAAATTAATACAAAAAAAGAAAATGCTGAAGAGGCTCAAAAAGAACCGGATAATTTTGCTGAATCTTCAAACTCAAATCCTGAACTCTTAGAAAGCGAAAAAAGTAAGGAATAAGTACCAGAAAATTAAGAGAATTAATAGGTTTCACAAATATTTTTTTTTATCATTATTTAATTATTTCATTTTTACATTTCTTTTTCCATAAGCAGAATAATTTTTAGAAAAGTTTACGAAAAATAATACATCCAATCAGAATCCGTTTTCATTATAGCAGGTGGGAAAAAAAGAGAATTTGGCGAATTTTAATTGTCCTTTGATGCAGTTAAAAAAATAAGGAAAAAAAGTTTTTGTTAAAATTTTACCTAAGATTGGTTCTAGTCAGACTATTATTCAAAAGGAAAATATTATAAGAAGTTCCATGAGCTTGTTATTAGATTCTGAGTTGTACTGTTTATGAGGCTCAAAGAATAATCTACTAAAGAGGTAGCTGCCACAGATATAATAAATAGGTCTGAATTTGTGATATTCGCCCTTGCTTCTTGGAAAATATTAACTATGAATATTATAGAATGGGTTATAGTCAATTGGGCAGTATTATAAAGGATCAATTGGTTCATATCTAAAATTTTTGTGTTATTGATATAAAGGTGAGAATCTCCAAAGCAAGCAAATGTTTGAGGAGCATATATACTAGAGAATATTATATGGGTAGAACCTTGATCTGGAGATGTACAATTATCTAAATATACTATTGCGTCATTTTGCATCTGTAATGAACCAATAGTGCTATTATATACCGATAAAGCTCCTGCGTCAATAGAAATGCTAAAGAGATTATACAGATCTTCAATTACTACAGTAGCATCTCCCGTGATCTCAATATACTTATAAGTTCTCTGAGAAATATCTGATCCACTAATATTTAAATAGTCTGAAGTCGAACCTCCTCCAAAAATTCCTGAGGAATTATAAATGTTTGCTCCCGATTGAAATTTAATCCCTTCATATAAGTAATCTATTGAACAGTTTATAATATCGACTTTACTTGAAGGAGGTGCTTGGAAAATTTCAACAGCAGAATTAATTATTTCTGCATTATAACCACCTATTGGTTCAGAATACCATGCAATTGAGTTGATTGTGCAATTCTTTATTTTAATATCGTTAATACTATCGATAAATACATTCTGGATATAGCAATCTTCGGAAAGATCTATAGAGCTATTTTCTTGACATATAATAAACCCAAAACTTGAATTTATTCCAGTAAATTTAGATGATCCTTCGAGATATATTCCATATGAATCTGATGAGGCGGGATTAGTATCAGTAATAATTAGATTAGCATTATCATACAAGAAGGAAATACATGAGAAATTGGATATTAAAACTTGTCCTGTATTATTAACAACAACAGTCATTAAAGTTGTTTTAGATACATTTGTGTTAATGAGAAGAGTGTTATTAATGTAATTTGTGCCTTGAATTACCCCATTCGTTATATTGACCGAATCTGAGGATACAATAATTCCATAATTTAATTCAGAAAGGACTTTAGAATTAATTAATGTGCATAAGGCATTTTGATAGACATACGCTTCAGTAATGATACATTCAACCAGATTTAGTTTAGAGTTACCCATGAGATTAACTTGGTATATATCGGTGTTATAGATATTCAAATTTGTTTGACCATAACCTTGAACTCTATAGATAGAGCAATTTATAATGCTTCCTATTACAAGATAATCTTTTTGTTGAGCATAAGGATTAGTTGAGGCAAAAAGCAATAAATTGTGTATAGAAGTATATTCAATTTCTAGTGATGTAGGACCTGAAATAATACAATAATTAATTGATGAATAATTTGTAAATTTTAGAGAGGAAACATTCATTGGAGATTGTGCGGTGTTAATTATTTCTATAGAGCTATTCGAAACAAATATGGTATTGGAAGCCGTAATAATAACTTGTAGGATACTACAGTTAATAAGCGAGAGTGTGCTCATATCGCACAATACAACACTAAGTCGAGAATTCCATATATTTCGAATAGTCAAGTTTTGCTCTCCATAAAGAGCTATGGAAATTGAGATATCATTATTAATAATGGTTGTATTCTTCAATATTGTTGAATTTGCTACCTTGTAACCGTTAATAGTTCCATTTGTGATTATTAAAGAATCATTTAGTATTATTTGGCTTGCATTAAATACCACTGCATAGCCAAATGTATCTATTGAACAATTCAAGGAATAAGTATTTGGAGAGAATAGGCTAAGTGGAGGAGGTGTTGCTTCATAATAATAATCTACATTGATCTCATTGTTATTTTCTGATTCTTCAGTAATATCATCATTAGGATCGACTTGAACATTGATAATATAAGTATTTCCGGAAGTGAAGTAGGGTTTGTAATCACTAAGGTTAATGGAAAAGATAAAAACTTCATAAATGTCAAGATCTACGGGAGTAAGGGTGTTATTATAAAGTATAAGAGATAAAGAATGAATTTCAGCAAGAATAATAACCGCAGTTGAGTTTGCTTCCCCTATGTTTGAAACGCTTACTGTAAAATTATCATCTTCGAGAGAGTAATCGGGTATTGTTAAATCTGGACCGTATATAACTTTGTCATGTGGAAAGTCTCTAAAGAAAATGAACCATGAGACTAAACTACCTGCAACCGCGACAATAATGATAAGGACTATTCCAATTATTAATTTTTGATTACGTTTCATGAAAACCACAGTGTTGATCTAATAAATTTCATTAAATAATTTTGTAAATTAAATATAGCATTATAAAAAAATTTAGGGTTAAAAAGATATGCTTCTCTTTATCAAAGATTTCGATTAGAGTTTTTCCAATCTTTCTTGTTCTTTTTTCTTCTTTTTTTCTATTTTTTTCTTTTGTTTTTCTAGCTTTTTTCGCTTTTTTACCTCTTGTTTTGCTTCTTTTTCTTTTTGTTTTCTTTCTTGTTTCAATCTTTCAAGTTCTTGTTTTTCTTTTTCAATGGCTTCTTGCTCTTTTCTCTTACTTTCTAAACGTTCCCTTTCTAATCTAATTATCTCCTGCTTTTCTCTTTCAATTTTTTCTAATCGTTCTTTTTCAATCTGTTCTAGCTTTAATCTTTCTTTTTCTATGCGAATTCTTTCTAGACATTCTCTTTCCTGCCTTTCTTTTTCTTGCCTTTCTCTTGCTATTCTCTCCTGTTCTAACCTTTCTAATCTTTCTTTCTCCAAACGAGCTCTTTCTAATCTTTCTCTTTCCTTTCTGGCATTTTCTTCGATTTCAAAAATCCAATTGTCAATTTTTTGAATTAATTCCTGTTTTTCTTTTACGGGTAATCCAAAGCTTGGTTCTTTTTTGACGTAAATATTAGCATATTTACTCATTTCCCACATTTTTTTCTGGTGTATAGTTGTTGAGCTAATACCAATTTGCCTCATAATTTCCCTAGCGGTTTCAAAAGCTTGTCCTATGGATATCATTTCATAATTTTCTTGAATAACCTTTTTTAAATATATTAGAATTTGTTGAATGTCCGCTTTAGGTGGATTAGGTAACGGTTTAAAATCAACTTTTTCAGATTTTAATGTTTCTAACTCAAACATTTCTTGTTTATAGTCTGGTATTTCCACGGTTCCAATATCAACCCTTTGAATATCATCTTGGTGAGTAAATGTAGGTTGTTCTACTATTTTAGGAATAACCGGTGGTTCTTTTTTTGCTTTTCTCTTAAATTGTATTGGCCAACTAATATATGCATACAGGCGATCTTCTGCGGAAGCAAAAATCGATTGTTTAGAAGTCTTTCTAGTGATTGCATCACTCTGTTTGGAAGAAATTTGAGGGATACCAGAAATTAACATTGTTGATGCGTTTTCTATTATTGAAAATAGATACATCGGATCAAACTCAAGATTAGAATAAATACTTTTCAAATAATCGATATTTCCTTCTATAATGCTAAGATTTTCGTCAGAAATTGTTTCTTGTAAAAGTTGATCTGCCGCAAAATTAATCGCATCCAATCCTGCTGTTGAATCGAGGTAAGTAAAATCGTGATTGTCAGTTAATTTATACATTATATTAGATACTAAAATCTGGTTAAAAAAATCCCAATGTGCACTTAAAATCATATGACCCTCGTTTGATATCTGATAGGAATCCTCCTTCCGTATTGTTTCCATCATCTCTAAAAAGATATCTTTATTAGGTATGAACACATTTCGCATCAATGCCCCCTTTATGAATGTTAGATGATCCTCTGATTTATTAGACAAATCAATAGGAACTTTTATCACTTTCTCTGCTATAATTACGTCACGATCTTCTTCTAACGTGATATTTGTTGAAGTAGCCATATGGTCATAAACAAAGTCTGATAGCACTAATCCAGTTAATATTCTATTATCGGTAATATATTTACCAGATTCTAATTCAAATTTCAGGTAATAATATCCCAAGCCAAAGAGGTAGTGAAGTGTTCCTTTTGCAGTCTCAATTGAATAATCATAACCACTTAAAAATATAACTATATCTGAGACTATATTTGATACTGGATGATGGACATATGTTCCTAATGTAGGATAACCTAATAAATCACCCCAACTGGGGATTATAAAAAGTGAGTTATTGGGAAATAATTTATTCTTAATTTTCTGTTTTTCAATTCTTTCTTTCTCAAGCTGTTCTTTTTCAAGTTGTTCTTTCTCTAACCTTTCCTTTTCCGATTGCTCTTCGTTCATCTTCTCTATTCCCATAATTTAGACGTTATATATAATTTTTCAGTTTAAAAAAATAATGATCTATACATATTATATTTACTTCCTAATAATTTATGATTTTTTCATTATAAGGCGAGTTAAAAATACTTCTAAAAAAATAAAAAATTTATTTTCTGTGGATTAAATCTGTAGAAGAAATCTTATCGGGTAAGAAAGCTCCAGCAGAAATCTATTAATTTTAATATTTTCGATGATATGAACAAATATTTTCCAAAAATTAGAAAATTTAAAAATAAGAATAGGTCTCAGATTCACTTAAAATTGATAGAAAATGAGAAAATTGGAGTAATAATTTATTAAAACAGTAAATCTTGAATCCTTGAAATAATTATGAACGAAAACTAAGATCTTTCGTTAGTAAAAAGTAGAATTGAAACAAATTTTTTACATATTTAAATTCGTCTTATATCCTCTGCATTTTTTCTCGAACTTATTTTCTAAATACAAATCGACTAAAACGATTCATTTGACCATAATAATCGAATAATGCATCAATACCTCTTATCCGCAAATCAGTATTCATACATATTTTATTATGCAAAACACCATCAGGCGGTATTTGAGCAATTTCAGCAGCAATATTGTTAACTTCTTCTTCTAATTTTTCTCGTGGAACACTTAAACTAACTAGACCCATTTGTTCTGCTTCTTTTCCTGTAATTTTCCGACCAGTCATTAAAAGATATCGTGCCTTTTTAACACCTAAATAAAATTGCCAGAGAGGCATACTAGGAGCTCCACCCCATTTCTGGGCGGGGTGTCCGAAAATAGAGTCATCTGCTGCCACCGATATATCACACAAAAGTTGAAGATAACATCCCGCATCAGTACAATAGCCGTGAATTTGCGCAATCGTAGGTTTTGGAAAATTAAAAATGCGTGGATATTTTGCGTAAATCTTTTTATTTAGGATTTCGTACGAGTTTTTATATTGCCATCCTCCTTCTGGTACTGTCATATAATATGATTCCTTAAGATCAAAACCAGAGCAAAAACTTTTTCCATTAGCTTTTAACACAATTACTTTTGCTTTCTCATCTGCTTCAGCATAATCAAGTACTGCATCTAAATCATCAAGCATTTGATAATTCAAAGCATTATGTTTTTCGGGTCTATTTAACGTTATATACCCAATTTTTTTAATAGTCTCATAAATTATTGTTTCAAATTCCATTTTAATACCTTTTAATTTTTATTATATTACTTGATGTAATTCTTTAAAACACTTAAGATTTAAAATTTTTAATTTTATTTATAAAATCTGTGTGATTTCAAAAATGACAGTTCCATCACTAGTATATGGTTTTCCATGATTTTATCCATGAAAACTTCAAATCGTTCTAAAAGAAGATGTTGTTAATATAATATTATGTTCCCGTTTAACGCTTCTAAATTATAAAAAAAGATTTAATCTATGGCTAGTTCTAAACCATCGAAAGCTGCCAGTACATCTGGAAATAGTGTTTTAGCTTTTTTTTCTGCTTTTTTTCTCTCCTGTATAGTTTTATAAGTACTTGCATCAAAATGAGTTAAGACCAATTTTTTTACTTGGGATTTAACAGCTACTTCAGCAGCTTCTTCGGGTTTAAGATGAGGCCATCCCCATTCTTCTTGACCAGGCTTATATGAGCATTCTGTAATAAATATGTCTGCATCTTTAGCAAGTTTAAATAAATTTGGGCATAAACCAGTATCAGTACAATATGTAATGATTTTATTTTCTAGTTCTAATCTATATCCTAAACATGGATCTGCATGAACAAGAAACCTACATGTAACTGGAAACCCAATGTTATGTTTCCCTTCATCTAGATCATGAACTTGGACATTTAGTGGTAATTCAGCAAATGGGGATGAATAGGGATGGTTTATGATCAAGTTTAACCCCATTATTGTTCCTTTATAGCCATAAATATTAATTTTCTGCTTAAAATGGAATTTTGCAAACGTATGAAGTCCTATTATGTGATCCAAATGAACATGACTAAGTAGTAAAATGATTGGTTTTTCTTCATCAATATATTGATCAAATTTATAAATTCCATCACCCGCATCTAATAAAATATAAAATTCATCAGAGCTAATTAATGTAGAAGTAGTATTTCCTAAATCTGTTGCATACCAGCCATTAGTTCCTAAAAATATGATTTTCATATTATTACCGAATCAGTGTTTGGAATTGTAATAATAAGACTATAACTTAAGTTTAAGTTAAGATTATGTTAATTATTAAATTTTTCCGATTTGTATGCATCTCATTGAAACGGAGCCATGTTGGAATCCTTCATGGATGAATATTACTGGCTCATCTTTTTCTTGTAAAGCAATTGTGTAGATCAGTGGAAGGTAATGATCCCATGTTGGAATTCCCAAATTGGCTACATGTCCCATTTCTTTAAAATTTATTAAATTTTGATGATTATAATTCAACAAGTTTTTTTTTACAGTCTCATCAAGTTGTTTTGCCCAATCCATTATAGGTGCATCAACGTTAAAGTCGATAATCCCAAGATTATGTACGATATTTCCACTTCCGATTATTAAAACTCCCTGTTCACGGAGGAATGTCAGATTTTTTGCCAATTGATAATGATATTCCATGGGCTTCACGTTCCATCTGTTAAAGCCATAATCTAAACTAAGTTCTAAAACAGGGATATCTGCATTAGGGTAGATATGTTTAAGGATTGCCCAGGATGCATGATCATAACCCCATTCATGATCACATATAACATTGTAGGATTCAAGTTTCTTACTAATCAACGTGGCTAATTCCGGCATTCCAGGACTAGGATAGTCAATTTCGTAGAGTTCTTTTGGAAATCCATAAAAATCATATATTAAACTAGGTTTCTTGGAACATAATACTCTTGTTCCAGAAGTTAACCAGTGAGCAGAGATTACTAAAATTGCTTTTGGTTTTGGCAAAACTTTACCCAATTTTTTCAAATGTTGGGTAAATTTGTTATCAGAAATAATATTCATTGGAGACCCATGCCCTATAAAAAGCACAGGCATTTTTAATTCTTCATTTTTGTTTTCTTTCAGAGTCATTAAGAGAGAACTAAAAAATTGTTATTTATTTTGAAGGTTTTCAATAACTTTTTCATATTTTTCATGAATTAAAGTTTTGTCAAAATCCCAAAATTCTTGGAGCATTTTATTTTGTTCCTCTTTAGTAAAATACTTCATTACAGAGATGAAAAAATGTTTATCTTCCTTTTCAATATGCTTTGGGTAAAATTCAGTCAATTCACTTAGATATTTTATAATGTCATTTAGGACTTTTACATTACCTTTTTCATATTGATTTTTAGCATCAACCAACATCCCTACCGTATTTCTTGCCCATTTATGTTCTTTTACTAGTTCTTCCATTATCTTTGTGTGATTAGGAGAAAGTTCTTTCTTTTCTAAATCTCTAAAAAGAATATCTTCTTCCTTGCCATGATGAGTTCTATCAGCATACATTCTAATAAAGTCAACAGTAATATCAATGAACAGAGGATTTACTTTAAAAAATTTCTTCATTTTTTCAATCTCTTTTTCCATAAGGTGAATCATTCTTTCAATTAATCTATGCTCTTTCATTAAGGGTCCAATAGGCATCATTTTATTTTTACGTTTTTAGTGATTTATTTTAAATTTAATAAAATTAATTATAAAATGCATATAAAGGTAATTTCGAACATGTTTCGTAGATATAATGATTTTTAAATGACAATTTTGAAACTTATTATTCCAATATGATTTTAAACCTTTATTTAATAGTTTTGAGATTAGAGAAGAATATTTTTATTCCATTTAGGAAATAGCTGAAATTTTATCATTTGATTTAAATTCCTTTATTTCATGTGAAAAGAACGGTGAACTGTGAGATTTATAAGGGTGTAATGCTTTTTTTTATGTAGGGTTAAGAGGTTTAGATTAATTAGTTAACTTTTTATAAAAAAGAATGTAGATTCGGATCGGAATTTAGAAAAAATAACTTTTCAAAAGTGGGTTTTTGTAATAAATGGATGAATATGATTTTACGTTTAAAATAGTACTTGTTGGAGATGCATCAGAGGGAAAATCATATTTTGCGAGGAATTTTTGTTATGATCTCTTTAATAGTGATACAAGAATTACAATTGGAGTAGATTTTTTTATAAGAAGTCTAAATCTACTTGGACAAAATATTAAATTTCAAATATGGGATCTAGGGGCCGAGGAAAGATTTAGATTTTTGGTTCCAACTTATTGTAGAGGCGCTAATGGTGGCATAATAGTATATGATGTAAAAAATGCTAATTCTTTAGCACATATTCTTGAAAATGTGCAGATAATAAGACGAGAAGCTGGAGACATTCCAATAATTATAATTGGAACTAAATGTGAAGAAGATGATCAAAAAGATTCAAGAGATCAAGAAATGCAAAAAGATCAATCAGATAATATACAAGAAGCAGAAAAGATTTTTGAAAATTTAGCTGAAACCTTAGTCGAAGGTGTTTTCCCTAATATAATAGTTGTAACTAAACCTTTAGAATTAAAAAGAAGACCATACACTGAAAAATGGCCCGAATTAAGAGTCAATGATCATTTAGTTCTTAAGTTAGAAAATAATAGGACTAATATATATGTCGGAGGGAGATTGTTCAGTCATTGTAAGTATTTATTATTAAATATTGATTATAATGAATTTAAAGCGTATGATGAGCTTGAATCTATCGATGAAGCAGCAGAAAAGCTTGGTGATTCAATGCACGGAGTGGGATTTCAAAAGTATCATGTATCTCCTGAAACAGAATTTTGGGGGCATTGTTCAAATATCCAAGCTTGGTATGAAAACAAATATGACACTCGTCTACTACATAGAAATTTAGCATTTCCATTGTTGAAAGCTCTTATAAATTCCGGGGATCCTCTGGCAAAAAGAGTATTAAAAGAAGAGATTGCAGAGAGACTTGAAAGTGGTTATCCTTCTGTGGTTTTGTATCTGATAAAGGAAAGATATTTGGATTATTTAACTCAAGAAGAATTGAATACAATTTTTGAAAATCCAAAATTTCAAAAAAATTTATCAAAATGGTTTAAAGATTCCAAACTTATTCCACGATGGTTGTCTAGAAAAATCAAATCCAAATTAATAGCCCTGAATTTATTGAAATAATAAATTTAAGTAGTAAAAAAAACTATCTATTCCTTTTTTATGTAAGTAAATAGAATATAGCAATTGTTTAAATAACTGAGCGTACGATCGATGTGAGTGCCGCACATGATATAGATGTTGATGATGAATATATTTACGTAGCTCAAGTGGACGGATTACTAATTCTTGAAGTAAGCACAACACCTGAAAGTAGCAGCTTAGAGTTCTTATTGTATTTAATAATAATTTTGATAGTAGTTGCAGTAATAGCAGCAATTTCAAGTGTGGTTTATTTCAAGATTTTCAGACCAAACAAAGGAATAAAAGAGGGAACCTAATTGAGCCATAAAAATTCAAAATTATATCTCCAGAACACGTTTCACGAGAATTTAGTAGGCACGTATCGATTTCAGGCTCGATTGTATGGTTAATTCCCAGAGCATCTAACCAACAACTGACACGATGTATGATCCCACATTCATATTGTTTGTTGACTCCAATCATTTCCATGCCGTTGTAGACAAAACATAATAATTTAAATTAGTTAAATTCAAGATTATTGTGTTTTAATTTGTAAATCCTTTTAAATATGGTAGAATAAAAGAATAATTGTACAAGAGGAAGAAATCGAATATTAAAAACGTTATATGATGAGGAAAATGATAATTGATACGCATTGTCATGTTTGGGATGAAAAATCCATATCTGATGAGCTTCGAGGTATTCTTGCTGCGACAGCAGACAAACATAAGTTTGATTTGAGTCTAATTTTGAATGCGACTCCAGAAAGATTAATAAAGGAAATGGATGAGGCGGGAATAGACAAAGCAGTAATACTGGCTTTAGATTATGAGTATCTTTTCCGAGGACATCTGAGTTACAAGGAATATAATGATAAAGTTGCAGGTTATGTAAAAAATTTTCCCGATAGATTAATTGGTCTTGCTGGTATTGATCCAAGAAGATGAAAAGAAGCCATTCAAGAGCTTGAGAGGAGTATAGGAGAACTCGGATTCGCAGGAGTCAAGCTCTGGCCTTTAACGGGATTTTATCCCGATGATCCCAAATTTTACCCCTTTTACGAGCGCGTAGAAGAGCTTGGAGCTGTAATTTTATGTCATACTGGTTCTAGTCCACAAAAGACATATCTTAAATATTGTAGACCTGCATACGTAGATACTGTCGCCGTAGATTTTCTCAAAATCAAAATTATGATGGCACATATGGGTGATCCCTGGACAAATGAGGCTATAACAGTGGCAGCAAAAAATCCTAATGTGTATATTGATATTTCGGCATGGGAACCAGTTTTCAAATTTGCTCCATATGATTTTTACCAAACGCTGGTTCATGCAAAGATGACATGTGGAATAAACAAAATTTTATTTGGTACAGACTGGCCTCTATTTTCTCCAATATTATCGCTAGAACAATGGGTAAAAGGGATAAAAGAAATGGAATTACCGCAACCGCTTAAATTAATGGGGTTACCTGAATTTAATGAAGAGGAAAAAAACAAAATTCTTGGAGGAAATGCAGCACAAATATTTGATTTATGAATATCATTAAAGTAAAGAAAATAATGCCTATTATCCGCTTTAATTTTATTAATAGAGAGTGATTTCTTTTATAGATCTCTAAAAAGGATGTTTTCTTCTTTGCTATGATGAGTTCCATGAGCGTACATTCTAATGAAATCAGCAGGAATATCAATAAAAAGAGGATTCGCTTTATTGTAGTTTTTCAATTTTTTAATTTCTTTTTCCAGAAGTAGAATCATTTTTTCAATAAGCCTATGTTCTTTCATTAAGGGTCCAATCGGCATTATTTAATTTTTTAACTTCTTTTTTAATACGAGCATACGATTCTCGCATACATTATCATACCATTTCTTATCTTTACGAAGTTCCTGAATAATATTCATGCACATAAATTCCCTGTATTCACTGTATTTCTCTGGTAATTCGTTCTCCACTAAGGGCATTCTTTTTATAACCCTTCTTTTTGGTTTATTATGTTCACATACGCTACATTTTACTTGCATTTTTTCACCTTTTTTAAAGATAATCTACCTTCTATTTTGTATTAGGACAGGTTTTTCTTAACACGAATGTCAAATTTTTATTAAACATTTTACAGTAATTAAAAAAGATGGTATATACGGACATTTAAACTTTTTAGTTAAAGATTATTGTTTAGATAAAATCTTTCATATTTATCAAGATTTTTATTTCAATAATTTGTTTAGAAATATTCGCAAAAATAAGTAAAGATTTATGCCTAAGAAAGTATAATAAACATCATGTAACATATGGGAAAAAAGCCCTATCTCCCTAAAATTTTAAACCCCTTCACTTTTTTCTCTTAAAATACCTAAATTTAACCCTATAACAAAAAAAATAGCCAAGATATTTTCTAACAAAATTTTGATGTGTATTTTTCATAATACCAAGGTTTATTAAATTTAAAAATATATGTTACATGCTTGAATAGAGATATTTCAAAGTTTCAAGTATAAAATTAAAATTTGGTGAAAGTATGTCTAATAGAAATTATGGCAATAGAACGATGCACAAAGCCACATGTGCCGATTGTGGTGCTGAGTGTGAAGTTCCATTTCAGCCTACCGAAGGTAGACCTGTTTATTGTCGAGAGTGTTATAGAAAGCATAGAAAATAATTAATTCTATCTTTTATAAGTTTTGGTTATAACCAAAACCTTATTTTCTAACTTATCGAGTAATGATTTATTTTTATTTATTTTTTTTTTAAGGCTCTAGGTCTATAAAAATAAACCTACATAAAATAGTTAAAGACCCCGTTTCAAGGCGTCATACCCTTCAAGTTTAAAGAGTAGAGAATTTTTATCAAAACATAGAATTAAAGTATAATAGTAATTTCCGGAGTGGGTTATTTCAAGATTTTCAGACTAAGGAAAGGAATAAAAGAGGAATCCTAATTGAGCCTTAAAGATTCAAAATAATATCTCCTGAACATTTTTCGCAAGAATTTAATAAGCAATTATCGATTTTAGGCTCAATTTTATGATCAATTCCCAAAGCTTCCAACCAGCAACTCACACGATATATGACACCGCATTCATATTCTTTGTTAACTCCAATCATTTTCATACCGTTATAAGCAAAGCATCGGTTCATTTCCCAATGCATTCGATCTTTTTCAGGGAAGGTATACTTAAAGTCCATGAAATCCCCTTTTAATATGCTAAAAGCATTATTAATGAAATCTTTTAATTGCTCAAATGTTCTTATTTTTACATTTTCCCATCCCATTGCCTTTTTTATTCTTTGCATTTCAATTACTGAAAGAGATTTAATAGCAGCTTTATTAAGTTTGTTAGCAGCTTCAATCCCTAATTCACGGGCACAGTTATAAAACCATGAACCATCGTGAGTCATCCAACATTTAACAAGGAGTTCTTTTAATTGATTTTTATCAAGCTGATCTAATAATAGCATTTCCATAATTACTATCACGTTGTTTATTTTTAAAAAAGTTAAAAGTAAAAAATAAATTATTCTCAAATTCATTAAATTTTTGAGAGCATCATTTAGGATTTTTATATTGTGTCAGTCGTTAAACGAGATATCATGTATTTATATGTATGACTTTTGCTGGAGGAAATCCATTAAAATGAGTAGCGGAAGCATTAGTATAAGCACCAATATTTTCGGAATAGAGTAATTCTTCAATATTTAAATCAGGTAATTGTTCATTGAGAGATATTTTGTCTAAAGCATCACATGTTGGGCCTACTACTGCAGATTCTTTTAGCGCACCTTCCTCAAAAGCTTTAAAATGATATTGGATATGGTCGAAAATAGTTCCTGAAAATGTATTATATACTCCATCATTAACATAATAATATACTTTATCGTTTCTAATCGCTTTACCGTTAATTTCGACTATAGCAACGGCTGTAGTTGCAACAATAAAGCGTCCCGGTTCTGCTATTATTCTTATTTCAGGTGTATCAAAATATTGGGAGATACTATTATTAATCACCTCAGCTAAGGTTTCAAAAGAAGGGACATCTTCATCATAGGGAACGGGAAAACCCCCACCTATATCTAAGAAAGTTAATTCTTGTCCAATGTCTTTAGCTTGTTCAAAAATATTATGAGCGATTTGAAATGCTTGGACATAGTTATCGAAATTACTACATTGACTACCAACATGAAAACTCAATCCTTCTACGTTAAATCCTGCATTTTTCGCATATTTAATTAAATCCAGACAAATCTTAGGATTTGCTCCAAATTTTGTAGAGAGTTCCACAACTGAGCCAGTGTTAGGAACATCTACTCTTAATACTAAACGGCTATTTTTACAGTATTGAGCAATCTTATCAACTTCTATATAATTATCAAAAGTCATTCGGATAGAATATTCATTGAGTTTTTTTAATGAATCGATTCTTTTTACAGGGTTAGCATAAATTACTTTCTCATTCATAAATGCTTTTTTATCC